>Ga0076302_101_pt1 | contig 64416 bp, 74 predicted proteins | sample RifGroB1_FD_67986 | JGI IMG/M metagenome (GOLD analysis project Ga0076302, IMG submission 67986) | Berkelbacteria bacterium GW2011_GWB1_38_5
TGGCCGAATTGTGCGAATGCACGCTGCCGCCCGCGAAGAAGTTCAGGAAGTTTATGCCGGAGAAATTGCCGCTGCTGTTGGACTTAAAGAAACGACTACCGGCGACACTCTCTGCGACGATAAATCGCCAATTATTTTAGAATCAATTACTTTTCCTGAACCGGTTATTTCGGTGGCCATTGAGCCAAAAACCAAAGCCGATCAAGAAAAAATGGGCATTGCCCTAAATCGCTTAACTCAAGAAGATCCTACTTTTCAAGTTAAAGGCGACATTGAGACTGGCCAAACAATTATTAAAGGAATGGGCGAACTTCATCTGGAAATTATTGTCGATAGAATGAAACGGGAGTTTAATGTTGAAGCCAATGTCGGCGCTCCCCAAGTTGCCTACAAAGAAACGATTAAAGCCACCGCCCGTCAAGAAGGAAAGTATATTCGCCAAACCGGTGGACGCGGTCAATACGGCCATGTTTGGCTGGAACTGGCTCCAAAAGAACATGGAGAAGGCTTTGAATTTATCGATAAAGTTGTCGGTGGCACAATTCCCAAGGAATTTATTCCTGCGGTTGAAAAAGGCGTTAAAGAAGCCATGACTAAAGGAGTAATTGCCGGCTATCCGTTGGTTGATATGTCGGTTATGCTTTACGATGGCTCGTTTCATGATGTTGATTCATCGGAGCTATCTTTTCAAATTGCCGGTTCAATGGCTTTGCAAGCCGGAGTGAAAAAAGCCGATCCGATTTTACTTGAGCCGATTATGAAAGTGGAAGTTGTCACTCCTGAAGAGTTTATGGGTGATGTTTTAGGAGATCTTAACTCAAAAAGATGTCATATTGAAAAAATGTCTGATCGGGCTAAACAAAAAGTCATTGATGCGATGGTGCCTCTTTCGGAAATGTTCGGCTATGCAACCTCGGTTCGTTCCATGACTCAAGGACGGGCTTCATATACGATGGAATTCGACCATTACGCCGAAGTTCCTCGCCACATCGCCCAACAGATTATCGAGGGAAAGAAGAAATAATTTAGTTCGAGCATAGTCGAGAACATAAAATAGCATCTAAATAAGGAAAGAGCACATCTACTAATACACTTACGATGTGGATATAACGATGTGTCTAAAGGATAGAAAAAATGATAAATGTCATTGCGAGTGCGAGCAAAGCAATCTTATAATAGTTAAAAAGTCAATAGATTTTTATATAGAAATGATGTTTCAAGTTTCTAACTATATTACAAAGCCAATTTTATCCAATTTAAGATAAAAATACCCAAAATTAGACCTAAAATCCAAAAATTGGCTTTTATTTTTGTAGAAAGCGAAAAAGCTGCGATTGAAATGACGAAGCTCACTAATACGCTGACATAGAAAATTAAAATTAAAAGTAAAATTATATCCATCAAAAAAAACCTATAAATTTACAAAACAAGCAATTGTAACAGATTAATTGCCTCTTGTCAAGCAATTATGTTATAATTCAATAAAAGTATCACTCAAAGGAGGATTGATGGATTATTTTGAAATAGTAAGAAATTCTTACAAAATTGCTTTAAAACAAAAGTATTTGTGGATTTTTGGAATGCTAGCTGGCGGTTATGGCGGTTACCGCAGTTTTGGTTTAAATTACTCTAGTGGTAGCTCTGAATGGCAAAAAGCTTTTGAAAATAATTCTACCAATTTTGATTTTGCTTCTTTTTGGCTGAGTTACGGAGCGATAATATTAACCTTGATTGCCATTTTGACGGTATTTGGATTGGTGATGTATATCATTGGTATTGTTAGCCAAGGCGCCTTGATCGGTTCGGTTAAAAAAATATCCATAAACGAGAAAAATAATTTCAAAATCGGTTTTTTGCTTGGTTGGCATAATTTCTGGCGCATTTTGGGAGTAAACATTCTTTATTTTTTGATGATTCTGGCATCGCTGATATTACTTATCGGCCCGGTGGCTTTATTGGTTGTCTCTCATCAGTATATTTTGGCTATTATCTGGGGAATATTGCTCTTTTTTGTTGATTTGATTTTTTGGTTACTGGTATCATTTATCTCACCATATTCGTTAAGAGTGGTGGTATTGGAAAAATTAAGTGTTTGGGAAAGCATCCGCCATTCTCTCCATATGGTTCGCGATAATTTAGGCAAAGTAATTGTGATGTATTTACTTCTTTACGCCATTAGTATTGGAGTGGGGATCGCCGTTATTTTAGCTGTATTATTTATTGGCGGACTTTTATTAGCCATTGGGTTTGGTTTACTTTTAGCCTCGAAAATTATGGCGATTATTTATGCAATTATTGCCGGTTTGGCAGTATTAATCGGCTTTATGGTGTTTGCCGGTGCCTACAACGCCTTTTATTCAAGCGCGCTGACTTTGACATATTTAGAACTGAGTAAAAAATCCTGACTGGTTGCTGAAGGTTGACAGAAGAAAAATAATTTGATATATTTAGTTTCGAGGGGAATTTTTTAGCTCTAAATGTTGACAGTTAAATTAAAATAAGGTAAAATATAAGAGTAATATTAATTTGTGTAAGGAGTCTTAAATGGCAGCAGAAAAATTTGAAAGAAAGAAACCCCATGTAAATGTGGGAACTATTGGTCATGTTGACCACGGCAAAACTACTTTGACAGCAGCGATTTTGCAGGTTCAAGCTAAAAAAGGCTTGGCACAACCGCGAACAGTTGATCAAATTGATAATGCACCAGAAGAAAAAGAGCGTGGTATTACCATTGCTACTTGTCATGTTGAATATGAAAGCGAAAAGCGTCATTATGCTCATGTTGACTGTCCGGGTCATGCCGACTATGTCAAAAACATGATTACCGGTGCCGCTCAGATGGACGGTGCTATTTTAGTTGTTTCTGCTGCCGACGGTCCTATGCCTCAAACCAGAGAACATATTCTGTTGGCTTATCAAGTCGGGGTGCCAAATATTGTCGTTTTTCTTAACAAAATAGATCAGGTTACCGATAATGAACTGCTTGATTTGGTGGAAATGGAAGTTCGCGATCTCTTGAAAAAATACGAATATCCCGGTGATGAAATTCCCATTATTAAAGGTTCAGCCTTAAAAGCTCTTGAAGGCGATGCCGATGCTGTTAAATCAATTGATGAATTAATCAATGCTCTTGATAGCTATATTCCCGAACCAAAACGAGATATTGAAAAGCCGTTTTTAATGGCAGTTGAAGATGTTTTTTCGATTAAGGGCCGAGGCACTGTCGCTACCGGCAGAATCGAACGTGGCAAGGTTAAAGTCAATGAAGAAATTGAAATCGTCGGTTTAAAGCCAACCAAGAAAGTTATTGTAACCGGTGTGGAAATGTTCAAGAAACAGCTTGATGAAGGTATCGCCGGCGATAACATTGGGGCCTTGCTTCGCGGAGTAGAACGTGAAGATATCGAGCGCGGTCAAGTTTTGGCAAAGCCTGGTTCGATTACTCCTCACACCGAATTTGATGCTGAAGTATATATTTTAACCAAGGAGGAAGGCGGTCGGCATACTCCGTTCTTTAAAGGTTACAAACCGCAATTTTATGTTAGAACTACCGATGTTACTGGTGAAGTCGAACTGCCAGCCGATACCGAAATGGTTATGCCTGGCGATACGATTAAATTCAAAGTTAAATTGCTTCAACCGGTGGCAATGGAAGAGGGGATGCGATTTGCTATCCGCGAGGGCGGCAAAACTGTCGGTGCGGGTGTTGTTACCAAAATAGTTAAATAAATTTTTATTAAAAATGGCAAAAAGCGAACATCAACAAAAGATTAGAATCCGTCTGAAGGCCTACGACCACCGTATTATTGATAAATCGGCGCGAAAAATCATTGAAACGGCCGAACGAACAGGAGCGGTGGTTACCGGTCCGATTCCTTTACCGACAGAACAAAACAAGGTGACGGTTTTAAAATCCCCTTTTGTTCATAAGGATAGCCGGGAACAGTTTGAAATGAGAATCCACAAGAGATTAATTGATGTTTTTGATCCTTCGGCTAAAACAATCGATTCGCTTATGAGTTTGGATCTACCGGCTGGTGTCGATATCGAAATAAAAACTTAAATTATATAATTAAGATAATCTATATAAACGGCGGTCAGGATAATATTCTTTAAGGAGAATGTTTCCGGGCAAAGGGGTTTTAATGAAAGCGATTTATGGTAAAAAAATTGGTATGACAAGAATATTTGATAAAGCTGGCGCGGCTGTAGCGGTTACTTTGGTTGAAGTAAAAGACAATGTTGTCACCGATTTGAAAAACCAAGAAAAACACGGTTACAAAGAGCCTAACAAGGTATTTGAGGTAATCTCGGATAAAGAATATCAAATTGGCGATAAAATCACTTTAGAGCAGTTTCATGAAGGTGAAAATATCAATGTTACCGGAATTTCTAAGGGAAAAGGTTTTTCCGGCACAGTTAAGCGTCACGGCTTTCATACCGGGCCGAAAACCCATGGCTCGAACAATTATCGCCAGCCCGGTTCGATTGGCTCAACTGACGCTCAAAGGGTTTTCAAGGGCAAACGAATGGCCGGCCATCAAGGCGCGGTCAAAATTACTGTCAAAAAATTGCCGATAGTTAAAATAGATTTAGAAAAAAAGATAATGATTTTATCCGGAGCCGTTCCTGGGGCAAATAACAGTCCCATTATGATGTGGAGTGAAAATGAAGCTTAAAATATATTCTGCTGCCGGTAAAGATAATAGTAATTTGGATGTTTCTTCGGATATTTTTTCCGTTAAAGATAACCCAAATTTGTTAGCGCAGGTTTTAAGAATTTATGAATCAAATCACCGCCGGTCGACTGCTCATACTAAAAATCGTGGCGATGTTTCCGGCGGTGGCCGCAAACCTTTCAGGCAAAAAGGCACCGGTAACGCTAGAGCCGGATCGATCCGATCACCTTTATGGCGTGGCGGAGGGGTAACTTTTGGTCCGCGAAAAAGCCAAAATTACCATCTTAGAATTTCCCGAAAGATGTCTAATCTTTCATTAAAAATAGCTTTATCCCAAAAAATAGCTGAAAAAAAGTTAATCGTTGTACCAAAAATCGAAATGCCCAAAATCAGCACGGCGCAAATTCAAAAATTTATAGAAAAACTGCCGATCGAAGAGGGAACAATTTTGATACTGATAGATAAAATAAATGTCAATGTTATGCTTTCTTGCGAAAATATCCCTTATCTAAAAGTAATCCAACCCAGCGGTTTAAACACTAAAGATTTACTTCAATTTGATTATTTATTGACAGATGTAAAAGGCATTGAAGCCATCGAAAAACTATTTAAGGTTAAAAATGCAAATATTAATTAAACCCTTAATCTCAGAAAAATCAATGACCGGGAATACTGTCGGTAAATATGTCTTTGTTGTCGATATCAAAGCTAACAAAGTTCAAGTTGCCGAAGAAATTATGAATATTTATAAAGTTGATGTTACAAAAGTAAATATTATTAAAGTAAAGCCGACAAGCAAATTAGTAAAGGGTAAATTTGCCGCAAAAATAAAATCATATAAAAAAGCGGTTATCACTCTTAAAAAAGGACAAAAAATACCCGGATTTGAAGAAAAATAAATGCTTAAATTTTTCAAACCTACAACTCAATCTCGGAGAAAAATGTCAGTTACCGACTACTCGGTTTTGACCAAGAAAAGGCCTGAAAAAAGCCTGATTTTGAAGTTGAAAAGTCATGCCGGGCGCGATAGAACTGGCCAAATTAGCGTTCGCCATCAGGGCGGCGGTGAAAAAAAGCAGTATCGAATAATTTCCAATTTAAACGAAATTATGGATACGTCAGCAATTATCGAAAGCATCGAGTATGATCCTTACAGATCTTCTTTTATTGCTTTAGTAAAGTTTGATGGCAAAATTAAAAAATATATTCTGGCGTGGGAAGGGGCAAAAGTTAAAGATGAGATTATCTCTGCCGACAAGACCGAAATTAAAATAGGCAATCGCTTAAAACTTAAGAATATTCCTAATGGTATCAGAATATTTGATATCGAAATTAAGCCTACTCAAGGCGGCAAGATGGTGCGTTCAGCTGGTGCTTTTGCTACAATTGTGGCCAAAGAGGAAAAATTTGTAAATCTGAAAATGCCGTCTGATGAAATTAGAAAAATTAACGCCGAGTGTTTTGCCTCTGTCGGTCAAGTTTCAAATATCACTCATTCGGCACAAAGAATTGGAAAAGCCGGCCGTAAACGACACATGGGAATCAGACCGTCTGTTAGAGGTAAAGCGATGCATCCAGCCGCACATCCTCATGGCGGTGGCGAAGGTAATAATCCGATTGGCTTAAAATATCCGAAAACCCCATGGGGCAAGCATGCTTTAGGGGTCAGAACCCGCAAAAAAAATAAATATTCGAAGAGTATGATTATATCAAGGAGAAAGAAATGAGTAGATCGCTAAAAAAAGGTCCGTATATTGATGAAAATCTAATCAAAAAAATTAAGAATCTGAAAGCCGGTGACGGGCAAATTATTAAAACTTGGGCTAGAAGTTCAGTTATTTCTCCCGAAATGGTCGGTCACAAAATCGGAGTTCATAATGGCCGCGAACATATCCCCGTATTAATAATTGAGGATATGGTCGGTCATAAATTAGGTGAATTTTCACCAACAAGAAAATTCATTCGACACGGTGGTCGTATGGCGAAAGAAGAAGAGCAAGCAGTAGTGGCTAAAGAGGCTCAAGCAGTTAAAGCTTCCAAAGAAGAAAAACCTAAAGCTGAAAGTGGAGCAAAATAATGGCAATTGTGGAAAAAGTAAAAGTAAACGATACGCAAAAAATAGATAAAGTTAAATTCGATAACAAGAAATCTGAAAAAATTCAGGAAATAGTTGTCCGCGATCGTTTTATTAGAACGACTCCCGATAAAATGAGCTTAGTGGCACATTTAGTTATCGGCCAGGAAGCGGAAAAAGCAGTTGATATTTTGACTTTTTCTTTTAAGCTTGCCGCTAAACCGTTGATTTCGGTCATCAAGAATGGGATCGACATTGCTAAAAATAAATATAATCTTGACGGCCCCATCTATATTAAGTCAATAATGATTAACGAAGGGCCAAAATTAAAACGCCGTCGCATGATTCATCGAGGTCGGGCCACCGCAATCTTAAAACGATCATCGCACGCAACAATAATATTTTCAAACGAAAATAAACTACTCCGCAGCAAGCGGCGGAGTATCCCCGATGGGGCAAGTTTGTTTCCAAATAGGCTTCATCCTCGTAGCAAGTCTTCGATCCTGAGGTCTCAGACCGAAGGGCTACGAGGTATTCAGCCTTTTGAAAATAAAAAAAGAGGTAAAAATGGGTCATAAAGTAAACCCGATTGGCTTTCGCTTACAACTAAATAAAAATTGGCAGTCAAAATGGTTTGCCCCCAGGAGCTTTGCTAAAAATTTAGCTGAAGATATTGAGATTAGAACCCTGCTTGGCAAAAGATTCGGCAAAAACGCCGGAGTTGCAAAAATAGAATTATCGCGCGATCAAGATGCCATAAAAGTTGCTATTTATAGCTCAAAACCGGGTATTTTAATTGGCCGCAGTGGTCAAGGAATTAACGAGATTAAAACGTATTTATTAAAAAATTGTCTTCAAATAAGAAATAATAAGACCGGTTTAGCAAATAAAAAAATTGAAATTGAAATCATGGAAATTAAGAACGGAGAATTATCGGCTGAAATAGTGGCTCAACAAATTGTTCATCAAATCGAGCGAAGAATTGCTTACAAAAGAGCCATCAAGCAGACGATTGCCAAAGTTATGGAAAAAAGAGCCTTGGGTGTTAAGGTTGTTATCGCCGGTCGATTAGGCGGGGCGGAAATCGCTCGTCGTGAACATTATGGTAATGGATCGATACCTTTAGGTCGACTTAGGGCAGATATTGATTATGCTCAAGTTGACGCTTTAACTACCTACGGCATCATTGGTGTAAAAGTATGGATATATAAAGGTGATATAATCGAAAGTTTGTAAAGGTAATATATGTTAGTTCCAAGAAAATTAAAGCATAGAAAAATTTGTCGCGGAAAAATGCGCGGAGTTACTGCCAGAGGTTCAGTTCTGTCTTTTGGCAGTTTCGGCATTAAATCTCTGGGAAGAGCATGGGTTTCAGCTCGCCAGATCGAAGCCGCTCGTCGCGCTATCACTCACTATATTAAGCGAGGTGGTAAAGTTTGGGTAAGAATTTTTCCTGATAAACCAATTACCAAAACAGCAGCAGAAAGTGGTATGGGTGGCGGCAAAGGAAGCTTAGATCATTTTGTCGCAGTGGTTTTACCCGGTCGGATTATTTTTGAAATGGATGGAGTGTCCGAAGAAATTGCCCGCGAGGCCTTGCGTCTTGGCGCCCACAAACTTAGTGTTCCCAGCCGGTTTATAACGAGGAAAAAATGAAAAAACAAATTTTACTTAAAGAATTAAGAACCAAAGATAGTAAATTATTGATTAAAGAATTGCATGATTCGCAAAAATTATTGACTGAATTAAAATTCAAATCGAGTTTTAATAAGTTGAAAAATTATCGAGAAATAAATTTTCAGCAAAAAAAAATTGCCCGAGTTTGGTCAATTTTAACTGAAAAAGCGATGTCAGAAATTAAGGAGAAAAATGTCTAAAATAACCAAATTAATTGGTGTTGCCTTGCGCGACAGTCTTGATAAAAGCGTTCTAATTAATATCGATTATAAAAAAATTCATCCAATGTATCGAAAAAGTTATATTAAATCACAGAAATTTTTAGTTGATACCCAAAAAGATGTCAAAAAAGGTCAAATTGTAACGATTGTATCAACGCGACCGATAAGTAAGTGTAAATCATGGAAAGTTATTAATATTAAAGAGGCCATATGATTCAAAGTTACACCCGCTTAAATGTTGCAGACAATTCAGGCGCCAGGGAAGTAATGGTTATTCGTGTTGTTGGCGGTGGCAAAGCGGCGGCGGCTACGATTGGTAATATTATAATTGGCTCGGTTAAATCTGCCACAGCGCATACTCAAGTTAAAAAGAAAGAAGTTATCCGTGGCGTGATCGTTCGCTTAAGAAAACCCATAAAACGACCTGACGGGACCAGTGTAAGATTTGATGATAATGCGGTTGTATTGATAAATCCCGATAAAACACCGCGTGGCAGCCGAATATTCGGACCTGTTGGGAAAGAATTAAAAGATTTGGGCTTTGGTCGCATTATTTCAATGGCTTTGGAGGTGCTTTAATGAATAAGTTAAAGATAAAAAAAGGTGACAATGTTATGGTTATTGCCGGTAAAGATTACGGCAAAAGAGGCATGGTTGAGAGAGTGCTTCCTAAAGAAAATAAAGTTGTAGTTACCGGTACCAATATTGCCAAACATCACTTAAAACCGTCAAAGAAAAATCCCCACGGTGGCATTATCGACAAAATTACCCCTATGGACGTATCTAATATTATTATTATTTGCCCAAGTTGCGGAAAGCCCGTCCGAGCCGGTTATAAAATTACCAATAATCAAAAAATGAGAATTTGCCGTAAATGCAAAGAAGGTCTTGACACAAATGGATAAAAAATTAATCGAAGTTAACAAAAAATTAAGCCAGAATATTGGCATAAAAAATGTTATGGCAATGCCTAAAATATTGAAAACCGTTGTTAATGTGGGTATCGGTGCGACAAAAACTAATCCGAAATTTTTAGAAATAGTTACCGACGGATTGAAGGTGATTACCGGTCAAAAACCGGCAATTAGAACTGCCAGAAAAGCCGTTTCCGGTTTTAAAATTCGTCAAAATGACCAGGTAGGCTTAACGGTAACCTTGCGCGGAAGAAAAATGATTGATTTTATTACTAAACTTGCGGATATTGTTTTGCCGCGTGTGCGTGATTTTCGTGGGCTTGATCAAAAAAGTTTTGATAAAAATGGTAATTTTACCTTAGGAATTAGCGAGCAAATTGTTTTTCCGGAAATTTCCTACGATAAATCAGAAGTTTTATTCGGAATGTCTCTGACAATAGTAACCAATGTTAGAGATTCCAATTTAGGTCAAAAATTATTTAAAGCATGGGGTTTTCCTTTTAAAAAAGCCCCGGTAAGGAGTAAAGTTGGCTAAAGTTTCGCAAATCATGCGTGCAAAAAAGAAACCTAAATATTCAACCCGTGTTGTCCGACGATGTATTCGTTGTGGTCGAAGACGCGGATACCTGCGCAAGTTTGGTATCTGCCGTATCTGTTTTCGTGAAATGGCGGCAAAGGGACAAATACCGGGTATAACAAAATCTTCTTGGTAAGAAAGGAGTAATCTTGGATCCAATCGCTCAAATGTTTACTAATATATTAAATGCCAAAAATGCCGATCAGAAAAAACTGACCGTCCAATTTTCAAAATTAAAAATGGGAATACTTTCTATTTTAAAGGAACACGGTTATGTTGACGATTTTAAGGAAAATAAAATTGATAAATTTACATATATTGAGATTAAACTTCGAGATATTAACAAATTAAATGGTATAAGAAGAATAAGTCGACCCGGCCGAAGATATTATGCCACATCAAGCCGTATTCCGCTTTTGAAAGGGTCGCGAGGAATTATTATTATTTCTACCTCTCAAGGTCTGATGAATGGCGAAGATGCCAGAAAAAAAGGCTTGGGCGGGGAAGTTATTGCCGAGGTAAATTAAATGTCAAAAATTGGTCAAAGAAAAATTATCATTCCGGAGAATACTCAAGTTACAATAAATAACGATGAAGTAAGGGCCAAGGGTCCCTTGGGCGAGCTGTCTTTAAAATTTCCCAAGAATGTCGCTGTAAAAATCGAAGGTTTAGAAATCGCAGTCAGTAGAGCAAGAAATGACAAGTTTTCTAAAGCGCTCCATGGACTATTTAGAAAGTTGATATTTAATATTGTAACTGGCGTAAGCATCGGCTTTCAAAAAAAGTTAGAGTTTAAAGGCGTAGGTTACCGTGCTGAAGTCCAAGGAAATAAACTGATTTTGAATGTAGGTTTTTCACATACGGTTGAGCAAGTTGCTCCCGAAGGTATTGAATTTAAAGTTGAAAAAAACATTATTACCGTTTCAGGAATTGATAATCAAAAAGTTGGTCAAGCTGCAGCGAATATTCGTCGCGTCCGTCCGGTTGAACCGTACAAGGGCAAAGGCATAAAATATATTGACGAAATACCAAGAAGAAAGCCTGGTAAAGCTGCCAAAGCAGCCTTGGGCACCGCCCAATGAGGAAAAAAATGGATAATAGAATCAATCGTAAAAAAAGAATTAGAGGGAAATTAACTGGTATAACCGTGCGGCCGAGGTTGTCGGTTTTTCGTTCAAACAACAACCTTTATTTACAGGTAATCGATGATAGTAAAGGTATGACGATCGCTTCGGCATCGACTTTAAAATCTAAAGATCCAGCTCAAGAACTGACTCAAAAATTACTCAAAAAAAATATAAAGAAAATTGTTTTTGACCGCAGCGGTTATCAATATCATGGCAGAGTACAAAAAATAGCTGAAGATTTAAGAAAAGCTGGTTTGGAGTTTTAAATGACATATCAAAATACTAATCGTTACAACAAAGTTGGAGGCGGAGAAGAAGGCTCAACTGAAAACGAAAAAAAAGTTTTACAGGTAGACAGAATTTCGCGTACTGTTCGCGGTGGAAAAAGAATCAGATTCAGGGTATTAGTGATTATTGGTAATCGAGCTGGTCGCGTGGGAATTGGCGTTGGAAAAGCAACTGAAGTGGCTAATGCTGTCACTAAAGCGACCCGTGTGGCGCAAAAAAACATGATTGATGTGCCTATCACTAACGAAACTATACCGTATAAGATTGAAATAAAAATCGGTGCTGCTCATATCATTTTAAAACCGGCGAGGCCTGGCACATCGATTATTGCTGGCGGCGCCGTTAGAGTTGTTTGTGAACTGGCAGGGATCAGAAATATTGTCGGAAAAATATTGGGTACTGCCAATAAAATCAACAACAGTATTGCGGTGATTGAAGCTTTTAAAAAATTGTCAGCACTCAAAAAGGATGAAAATGAAACTAAATGAAAAGATAAAAACAACTATCACGCAAAATAAACGCGTAGGTCGTGGTTTGGGTAGTGGCCGAGGTAAAACCTCTGGTCGTGGAACTAAAGGCCAAAAATCGCGTTCTGGTTATAATATTCCCCGTCGATTTGAAGGTGGGCAGATGGCGTTAATTCAAAGATCGCCCAAGAAAAAAGGCTTTGCCAGCCGTCAGCAAAAACCGGAAATAATTAAAATTTCCGTTATTGAAAGTAAATTTAAACCAGGTAGTAAGATTGACATAAAAGCTCTTTTCGAAAAAGGATTAATTAAAAATAAGACTTTGGCAGTAAAGATTGTAACCGACATAAAGCCAACCAAAAACTATATTTTTAGGGAGATCTCGTTAGTTAAAAAAATACGCGATGCGAAAATTGAAAAAATAAAACTCGTAAAAAAGAAAAGTCTTCGTTGATAACAGCAGGTTCTTATAAACAATCTGCTTAGTTGACTAATTCGACTCAAATGATAGAATAAAATAGAACCCATAAAGGTTTATATTTTAAGTTAAATGATATTTTATGCGTATTTGGCAAACAATTAATCAAGTTTTTACCCTGCCTGATCTAAGAAAAAAGATTCTCTATACTATTAGTCTAATGGTTATTACGAGAGTTTTAGCTCATATTCCTCTGCCCGGTGTTGATATTGAAGCTTTGAGAACTTTTTTCTCGAGAAACCAAATTTTTGGTTTATTAAATATGTTTTCCGGCGGTTCGATGGAAAATTTTTCGATTATTATGATGGGTGTCGGACCGTATATTACCGCCACGATTATTGTTCAGCTTTTGACCATGGTGATTCCTTCATTGGAAGAACTTCGAAAGGAAGGTGAATCAGGTCAGAAAAAAATTAATTACTGGACGAGAATTATCACCGTGCCGTTAGCACTGATCCAATCTTTTAGCATGTTAACTTTGCTTAAAAGTCAAGGGATATTGTTTTCATGGACGCCGCTCCAATTAGCGGTAATGTTACTTTCGATTACCGCCGGCACGATCTTGCTGATGTGGATTGGAGAATTAATTTCTGAAAATGGCATCGGTAACGGTATCTCGTTGATTATTGCCTTAGGAATAATTGCCAGTGTACCTGCCCAAGTAAGAAATACGCTGGCAGTTATGGATACGACTAAAATTATTAGTCTAGCCTTATTTGGGCTCATTGCTATTGCTGTAGTTATTTTAATTATTATTGTTAATGAGGGTCGGCGCCAAATACCCGTATCATACGCCAGGCGCATTCGCGGCATGAAATCGTACGGCGGAGTTGACTCTTATCTTCCAATCAGAGTAAATACCGCTGGGGTCATCCCAATTATCTTTGCCATGTCGATCATGATCTTTCCTGGGGTAGCGGCTAAAGTCTTGACTCAGGCTCGTTCAGAGTGGCTCGCTTCCGCTTCTACATGGGTTGCTAATTTGTTTAATAACAATTTGTTTTATGGAATTTTCTACTTTATATTAGTTATCTTGTTCACCTTCTTTTATACTGGGATTGTTTTAAAACCCAATCAAATCTCAGAAAATCTGCAAAAACAAGGCGGTTTTATCCCTGGTGTCAGACCCGGAGGGGAAACTTCATCTTATCTGGCAAGAATTATCTCTCGAATTAATCTTACCGGTGCCTTATTCCTTGGAGTTATTGCTGTTTTGCCGTTTATTATCCAGGCAATTACTAAGATAAATACTTTAGTAATTGGTGGCACTGGTATTTTAATTATGGTTTCTGTTATAATAGAAACAATGAGACAAATACAGGCACAGTTGTTAATGCGATCCTACGAGAATTATTAAAGCCAAGTGTTAATTATTGAAAAATATTGTTTCTATTTCCGAATTTTGCTTCGGCAAAATATAATAGAAACAATGAGACAAATACAGGCACAGTTGTTAATGCGATCCTACGAGAATTATTAAAGCTAGTTACAGGCACAGCTACTAATTGCGTCAGTACGATACATATTAATAAAAAGGTGGTTAGAACAAACATAAACGGGTAAATAGGCGATTCCCTATTGATCCTATCATCTAATCATCTATAATAATATATAAGGAGGGTTTTATGAATCAACCTCAACCCGGAATGCCGGCACCAACAGCCGCTCCACAAAGCGGCGGATCACTAAAATGGCTATTAATCATTTTGGTGATAGTTATCTTGGTAGCAGGTGGTGTGTATTATTACACCAACTTTTCCAAAAAGTCGACTCCCACTACTTCACCGTCACCAACCGCGAGTGTGACCAAATCACCAACGGTAAAATCTAGCGTAAGTCCATCGCCAGCTAAATCCGCCTCTCCGTCAGCTTCACCATCGACATCACCGTCTGCGTCACCATCGGTATCACCTTCTGCTACCACATCACCAGAGGTATAAGCTTAGTCATGTTTCTGGCAATAAGTTATGGTTAAAAGTAACAACTAAAGGTCTTACTTTGTTTTGATGTAATTGTAACCAAGATTAGTGAATATGTATGGCCCAAAAAATCATTACTGTTATTTTATTTCTGGCGGTAATTGGAGGATTGTCTTGGTATATAAATATTAATTACTTAGACAAACAGACATCTAAAGAAATAAGTGTTAGTGAAAGTAAGACCTTAAAAACCGCTGAAATTGCAGAAATTTTAACCTATACTAATAAAGGTAGCGCGTTTGAAATATGGCAAACTGATGGGGATGCCAGGAAAAAAGTTTTTACCGATTTTGATGAAAATAAAAAAATCATATCTTTGTCAAACTTGGTTAGCCAGTCTAATCAAGTTTTGGCAATAGTAGCAAAAGATAAAAGCGCAACTTCAGGTGAATTGATAAGCATTGATTTATATAATGCTCAAATTAAATCCATAAGAAAAGAGTTTGTGTTACCTCTAAAATGGCTCGTTTCGCCAGATGGAAAAACCATTGCTTATATTAAGTTTTCTAATTTGGAAGAAAACTACGGTTATACATTATATACTGAAAGTCTTTCGGGAGAAAATCGCCGGAATTTGACTAATTCCGAGACGGAAATAAATAGTTTTGCTTGGAATATACAGGGAGATGCTATTTTATATTCGGTTATGTCTGGTAATAATGCCGAATTAAATAGAATCGATCTTGTCGATAAGGAAAAATCGCAAATTAAAATCTACGAAAATAAGATAATTGATTGGATCTCATCTACGAACAATAAAATAATTCTTTCAACAAGATCGTTTAATGGTAAATCTTCCAAAATAATCGAAATTGATACAAACGGCCAAAATGAAAAAGAAATTGCTGAAATAAGTGGTGGAATCGCAAATTTCGTATATTTAAAGAACAATAATTTAGCATATATTGCTGCCCAATACAAAGATAAAGTCGATAATAATACAACAGGGCAAATTTACATCGTTCGATTAGATAAAGATTTAATAAAACCAATCCAAAAAGGCAATCAAGTCTTGGGTTGGCAATAATATTGGGGGTAAAAATGGCTAAACAAACAAGATTATTGCTTTATAGCTTAGTTTTTTTAGTAGCCTTGCTGGCGGCAAGTACGACATTTTTATTTTTTAATGGCCGCACAACAAAAAATGATGAAACTAAGGTGCCAGCTGAAACAAAAACAGCTGATAGTTCTTCAACTGGCGTGCTTTCTGGTTCGCCTTTGAACGATAATAATTCAACTGTGACAAAGGCTACTTCAGCAAATGAAAGACCGTCACATCCGACAGATACTTACACCATTCAGCAAGGCGAAACACTTTTTGCTATTGCTCAAAAAAACGGTACGACATTGACAGATTTATCAGCCGCCAATGGTATCACCGATAAAGATAAAGTGCAAGCCGGGCAAGTTTTAATTATTCCAAGAAATGGTCAAGTTGCTTATACAATAGACAACAGCAAATCGACTACCTTGCAAACGGCTGTCGAAACTGGCAAAAATCAATTTCGTTTAAGTCCTGAAGATACGGCTCGAGCCGACGGTCCAAATGTATACGGCTTGAAAATCACAGATACATATACTCAAAAAAGCAAAGATACTAATAGCGGCAAAGCCGAAGTTATTGCTGAAAATGAAAATGGCAAATATTTAATAAAATTGATTCAGCCAATCACGAAGGGCGATAAAGGTATTTGGGTAATTGAGATGATAATTCCAGCCCAGTAATTTTTTGCGAGGTATAATGGATCAAAATTCTTATAACCAGTCTCCAATTCCTTCAGAAGGTAATGTTGTAAAATGGTTCGTGATTGCTGTCATTATCGCTTTGACAATTGGTGGCAGTTTTTGGTATTATAAAACCTATATCGTTAACGGTTCGGCAGTAACTTCCAGCCCTGATATTAATATTACCGAAGCCGAATGGAAAACAAAATCCGAAAAAGTAGTAACAAGTTTTTTAGATTTTTGGAGTAATTCTTCTTCAACTGAAGAAGGAAAAATCCAAGGAAGTAAAGCTAAAGACTTGTTGACCATTTCTGCTCAAGCCAAATTGGCTACCTATAAAGACGAAAAAGGTGAATTTTATTCCAATATTTTACTTCAGCTTAACCAATTCTTATCCGTTAAGGAAAAACCGGTAGACTTTCAAATTTCTTCCTCGAAACAAATTGACGAATCTACGGTTGAGTCAAAGATTGTATTAAATTATCCCAACAATCCAACTAATAGAATAGTTAAAACCATATTAGAAAATAATATCTGGCTAATAGATGCAGTAAAAGAAAATGTTGATGTGTCACCTTCTGCGGTGGTTAGTCCTTCACCAATTGCTTCTTCAACAGCCTCACCGTAAACTTCTGAGTAAATTATGCTAAAAAATTATATAATATTAGGACCGCCTGGTTCAGGGAAAGGTACGCAAGCCCGTAAATTGGCCGATAAACTTGATTATGTTTATTTTGGTACCGGAGATTTAATGCGCCGGGAAGCAGAGCTGAACACTGCCTTAGGTTTAGAATTTAAAAAGGTTTGGGATGAAGGTAAAGGCAAGTTAATTTCAGAGGAATTGGTACAAAAATTTGTTGCAAAAAAAGTAGATGAACTCGAAATTGACCACGGGGTTGTCTTTGACGGATACCCAAGAACTATCGCCCAGGCTGAGCATTTAGAAAAAATTCTTTCGAAAAAACATATTAACAATGTTAAAGTAATCAATTTGGTTGTCGATGCTAAATTGTTGGTTTTGAGGATGCAAACAAGGAGAGTGTGTGACAAGTGTCAAACAGTTTTTGAAGATCCGAACAAAAATGGAATAACCAAGTGTGATCGGTGTGGCGGCAATCTTGTTGTGCGCGTTGAAGACCAATTCGCTGTTTTGACAAAAAGAATTGATGTTTATAACCAACAAACATTACCCTTAATTAGTTTTTTTAAAAACAAAGGGACACTAATTAATGTCGATGGCAATCCTTCGATCGAAAAAGTTTGGGAAAATATCCAAAAAGTAACCACATAAATTCATATTTGTAAATCCCCTTGTGACAGAGACCGCAGGGCGTTAATATAAATTAAAAACTATTTTTTGAAAGATATATGGAACTGTGACCGAGACCATATGGTGTTAACCATGGATTTATACTTATGATTTCGATTAAAACAGAAAAAGAGATTCAAATTATGAAGGAAGGTGGTAAAATTGCCGCTCATATTTTAAATATACTAACTGTTGCTTCAAAACCCGGAACAACTACCAAAGAACTTGACAACATCGCAACAGAAGAAATTAAGAAATCCGGTGCTAAATCATCTTTTTTAGGTCATCATGGTTATCCGGCGACAATTTGCACTTCAGTTAACAATGAGGTCGTCCATGGCATACCATCGAACAGAATCTTGCGCGAGGGCGATCTTTTGGGTCTTGATATTGGAATATTATGGAAATCATATCACACCGACACCGCTGCCACCGTGGCTATCGGTAAAATTGATTTTAAAAAAAAACAATTGCTAAAAATTACCAAAGAATCGCTTCACGAAGGCATATCAAAAATTAAACCCGGAGTTTATTTAGGTGATATTCAAAATTGTATTCAATCAATTATTGAAGGCGCAAATTACAGTATTATCCGGGATTTGGCTGGACATGGCATTGGTACAAATTTACAAGAACCACCATCAATATTAAATTTTGGCAAAAGAAAAACAGGACCGGTTTTAAAAGAGGGGATGACATTGGCCATCGAACCAATGGTCTCAGCTGGCGATTGGAAAGTAAAGATACTTAACGATGGCTGGACTGTTGTAACAATCGACAATTCCTTATCGGCTCATTTTGAACATACAATCGCAGTAACAAAAGATGGCGTTGAAATTCTTACCCATGAGTAAAGTAAAGAAATTATTTTTAAATCGCAAAATTCAAATAGTCGTTATTGTTTTAAGTTTATTTTTTGTTCCAAGCTTTATTTATGCCAGTTTTAACCATGTTTTACCGCAATCTGCTATTTATTTGCTGGATAATATTAATGTTCCTCAAAAGGGGGACAAATTATTGGTGTTTTCTCCTCATCCTGACGATGAAACCATCGGTGTTGGTGGTTATATTATTGAAGCAACTAAACGCGAAGCAATTGTGAAAATCGTCTTGGTGACCGACGGTAATAAACAGGGCAAAGAAGTCAAAAGATATGAAGAATTTAGAAAAGCAACTAGTATCCTCGGAGTAAAAAACGACAATTTAGTCTTTTTAGACTTGCCTGACGGAAAATTAAGAGGGAAAGATGAAGTATTATTAGACAAGCTATTTAAAGATCAAATTGACGATTTTGAGCCAAATTATATTGCTTATCCCCATCCTTTAGATATCCATCCCGACCATTCAGTAACCGGCCAAATTGTTGAAAAAGTTATTAAAAATAACAGTAAAGTTACAGCTTACAAATATTTAATTCATGATTATCGCTATCCTCAACCTAAAAAATATCGTCCAAATTTATTTTTATTGCCACCTGTCGATGTAGTTACAAATGATAAACAATGGAAAAGACTCTTACTTTCCGATGATGATTTGAAACTCAAGGAAAAGGCTATTAGTCAGTATCATAGCCAATTGAGAGTTCCCTTTTTAAGAAGTTTAATCCTGTCATTGGTAAGAAAAAATGAACTTTTCGCCACCATGACACTTGACGAATAGAAGATATTATGATAATATTAATGTATAAATATACTAATTTATTCAGTATTTGATGAGTTGAGGAAGTTAATTGAAAAAAGAAAAATTGATTTTTGAAGGCGAAGTCGTTGAGGCATTGCCTAATGCTATTTTTAGAGTTAAGTTAGACAATAATCAAATTGTCTTAGCTTACATTTCAGGGAAAATCCGCCTACATTACATAAAAATATTGCCCGGTGATCGGGTTCAATTAGAAATGTCGCCATACGATTTGACTAAAGGTAGAATAACTAGACGACTGTAGCCGTCTCCTCACTAATAACGAATTTAAACCAATAACTAACCCTATTTGTTATTAGAAAGATTAGTTATCAGCGAGGCGTTTGTAAATCCCCCTGTGGCAAAGACCACAGGGTGTCAACCAAGGATTTATACTTATGAAAGTAAGACCATCGGTCAAAAAAATTTGTCAAAAATGTAAAATAATTCGCCGTCATGGAGTATTGCGGGTAATTTGCAGTACTCCCAAACATAAGCAGCGTCAGGGTTAAGAGGAAATATGGCAAGAATTGCTGGTATAAATATTCCGGATAATAAACATATCGAATATTCACTTTCTTATTTAAAAGGTGTTGGTTTGCCGTTAGCAAAGAAAATATGTCAATTAGCCAACATTAAACTTGGCACAAAAACTGCTGATTTATCAGATCAGGAACTTGAAAGAATCCGCGAGGTTATTGATAAAAATTATAAAATTGAAGGCGATTTGCGTATGGAAGTAAGTCAAAATATCAAGAGGATTAAGGAAATTAAATCCTATCGAGGAATCCGTCATATTAAAAATTTGCCCGTCAGAGGCCAGCGAACACGAACAAACGCTCGAACCAAAAGAGGCAAAAGAGTTACCGTTGGTTCAGGTCGCAAAAAATCTGCCGAAAAAACATAATATTTAGAGTATAAAAATGGCTAAACAGATTAAAAAGAAAAAACAAATTAAACAGGTTGATAAAGCGATAATTTTTATCCAATCATCTTTTAATAACTGTATTGTTACCATCACAGATGCCTCCGGTAACACTTTATCTTGGGCTACGGCTGGCTCAGTCGGTTTTAGCGGTGCTAAAAAATCGACCCCATTTGCTGCTCAAATTGCTGTCAGAAAAGCTTTAGAAAAAGCAGGTCCATACAGTATCACTGAAGCCGTTGTAATGATATCTGGCGTTGGTTCAGGTCGTGAATCCGCAGTCAGAGCAATAGGTGGACAAGGAATTAAGGTTACTCAGATTAAAGATACTACACCGGTTCCGCATAACGGCACCCGACCCAAAAAAGCAAGGAGAGTCTGATGGATAAATGTAGTCTTTGTCGAAAGCATGGAACTAAATTATTTTTAAAAGGTGTTCGTTGCACCAGTCCTAAATGCGCATTCACTCGAAGAAATTATTTGCCTGGTGATCACGGCGCTAAAAATCAAAATCCAAGAAAATCAGAGTATGGACGTCAAATGCAAGAAAAGCAGAAAGCAAAAGCCGAATATGGCTTAAGAGAGCGGGAATTCGCCAAGATATTCAATAACGCCTCTAAATCGCGCGAACAAACCGGCGAGGAATTATTGAAACTGCTTGAATTAAGATTCGACAATATTCTTTACAGATTAGGTTGGGCGGTATCCAGAACACAGGCCAAACAATTAATCAGCCATCGAAAAATAATGATTAATGACCAACCAAGCAACATCTCTTCAATGGTTTTAAAACCACATGATAAAATTACACCAAAAAAATCCGATGATATAAAAGTGACAAAAGTAACTGTCCCAAAATGGTTGAAAGCCGAAGGTAAAAAAACGGAAGCGCTTGTTGATCACGTTCCGTTACGGACCGAGATTGATACGGACTTAGACGAACAATTGATTATTGAGTTTTATCGAAGATAATAAAATATTAATTACGATGAGTTACATCTCATCGCGGAGGCAGTATGGATTATACACTTCAAGAGACAAGCTTATTACAAATTAAAACTTTAGAAAAGGTCGATAACCGTGGCACATTTCAAATTGAGCCATTATCGCCCGGTTACGGTGTAACTATTGGAAACTCATTAAGAAGGGTGCTTTTGTCATCGCTTGAGGGCTCAGCGATTAATTCAGTTAAAATTGAGGGGATTACCCATCAATTTATGGCCATACCAGGAGTCAAAGAAGATTATATTGAAATTATCTTAAATTTAAAATCATTAAGATTCCGTTTCAATTCCGAAGAGCCGGCAAAATTAAAATTAGATATTAAAGGCCCTAAAAATGTTACTGCGGCAGATTTTGATAAAAATGCCGCTTGTGAAGTTGTTAACACTGATGCTCACATTGCAACTTTAGGCAAAGGGGCAAAACTTACCATGGAAATTATTGTCGACAAGGGTCGCGGTTATATTCCTTTAGAGCAAAGAAAAGACGAAAAATTGCCTATTGGCACTATCGCTATAGATTCAATTTATACACCGGTGAAAAAAGTCCATTATGAAGTTGAAAACACCCGTGTTGGCGGTCAAACCAATTTCGACAAACTGACGATGGAAATTACCACTGATGGTTCGTTGGATCCGGAAAAAGCATTAGGAACAGCAGCACAAATTTTAGTCGAACATTTTAGTCTCGTCGGTCAAGCCTGCCAAATAGCCGAGGAAGTTAAAACACCTGAGAAAAAACTTCCTAAAAAAAGTATCAAAATTGCCAAAGCAAAAAAAGCTAAAAAATGAGAATTTCCTTATCAAGAACAGACAATCACCGAAAATCTTTAATAAGAAATTTAACAACTTCTTTAATTTTGTATGAAAAAATAAAGACTACTAAAGCCAAGGCTAAAGAAACAAAAAAAATGGCCGAAAAGTTAATCTTTTTGGCTAAGAAAAATGACCTTAATGCCAGAAGAACAATGATTGGATATTTCTTTGATAAAAATGCGACCAAAAAAATGTTCGAGGTTTTATCCCCGCGATATGAGGACATTAATACGGGTTTTATCGAAGAATATCGGTTAACGAAGAGGTTGGGAGACGGTTCGGACATGGTTTTATTAAGATTGAGAAATATCCTAAAAGCACCAATAATTGATAACAAAAGTAATATAGAGGATAAAGATAATGCCCCAGACAAAATTACAAAAAAAGACTCCAAGAAAAATGTCGAAACCGGAAAGCAAAAAACCGGTAAATCTAAATAACCATCCAATCATATCTCACGAAATTGATGCATCAGGAGTGGTATTAGGACGATTATCAACTCAAGTCGCCAATTTTTTGCGTGGTAAATTTAAAACCGATTTTGTGCCTTATTTAAATATTGGCGATCAAGTTAAAGTTTATAACGCTTCAAAAATGGTTTTTACCGGCAATAAACTATCGCAAAAGATCTATTATCATCACACCGGTTATATCGGACATTTAAAAGAAGAAAAGTTAAGTGATATGTTTAAGAAAAATCCGGCAGAAGTATTAAAGCGATCGGTTTGGGGAATGTTGCCCAAAAATAAACTAAGAAAATTGTGGATTAAAAACCTTATTATTTATAACGGAGACATTGATGCCAAATAAAACAGAATCTAAACAGGAAAATATTACAGCGATAGGAAGACGTAAAACTGCCGTAGCTCGAATAAAATTAACAAAAGGATCGGGGAAAATATTTATTAATGAAAAAGAAATCGCCAATCCTAGCCGGGTTTATACCGAACCGCTAAAAATAACCGATAATGATGACAAATTGGATGTTTTTGTAAAAGTATCCGGCGGAGGACTTACTTCTCGAGAAGGGGCAATTCGATTGGCTGTGGCTCGGGCCTTAGATAAACTTAACCCGGAGCTACATAAAACTCTTAAAGTCGAAGGTTTTTTAACCAGAGATTCAAGAATGAAAGAACGCAAAAAACCGGGCCTCAAAGGTGCAAGAAAAGCTCCACAGTGGGCAAAAAGATAAAAATTCATATCGTATCGCAAAAAAACGCTCTTTTAAGAGCGTTTTTTTGCATTATTACCTTATTTATGATAAATTATAAATATGTCGCATAGGCAAGAAAAGTTATCGGCTCTTTTTAAGAAAGAGATTTCTATTTTAATACAAGAGACCATTCCTGAAGAAATGGGGATTGTGACTTTAACAGAATTGGAGCTGACAGCTAATATTAAAGAAGCAAAAGTTTACATCTCTTTGCTCGATAAATCAAAAGAAAAAGAAGCTTTAAAAATCTTAAACGCTAATTCAAAAGGCTTTCAGTATTTTTTAGGCAGAAAATTCAGGATGAAATTCACCCCTAAGCTAATTTTTTTAATTGATCATGGCTTAGATAATATTGAAAAAATAGATAAGATTCTACGAAAGGTATCAAAAAAATGATCCTCAGATTATATCTTTTTAGCTTGTATTTTATTTTATTTATTTCAGCCGGGTTGGTCGCTTTAATACTATTCAATGTTAATCCATATCAAAGCCCGTTCTGGATGTTGCTAATTTTTTATTTCACCTTGTTTTTGTTTTGGACGGCAGTCTTCGGACTGATTGGATTTTATTTAAGAATCTGGATGACTAATCGGGAAGTAATATTTGCTCACCTCATACCAACTTTACGACAATCTTTATTGATCTCTTTAGTTTTTGTTGGATTGCTATTTTTACAGCAAATGCGTGTTTTAAACTGGTGGGTTGCTTCATTGTTGGTCGTTGCAATATTAATGATTGAGCTTTTTTTTAAGTCAAAAAATTATAGTCCTAAAAAAGGTTATAGATGAAAGGCCATTTACATCCTTTAACACAATTTATGCGACAAACATTAAAATATTTTACCGATCGGGGTTTTAGTATTGCTGAAGGAGATCAAATTGATTCAGAATGGTGGAATTTTGATGCTTTAAATGTACCAGCCACTCATCCATCGCGCGATGTTCAGGACACTTTCTGGCTAAAAGATAAGAGACTTCTTAGAACGCAAACAACGACTACTGAAGCTCATTTAATTGGCGATAATAATTTGAAGCCGCCTTTTAGGCTTGTGGTTCCTGGTAGATGTTTTCGTCACGAAGCAACCGACGCCACTCATGATTATAATTTTTACCAACTTGATGGCATTGCAGTTGATAAAAATATCGGTATGGATTACCTAATAGGAATATTGGATGGATACATGAAATCCCTTTTTGGCAATGATATTCAGATTAGATTCAGGCCGCATCTGTTTCCCTTCGTTGAGCCCGGTTTAGAAGTTGATGTAAAAATGCCTAATGGTAAATGGCGAGAAATGCTTGGCGCGGGTATGGCCCATCCGGTAGTCTTGAAAAATATCGGCATTAATCCGGAAAAATGGCAGGGGATAATGTGGGGGCCTGGAGTTGATAGATATATGATGTATAAATTCGGCTTAGATGATATCAGAGTTTCAAACAGCGGTGATTTAAGATTTTTAAAACAGTTTTAAAATAGCCAAGGGCAATCTTGGCGCGGAATTTTGATTACAAAATATGAGAATATCATACGAGTGGTTGAAAGAATTTGTTGACATAAAAAAATCTCCAGCAGAGCTGGCGGATGATTTAAGTTTGTTTGGTCATGAAGTTGATTCGATTAAAAAACAAGATGACAATACTATTTTAGATTTTGAAATTACTCCCAATAGGGGAGACTGTCTTTCGATTTTAGGGATGGTAAGAGAAGTCGCTGCACTCTATGAGTTAAAAGTTAAAAGTGAAAAGTTAAAAGTTAAGATTAAAAATGGAAAAATAGATAAGAATATAAATATTAAAATAGCAGATCCGAAGATTTGTCCGAGATTTACAGCAAGGATTATTGACAATATTAAAATTCAAGAATCCCCAAAATGGATGCAAGAAAGGTTGAAATCTTACGGATTCAGGCCAATAAATAATATCGTTGATATTACCAACTATGTAATGGTCGCCACGGGTCAGCCTTTGCACGCTTTTGATTACGATAAAATAAAAGCTGGCTTAATGAATGTCAGGCTTTCAAAAAAGGGTGAGGAAGTTACAACGCTTGATGGCAAAAATAGAATTTTACCGGAAAACGCGATAATTATCGAGGATAGTGAAAAAATATACGACTTACCCGGTATTATGGGAGGTATTAAATCTGAAGTTGACGAAAAAACTAAAACAATAGTATTGCAAGGCGCAATCTTTGACCCGGTATTAATTAGATTAGCATCTAAATATCTAAATCACATGACTGATGCTTCCTACCGATACGAAAGAGGCGTTGATTTCGAAGGAACTGTCCAAGGCGTCAATATGGCAGCAGAATTGATTATTGAGACATGTAAGGCAACATGCGGAGATTTAATTGATATTATTTCTTTAAAAGAAAAAGAAATAAAAATTGCTTTTGAGACTTCTAAAATTAATCGTTTGTTGGGAACAAACTTTTCCGAACAAGAAATAAAAAACTATTTATATAGGTTTGGAATCGCCTGCTATGATAATATTGCCACCATTCCCACATATCGCCGCTTTGATTTGAAAATTTGGCAAGATATTGCTGAAGAGGTGGCGAGAATCTTTGGCTATAATAATTTAGGAAAAAGTAATTTTGATCCAGCCGAAACAACTCCCAATAAAGACTATATTAAGCGTGAATATATTAAAGACAAACTTAAAGAAATCGGTTTTACGGAAATATATTCGTATTCGTTTACTGATGAAAAAAGTTTACAACAGTTTGGATTTTCGAAAAATGATGTTCCTGAAATTGAAAAACCAATTTCTCCAGAAACTCAGTATCTAAGACCTTCTCTTATTATTCCTTTACTTAAAGCGGCTGCTAAAAACCCATGGGCACCGGAGATAAATATTTTTGAAATAGAAAAAGTCTTTAGCAAAGATAAAGAATGGTGGGAGTTGGGAGTATTAACTAGTGGTAATAGCGATGTAATGTTAAAAAAAGTTTGTGATATTTTAAATGTTCCTTTCAAAATAAATGATGCTGATAAAAATATCTTAGAAGCTTATAAGATACGAAGGCCTATCAAATACTTAATATTAAAAATAGGTGATATTAATATCGATAGCCACGATTATTCGTTAGAAATATCGGAGAATAAATATCGACCAATCTCCAGATTCGCACCGACAATAAGGGATTTGGCATTTATAATTGATGCAACCATAGACTCACAAGATGTCGAAAAAACGATCTTAGAAGCCTCCAATGTCATTTTATTGGTAGAATTATTTGATGAATTCGTTTCTGATAAGTTTGGTCAAAACAAAAAAAATCTAGCTTATCATATTTGGCTACAAGATTTAGAGAAACCTGTTGACGATCAAAAAGCAAATAAAATCATTGAAAATATTATTAAAAAGATTGAAGATAAATTCAATGCAAAATTGAGGAGCTAAAATGGAAAGAGTTTTATCAAAAGAAGTTGAACAACAATTAGACAAGGAAGTTACATTGTTTGGGTGGGTTTCAGCCCGTCGGGATCATGGCAAAATAATTTTTATTGATTTGCGCGACAGATGGGGTATTACTCAAATAGTTTTTGATGATAAAACTTATGAAACTGCCTCAAAACTTAGTGCTGAAGATGTCATAAAAGTATTTGGAACCGTTAAAAAACGGCCTGAAGGGTTGGTAAACCCTAAAATTCTTTCTGGAAAGGTGGAAATTCAAGCAAAAAATTTGGAGATTTTAGCTGAAAGTATTACACCGCCTTTTGAAATTAACGATACTTCTAAAATATCCGAAGATTTAAGAATGAAATACCGCTATTTAGACTTAAGATCAGACCGAATGAAAAATAATTTAAAGATTAGATCTGATATTATTAAATTCATCCGAGATAGGTTAATTAGCGAAGATTTTTTGGAAATTGAAACACCACTTTTAACAAAAAGTACACCTGAAGGCGCTAGAGATTATTTAGTTCCTTCCCGGCTTCATGCGGGAAAATTTTATGCTTTGCCACAGTCTCCCCAGCAATTTAAGCAGTTATTGATGGTTTCTGGTGTAGAAAAATATTTTCAGATAGCTCGTTGCTTAAGAGATGAAGATCCGCGTGGCGACCGTCAACCAGAACATACTCAACTAGATATGGAATTGAGTTTCGTATCACAAAAAGATGTAATGGAAATAAGCGAAGTATTAGTTAAAGAAATAATCAAAGAATTTTGCCCTAAAAAAAATATTCAAACTGGTTCTTTTCCTGTTTTAACTTATAAAGATGCTATATCGAAATATCAAACTGACCGGCCTGATTTGCGAAAAAACAAAAACAATCCTGATGAACTCGCCTTTTGCTGGATAATTGATTTTCCTTTTTTTGAAAAAGACAAAGAAGAAAAATGGACATTTACCCACAACCCATTTTCTGACCCAATGCCAGAAGACAAAGAAAAAATACTAAATGGCGAGATCGAAGGCATTAGAACAACCCAATATGATTTAGTATTAAATGGCGAAGAAATTGGTGGCGGCAGTATTAGAAGTCATAAAACAGAAGTGTTGTCGAAAGTTTTTGAAATATTAGGTTACGAAAAAGAAACTATTAATGATAGGTTTGGCCATATGCTTGAAGCTTTCAAATATGGAGTGCCTCCTCATGGCGGTATAGCTTGGGGTTTGGATAGATTGATAATGATTATTCAAAACGAACCATCTATCCGCGAAGTAATAGCATTCCCCAAGACAGGGGATGGTCGTGATTTACTTATGAACGCACCATCAAATGTTGACGAATCGCAACTAAAAGAATTAAATATTAAAATAAGCAAATAAAATGCTTTCAAAAACTCTTTGGGCAATTTGTGGAGTTTTACTAATTGTCTTATTGGGAATTTTCTATCGCAGTGAAAATAAAAGTAATTCCCAAAAGATATTAGGTACTCAAAAAAGTATTCAACCTGTTAAGCTTGCCCTCACAAAGCCCCCACAGAAGAATTCTAATGCCAATGATCTCCAAATATATGCCAAGTCATATATTTTAATGGATGTTGACAGTTCTTATGTTTTAGCTTCAAAAGAACCGAATTTACAAGTACCGATCGCTTCAACCACTAAAATAATGACAGCAACTTTAGTATTAGAGGATTTTAACGATAAATTAAATGATATTGTAGAAATTACCTATCCGATGATAGCAATTGAAGGTTCCGATATTAGTTTAAGAGTCGGCGAAAAAATTACTGTAGATAATCTTTTAAAAGGATTATTAATTAAGTCTGGCAATGATACCGCTTTTGCATTAGCGACCTATTTTGGCGGAAAAGATAAGTTTGTAGAAATGATGAATAAAAAATCGTCATTAATAGGCCTAAAAAATACTCAATTCAAAGATCCTGCAGGATTAGATGATAGCGGATATTCTACCGCTTACGATTTGGCAATTCTATCAAGCTATGCGATGAAAATTAAGCAATTTCGTGAATTAGTGAGAATACCTGATATTAGCTTTAGCTCAACTGACGGTAAGATAATTCACAATTTGGAAAACTCAAATCGCTTGATCCGCTTAGAAGAACAATATTATTATCCTTTTGCTATCGGAATCAAAACTGGTTTTACGCCTGCTGCAGGACATGGTTTAGTTGCGCAGGCCGAAAAAGATAATCATAAAATCATTTCGGTAATATTAAATACCAATGAGGATACGATTGTTGCTTCAGCCAAAGAAAGTAAGAAATTATTGGAATGGGGGTTTAATAATTGGACTTGGAAATAACTTGACGACCGTCAACTAAGTGTGGTATTTTATAGTTCTAAGTAAGGAGCAATGTGTTAACACCTTTGCAAGAAATTTTCATATTATTGGAAGACGAAAAAGTTGTGCCACTTTACAGAATCAACCGTTGGGGGAAAAAAGCTAACGGTGTATTAGCAAAATTTAAAAATCTCTCTTATGCTGAAAAAATAAAAAAAGAAGATGAATTCTATTACAAAATAACCGAAAAAGGGGAACGAGAATTCGATAAGATCTTGAAGCCTTTAAAAGAAACTGGCAAGTGGGATGGTAAATGGCGATTGGTAATCTTTGACATACCGGAAGTCAACCGTGATGTTAGAGATCGCTTAAGACGAGCTTTAACTAAAATGGGAATGGGGCTTTTGCAAGCAAGTGTATGGATATCGCCGAATGACATTAAAAGTGAGATCGAAGAAATTAAAAATCGTCTTAAATTACAAAATAAAATTAAGTTTTTTGAAGTAAGTAGAACTAATGGTATCGATAATACTATTATCCAAAAATCATGGAATTTACCCGAACTAGAAGATGAATACAAGCTTTTCAATTTATCCGCGGAAAGAATATTAAAAAATATTAATAAAGATACAAATCCTAAATATAGCGCTAAAAAATTAATCTTCCAATATGCTCTCATATTAAAAAAAGATCCCATTATGCCATGGGAATTTCGTCGAAAAGATCATTATCGCAATAAGGCGAATGAAATCTATAAACAATTAAGAACCTATGTCGTTTAAAAGTCTTGTGACTTAGCTTCCGTCCAATGTTCTAAAGCCGATGAAGCAGCGGCGCTTTCGGCAGTTTGTTTAGAGCTGCCAGAACCTTCTCCAATTAATTTTTTGGAAATAAAACATCCAACCGTGAAACTTTTGGCATGATCGGGTCCATGCTCACCCAATACTTGATAGTTTGGCGTAACCGAAAGTTGATCTTGTGCTAATTCCTGTAAATGACTTTTAGGATCAAGATACAGCTTTTGATCCATAATTTTTTTTAGATGTTTAATAATATTCTTCTTAATAAATTCCGATGTGACTTCATAACCCTGATCAAGATAAATCGCTCCAATTAGTGCCTCGAAAGCGTTTGCCATGATTAATTGTTTTGATTTACCTTCGGATTTTGCCTCACCTTTGGATAAATATAAAAATTTGTCAATTTCAAGTTCTTGCGCGATATTAGAAAGCATGGAACCCTTAACGAGAGCTGATCTTAAATTTGTTAGTTCACCCTCCGGATTGTCAAAATTTTGATATAAATATTCTGTAACGATTAATTCTAAAACTGCATCTCCCAAAAATTCCAATCTTTCATTATGATCCAGATCAAAACCAATATTTTCGTTCAAATATGATCTGTGAACGAAAACTTGCCTTAAGAGATCTCCATTATTAAATGTAATATTTATTTTTTTAGCAAATTCTTCAATGTTACTCATCCTTATTCTCCTTTTTGTCGTCTTTGGGATTATATTTTGATGAGCTACGATAAACAGTTCCTAAAACCCCATTAATAAATTTGGAAGAGTTCTGACCGCCAAAAGTTTTTCCTAATTCTACCGCTTCATTAATAGCTACTTTGGGTGGAACTTCATCGGATTTTAATAATTCAAAAATGGCGATCCGTAAAATTGTTTTATCGATTGAAGAAATTTGCTCTAACGGCCATTCCGGGGCTGCTTTTGTAATTTCGTCATCGATCGTCTTTTGATTTTTGATAATACCGTTGATAGTATTGTCAATGAATTTGTTATCAGCATCTTCTTGATAGTTATCTATGTTTCTTTGTTTTATTTCTGAAATATCAGAATCTGGTCGAAAGTCCCATTCGTATAAAGTCTGCATAATAATAACTCTCGAAAGATGCCTATTCATTATTTCTCCAGTTCTTTTTCCTGCTCTTTGCGTCTTTGATCTTTAGCTTTGGCTTTTTCTTCTAATCTTAGGACATCATTGCCATTGTAAAAACCGCATGTAGGACAAACAAGATGTGGCAAGTTTGCATTTTTGCATTTTGGACAGTTTGATAAAGTTTGTTTTTTAAGTTGAAGATGCGATCTTCTATTGCCTGAGCGGCTCGATGTTAGTCTTTTCTTTGGCTCTGCCATAAAATCCTCTCTTATTTTTTTTCGTATTTTAGTATGTGTTTTGTATTTCGTATCACTTTATTTATTCTACCACAAAATTGATAATCCGTCCAGCAACATAAATAATTTTTTTTACCGATTTATCTTCTAGTATTTCTTGCAATCGTTTATCTTTTTTTGCACCTTCTTCAACTTGACTTTGAGGGGCGCTAGGAGCAACTTTTATTAAGCCTTTGGTCTTACCATTAATCTGAATGGCAATATTTACCTCTTTTTCAACCAAATAATTTTTATCCGCTTTTGGCCACTCTTGATTTTTGATTTTTTCATCAAAACCCAACTTCTCCCACAGTTCTTCAGCAATATGCGGACAGGCAGGAAATAGCAATTTCAAAAATGTACTAAATGATTCTTTTGATATATTTTCTTTCTCGATAGCATTATTTAATTCCATTAATTTAGAAATCACCGTGTTAAAACTGAACGATTCAAGATCTTTACTAACACCATCGATTGTTTGATTCATTTTATAGTGCATTTTTTCCGAATCAGAATCATTAATTTTTTTTGAATTTTTCCAAACCCGTGGGTTATTCGTTTTTGATATGGCTCTGCACCTGGGACAACTTTTAGATCGTACAAAAACTTGTGCCAGAACCGTGAGTAAAGTAAATGCAAAGTGGTATGTTCGACGCCGCCATTGTATAAATCAACTGGCATCCAAAAATCCAATATTTTTTGATCCGCAAGAGAGTTGGTATTTTTTGGATCACAATATCTTAAATAGTACCATGAAGAACCGGCCCAATTAGGCATTGTGTCGGTTTCACGCTTGGCTTCGCCATCACAACCCGGACATTTTGTATTTACCCATTCTGATATTTTTGCCAGTGGGGATTCACCAGTATCGGTTGGTTCGTAATGTTCAATTTCTGGTAATTTAAGTGGTAGATCCTTTTCGTCCAAAGCAACAACGCCACATTTTTCACAATGGACAATCGGAATCGGCTCACCCCAATAATGCTGACGAGAAAAAATCCAATCACGCAATTTGTAATTAATGCCAAAATCTCCAGCCCCGATTTCTTTTAGTTTTTCTGTAATTTTCTTTTGCGCATCCTTGGATGTGAAACCGTCGAATTCTCCAGAATCAACTAAATGACCGTAATCTTCAAAAGCTTTCTCAAGAACTGGACAAACAGGATTCGGATAGTTAGGACAAATCACCATTTTAATCCTAATCTCATATTTTTTAGCAAATTCGAAATCGCGTTGGTCATGAGCGGGGACTGCCATGACGGCGCCCGTTCCGTATGTTAGTAGAACATAATCAGCAATCCAAACTGGAATTTTCTCATTGTTGATTGGATTTGTGGTCGAGATCCCTTTTAGCTCAACGCCGGTTTTTTCTTTTTCAATTTCCGCCCGTTCCAAATCTGATTTCCTTGTCGCTTTATCAATGTATTCTTCAACCTCTTTAATATTTGATATTTTATTTTTAATTTTGTTTATCAATGGATGTTCTGGCGCTAACACAACATAAGTACACCCAAACAAAGTATCTGCCCTCGTTGTGAAAACATCTATATATTGTTTTGAATTTATAATTTGTGATTTAGAATTTGTTTCGGATTTCGAACTTCGGATTTCGAATTTTATATTCGCGCCTTCAGATTTTCCGATCCAATTTAATTGCTGGGTTTTAATTTTATCCAAATAATCAACTTTATCTAAGTCAGTTATCAATCTATCGGCGTACGAGGTGATTCGGAGCATCCATTGTTTTTGCATTTTTTTAATTGTCGGCGTCCCGCAGCGTTCACAGCCGCCGCCCACAACTTCTTCATTGGCAAGATTTATTTTACATGAAGGACACCAATTAACCGGCATTTCAGCTTGATAGGCAAGGCGAGGTGTTTCAGTATCATCATCCAATACTTCGATAAGTTTTCCGTCAACAATTCCGTGTTTGTAAAATTGCAGGAAAATCCATTGAGTCCATTTGTAATAAGTAGGGTCTGTTGTGTTTACTTCGCGAGACCAGTCAAACGAATAACCGAGAGATTTCATCTGACGGCGGTAATTATCAATATTTTTCTTAGTTGCATCTTGAGGTTTAACTTTGTTTTTAATGGCAAAATTTTCTGTCGGTAGCCCAAAAGCATCCCAGCCCATTGGAAACATTACTTCAAAACCCTGCATCCGTTTCATTCGGCAATAAGCATCGGACGCGCCATAGCTCATGCAGTGGCCGATGTGGAGTCCTTCACCTGAAGGATAGGGAAACTCAACCAAATGATAGTGCTTTGGTTTTTTTGAAAAATCCTCGGCTTTACCGTAGCTTTCTTCTTCCCATATCTTCTGCCACTTTTTTTCAATTAATTTAAAAACGTATTTTTCCATAATAGTTGGTGGACCGTCGGGGACTCGCCTTTAGGCAACTATCTCGGACCTTCCCGCAAATGCGAGTCATTCTATTGTTTATTTTTGGACCTGGCGAGACTCGAACTCGCGATCTTTAGTATGCCATACTAACGCTTTTCCTCTAAGCTACAGGCCCTTAAATTTTAATTCTATCTAAATGAATTTATTCTTCCAATTCTAATTTAATATATCATATTTTTACCACCTTTTTCAAATATCTAAGCGTTTTTTCTTGGATACTACCGCTTAAACACTTGCGATGTGTCTTTAACGATGTGGACAAAAACTAAAGATAAATGATATATTAAACTTATGTATGTTAAACCCGTGTATGCCAATGACCACCTTTATCATGTCTATAATAGGGGAGTCGCTAAACAAAATCTTTTTGATTTCGATTTTGACTACTTAAGACTACTCAAAACCTTCAGTTTTTATCTTGAAAATAAAGATAAACTTAGGCTCTCAAAAATTGATAAGACGGAGATAGATAAAATTCTTAGAATAGAACCTCAAAAACCACTAGTGGAGATATATGCTTATTGTCTGATGCCCAATCATTTTCATTTGCTTCTTCGTCAGATTGTTGATAATGGAATTAGTATTTTCATGCGACGGTCTTTGGATAGTTACACAAGATATTATAATGAAAAGAACGATAGAGTGGGAACTTTAACCCAAGGACGGTTTCGAGTCGTTATGATAGAATCTGACGAACAATTGATACACTTGTCTCGATATCTTCACCTTAATCCTTATACCTCTGGTATTTGCAATGACAGCTCTTCTTATAGTTGGTCTTCATATCATCATTACCTAAACAATACCAATGATCGGCTTTGCCATTCCGGTTTTATTTTAAAAATAATAGGGTCACCTAAAAATTATCGGGAATTTGTTGAAGATTATGCCAGTTACGCACGAGATTTAACAAGAATCAAAGATCTTTTACATGAATAATTTAAGACACATCCGCTAATTCACTTGCGATGTGTATTGTCAGATGTGGCATAATTTGTTAACTTTTTTCAACTTTTATTGCTCCGTCTGGACAGATTTGTTCACATTGACCGCAAGTAATACATTTATCAATATCAATTTCGGGCAAAGGATTACCTAAAAATCCGACTTCTTTTGAAAAATGAAGCGCTTGAACAGGACATCTTACAAGACAAAGGCCGCAGCCTTTGCAATATTCGGGAAAACGAATCCAACTTTTCTTATCATCTTTGTATTCCGTTTTTATTTCGTGCGCTGGCTTACCGACCAATTCTTCGCTACTTTGGTCAAAACTTTTGGCAATATTTAGTCCTTCGTGAAAAGCGTTAATATTCATAGTCCCAATCTCGGGATTTTCAGCGATTTTATCTTTGAATTCATTCTTAATATTGTTTTCGATAATCGATAGGTTAACATCTATCAATTGCGCCACAACCCCGCCCAACATCAACATGTTAGCTGACTTAACGGAATATTTTTTTATGGCGATATTATTGGCAAGAATATTTATATATTTTTTAACTTTAGGTTTAATTTGATCTAAAACGCTATTTTCCACAATTGAGCCGTCGTATATCAAAAAAGTATCATCTTTGATATAGTCTTTGATTGAATCGATCGATCGGCTGCATAAAGCTGCGATAATGTCTGCTTTATCAAAACGCGGATATAGTATTTTTTTAGCATCTATTCTTAAAAAAGCTAAAGAAACACCACCACGCTGTTCTACCCCAAAGCTTGGCAGGTAGCAACTTTCTTTAGAAGACTCATCTACTGAAGTATTTATGATTTTAGCGATTGATTGAACGCCTTGACCGCCTTCGCCAGCAACTAGAATATTAATCATTAAATTCTCCCAACGGAAATATTTTAACCATTTCTTTTTCACAAAAATCTAAGGATTCCTGCGTATTCGTGTGCCAATTGACCGGACACATTGATAAAATCTCTACAAAACTAAAGCCATGGCTGTCAATTTGATTTTGAAAAGCCTTTTTTATTTTTTCTTTGCAATCTTCAATATTGGTTGAGATTGTTCGAGCCAAATAGGCATCGTCAGAAACAATTTTGGAAAGCATTTCCGGTCCATGAATCGGGCCACCATAATTTTCTATTTTTCTTCCCAGCGGTGTTGTGGTAGTTTTTTCAGCTATTAATGTTGTCGGCGCCATCTGCCCACCCGTCATCGCATAATTGGCATTGTTAATTAAAATTACAGTTACTTTGTCATTACGCATTGCCGAATTTATTAAGTGTTGCGCGCCAATTGCATAGCCGCCACCATCTCCCATAAAAGCGATTACAATCGCTTCAGGTTTTGCTAATTTAAAACCAACCATGGTTGGCAAAACTCTGCCATGATGCGTTTGAACCGTATCAACATCGAACATGTCCCATGTAAGCAGTGAGCAGCCAATATCACAGCCGTAAACCATTTTATTTTGAATTCCGAGTTCATCAATAGCATAGCCCAATATTTTTAAAGCTAATGCCTGACCACATCCGGGACAAAATTTATGTGGTTTGGAACTTTTTTTCCAAACTTTGGGAAATGCCGCTTCAGCCATTCTGCTCCTTCAAAATATCATTTACTTTAGAGATAATTTCTTCCGGTGATATGCCAAGCGCCGGTTTTTTTAGACCAATAATCTTAGTTTGCAAACCGTACAAATTTTCTTTGACAACTCTTTCGAACTGACCTAAAGAAGACTCAATAACTAATATCAATCGCTTATTCTTGGCAATTGATATGGCATTATCTTTCGGAAATGGATTTAAAGTGATAGGCCTAAATAAGCCTACTTTAACCCCCATAGATCGCATGCTGTCAATTGCTTGTTTTGAGGCTGATGCAATTATTCCGTGAGCAAAAATAACTATCTCAGCATCCAAAGTATGAAGATCTTCAAATTCAATAATTTCAGGTACAATTTCATCAAAAGCTTTTTTATGCTCCTCTATTAAATAGTTTAAATCTTTTTCTAAATTGTAAGTATTGCGTAAATTAACCGTTTCTTTATTGGCCGGATTTAATAAATATGGATAGGCGGGAATATTTTCAATTTGTTTTTCTTGCAAAGAATAGGTTTCAATTTCAGTTTTCATTTTTCCCTGATAGCCATCGGAGAGCATAAAGGTCGGGAAACGGTATCTCCAAGCCGTGTTAAATGCTTTAATCGCATAGTCATACATATCTTGCACGCCCGCACAAGAATAAACAATCCGCAAGCCTTCGCCATTGCCGCCAAAACAAGTTAAATTAAGCTCTTGTTGAGAATAAATAACCGTACCTGTCGAAGGACCTCCTCTTTGATTAATAAAAGCCACTGTCGGAAGTCTCATGTTTTCCGCCATCGCAAAAGCATCCTGCATCAAAATGTTGCCGGGACCGGCGGTGGCAGAAAATGCTTTTTTACCGGCTAAAATCGCGCCAATCATGGCAAAACCGGCCGCCATCTCATCTTCTGACTGTAAAAATTTTAAAGCAGGATTCTTATTTGCCTCTTCGGCCCAATATTCCAGCATTTCCGTAGTAGGGGTAATTGGATAGCCAGTCATAATTTCTGCGCCTACCGCTAACGCGCCTTTGATTGCCGATTGGTTGCCAGTAAGTAACTCTTTCATTTAACCTCTGAAACTTTCATTCGCGCGTCAACGCATATTGTTTTATCGAAGGATAATTTGATTGGATTAATTTCGATCTCTAAAATACGCGGGTTATCGATTGAAATCTGAAGAAGTTCAATCATAATATTTTTCAATACTGATAAATCAATATTTTCTCGATGTAAAATGCGGCCAATCTTTGTTTCTTTTATCATCTCGTCCAAATCATTTAAAGTCAAGGGAGAAATTCTCACCGCAATGTCAGAAACTTCCTCGGTATAAATACCACCCCAGCCAAAAGTTAGAACTGCTCCGGCATCTATATCCTGTTTTACTCCCACAATTACTTCGAAAGGTAAATTTATCATTTTTTGAATGAGCGCTGGAAAACTAACTTTTTTTAAAGCCAGCTTAAATGAATGATTATCATTGATACCTAATACTACCTTTCCGGCTTTATGTTTATGAACAAATTTTCCAGAAATGTTTTTTGCTACCAGCGGATAACCTAAATTTTTACTAATTTTTATTGCCTCATCAAAATTATTGACGATTTCAAACTCAGCAAAAGGAATATTGTAATTTTCAATCACTTCATAGACATTATCACAATTAGCGTTAGAATTTGTTGAGTTAAAATCTATCAGATGATAATTTTGTTTGTCTTTTTTCCAATATTTAATCGAGCTGGCTAGCGCTTTTACTGCTTCTTCCGGCGTATCAAAATGAGGAACATGGGCATCTTTTAAAATAGAAATTCCTTTGTCAACCAATCTATCACCCAAAAATGAAACCACAATCGGTTTTTTGGCATTGTTAAAACTTGCAAAAACTTTGGCAGTTTCTTCAATTTCGGTCGAAGTCTGCGGAGTAAGAATCCCCACAATCGATGAAATCATTTTATTATTAAGACAGTAATCCAATGCCTTGCGATAATCTTTAGCTGAAGCCTGGCCTCCTAAATCGATTGGATTATCACTCGATGCGATTTCGGGCAAAACATTATTTAAAACTTCCTCATGAAGTTTGGGCAGATGCAAACCACACCGGCTGGCAACATCTGTGGCAAGAATCGCCGGTCCGCCGGCATTACTGATAATGGCAATATTTTTTGATGTTGCCGCCGGTTCCCACGAAAGAACTTGAATTAAATTGAGTAAATCTTCAATCGTCTTGGCAACAATCAAATTTGACTGCGAAAAAACAGCTTTGATAATATGACGAGGTGTGACCATCGCCGCCGTATGTGAAAAAGCCGCTTTTGCGCCAATTACCGTCATACCGCCTTTTAAAATAATGATTGGTTTTTGCGATGAAGCTTCACGGCATACGCTATAAAATTTTTTGGTATCACGAATATCTTCAAGGTAAAGGGCGATAACTTTAGTGTCATCGTCTTCAGCCAGATATTCAATCAATTCAGATTCTTCGATATCAATTTTATTGCCTAAACTGATAAATTTTGAAAAACCAAAATTATATTCATTCGCCCAATCCAGCAGTGCCGCCCCCAAAGCGCCTGATTGGAAAACCGCGGCAACATTTCCCTTGATTAATTTTGGGGCGGCAAAAGTAGCATTTAAATTATTGTCAGTATTAATTATTCCCAAACAGTTCGGCCCGATAATTCGTAAAGGCGAGTCTTTTAGCATGTCGTTAATACGATTTTGTAAAATTTTACCGGATTTTCCTTGTTCGGCAAAACCGGATGAAATAATAATGGCATACTTAACATTCTTTTTTTGACAATTGGCTATTATATTTTCAACAATTTTAGCCGGCACAATCACCACTGCTAAGTCAATTTCGTCATCAACTTCAGAAATTTCTTTATATACTTTTAAGTTTAAAATTTTATCTGCTTCGGGATTAATCGGATAAATCTTACCTTTAAAACCATTCTTAACAATATTATCAAGAATTTGATAACCTAATTTTTGCGGATGCCTTGAGGCCCCGATAACAGCAATCGATTGTGGATTAAATAGTGTATCCATATTATTCCAATTCGCGCAAAAGCGAGTGGCCGGTCATTTCAGCCGGTTTGGGCAAATTCATTATTTCCAAGACCGTTGGCGCGACATCAGCCAAAGTATTTTTTGCCGACAAAATTTTTGACAAAGTATTGGCCGATGCCGATAAAGCGCCTTGGATGAGATTCTTTTTCTTGTCTTTGGCAATCAATATAAAAGGCACGGGATTGAAAGTATGGTGAGTTTCTTGCTCGACATTTTTGCTTATGCTTACCATTTGTTCAACATTGCCGTGATCTGCCGTAATGATTGTCGCTCCGCCAGCGCGAAGATTACTTTCAACAATCTCTTTAACAAAAAGATCGACTTTTAAGACCGCTTGACCGGCAGCGATAATATTTCCCGTATGAGCAATCAGATCGACATTGGCAAAATTAATTAATATAAAATCTGTGTTTTGCCCAATTGCCGTTATTGCCGCTTGAGTGATTTGCCTGCCGGACATTGCCGGTGTTTGATCGTAATTATCAGTATCGGGCGAAGCAAATATTTTGCATGTTTCAAACTTAAACGGTTCCTCCCGCCCGCAATTAAAAAAGTAAGTAACATGAGCTTTTTTTTCCGATTCGGCAATTCTTAAATCATTCTTATGATATTTGCTCAAAACCTCAGGTAAAATATTAGAAATCATTTTTCGAGGAAAAGCAATTTGAGTATTAAATTTTCTCGAATATTTCGTAAGCGAAGAAAAGAGTAAATTGACCGGAACTTGCGGTTTCCAAAAAAAATGCCTAAAGTCGGTGTTAACGAAAATTTCTGTCAGTTGTCTGGCACGATCAGGACGAAAATTAAAAAATAAAATCACATCATTGGGTTTGATAGTTACTTTTACATTTTGATCTTTAATTAACGTTGGTTCGATAGCACCGTCTTCTAATCCTTTTTTATAATTTTGGGTAATAGCTTTTTCAATAGATTCGGCTGCCGGAGCATTACCTTCAACCAGCATTTTGAAGACTTGAATTGTTCGATCCCAATGATGGTCCCGATCCATAGCGTACATTCTGCCGGCAACTGATGAAAATTTACCCAAACCTACTTGGCGGATTTTTAAATTGATTTTCTCAATAAATTCAAGAGCTTGCATCGGTTCTGAATCGGTGCCATCGGTAATAGCATCGATATAAACTCTATCAAAATTTTCTCGGTTAGCCATCTCGAGAAGGGCTAGTAAATGATCTAAATGCGAATGGATGCCGCCTTCCGAAATCATGCCCAATAAATGAATGTTGGAATTCTTCTTTTTAGCGTAATTGAAACATCCTTTCAAAACTTGGTTTTTGAAAAAAGTACGATTATTTATCGCTTCGTCAATAACTTCTAAATCTTGTAAAACTGGCCTGCCGGCAGAAATTAATGAGTGCCCTAATCTTGAATCACCGACAATTCTATTAAAACCCGGTTTAGGATTAAGCGCTTGTAGAACTTTATGAGGATATTCTCGCCAATATTGAGAAATATTGATAGGATTGTTCATTGCGATAGCATTTCCGCCCCAAGACGGCGATAAACCCCAGCCATCTAAAATTATTAAGACGATTGGTTTATACGGTTTGATAGCCCCTCCTTATTTTTATTTTTTAACCGATTAAACTTTGTCCGGTCATTTCTTTTGGTATTTCCAAGCCCATGATTTTTAGTATCGTTGGCGCAACATCTGACAAGGCCGGCGGTTTTTCACCAGTAACCTTCAAAGGGTTTTGCCATTTTGGATCTGACGAAATAAGAATAAACGGCACCGGGTTAGTCGTATGTTCCGTGTCCGGTTCGCTCGTATCAGGATTAATCATCTGCTCGGCATTACCATGATCAGCGGTGATTATAGAGATAATATTTTTGGAAAGATTTTCTTTAATTACAAGCCCCAAACATTTATCGACTGTTTCACAGGCTCTAACGGCCGCTTTCATATTACCTGTATGTCCAACCATGTCGGCATTGGCAAAGTTGACAACTGTAAACTCAAAATCATTAACCCGGCTTATTAATTTTTGCGTGATTTCCGGAGCGCTCATTTCCGGTTTTAGATCATAGGAAGCAATTTTTGGTGAAGGAATCATTTGTCGTTCTTCACCGGAAAAAGGCGACTCTTGTCCACCGTTAAAAAAATAAGTGACATGGGCATATTTTTCTGTCTCGGCGATATGAAGTTGCTTTAATGAATTTTCGGAACACACTTTTCCGATCGGATGCAAGCCGTCTGCCGGCCGAAAAACTGCCTTGATAGGTAATTTTTCTTCATATTCTTCATGAAAGGAAAATGAAGCAAAATACAGATTATTTAATGATTTACTCCGATGAAAATTTTTAAAATCTTGTTTGGTAAACGCCCAGATCAATTCGCGCGTTCTATCGGCTCTAAAATTGAAAAAAATTACCGTATCATTGTCGCTAACGGGCACAAAATTCTCATCGGTATTATTGATGACCGTCGGAACGATAAATTCATCTGTTTGACCTTGGCGGTAGGCGGCGGAAACAGCTTTTTCCACACTTTCTGCTTGAACGCCCTTACCCAAAACAATACATTCATAACTTTTTTGAATGCGATCCCAACGATTGTCGCGATCCATGGCATAATAACGGCCCGATACCGACTCGATCCGGCCAAAATCAATATTTTTTATTTTATCTTCCAGGTCTGAGATATATAATAACGCTTTCATAGGGTCAGTGTCACGGCCATCGGTAAAAATATGGATAAAAACTTTGTCATAATCTTGCTTCTTTATTAGATCAAGCAAAGCAAATAAATGATTTATATGCGAATGGACTCCGCCGTCAGAAAGCAATCCCATGATATGAATATTGCTTTGGTTTTCTTTAGCATGACTAATCGATTCAATTAAGACTTTGTTTTTTAAAAAACTGCCGTCATTAATTAAAGCTGTAATTCCGGGTAGATTTTGACGGACAATCAATCCTGACCCTAAATTTAAGTGGCCTACTTCTGAATTTCCCGGTTCGTGACTAGGTAAACCTACTGCTTCTTCGGCCGCTTTTAAAAGTGTATGGGGGTATTTCCTCCAATAGTCATCAAAATTGGGAGTTTGCGCCATTTCAACTGCATTACCGCCCCATGCTGGCGCATTGCCCCAACCGTCAAGAATAATTAAGTTAACTTTTTGTATATTCATATTTAAAAAATTGTTTTAAGACTTTGGCCAATCATTATTTGAGGTTTTTCAATATTTAAGATATCAAGACAGGTGGCAGTAATATCCGCTAACACTCCAAGAGGAGACTGGACGGCCATGCTGATTTTAAAATTTTCATCGACACCAATCGGTGATTGCTGGCGATATTCCTTTAAAACTAAAATAAAAGGAACCGGATTAGTTGTATGTTCTTTGTCGATTTCTCCGGTTTGCAGATTTTTCATTTGCTCGGCATTGCCATGATCGGCGGTAACAATTAGATTTCCGCCCGAATTAATAACCTGGTTTGCTACCAACCCCAAGCACTGATCAGTAGTCTTGATAGCTGATTTGACAGCTTCAAAATTACCTGTATGCCCGACCATATCTGGATTGGCAAAGTTAATAATAGTAAACATTGGTTTTTCTTGACTAAAAGCGTTAACAAATTGCTGGGCGACTTCTTGAGCTGACATTTGCGGTTTTAAGTCATAAGTCGCTACTTTGGGCGAAGGAATTAGTAATCTTTTTTCCCCGGTATACGCCTGTTCCTTACCGCCGTTAAAAAAATAAGTAACATGGGGGTATTTCTCCGTTTCGGCAATATGCAGTTGGGTTAAATTATTTTTGGATAAAACCTCGGCTAAAGGCGATATATTCTGTTCGGCAAAAAAAGCGATTTTAACCTGAGACGACGGCTCATTGCCATAGTTGGTAAAGGATACAAATTTATATTCTTTTAAAGCAATTTTTCTAGAAAAAGAATTAAAATTCGGATTAGTAATAGCATCAGTCAACTGTTTTGCCCTGTCAGGACGGTAATTAAAAAATATCACAGCGTCTTTGTCGGCAATTCGAGGGGTATTTTCAATCGCCACCGGATCAATAAATTCATCCGATTTACCTGAATTATAAGTGTTATTGATAGCTTCTTGGGCTGATTTAACCTTAACAAAACTATGATCGGTGATTGAATCATAAGCCTTTTGGGTTCTGTCCCATCGCTTGTCCCGATCCATAGCATAATACCGGCCCATCACTGTTGCCACTTTACCCAAACCAATTTCCTGGCATTTATTTTCCAGTAAATTCAAATCATTTAGAGCAACTTTTGGCGGACTGTCCCGACCGTCAGCGATAAAATGAATATAAACATTACTTACTTTTTTACTTTTGGCCAGTTCCAATAAAGCAAAAAGGTGATTAATGTGCGAATGAACTCCCCCTGAAGAAACCAAGCCAATTAAATGTAAATTGCTGTTACCGGCCAAACAATAATTTAAGGCTTCCAAAATTACATCATTGCTGAAAAATGTTTTATCTCGAATACTGTTATCTATCCTTGGTAAATCCTGCGTTACAATCCGACCGGTGCCAATGTTTAAATGGCCAACTTCAGAATTTCCCATTTCACCCCAAGAAAGGCCGACTTCTTCGCCGGACGCATGCAAACTACCCGAAGGGTATAAGCCCAAAAGTTGATCGTAATTTGGTGTTTCAACCGACAAAATAGCGTTTCCATCAATCTCAGGGGACAACCCCCAACCGTCTAATATAATCAATACCAAAGGATTCATTTAAAGCTCTTCTTCTATTTCATTAAGCCGTTTGTATTTTAAAACTCTTTCTCTCGGAAAAGGAGCGCCTGACTTGAGAAACTTTGCGGCCGTGCCAACAGCTAAATCAGCAATAAAAGTATCTGTTGTTTCACCCGACCGATGCGACACAACATGGGTATAGTTGGCTTTTTGAGCCAAAGCAATCACTTCCAATGTCTCCGTTAAAGTGCCGACTTGATTAACTTTGATGATAATAGCATTGGCGACTAAATTATTGATACCTTTCTGAAGTAAATTTTTATGGGTGGCAAATAAATCGTCACCAAGCAGAATAAATTGACGATTATCTTCTTCCAGTTCAAGCTTAAACTGGCCGAATTTTTCCCAATCCGTTTCGCCGAATGGATCTTCAATAGAATAAAGATCATACTTTCTTACCAGATTTAGAATTTCACTGTTTTGCATTCGACAATTATTGCCGGCAATATCAACACCAATTCTAACATCACTACCATTTTTGTAGCCGGCGGTATTACAAGCCTCAAAAATAATATCCAGAGCATCCTCGTCGTATTGAAGATTAGGCGAAAAAGCTCCTTCTAAACCAATAGTATATTCGATTTTCCGATCTTTAATTATCTTTTCGATATTTTGCCAGACCTTGATGCCTTGATCCATTTTACCCAAGAGGGAAAATTCCTGAATGCAAAGATTGTTTTTGCCATGCCGGCCGCCGCAAATCATCACCATCATCGGCGTAGGAATGGCCGGAGCGACTTTCTGACCGGAAATCTTGGCAAAGAGCTTATTAATATACCAAAAAAGCGGCATTTTAGCTCTCAAAGCAGCAGTACGAGCAACTGCCAAAGAGATTCCCAAAATCGCGTTAGCGCCTAATTTGGACTTATTTTCCGTGCCGTCCATGTCTATCATCACCCGATCTATTTCTTGCTGATTATGGACATCCTTACCAATTAGCTGTGGAGCAATGATATTATTGATATTATTTATGGCTATATCCGGTTCAACCAGTTTATCTTCTCGAGAACCGGTTGAAGTGCCTGACGGCACTGAATCGATCCCCATAAAACCATCTTCGGTAGTGATTTTTACTTCGACAGTCGGTTTTTCCCGCGAGTCCATGATTTTGCGGCCTACGATTTCTGCAATTTTACTCATTATTCCTCCTTGTTATTGTCATTCAATTTCTTTCTCGGATAGTTTATCTTTTAAGAAACTGATAATTTCTACCGGGTTTGGCTCGATATCATTTAAAATTGCCAAATAATAGGAAACATAATCGCCAAAATGGATTATTTGTAGTAATTCCGCAAGGGGAGTGGGCGACGGCTCTATCATCACCGTGTCAACGTAAATTCTTTTATTCTGCAGTATTTGTAAAGTGATATTAAGCCTTAACTTGTTTCGAGGATGATCAAATTTTGATTCTAACAATATGATAAATATCTTATCGCGCAAATTTTTGGGGAAATCTAATCCAACCAATGAATTATGGTTTAATTCAGGAATAGTTTCAAAATAGGCTGCAGTTTTGGAATTTTCATTAAATTGGCATTTCCAGCGCCGCGCCGCTTCGCTCAGCAAACCGGCGCCGCAAACAACAGGAATTTTATTAGTTAATTTTTGAGCTAATAATTTAGCGTTATTCCTGCCGGTAGGAATATTAATATCAATTTTTTTCTGAAGTCCTTTTAATAAAATAATCGATTCCCGAATGGTTTCACTATTAATATCCAAAATGTCCAATTTCTTAAAAATCGCCAATAAAGAAGTAAAAAGATAACCTAATACGGCCCGCGGCTGAGAGCCATAATCGATTTTGTAATGAAAGGCTTTGTATGCCGTTGATAGCGATGCCAATTTACCGCCAGAAGAAATAGTAATAATCTTATCGGTTTTTTTAGCGGCATTTTTTAGAAAATCAATCGTTTCTTCCGTATTTCCCGAATAGGAAATGGCGATGATCAATGTATCTTTGTTGATAAAGGAAGGCGCTGAGTAGTCTCGCCATACAATAATCGGAATTGTGGATTTTAATTTAGCCAAATTCTCTACCAAACCGCCTGCGATCGCGCTGCCGCCAACTCCGCCAATAACAATACTTTTTGCTTGAATGTAACGGGTGGGCAAGGCGAGTTTTTCAAAATCAGCCCAGCATCGTTCAGCTTGCTCGGGAAATTCTTGAAGATTTTGGAGCATATTTTCGGTATCAGTTTTTTTAATAGCGTCTATACTATCAATATTAGCCATAAATCCTCCTGGCGTAATTTTGTATCTAAATTTATCATAAATATAAAAGGCGACAAAAGCAAGCGGATAGATGTAATCCACGCAAAGCCTTGACAATTGCTCCTTTTTATGGTATAGTGTATATTAGTTAGAACCGATAAAGGCAAATCCGTCAAAAGACGGAGACGCAAAGCTACCTGTCTAAACCCGTAAAAGGGCATGGCAGAGGGGCTACCGAAGTTCAGAGATCTCTGAAATCAGGTTCAACCCTGATTTTTTGATACCTGAATACCAATCGGACTCTAACAAACCACAACAGGAGGAATGGATGAAATGGTATGGAAAATCGGATTTGCCGCCGCAATCGGACTGTCGCTGCTTATCGGAACAGCAGGTTGGGCGAGCCAAGATGCTCCGCCCCCGGATTTTCCCAAGTTTGAGCCGAAACCTTGTGAAGTTGCAGGCTCAGTTCAAGAAGTACCTGGCAAAGTGGCTTATATTGTTCCTGGAACTGGTGTAGTAACATCTATCTTCTACGCCAAGACCAATTCAAGGCCACGGCAAGGCCACTACATCGTCACCGAATGGTGTGGTGGCGCAAAAGCCACGGACGGTAATTGCTTGGGAATTTTGCCGGTAGCTGAGGCTTCCGGCACCATGGGACCTAACTGTTACGTCCAAGCCAATACCTTCAGTAGCAGTATAGGTTCTTCCTACTCGGTTGCCTCAATCGGACCACTCAAAGTAACCAATATGATTACTGTCGAGTGGGATCCGGGCGCCACCGGAGAGCCCGAACCAATCGAAGGATTGACTCTAAGGCTCTTCCATGACTGTCGCACCTACACCGAAACTCAAGGTGCAGGCATTGGTAAGATCATCGGTTCAGCTAAAGCTCGGGTATCGGCTAGAACCAGAGGTCCTGGTAAAACCTGTTTTTCCCAATCTGAAAGCCAAGCTCCCTTAGTGGGAGCCGAGGCTGATCCTCGAGGAGATAGCCTAATAGAGACAATCTACGGGCTACATTCCGGCTGGAAAGACTACCTAATGGCCGAAATCTCGGGAGTAGCCGGTTCCTGGCTCATCGGATGCGCCAGAGCTGAAGCTACAGCCGAGATTACATGGAAGGCCGAGTGCAACTCGGCCGACACCCACGGACAAAAGCGGCTGCCGAAGCGCGGCAAAAGGAGCGCGCAATGAAACGGATGATAATTACGATACTGATAGCCGTAATGTTCTTGGCCTCCTGTGTTTACTGCCTCCACCAGTCCAATGAGTCTATTCAAAGGGCTCAAAAGACTAAGGAGCAGATCGCTAAGGCACAGGAACACATTCCGCAGGTTGGGATGCGTAACGGCGTTGAGCATCGGCTCAAACGCAAGTAGTGCAGATCGGCCTGCCAAGTCCAAGAGGTGCGATGTCAATATGATATCGCACCTCTTTTTAATTTATGATATAGTTTTAATAAAGAAGGTAATATGAATCCCGAAGTATCAGAATTTAAATATAAGCCACTTACTTGCAAAGAACTCGTCGCAAGATACCAGGAAGAAGAAAACCACCCCGAGGGAAGTTTAATTCGATTTAATTTAGGTTCAAATGAATATGTTGGCACTCTAACCCAACCGATTACGAATGACAATCAAGATAATATTGCCGCCGAAATTATCTTTAACCCTGCGCCAATCAACGAAAGCATGTTAGTGGCGCGGGTAGAGCCATCGGAACCAGAATCAAGAATTGCCTTATTTTATCGTAACGGCGATATTTATGAGCCGATTGAAAATATGGTAAGAATGAACTCGCAAGACCCTTTTTATAACGACGAATTGGATATTTTTGGCGATGTAGAAATTTTAGAAACTGATGAACAAGGCAATGTTTTAAATTATCAAACGCATTTTTATCGCTTTAATAAGGATATTCGTAATATGGAATCTATTGCCATTGGGCCACCGAAAATGAAAGATATCCGATTAGTAAAACTGGAGGAAGGCAAAATCGGTGTTTTTGTCAGACCTCAAGGCGAAAAATATCAAGAGGGGAAGATTGGATATTTTGAGATAGGTTCTTTGGATGATTTGCAGGCTGGCTTGGATTCATGGGAAGAAAGAGCTGATATGTTGATGGATTATTTTGCCGAAAAAGAATGGGGTGGAATAAATTATGCGACTCAACTTGAAGATGACAGAATTGGGGTTATTGGCCATATTGCTCACTTCCAAGATGGAAAAAAGAATTATTACGCCTTTGAAGCTATTTATGATCCACAAACTGGAGAAATGAGTGAAGCCCAAATTATCGCCGCTGCTTCTGATTTATCGCCAGAACTCGGAGTAAAACCAATTAAAAAAGATTTGGGATTAGTTACCTTTCCCGGAGGGATTTATAAAAATAAAGAGAGAAAAACTATTTTAGTCTGCGGCGTTGCCGACGACTGCGCCGCCCAGTTTCCACTCAAAAAACCGCTCTGGAATGGCTTGAGACCTATGAGTGAACTAGAGTCCTTTTAAAAAAGAAATGCTCCCTGCCGTTTGGCGGGAGCAGTAATTGCAAAATTGATTTGGTAGTTCTATCTTGGACGATTATGGTCCTTTAAATTGTCAAGTGTATAAACCCGGTTTGCCCAGAAGACTCCCTGGATAAAACCGAGCCATCTAAAGGCTTTTTCTATTCTTCCTTCGCGGACAAACTCAACCATCTCATCAAGCATGCCATGGCAATGCTCTAGACCAAGATCACTAGATTCGAGCAAAAAGTCATGTGGATAGTTAATCTTTTGAATCCCTTTTGTAACAAAGAACTGGCGGTAGACTTCGATCACTTGGATGATTTTCTCTTTTGTCATCTACCTCTCCCTTGAATGTCAGATGACATAATGATATTGAGAACTAATAATAAAATCAAGTATTAAAAAAATGGACCTAGACGGAATCGAACCGTCATCTCAGCAATGTTCACCCCGTTAAATATATCCATTGGACTCAGAGGGATTCGAACCCTCTACCTCCACAATGCGAATGTGGCGCTCTACCAAATGAGCTATGAGCCCTCAGATTATTTAACGGGGCAGGTACTGTGTTCTACCACTAAACCATAGGCCCTTAATGGCTCTATTATATCTTATTTTATCCTTAAGAAAAAGCCCCAAACTTAAGCGTCTGGGACCTTGATAGATTGCCGACTAGAATAATTGTGTGAGTTGATAATACTGGCTTTCCAACCCACCGCTAAAGCAAAAAACCAGAAGACGAAAACTGCATAAATAAAGAAAACAAGATCGGGCAAATTGCGATAAGTGACATTTAAGATACCGCTAAAGGTGAAAATAAGCATCAGCCAAAGATAATATCGTTCATGAGATTTAGCATAATCGTCATAAGAAAACAGTGAAAAAGTCTGAACAATTGCTACCGCAAACAAAACCACGAAAGTATCAATGTGCTCGCTCATTTTCACCCCCTTACATGGTGATAGTAGCACTAACTTTTCAATTGTCAAATTTTACATAAATCTTTGATTTAAGGGTCAAAATATGATATATATGTAGTATGCCCGAGTGGTGGAATGGTAGACACGTAGGTCTCAAAAACCTATGAGCGCAAGTTCATGTCGGTTCGACTCCGACCTCGGGCACCAAATCATTTTAATAGGGAGGGAAATGAATAATCTTATTGACGAGGATGATATCAAAGCTATTTTTACTGATAAAGTAATTTCCCCACAACCGGCAGTTCAACCCTTGCCCATAAAAAGGAAAATAAATTGGCCTCGTTTTAAAGACCATCCGATTTTAAATTTCGTTTTTTTATTCATATTAATTTTTCTTGTTTCGTTCTCTATCATTAATTTTTCGGCCATTTCGAAAAAAATTCAATACTTCCTAAAAGTAGATATCGCAAGAAAAACATTTTCAGTCGTACCAATTCCCACGTCCAATCCATTTGACCCAATTTCAAAGGCACGACTCGTCATTCCTAAAATTAATGTTGACGCGCCAATTGTCTGGAACATTCCTGCCGATCAAATATTAGACAAATTATTAGAAGGAGTCGTTCATTCTAAAGGAACCGCCTTACCCGGCAGTGAAGGAAATATTTTTATTACCGGGCACTCTTCATACTATTCTTGGGTAGATTCTCCTTACAAAGCTACTTTTGCTCTTTTGGATAAATTAGAAATCGGCGACGAAATCTATGTTCAATATCAAAATAAAATCTTTACTTATAAAATTAATAATGTCCAAGTGGTTTCTCCTAAAGATGTCGGCGTGATGGATTTTAGACCAGGATACAATCTAACATTAATGACTTGCGTGCCCATCGGCACGACTCTCAACCGTTTGATTATTAATTCCGAGCAAATATTGGTTAGCGAATAGTTTTTGATTTAACTAAATCTGCTTCTATATAATACAGTTCTTCACCATTCTTGCGAAAGGTGATTGGCGCAGGACTTTTTGAAGCAAGATCGAATAAATATTGGTTATTCGAGCCATCAATGTCTATCACTCTTAATTCCGTTTGATTTTGGTTATTCTCTTTTTCAATCTGAACGATTATATGTTGCTTGTCAGGGTAATAATAAGCCGCTAAAATATTGGTACTGAACCTTGTGATTATTCTCTCATCAATAAAAATTTCCGTTTTATTAGTTTTGATGTTAGATGTTAAATCGCCGGCTTCTTGAATAATTTCTTCAGAAGTAAGATTGTTATTATTTAATTCTTTAGGATTTTGCAAAAACAAGACAATGTCCCGATAAGCGATCGCCATTCCCGGGTTAACCAAAATATCTTTCTGCCAGGAATTATAGCCGTCCTTACTGACATTAATATCATATCGCGCTAATGCCAGGTTCGATAATTTCAAAGGAAATCCGTTGGTAAATGTCTTATTATTTACCCTTATAAGCGCGTCATTTGGCGTACCGTCAAGCAAAATCATCCCCGTTTTAGTCAAATTCCAATTTTTATAATTTAGCTGATAACCATTAGCTTTTAGAACAATCAGAGCTGAAAAAAAGATAAATGAAACTATTAAAATTGTCCAAAACATGATAAAAAATATAAATTTTTTCTTTTTTTTGCTCATCGCTTACACTTTCTTGCTAAATTAAGGTTGCCATATTATAATAATGATACAAAATTAAAATGTTTTCAATTGCTGGGAGATAAAATATCCAAATTTGTTATCAGTGGCAAGAAACAACTAACCGGTGAAATCGCAGTTTTTGGAGCAAAAAATGCGGCTATGAAAATGATCGCCGCTTCAATTTTGATTAACGGTAAAGTGATTTTGAACAATATTCCTGATATATTAGATATTCAAAAATTGATTGAAATTTTAGAAAAAATGGGGGGGAAATTTTTACGTCGTCAGCATACTTTAGAGATTAATTTAACTAATTTAAGAGCAGGTAATCCTGATACGGATTTAGTTAAATCAATGCGCGCTTCAGTTGTTTTGTTGGGTCCATTATTGGCCCGTTTCGGCAAGGTTAAAATTCCCCATCCAGGTGGATGCCTTATCGGTAAGAGACCGATTGACCGCCATATCAGAGCTTTCCGAGAACTAGGCGTGGAAATAGAAGAAAAGGATGATTATTATGACTTTAAGCTGGGGAAGATCACAAAAGATAAAATCAGCTTCGAAAAGATCTCTGTGACAGGCACCGAAAATATTATTCTTTTTGCCAGCGGTCAAGACTTGACCCTTACTATTAAAAATGCCGCTATTGAACCAGAAATTATTGATTTAATAGAATTTTTAAAAAAATCCGGAGCCAAAATTATTGTCGACGGTCGAACGATTAATATCCAAGGCAATACTCATCTTCAGCCGATTGAATACTCAGTTGTTCCTGATAGAATCGAAACAGGAACTTTTGCCATACTGAGCGCATTAGCCGGCAATTTAAAAATTACTCAAATAAACCCGGGCCATATTGATTCATTACTTAAGAAATTTGATGAAATGGGAATTAAGTTTGAAAAAGGTGGTGATTGGTTATATATTAAAAAACCATTTCAGTTTAATAGTTGCGATCTTGTAACCGCAGAATATCCTGGTTTTGCTACCGACTTACAATCGCCAATGGGAGTACTGCTAACTCAAGCTAAAGGAAAAAGTATTATCACGGAAAATATTTTTGAAAATAGATTGGCTTACTTGGCCGAACTATCAAAAATGGGCGCAAAAATTAATATTGTTAATTCCCATCAAGCGGAAGTTTTTGGACCTACAAATCTACATGGAGCAAAAATTCAAAGTCTTGATTTGCGCTCAGGAGTTACCCTCTTAATAGCCGGTCTGATAGCCCAAGGTGAAACCGAGATTCTTCAAGCAGAAATCATCGACAGAGGTTACGAAAAAATTGAAGAACGCCTGCAAAAATTAGGCGCGGAAATTAAAAGAGTTTGATTAGAAATGTTTATATTGAAGTTATTTGATATTTGATATTTGGAGTTTAGTGCATATGTTATTAAAAAGATTGGGTGTCGATTTAGGCACAACCAATATATTAATTTACATCCCTGAGCGGGGTATTGTCGTCAACGAACCGTCGGTGGTGGCTTTGGAAGTTTCTCAAAATAAAGTCATGGCGATTGGCCAAGAAGCTAAGGAAATGCTCGGCCGAACGCCCGAAAGTATCATTGCCGCCCATCCGCTAAAAGACGGGGTGATTGCTAATTTCGGTATTGCCCGCGCTATGTTAAGATATTATATTAACCGTTTAAGCGGTCCTGTCCGCTTATTTAAGCCGGAAATAATGGTATCTATCCCCGCCGGCGCTACCTCTACTGAAAGAAGAGCGGTAACCGACGCCGCCATGCAAGCCGGCGCCAAAGGCGCTTATTTAATTAAAAAACCGGTGGCGGCAGCTTTAGGCGCAGGCATTCCCATTGCTTCGCCGTCAGGCAATATGATTATTGACATCGGCGGCGGCACTTCGGAAGTGGCGGTCATCGCTTTAGGTGATATCATCGCTTCCAGTTCGGTTAGAGTCGGCGGTAATTCCTTTGATGATGCCATTGCCAGCCAAATCCGCAAAAAATACAATCTGGTAATTGGCAATGTTACCGCTGAAAAAGTCAAAACTAAAATTGGCTCGGCCCTACCCTTAAAAAAGGAGTTGACCATGGAAGTCTCCGGATGCGACGGAATTACCGGACTGCCTGAAAGCATAATGGTTTCTTCTTCCGATATTGTGGTCGCTTTACGCGACCCGATTAACGAAATAATCGCCGCTGTAAAATCGGTCCTTCAAAAAACTCCTCCCGAACTGGCCTCCGACATTATGGACAAAGGAATTGTGATGACTGGCGGGGGATCACTTCTGCGAGGTCTTGATAAATTACTTACAAAAGTCACCGGAGTACCGTGCCAGGCCGCTGAGGATCCAATGCTGTGCGTTGCCAAAGGCACCGGTGCGGCTATCGCTAATCTGGAATCATTTAAAAAATCCGTTTTATGGTTGAGGTAGTATGCTAATTGGAATTGACGCCTCGAAGGCGGTAAAACAATTTAAAACTGGCACCGAGACATATTCGATTGAATTGATCAAAGCGCTTTCGAAAATTGACAGCAAGAACCAATATCTATTGTATGCGCCGACACCTATTGATAAAAAACTGCCTAATTTAAAACCTAATTTCCACGCTAAAATTTTACCCTTTAGTAAATTCTGGACTCAAATCCGTTTTTCGTGGGAAATGCTTTTACACAAGCCGGACATTTTATTTATTCCGGCCCACACATTGCCTCTATTTTTCCCTAAAAAATCCGTCATCACTATTCACGATTTAGGTTTTAAGCATTATCCCGAACTCTATCCGCCGGCTGATTTGCTTTATCATAATTGGGCCGCAAACCATTCAATTAAAAGAGGTTTCCATATTCTTACCGACTCGGAATTTACCAAAAAAGATATTTTGGAAAATTATGTAATTGATCCGTCGAAAATCAGTGTCGTTTGGCTGGGTTATGATGTTAGTCTATTCAGACCATCTCAAAACAAAAGCTCTAATAAACCTTACATTTTTTATGTCGGCCGGCTCGAGGAAAAAAAGAATATTATCGGCATGATTAAGGCCTATGCAATTCTGCGGCAAGAAAAAAAGATAAAACATCAATTTATATTAGCCGGCCGGCCCGGTTACGGCTACGAAAAAATTAAAGCAGAAATCAACGCCTTGCCTAAAGACATCCAAAAAGACATTGTTGAACTGGGCTATATAAATCAAGAAGAATATGTCAAATATTTAAAAAATGCTGATATTTTGTTTTTCTGCACTTTTTTTGAAGGTTTTGGCCTACCGTTAATCGAAGCGATGGCATCGGGTATACCGGTGGTTGCATCGAACACAACTTGTATCCCTGAAATATGCGGTAAAGCAGCGCAACTGGCAAATCCAAAAAATCCTTTTGAAATGGCGGCGACACTGAGTAAAGTAATAAACGATGAAGGTCTAAAAAGGTCATTGATATCCAAAGGTATAGTCCGCGCATCTCTTTTTTCATGGGAAAAAACGGCGCAAAAAACGCTTACCATTTTGCAGAATTTGTAATAAAGTGATATACTGTAATAAAATTGGTTAACTATTTTTTAAGGAGGAAAATGAGAAAAAAATTAATCATCATTTTTGTTATTCTCATTGTAGTCGTTGCAATCTTGGCTTTAGTAGATTTTTTTATTAAAAAAACAAATAATTATCAATCAATTTCCAATCAGCCAAAAGTTAATGTTGCTACCCTAAAAGATGGTAATGAAACTGCCCTTGGAACCATCAGTTATCCCGGAGCTAAAACGGTGGTTGATATATCCAAAGCCGAACAAAATAAAATTACTCTTGAAACAACCGATTCCGTTAATGGAGCTGTTAACATTTATATTCAAGATTTATTTAACCGCTACCCTAACTACAAACTAACGAAACAAGACATTACCAAGACCGGCGCGTTAGACAATAAAGGAGTTCTTATAAGTTTAAGCGGTAAAACAGGCGCTCTAAAAATAACTATCTGGGGAACCGATAAAGGTATGACGGATATCGAAATTATAAAAGACAGCAATTTTAAGTAAATATTAAGGAGCAAAGTGAAAACATTAGGAGACGGATTAATCATTCTTTCGGTCGTTGCCGTGATTTTGTCCATTGTCGGCGCTTTCGGCAAGGATCTTTGGTTGGCGTCAACCCAATGGGTCTTGGTAGGCGCTGTTCTTTCAGTTTGGGCCGTTTATACCAAAATCCGAGAGTAATTATCAAATATTTATTCGGCATCTTTTTAAATGCATAAAAATGTGATATTATTTGTTATTGTAAATCTTATTAGAAAATCATATGAAAATATCTATTTTAGATGTCAAAATTGATAATTTGAAATTTCCACAAGTGATGCAAAAAATCACTTTGTTTTTGAATGAAAAAAAACTCCATCAAATTGTTACCGTTAATGCAGAATTTATTATGGCTGCGCAGAAGGACGAAGAATTTAAGAAAGTCTTAAACTCCGCCGATCTTGCTATCCCAGACGGTTCTGGCCCTCAATATGCCGCTTGGTTTTTGGGTCAAAAAATTGGCGAAAGAATTCCGGGAGTAGATTTAACATGGAAAATAGCCAAGATGGCATCAGAAAAAGGATATTCTATCTTTTTACTCGGTGCTGCTAAAGGAATAGCCGAAAAAACTGCATATCGTTTAAAATTAGTTCATTCTGACCTCAAAATCGCTGGAACCTATGCCGGAAGTCCCAATGACAAAAAGGTCTTCGAGTTATTAAAAAAAGCTAAACCAGATGTTCTGTTAGTCGCTTTTGGCGCGCCCAGACAGGATAAGTTTATATTTAATCTGAAGACTAATTTTTCGGATTTCGGATTTCGAGTTTCGGATTTACCGAAGGTCGCTATGGGAGTTGGTGGAACCTTTGATTACATCGCCGAGGTAGTGCCGCGTGCGCCAAAGTGGATGAGAATTCTAGGTCTCGAATGGTTATATCGTTTAGTTAAACAGCCAAAAAGAATCGGTAGGATCTACACCGCAGTGATAAAATTTCCCCTATTAGTTCTATTCAATAAATTTTTTAACTAATATTTTTAAAAAATCATTGACTTCTTATAATTTAATGATTATTATTTTATTGACCGACTCAACGCAAGGAGGCTGCAATGACGCGAGTCCGCAGAAAGAAAGAACAAACAGAGCTAAGTGTACGCGAAGCCGGAAAACTAGGCGGTAACACTACTAAGCAACGTTATGGACGAAAGTATTATCAAAGAATCGGTCGTAAGGGTGGAATGAAAACCAAGGAGAACCACGGGCCAAACTTTTATCGCGAGATCGGCTGCAAGGGCGGCGCGAAAATGAAAGCTACAAGAAGTCAAGAATATTTCAGCGAAATCGGAAAAAGGGGTAGCAAAGTGGTTAGCGACCTGATCGCCAAAGGCCGCAAAGCCACCACTTAACTTATCCATATGGCATAATGCCCAAAGTAGGCGCGGAGTAATTTCTGCGCCTTTTTTTAACCAAACATTGCTTTTAAAAAGAATCTTTGCTATAATCAGTTCACAGGTAAGTTATGGTTAAACTTACCTTTTTTCATACTCAATTTCCCAAAAACACAAGGATTTGATACTTCGACAAACTCAGTATCAACCTGTCTTCGACTCCGAGGTCGCTCAGACTCGAGGAGAGTAAAATCGAAGGTTGACAAGCAATTTAATTTAATTTATAATGTAAAGTAGAGTTTACAATTTGAGATACGAAATACAAAAATCATACGAAAATACAAAAAATAGAAAATTTCGTATTTTAGTAAACATTTCGTAGTTCGTATCCAAAAAGCAACTAAAAGGAGCTTATCATGGCTATTTCACCATTTATGGCAGCGATCAATCAAATTTGCGATGAAAAAGGTCTCTCTAAAGATACGGTGATGGAAACAATCGAAGCCGCGATAGCGGCCGCCTACCGCAAGGATTTTGGTAAACCGAGCCAAATTATTAAAGTAAAAATGGATCCCGAATCAGGCCAAACCCAAGTTTGGCAGGTTTTTGATGTTACTGAAGAAATTGAAGAACCTGAATCTCAAAAAACGCTTGGAGAAGCTAAGAAAATCGATAAAAAAACAAAAGTTGGCGAGCAAGTGCAGATTGCCTTAGAGTCTAAAAGCGAATTTGGCAGAATTGCCGCTCAAACCGCTAAACAAGTGATTATTCAGCGTATCCGCGAGGCCGAAAGAGACATGCTTTATAAGGAATTTAAGGATAAAGAAAGTAAAATCGTTAATGGTGTTGTTCAACAAATTGAAGGCAATAATGTCATTATTGATTTAGGCAAATTAAATGGTTTAATGTTGCCTTCCGACCAAATTCCTCATGAAAAATACTATTCCGGTCAAAGATTAAGAGTTTTCGTTAAAGGTGTTGAGGAGTCAAGCCGCGGACCTCGCGTCCTTGTTTCCAGAACCGATAGCGGTTTGATATTGGGGCTATTCGAATTGGAAGTTCCCGAAATTCCTGCCAGTTCAGTTGAAATTAAAGGTATCGCTCGCGAAGCCGGCTCCCGTTCGAAAGTGGCCGTTTGGACAAGCCAAGAAGGCCTTGATCCTGTAGGCTCCTGTGTCGGCCAACGTGGAACGCGCATTCAAGCAGTTTTAGCAGAAATTGGTGAGGAAAAAATCGATATTATTCTTTGGAATGAAAAAGACGAACAATATGTTATTAACGCTTTATCTCCAGCCAAGGTAGAAAAAGTTAAACTAAATAAAAAAGAACAAAAAGCTATTGTCCAAGTCGCCGACGATCAATTGTCTTTGGCAATCGGAAAAGGCGGCCAAAATGTCCGCTTAGCTTCAAAGCTAACCGGTTGGAGTTTGGATATTGAAAAAATCGAAGAAAAGAAAAAGGTTGAAAAGGAAGAAACTCTTGAAGCCGGAAAAGGGGAAACTGAAGAAGTAAAAGCTGGAGAACCTCAAGAAAAGGAAGCGCCTAAAAAAACAAAAAAGGTAGCCAAAAAAACCAAGAAAAAAGCCACTAAGTAAATTGGAATAGGATGAAAATGGACGACCCAAAAGATATTTTTAATAAATTTTCCGCTAACGCCAGAAAAATATTAATTTCATCACAAAAAATTGCTCAAAATGCCAACAGCGCCATAAATAGCCAACACTTATTGCTCGCCCTAACAGTAACTCCCGGCACATTAGCATATTCAATCCTGCAGGAGCATATGATCTCCTTGGATCAAATAAAGTTGGTTATATCTTTGCAAGTTTTCAAAAGCCGTGAAAAAACCGGTTTGAGTGAAGAAGTAAAAAATATTTTAAAAAAGGCGGCTTCTTTCGGACAAAAATTTGGTCATCAACAAATTGATCCCGAACATTTATTGCTGGCAATCGTAGCTGAGCCTGACAGCCTTGGTTATAAGATTATCCAAAAAATTGGCGCAAACCCACAAATAATTTTAGATCAGCTTAATAATCTCTTTGAAGATATTGAAGATTTGGAGCAAAAGCCCCAATTAGACATGCCAAAATTTTCCTTTCAAATGCCGCCCGTAAACTTTAACAGTTTGGGTGGAGGCGACTTCGATGAGCAAAGACCTAATTTACCCAATATTGAGTTTCCCGAAAATATTCACGATACTCAAAATAAAAATATCCTTGAACATTTTACTGTAGATTTAACCAAACAGGCCCAAGAGGGTAAGGTTGATCCTTTAATCGGCCGGGCAAAAGAAATTCAAAGAGTAATTCAAATATTGTCACGGCGAACTAAAAATAACCCCGTTTTAGTCGGCGAGCCTGGTGTGGGCAAAACTGCTATTGTTGAAGGTTTAGCGCAAAATATAATTGATCATAGAGTCCCGGAAAACCTTTTAAACAAAAAAATTATTACTTTAGACCTAACCATGCTGGTCGCCGGCACTATGTACCGAGGACAATTTGAAGACCGGATTAAAAAAATTCTCGATGAGTTAGAACGCATAGGCAATGTCGTTTTATTTATCGACGAACTTCATACGGTCGTCGGCACCGGCTCGGCTGAAGGATCATTGGACGCAGCCAATATTTTAAAACCGGCTTTAGCCAAAGGAAGAATTCGCCTAATTGGCGCCACAACTTCAGAAGACTACCGCAAAGTAATCGAAAAGGATAGCGCCCTTGAACGGCGTTTTCAAAAAGTAAATGTTGAAGAACCCTCTCTGCACGAAAGTATTGAAATTCTAAAAGGCTTAAGGCCAAATTATGAAGCGTTTCATAAAATTAAAATTTCCGACGAAGCTATCTCGGCAGCAGCTAATTTTTCCAAGCGTTACATTGCCGACCGTTTTTTACCAGATAAGGCTATCGATTTAATTGACGAGGCCGCCGCTGCCAGCAAAATAAAAAATTTCGACCAGCCAAATTCACAACTTGAAGCAGCAAAAGAACAGCTAACATACATCAAAAAACAAAAGGAAAAAGAAGTTGAAAACCAAAATTACCAGAAAGCCGCGGAATTAAGAACTTTGGAATTGAGAATTCAGGAAGAAATTAGTAGCCAAAACAAAAACCGGGCAGTAAAAAAATCAACCACGATTTCCGAGAATGATATTGCAAAAATCGTTTCAATGTGGACATCCATACCGGTCGAAAATTTGGCTAAAAACGAAAAACAAAAATATCTAAATCTTCCTAAACAATTAAGAAAATTTATTATTGGTCAAGATGATGCGATTAAGCAAGTATCTCAAGCAGTCCGTCGATCGAAAACAGGCATTGCCGATCCCAATCGTCCGATTGGTTCATTTATTTTTTTAGGACCAACCGGCGTCGGTAAAACAGAACTGGCTCGCATTTTAGCTCAAGAACTGTTTGGCTCTCGCAACGCAATTATTAAGATAGATATGAGCGAATTTATGGAGCGGCATAATGTCTCAAGATTATTAGGTGCGCCTCCCGGATATGTCGGTTACGAAGAAGCCGGTCGCTTAACCGAAGAGATTAGACGCCATCCATACTCGATTATCTTATTTGACGAGATCGAAAAAGCGCACCCGGAAGTCTTTAATATTTTATTGCAAATTCTTGAAGACGGCGAAATTACCGACGCTAAAGGTAAAAAAGTAAATTTTCGCAATACTATTATTATATTAACCTCAAATATCGGTATTGCCGAACTTAACCGCCAAGCAGCGATTGGTTTTCAGGCGAGTAGCCAAGATTTGAAAAAAAATCAAACCGTTTATAATAAAATGAAAAATGATTTACTCAAACAGCTTAAAGATGAGTTTCGTCCTGAACTTATAAACCGATTGGATAAAATAATCGTTTTTAAAGCTCTCTTAAAACAAGATATCGCTAAAATCGTTGATGTAAAACTTGACGAATTAAAAGACCGCATTGCTTTACAAAATCTAAATTTGCTTTTTATGCCTGAAGTAAAATCTCAAATTATTAAAACTGGCTATGATCCTTTGTACGGCGCTCGTCCAATTCGCAGAGCCATCGCCGATCTAATTGAAAATCCTTTAGCTGAAGAAATCCTTGCCGGAAAAATTTTGCCTCACTCGACAGTGAAAGTTAAATTTCAAAGGGATATCATCGTTTTTGAAACTGTAAAATTGACAAAAAGCAAAGTTAAAGCGTAAAATAAAATTGTCATCATAAATAAGAGGGGATATGCGATATAAATGTTTAGCTGCGTTTATAGTATTTGTGCTATTTTTTTCGATAACCGGCACGATTATATTTGCCCAAACAAGGAGCATGCTCTCGGCAAATTTTATTAATCAAATTCTAAAAGAAGCTAATTTTTATGATTCAGCCAATCAATTACTCAAAACAATTGCCACTTCCGATAAATCCGCTATTGAATCAAAAATATTGTTGCAATCGGTTGGGGTCAGCATTGATCCGACGAATTTCCAGCAAGAAATTGAAAAAAATCTGCCGCAGATAATGAACTATTTGAACAACCAAGGAAGTCTCGAAAATATCAGCTTCGACCTAAGAACATTTAAGAATAATTTTAGCAATATTGTCCCCAATGATCTTTCTTCCATTATTGACGATCAATTAAACAGTTTACCGCCGTGTCCTGAAGATTTTGTTTACGAATCACCATTAAACCTGACATGTTTGCCGGTAAGTCTTCCAAAAGACCAAATCAAGGCTGATCTTCTAAAATCATTTGACATAAATCAGCTTTTAGATGATGTACCCGATACATATAAATTGTCTGATATCACTAGTTCTGAAAAAACTTTTAAATCAGCTAAAACCGTTTTTAATATTTTAAAGTGGGGTTTTTGGATTAACCTCGTCCTATCAATTATATTAATCTTGTTATTAATTATCCTCGGTTTAAAATATTGGCCGTCAATACCTCGATGGGTGGGATTTAGTTTAGCGTTACCTTCGGCAGTCCTATTAATTTTTGGCCTGTTGAGCAATATGTTCTCACCAATTTTAATTACTCAAATAAGTCAATCACTTTCTTCGGCTCTAAGTCAACTCTTGATACCGATAATAGAAACAGTTAACCACAAAACCGTTGCCAGTAGTCTGCTAATTTCCGGTATTGTTTTTGCGGTTGGAATTGTTTTAATAATTATTTCCTATGCCGTTCCCCATCCTCCAGAGCCAAAACCGGCCGAAAATCAGATACCTCCTCAACCAAAACCTCAAAGTAAAACAAATGTGTAGATTTTGCTTAAGTAAAATTTTTAGTCTGTTTTTTATTGTTGTTGCAATAATCATATTCGGTTATTTATTTTGGCAATATCCTCCTTGGTTTCAAAAAATTATTGGAAATATCAAAGGTTTGTTTAATAAGTGATTAAAAAAATTTTACTCTTATTCGGCTTATTTTTAATGTTTGTTCCATCTCAAAGCACTGCTCAAGAATCGGAACAAATTTTAAAGTTTAATAGCAAGATTATTATCAACCGAGATTCAAGTATTAATGTTACTGAGACGATCAATTACTATTTTGATAGCCCAAAACACGGAATCATAAGAAATATTCCTTATCGTTATTACGATTCCAGCAAAAATCAATACTTTATCACTCCAACTCAAATTGATAAAATTATCGATAGCCAAGGAAAAGTTATCGAATACTCCCAAGAAGATGATGGCAGTTACCTTAAACTTAAAATCGGTGATCCAAATTTAACTGTAACAAAAGAAAAAACTTATATTATAACTTATAAAGTAGCGGGGATAATTAATTATTTTTCCGATCATGACGAACTTTATTGGAACGCCACCGGCAACGACTGGGATGTGCCGATCAATAATGTTACAATAGATGTTTTTTTGCCGGAAGTCATTGATTATTCTAAGTTACAAACTGCTTGTTTTACGGGAGAAAGCGGTGGTAAAGAATCAAAATGCGAAAAATCAGTTAATACGGGTAAAGTAGGATTGTCCACCGTCAAAGGACCGCTGACAATCGTCATTGGTTTTAACAAAGGAATAGTTACCGAAATTACCCGACAATATGAAGAACCGTCAACATTTGAGAAAGTTTGGGGAGCAGTTCATCACGAATCTGGATGGTATCTTTTATTGCCAATATTAGTTTTTATCTTGCTTCTTTTTCGTTACTTAAGAACCGGCCGCGACCCGGAGGGTCGCGGAACTATTGTCCCGGAGTTCGAGCCGCCGGAAAAACTTTTACCCGGAGAGATGGGAACTTTAATCGATGAGCAAGCCGACCGCAGCGATATCAGCGCCACCATAATTGATTTGGCCGTTAAAGGATATTTGAAAATAAAAGAAGGAAGTGACAAAAAATACACTTTAATTAAAATAAAAGATGCCGGCAAGGATTTTGCTGATTATGAAAATACCATTTTCGATGGTATTTTCAGCGGAAAAAAAGAGGTTGATTTAAGCGATATTCATGAAACTTTTGCTGACAAAATTTCAAAAACTTCCGATCAGCTTTATCAACATTTAGTCCAAAAAAAATATTTTATTAAGAATCCCGACAAAGTTCGCAGCCATTCTTGCTGGTTTGGATTTGCGGTTATGTTTTTTGCACCGTTCTTGCTTTTCATATTTTCGTTTATTTTAGCTTTTGCCGGTTTTGTCTCGGGTATATTAATAATGATATTTGCTCGCTCGACTCCGAAGAAAACCCGCGAAGGAGTCATTGTTAAAGAAAAATCGTTAGGTTTTAAGGAGTTTTTGTACCGCGCAGAACGATATCGGCTAAAATGGCAGGAGAAAGAAAATATTTTTGAAAAATACTTACCTTATGCCATGGTCTTTGGCATTGCCGAAAAATGGGCGGAAAATTTTAAAGACATTTATAAAAAACCGCCTGACTGGTACGAAGGCGGCAATTGGACAACTTTCAACACGGTGGTATTTGCCAGCTCATTAAATTCTTTTTCGTCAAGTGCTTCAGTTTCATATTCTCCACCATCAACTTCGGCTTCTTCCGGCAGTTCGGGGTTTGGCGGCGGCGGATCTTCCGGTGGCGGTTTTGGTGGTGGAGGCGGCGGTAGTTGGTAAACTTTAATTTATTAGATGTCCATTGAACGCTATGCTAAAGGGATGAACTTTTGTGAAATGCCGGTTGAGGAGCGCTTCGTTTGATGAGGAAATACTGCAACGACGTCAAACAGAAAACGACGAATAGGTTGGTTAGGGCGGCTGAGAACAAAAGTTTATCCCTTGAGCTTTAATACATATTTTACTATCAACAACTGTCTCAATTATGTAAGCTTGTTAACTTGAATTAATTGTGCTATGCTCTGGTTTGCCAGAACTTCTTAAAAAGATCTCTGTTTAGTTCTATTTATTTTACAAGGAGACAAAATAATAATATGAAAGACGCCTTAGAAAAATATAAGGAAAAGATAAAATATTTATCTGCTCCCGATCAAAAAGAAGTCCTTAAGGCCTGCTATTTTGCGATAAAAGCCCATCAAAACCAAAAAAGAAACAGCGGTGAGCCATATGCGAAACATTGCATCGAAACCGCTTGTTTTATTGCTGATTTAAAGCTGGATAAGGAAGCTGTTATAGCCGCTATTTTGCACGATACGATTGAAGATACTAATTTAGCTTTAGCGGAAATTCAAAAAAATTTTGGCAAAACGGTCGCTCATTTAGTTGACGGCGTTACTAAACTTGGCAAAATAAGGATTACTCGCCGTTGGTTTGTATTAAAATCGGAAAAAGAACTAGCCTTTGCTGGAATTCGTGTTACGAGAATGAATGCCCAATTCCTTATGCAAATATTTGGAAAAGAAGCAAATGATTCTCTTCCTATAAATATGGAACAAGTCAAGAGCAATCTTAATAAGAATAATATTGTTTTCTGTGGAGCCCTGCGATATGCAGTGGACGAAACATCTGATGGAACCGCCGCAAAACTAGCCCATTTTCTCAAAACTGATTTTATAAATTTAACTAATGTGT
>Ga0076302_103_pt1 | contig 20499 bp, 19 predicted proteins | sample RifGroB1_FD_67986 | JGI IMG/M metagenome (GOLD analysis project Ga0076302, IMG submission 67986) | Berkelbacteria bacterium GW2011_GWB1_38_5
ACTTGGAACAGATGGGCGTGCCAGAGCAGGCATAGCGATATACATAATCATCGTTTACTTCCTGCGGCAAAACCTGAATATAGCTCGGAATCAATTGACTACTTAAATCATTATAGTTTGCTCCGCCATCACCTGTTATCCCAGTTGGATAAATATGTTTGTCCGCATAGTAAGCGCCGAGGGCTTGAGCCACGCTAGTCATATCAGTAATTCGTTGCGTGTCCCGTCCTTTTTTTTGAGCTCTCGCAAGATTCAAAGCGATACCACCGACAATCAAACCGATGATCATAATAACAACCAAAATCTCAATAAGAGTAAAACCATTTTTAATTTTCATAATTCTCCTTTAATAAACTACTCTGCGGCTTGCCGCAGAGTATCCCTGCGGGCAAGTTTGTATTTAAATAGGCTTTCATCCCTGTGGCAAGCCACAGGGTTTTCAGCCTCTTAATTATAAAATTTGCCTAAATATAAATTAATTATTTGCTCTCCGAAAAGTAACGCCAGCCACATGCCGGTGATTAAAAACGGCGCAAACGGCAATTGGTCTTTCATTTTCTTTTTATGGACGGCAATTAAAAATAAACCTATAAAACTTCCCAAAACAAATGCCAAAAAGGTTGCCACCAAAACTACAGGCCAACCAACCATCATTCCTAATAGGACTCCTAAGGCGATATCCCCCGCTCCCATCCATTTTTGGCGGGAGACAATGACTATCAAGCCTAAGAACCCGCCTAAAACTAAGCCGCCGTACAAAGAATCAAGAATAATTGAAATTTGATAATTGTTAAGTAGAAATTGGGATAGAATCCAAACCACCCAAATTCCCAAGGCCAGATAAACCAAGAAATCGGAAATCATTAGCTTTAGAATGTCATAAACGAAAATGACGATAAGTAGACAGGTTATAAGAAGATAAGGAATTAGAATCCAAGAAAAACCAAACTTCCAAAAAAGAAGACCGAAAATTAAACCAGTGCCAATCTCAACCAGAGGATATTGAGGAGAAATGTTTTTTTTGCAGTAACGGCACTTGCCGAGCAAAAAAACGAAGGAAAAAAAGGGAATCAAATCGTACCAACGGAGGTTTTTTTTGCAACTTACGCAATGCGAGCGAGTATTAATGATGGTTTTAATCTCGTCAAAACGCAAAATAACGACATTTAAAAATGAGCCAACGGCCAAACCCAATAAGATGATTAAAATGTAAATAAGTGTTAATGACATATATAATGACAAAACTCGAAACCAGAATCTAAAATATCAAATATCAAATAAAAAATGCCAAATCAATCAAAAATACTCAAATACTTAAATTACTTTTTCAAAATGGCAGAGAAAATCAAAAGTAATTCGTGAACCTCCTGCCATAATTTACGAAATTCTTCTTTAAGGGAAGGATTCGCCTTAGCTAATAATCTCAGCCAATGCTGAGTTTCTTTGGCTTCCTTTTTACAGATAACAATTTTGTGCCTAAAATCCTTTTTTGATTCTGCCGCATCGGCTTCCATATAATTAGCTCCGACGCTGCCAGCTGATCTGATAATTTGTGATATTAATGGACGATTTATCGTATTTTCAGGCAATTTTTTAACTAGTTCGATCACATTCTCGGCAAATACTGAAGTTCTCTCTTCAAGATCAAATTTGTGCTTTGTGATTTGGTTTTCATTTGACATTTTTGTTTTGACATTTGACATTCCGCTCAAAAAATTTGAGCGGTCAAGGGATCAGCCCTTCGGACTTGCCCAGCAAAGCTAATACGAAGTATGGCGTACGCCTATCCACTTCGACATTGTATGCTCCTCTTTCGCATAAGGCTTCGGAGGATTGGCTTCGCCAAAAAGAGCTGACCTACTTGAGGTTAAGGTGTGAATGTACAACCATCGATCCTACAGGTCGCTACCTGATCAGCAGTTCCTCCGCAAACTGCAGTGGTACAACCAGCAACAACTACTGGAGCAGTTGGTGTTGTTGCAGTGACAGATGTCCACGTCCAGCCTGAAGAAGTCAATGTTGGATATACGGCAGTTTCTCCCGTGCAAACTAAAGAAGTTCCTCCTACTATAGGGGTAGTATAGTCTGCTGTAGCAATTGCGTTCTTGTCTGCACAAATAGCTAGTGCAGCAGGAATACCCGAAAGTGAACCTTTCCCTGAGGCAACTCTAGCTTTTTGTCTCGCACTGCCTAATGCCACTAAAATCATGGCGGCTAGAATACCGATAATGGCGATGACCACCAAAAGCTCGATTAAAGTAAAACCTTTTTTAAATTTTTTCAATTTCATTTTTTTCTCCTTAACTTATTTTTTATTAGCTATTATCGACCTTCAATGAATAGCCGATGAATTTTTTACCAAGGTTGGGCGCCGCCGCTAAAAATTTCGTAGTTGCAGGCCGTAACACTATCCCATCCACCGGATGTTGTACAATTGCGACCACCCGTAAAACCAGGAGCAGTTAAAGGTGTAGTGGTAGGACCACCATCGTTTGCCGCCCATTCACGACCCGTGGCACTTTCCATGTTCCAAACCATCAGTTTATAATCAGTTTTATCGGATCGATAATAATAAACAAATCGCGTAGCCCCGGGGGTATTCAAAACATTTTTTGGATCCAACGGAAGAACACTAATAAACAGAGGGGTTATATTTGGAACCCAATCAATTGTATTTGTTGCACTTTCTTTCCACACACTAACCGTATCAGGATATTCGGCCCTTTCATCAGCGTATGCCTCGATAGCTGTTTGAACGCTAGCAATATCCGATTTTCTTTTGGCATCGCGGGCTTTCATACGAGCAGCGTTAACATTGACAACAACTACGCTAGCTAAAAGACCGATGATAAAAATAACAACTAACAACTCGATAAGAGTAAAACCTTTTTTTGCTCTTTTTTTCATTTGTTCTCCTTTCTTAAAAATTGAAAATTTTTATTTGTTACTTAATTTAAATCAAACATCAAAAGTCAAAAATTAAAATGTAATGTTAAATGTAAAATTATTTTTTTCCTTTAAGCGTTAAGACGCTGGAGCCAATGATTTTGGATATTTCATCTACTTCAGCCAACAATTCTTCCGCCTTATTCTTATCAGAAACTAATTCTTTGATTAAAATCAGCCAGTATTTTGTTTCGTTTGCGGATTTTAAAGCAATTTCGAAAAATTTAATATAATCTCTTCTTGAACTTGATGATTTTGCCTCTACCACATTCGCGCCGATAGAAGTTGCTGATCTTATCAATTGGTTAATAACCACCCAAAGTCTTCTATCTTTTGTGTCAATCTTGCAAAAATCAAGCGTTCTCAACGAAAAACTGATTAACCTTTTTATAAAATCTTTTTTGAATTTTTCTTTTTCATTTTGCATTTTGATATTTGATTTTTGAATTTTTATATCACTTGAACAAGGCTGTAAATAGGATACAGGATTGAATAAACGATAAAGCCGACTCCAAGGCCAACAATGACAATGGTAACCGGCTCGATCAGATTGGAAATGGTTTTAATTTTATTGTCAACTTCATCTTCGTAGTAATCGGCCAATTTATTCATTAATGTTTCCAACTTACCCGTTTGCTCGCCCACCATAATCATTTGCGGCACAAGAATAGGAAATTCTTTGGCTTTTTCCAACGGCACCGACATGGGAATGCCGCGCTCGACTTCGGCGATAACCGATTTTAAAATCCTTGTATAAACGCGATTATTGACGGCGGCGGCGGTGATTTTAATCGTCTCGATAATGGGAATGCCGGCCTCAATCATCATACCCAAGTTTCGGGAAAAACGCGCCATATAAACATCGTAGGAAACATAGGAAATCAAGGGAGTTTTGAGCTTAATGACATCCCAGGTAAAACGGCCTTTTTTGGTATAGCGGAAAAAATAATACAAGCCCGCACTAACGATAATGATGCCAAGCAAAACAAAATACCAAGAGCCGACCAAAAAGTTGGAAATCGCTACAATAATGCGAGTAGATAAAGGCAATTGAGCGCCGGATTCTTCAAAAACCGTTTTTAAGACCGGCACAACTTTAATCATCATCACAACTACCACCACAATCATGGCGACAACGATAAATATCGGATAAGCAAGAGCAGAGTTGACTTTGCTTTTAAATGACTGGAAGCTTTCCATGCGGTCGGCAAGATTAGCGAGGACTTTTTCCATTTTGCCAGAGGCCTCGCCGGCCCTAACCACCGAGATAAAAACATTATCAAAAACCTTCGGATATTTAGCCATGGCAGCCGATAGCGGCTCGCCGGCATCAATATCCTTGGCAATTCCCTCTAAAACATTACGAAAGGCAACATTTCTGGTTTGCATTTTAACCAAATTAATAGCTTGGTCAAGAGCAAGCCCGGCGGAGATCATCACCGCCAGCTGCCTGGCAAAGAAAACTTTTTCTTTATTTGTAACCCTCGCAAAGAGAGTAATATTTTTCATCCCGCTCCTTTGATACTATATATTTAATATAACAAGAATGAATTAAGATGACAAGAGACCTTGACAACTTAAATCCAAATCTCAAATAAAAAATGTCAAATCAATCTCAAATACTTAAATAATTGAATTACTTTTTAAGAATCGTGGAGAATATCAGTAACAATTCATGAGCTTCTCGCCAAAGCTGCCGACATTTTTCTTGATAATCAGGATTCGCCTTAGCAACCATTCTAAGCCAATGTCGGGTTTCCTTAGCTTCTTTTTTACAAATGCTTATTTTGTGCTTAAAATCTTTCTTTGATTCAGCAGCGTCGGCCTCCATATAATTGGCACCAATACTACATGCAGATCTTGTAAGCTGTGAAATTAATATTCGATTTATCGGATTACTACCCAGAAGCTTTAAAAAATCTATAACTTCCTCGGCAAATATTGAGGTTCTTTCTTCAAGATCAAATTTGTGCTTTGTGATTTGAACTTCATTTGACATTTTTGTTTTGATATTTGATATTTCTAATTGAGCTTTGCTCAATAGACCATCATCTTGAAGGCTTTGGGATCCAATGCCCAAGTCAAGGCATTGTCGATGGTAATTTCTCCTTTCGACACCAATTCGGCCAAAACTTTGTCCAAAGTAATCATCCCTTCGGAAGCGGAAGTTTGAATGATATTCGGCAGTTGGTGGGTTTTACCTTCGCGAATGGTCGACTGAACCGCCGAATTAGAAACCATAATTTCGCAAGCAACGATTCGACCGCCGGAAGTCCGTGGAATAAGTCTTTGTGAGACAACTCCAAGCAAGACATTGGCCAGCTGCATTCTGACTTGCTGCTGTTGATAAGGCGGGAAAACATCAACGATACGGTCGGCTGTCTGGGATGCAGAATTGGTATGCAAAGTAGTAAAAACCAAATGGCCGGTTTCAGCGAGTGTTAGGGCGGCGTCGATTGTCTCCAAGTCACGCATTTCCCCGATTAAAACAACGTTGGGATCTTCGCGCAAAGACGATCGCAGTGCCCGGGCGAAAGAATTGGTATCGGAGCCGACTTCGCGCTGGGAGACAATTGATTTTTCGTGCTCAAAAACATATTCGATCGGATCTTCGATAGTCACGATATGCTCCGCACGGGCGTGGTTAATATGATTAATCATCGCCGCTAAAGTCGTTGATTTGCCGTGACCAGTAGGACCAGTGATAACAACAAAACCTTGCGAAGCGTTGGTAAATTTTTCCAAAAGCGGCGGCAGGCCTAATTCTTGAAGTGTTTTAATTAGTTTAGGAATAAGACGAAGCGAAGCGGCCATGTTGCCTTTTTGAAAATAGGAATTAGTTCGAAAACGAGTCGTTTGATAACCAAAAGAAAAATCAACCTCTTTTCTTACTTTAAGGCGCTCGAGTTGTTCTTGAGTCATAAACGACTGAATTAGACGGCTAACTGCTTCAGATGAAAGCTCGGCTTCGGACGGAACGGGAGACAATTTTCCGTCAATTCTCACCATCGGCGGAATGTTTACCGTAAGATGAAGATCGGACGCTTTTCGCTCAATGGCAAAATCCAAAAGCTTTTTCATCAAAGGGTCTAAAGTAATTTGCATAAATCCTCCTTTATAAATTTCTAATTAACCTAATTATACTAATTGACCTAATAAATACCCGATGTTTAAACGGCGACGGCCCGCAAAACTTCGTTAATGGTGGTAATCCCCTTCAACGCTTTGATAATGCCGTCTTGGCGCATGGTAATCATCCCCTCTTTAATGGCTTCGGCCTTAATTTCCGACGACGGCCGGCGGGCGATACAGACATTTTCAATGTTTTCCGTCATTGGTAAAACTTCGAAAATGCCAATTCTGCCTTTATAACCGTGATCGCATTCGGAACAGCCCTTGCCTTCGTAAAATTGATATGGCCGCGGAAAATTTAATTTCGAAAGCTCTTCATCAATTTCTTTTTGAACCAATTCCGGAATATGAGCCGGCCGTTTACATTTTGGACAAAGTTTTCTTACCAAACGCTGGGCCAAAATGGCGTTGATAGACGAAGTAATTAAAAACGGCTCAATGCCCATATTGATTAACCGAGGCAAAGCGCCCGAAGCATCGTTGGTATGCAATGTTGTCAAAACTAAATGACCGGTTAAAGCGGCGTGGGTGGCAAGCGAGGCGGTTTCGGCATCGCGAACTTCACCAACCATAATTATGTTGGGGTCTTGGCGAAGGACGCTGCGCAAACCGTTAGCAAAAGTAAAGCCGATTTTAGGTTTAATTTGACATTGATTGACACCGGAAATTTCATATTCAACCGGATCTTCCAAAGTGATGATATTTACCGAAGCAGAAGAAATTCGGTTTAAAATGGCATACAAGGTTGTTGATTTGCCGCAACCGGTCGGGCCAACCGCTAAGACAATGCCGTAGGGTTTATCGGTATTTTCAGTTAAAATTTTTAAATTCCTGCCCATCAACCCCAGCTCTTCTAAAGTGTACATTCTTAAAGACTTGTCCAAAATTCTCATGGCAACTTTTTCGCCGTGAACCGTCGGCAAAGTGGAAATTCTTAAATCAATCTGATGACCGGAAGTAATGGCGTCAAAACGGCCGTCTTGAGGAACTCTGGATTCATCAATTTTTAATTTTGAAAGAATTTTTATTCTTGACATGAGCGCCGGCTGCATTTCGAGAGGAAGTTTGATAATATCTTTTAGAACGCCGTCGACGCGGTAGCGGACGCGTGAATATTTTTCAGTCGGTTCAATATGAATATCCGACGATTTTTGAGACACAGCTAAAGCCAATACGGCGGCGACAATTTTTGGCACATTTCCGCCGGTAATAAATTGTTCGAGATCGATAACTTCTTTAATGGGAGTATCCAAAAATTTGTCCAAATCGTTTTCGGAAGCTATCACCACCGCTTCGGGGGCTTCTTCCGGCTGCGGTGTCGGTAGAACCGTCGGCTCGGTGGCTTGCGGCTCTTTGGGAGCCTGCTCAACCGCCGGTTTTGGCATAAACCGGCGGGGGGAAATATCCGATTCGGACGGCGGCGGGGCAATAATTTTTTCTTCTTTGGGCGGACTATAAAATTTCATCGCCCGGCTAATTTGATGTTCATCAGCTTGATAAATATCCAAAGCAATATCGTTTTTTTCTCTGACAAAATCAAGGATTTCTTGCACTTTTTTATCTTCGGGATGAACCACCGCCACTTTAATAAGCGAGGGATGCGGGGCCTCGAAAACAACCATTTTGTATTTTCGCGAAATGTCTTCGGGAAATTTGGAAATTACTTCCAAAGAAATATTCATTTTGTCTAAATCAACAGTTTTACCGGTTGCCGCCGGCGGCGGCGGCAAAGTTGACGCTACTTTTACGGGAATTTCCGCGATAGAGGCTTCTGCCGGTTTTGAGTATAGAGCAATAATTTTTTGAATATCTTCCTCGGTAGTAACGGCAATTTTGATAACATAGCCTTTTTTCTTTCTTAATTCATCTAAAACATCGCCCAAATCGCTGGAAAGACGATTGGCTTGCGAGGTGGCGACATTTAAAATTTTGTTTTGCTTATCAAATTCATAAACAATAGTTTTGTATTTTTCGGCTAAATCTTTGGGAATAATTTCCAAAACCTCACGAGGAATATTACTACTGGTAAGCGAGATAAAAGGAATGGAAAATACCGCCGAATAGGCTCGGGCGATATCCTCGCCAGAGACCATATGGCTATCTTTTAGCTTTTCTTCAACTTCGATATTAGACAAATGTTTCCAACTCGAAGCATCGTCCGGCTTAATTTTGCCGGTTTCCAAAAGAACATCAACTAACTTTTTCTTATCACTTGTTTGCTGAACGTTTCCGCCACCTATAAACAATCTCCCTCCTTACAGGAGAACTATTATTTAACTATAGTATATAAAATATCGCCTCCAACTGTCAACCGCTTCGACTTTGCTCACGGTTGACACTGAGAGACAAGTTTATTCCGAACGTGCTCCCTTACCAAGTTTTAGCATTGTCGTCGAAGTGTCAAATTCGCAATTTTGGCAGGAGTTGAGGGAATCGAACCCCCGACCCTTCTTTTGGAGAGAAGCGTTTTACCACTAAACTAAACTCCCATTAACTAAAATGTTAAAACTGCATGATAAACTACTCTGCGGCTTGCCGCAGAGTATCCTGCGGAAAGTTTGTTTCCAAACAGGTTTTCATCCCCGCAGCAAACTGCGGGGTATTCAACCTGTTGAAAATAAAAGCAAAAGGGTTATTTACTGTATACTGTCATCCTGAAGCGTCAGCTGAAGGATCTCTTGTAAATGTAAGTTTATAATGCTCAGACAAGCTGAGAGATTCTTCGGCTAACGCCTCAGAATGACTTTTCTGTATCACCATTTAAGCTTTAACCAAAGAAATTATTTTTTTGCTTTACTGATCTTTGCTTCCTTGTGCAAAGTATGTTTACGGCATTTTTTACAGAATTTACTAAGCTGTAATTTTTCTTTATTTTCTGCCGGATTTTTGCTGGTAGTGTAATTTCTTGATTTACACTCGGTGCATTCAAACTGAAATAAAATTGATTTAGTCTTGGCCATTTCGTCATTCCTTTCTAATGGAGCCCATGAGCGGATTTGAACCGCTAACCTGCTGTTTACAAAACAGCTGCTCTACCATTGAGCTACACGGGCTTATAAAAATGAATATTTGTTTCATGGAGCCCGAGAGGGGACTTGAACCCCTGGCCTATTCCTTACCATGGAATTGCTCTGCCTCTGAGCTACTCGGGCACTACGGCGGGTGAATCTACCACTGAGCTATCCGGGCCCTTCACTGACACTCAGGGTAAACTGAGTTTATACTGAAGCCGCCGTTGGCGGCCGAAGTGGTGCCGGAGGTAGGATTCGAACCTACGAAGCTGTGAAGCGTCGGTTTTACAGACCGCTGGGTTTGTCCACTTCCCGTACTCCGGCATTATTCGTTCTATACTTATTTTTATAATAATCTATTGCTTTTTTAACCTCCAAAAGTAATTTTTTATCGCAATATCTAAGATGGATTAAACCATTTACCATTTTCCGACCATTTTTTCTAAAATCATTTCTGACATATGGTTTAGAAAATTGTCTCCTGGGAATCCCCGTTAAATTGCTCCAAAAATTAATTAAACTATCAACATCTTGATCTGTATAGCAATATAATAGAATCCTCAACTTTTTTTCATCAATTTCGTAAATATTTCTTAAAAATTTAAGAAATATCGTAATCATTTCCGGATCACTGTTGGCGAAATCTACAATGCTTCCTTTTTCGCTCGTGTAACCCTCGCTCCAATAAAGCATTGTGCCGATAACTTTTAATTCCCTTAGTAAAACAGAATCAATAAGTCTAAGTTTAAAAGAAGGTGATTTTCTTTCAAAATGTAATCGATTTATTTCAGAAAAATTTCTCCGTTTTAGTTTATGTTTTCTCATAAAATAAATGACCGCATCAATTGATACATCAAGTTTTTCGGCTATTTGACGCATGCATAGCTGATTACCATAATAAAGTTTTTTGATCTCAACCAATCTATTGTCTAAAATCTTACTCATGCAATTATTCTATCACCTTATACCATTGTGTCAATTGTAAATGTACCAGAACCAATTTCAATTTACAGTCAGATGCGTTTGGCCACTTCGCTACCTCGGCAAAAATAATTGTTAACCGATTCTTCGATTCCTATTAAATACTACTATAAAATAAGACCTTTTTCAATATTAATAAGGTTCAGCAAAAGACTTATCTGCGTTTTTTTTCTCTATCTAAGCCTTTTTCAACTTTTTCTAAAAGTTTTTGATACTTTTTGTTTTTAGGATCCAAACTAAGAGCTTTTTTAAAAGATTGTTGAGCTTTAAAATAATCCTTTAGACCGGTAAGGGCGATGCCTAAGTTAATATGACGCGAAGCAAGATCGGGTTCCAGTTTGACGGCCTGAAAAAAAGCATCTTTGGCATCATAGTAATTCCCCTGCTCCAAAAAAATAACCCCTAAACGAGAATATATTTTTGGATTATCGGGATCTTGAGTTGCCGCTTTAACATAAAGATCTTCGGCTTTTTCATACTCTTTGCTTTCAAAAGCGTCATCGGCTTGAGCAATTAAACCGTATAAGCTTAAATCTTTGTCGCTGACTTCCTTGGCCTCAGATAATTTATCTCTGGCATCGGGCAGCCGGCGAGCAACAATGATCAAAATTATAACGACCGCTAAAACGATTGACAAATTCCAGATCATACAAACACCTCGACTTTTTCCCCTTTTTTGGTTTCAACGACGATTTTGCCTTCCAGGATGCTGTAGCCGCTGACAATCCCTTCAGCTTTTGGCGATGAATATTTACTGCCTATTTTCGGCATTTTCTTTTTTAATTCTTGGTAATTTTGAGCCTCAAAAGCCAAGCAGCACATTAATTTTCCACAACAACCGAATAATTTGTTGGTATTGGAGGTTGAAAGCTCTTGCGTCTGGGCCATTTCCAAAGTAACACTTTCTAAATTATTTAAGAATTTGGAACAACATAGTTCCCTACCACAACGGCCGATGCCGCCGAAATGTTTGGCTTCATCACGCGAGCCGACTTGCTGAAGGCGGATTAGTTTATTGTAAGATTTGGCTAAATCGGTAACTAAACTGCGGAAATCAACCCGCCCGGCGGCGCAAAAATAAAAAGTCAGTTTTTTCTCGTCAAAGGAAATATCGACATCCAAAATTTTCATATTGAGGCCGTGGCGAAAAACTTTTTTTCTGCTTTCTTCCAAATATCCTCGGGCCTGTTTTTTTAGATTTACTAAATTCACCCGGTCGTCAGAACTAACGATTCGGATAATTTTTCCGTTGCCGGTTTCTGCTTCGCCATTTTCCGGCTTTTCAACTAAAACTGCTTGCTCGACAATGCCGTCATTTTCCGCTAGAATTTCCTGGCCGGAACCCAACGATAAATCGGTCTCAAAAAGATATATTTTTCCCGTTGACGGAAACTTAATAAATATTTTTTTCATTTTAAAATTAAAATTTTAATAATAGATTTTCTAATAGTAATTTTACCGAAGTATTGGTTAAAAGTAAACCTCTTGCCTTAACAATTTCTTTTAGAACGGTTTTTTTATCATGACCGGCCAATAATTCTTCCCGAAAACTTTTTTCCCATAAATCGATGATTTTATTAAGATCGGGATTTTCCGACAGTTTGTTGGCATAATCAAAACGTTCTTTAATTGACATTTGACCAATCTTTTTAAAATCTACAAAATCGCCTATCTCAACTTCGTCTTCATTTTTCTGGTATAATTTCTGGCATCTTGATTCGATAGTCGGAAGTATTTTTTCTTTTTTAGCGGCTGTCATAATAATAATCGAGCAAGATGGAGGTTCTTCTAAAGTTTTTAGCAAACAATTGGCGGCATCTAAAGTCAGATTTTCGATGTTGTGGATAACCGCCAGTTTATTTTTAGAACTATGCGGTTTGAGAGTAATCCAATGAATTAGCTCGCGAATATGGTCAATTTTGACCGGATTTTCTTTTAGCTCAATAAGATCGGCGGTATTTACAGTTAAAATTTTTGCTATCAAAGCAATGTCGACTTTGCCAAAAATAATATAAGCGTGGCTTAAACGATCATTTTTCAGTTGATGTTTTAAAATATCTAAGACTTTCATTTTACGGCTTTAAACTAACATAGATTTGACTTTTTATAAATATGAGTTTACAATATATATCGAGGGTACGGGAATATTCCGTCGGTCGAACCTAAAGTTAACCCCATGCGGGGAAAGAAATAATAATATGGATTTCGAAGACAAAAAACTAAATTGCAAGGAATGCTCAAAGGAATTTGTTTGGTCAGCCGGTGAACAAAAATTCTACGCTGACAAAGGGCTTCAGAACCCACCAGGACGGTGTCCTGATTGTCGCAAAATGAAAAAAGAAAGTCGATCGAATCGTGAAATGTATTCGATTATTTGCAAAGAATGCGGCAAAGAAGGTGAAGTGCCTTTTCAACCACGCAATTCAAATGATGTGCTCTGCGCTGAATGTTTTAAAAAATCGAGAACCCAAACAGGACCAGCTGAATCAAACGCCTAAATATTTCGTTATTTAGATGTAAGATTAGTTTTTTGTTTGGATCTTAAGCAAGCAGTGCAAATATATTTGCCCTGGAATTTTTGAATATTCGGTTTGATTATTCTTTTAGTCCGGTGCAACGAATGAGGACGGTTGTATCCAACTTTCGGACTCTTTTCACATATTGCGCAATTCATAATGCCTTTCTTTTTTGCTAATGACTAACTTTTTAGCAAGGTTAATAAGGTAGTTTTTTGATATGCTTTGATGCTATTTAGATATTAATTACCGACAATTTATGTTATCATATTAAAGAAACAAAAACAAGGCTAAGATGCTACTATTTAATTTAATTTCAAATCCTCAACAATTTATCGGTTTTATCGTCGCCATTTTGATAGCCATAACAATCCATGAATTTGCCCATGCTTGGACGGCCAATTATTACGGTGATTCCACCGCCAAGCAAATGGGACGGTTGACCTTAAATCCCCTCGCTCATTTGGATCTCTGGGGAACGATTTTTTTGCTTATTGCCGGTTTTGGCTGGGGCAAGCCGGTAATCGTCAATCCCCGAAATTTTAAAAATCCAAAATTGGACAATTTGACGGTATCTCTTGCCGGACCAATGAGTAATCTACTTTTGGCAACATTTTTCGGATTAATTTACCGCTACTTCCAAATGCCGGGATTGTTGGAGCAAATCGTACTATTATTAATATTTTTCAATCTTGTTTTAATGATCTTCAATCTCATACCGATTCCGCCTTTAGATGGCTCAAAAGTATTGAGTATTTTTTTAAAAGAAGAAACTTATATCAACTTTCAGCAAATGGGTATTTTTCTCTTGTTCGGTTTAATTTTATTTTCGCAATTTTTCCCGATTATACCAACTTTTTTAGAAAAAACCGTTTCGTTCTTTTTCCACATTATCACCGGTAAAACAGTTTTACTTTAAAAATATGTTTATAGTTGATAAGATGATATCATAAACTATTTAATCCGGAGTGTGGCGCAGTTGGTAGCGCACCAGGCTGGGGGTCTGGTGGTCGTCGGTTCGAGTCCGACCACTCCGACTTTTACGGGTTAAATGCCCTGATTATAGTTTATGGTCTATTATATTTAGTAAGGTAAAATTATGGCATATGAAATACAATTTGCAAGAGTGACAAATTCCGGAAAATTATCCGACAGATTTTTAACATGCAAACACATAACCGCCGATGATTTGGCAAAATTCCCTATGGGTCAGGTTTTTTCACTAATAGAAATAATTTCACCATGGTTTCCAACTGCTCAAGTAGGACAAACAATCATTAATAATTTTTCTAAGTACTATTATGAAGGCGGCAGCACATCTGATTTGGTAAACCTGGAAAATTCACTTAAAAAGGTGAATGAGGATTTAGCCCAAATTACCCAAAACGGCGAAACTGATTGGATCGGCAATCTTAATGGTATTTTGGCCGTAATTGCCGGTAATAATTTCCATCTATCGCCTACCGGCAAAGTCGAGGGATATATATTTCGCGACGGCAAAATTAATCACTTAACATACGGACTTCAAGATAGCGGTGAACCGCATCCGCTGAAAACTTTTTCGAATGTCGTTTCCGGAGAATTAAAAAGTCACGATAAAATCCTATTAACTACTAAAGAGCTTTTCAACCATCTTTCTTTGGAGTCGGTGCGGCAAATTATTTCTATTAATAATCCGTCAATGGCGGCGCAACAAATTTCTAAACTGCTGAGAAAAAACAAAATTAGAAATGTTAACATCATTATCATCAACCTTCTCACAAAAGAAGAAGTTTCCAATGAACAGGCATTTGGAGAGATGGAAAATGTTTACTACTTAGATAAAACGACCGAAGGAGTAATGGGCAAAATAAATGACATCTGGAAATCATTTCTTGTTCCTTTCGGCAAAATCATCAAACATAAAAGTAAGGATTTTGGCAAAAAAACATCGAACCTAACAAAAAATATTGTCAAAGAACCGATTACAAATCAAGAACCGGTAGGAAAACAAGATGATGCTTATCAAGAGTTTCTCGATCCCGATAAAAGAGATGACAGTCTCCTAAAAGACGAGGAGATTAAGTATTCGCCAGAGCTTTATGTTCATTATTACGATCAGAAGAAAAATAAACAAAATTCTTTCTTCGATCAAGTAAAAAATGTCCTTTTTAAAATTTGGTTAAAGTTGAAACAATTCTTTACCTGGATAATTGATATTTATCACGATAAAGCAAGAAGAAAATATCTCTATATTGCCTTAGCAGTCATACTAATATTAATAATAGGCCTCGTAGTCGGCTTAAAAAATAAAAAGTCCCCTATTGGCAATTTAGACGCCCAAAAGATTCTTGACGAAGCTTCGGCTGCTGAAAAAGACGGTAAAAATGCGGTGGTAGCAGGAGATAAAGAAAAAGCTAAAGCGCAATTTATTATCGCTATTGATAAAGCTAAAAGCATAAAAAGTAATTCCCTGGTAGCAAGAGACGCCGATCAGGTAATCATCAGCACTTATCAAGAATTAGATAAACTGACTTCAACCACCCGTTTCAACACACTGACTTCAATAGCCAATATTGCCGATGCAAAAAGTATCTTTGTTGTCTCGGGTATTGGCTTTATTATTACCGACAAGGATATTTACGAAGTAAATACTCTTGGCGGCACACCGTCTAAAGTTGCGACTATCCCTAAAAATAAGAATTATCTTATCGGCACGCGTCAAGAAAAAATTATTTATCTTTATACAAGCGATCAAAATATATATAGTTTTAATACCAGCACTAAAAAAATCGAACAAGTAAAAATCACTGATGACAACAAATGGGAAACGGCAAATTCAATCGCTAGCTATGTCGGCACTTTTTATCTTTTAGACGGAGTCTTGGGTCAAATTTACAAACATTCATCGAGCGCTGACGAGTTCCAAAAAGGCGAAGAATACATCAACACAACCAACATTAATTTAAAATCTGCGCGCTCGATTGCCATTGATGGTTCGATCTATGTTCTAAAAGAAAATGGTCAAGCCGTAAAATTGTTAAAATCGAAAGTCCAGGATTTCTCATTACAAAACATTCCCACGCCAAATGATAAAATCGCTGAACCAATTAAAATATTTACCGATGCGGACACACCCTCGGTTTATGTTCTTGATGGAGCCCAAAAACGAATTGTTGAATTCGATAAAGACGGTTATTTTGTTCGTCAATACGCTTTCTTAGAAAACATTAAATATTCTGACTTTTTCGTATCAGTAAAAGCCCGCAAAATCTGGTTGATCGGCGAAAATAACTTATACGAAATATCAATTTAAATCTACAAGTAATATATGAGTAATAATCTATTTTCGTGGAAGAAATTTATTATTGTACTTTTACTTGGTGTTGGAATATGGATTTTAATTCCCAATATTATCGGCCTCAAACAATCGTTTGAATTATTAAACAAAATTAAGTATTGGGCGCTTCTGCTGGCAATTTTGTCAGAAAGTTTTTTTTACATTGGCTCGACTATTCTTACTCAAACGGTTTTAAAAATGACCAAGGACACTTTAAGGTTCAGGGATATTTTGAAAATTTCGATTATGGACTCGTTTTCTTTACAGTTTTTACCGTTTGGAACGCTTGGAGAGGCAACCGTAAACTATTACTTTTACCGGCTGAAGAAAATCCGCACTTCGCATATTCTAATGATGTTTGTCAGCCGAACTATTACCATTTGGCTAATTTTCGCTATAATTTATTTGATCGGTGTAGCTTTTTCTCCGACGAATTCACAGATGGACACAACTAAAATGCTAATCATTTGGTTGATTTATTTAGTAGCGTTTATATTTTTATTTTATTTAATTTATCTTTATTATAAGAAAGAACTACTGACAAAACGAGTTCTTCGTTTTGTAAACTTGTTAAATATTGTAATAAAGATTTTTTATGCCAAAAAAATCCCTTCAGAAAAAATTCCTCCTTATGTAGACAAAATTTACGAAGCGACAGATATTATGTCAAAAAATCGAAAATTGCAGCTGTCGGCAATTTTTGGAGGTTTATTATATTGGATCGGAGACATCGCTTGTCTGTACTTTGCCTTTTTGGGCTTTGGTTTTCAGCCAAATATTGCCATCGTTATTTTTGCTTACTGTATCACAAAAATTATTTCAATTTTATCATTTATTCCCGGTGGAATTGGTATTACGGAAGCTTCGCTTTCTTTAATTTTTATCGGTTTCGGCGTTCCTCCATCGATTAGTTTGGCAGCCGTTTTAGTCTTTCGGCTTATTTCTTTCTGGCTGCCGATACCGATCGGATTGGCGTCATTCTTGAGTTTGCAAAAAAATTATTATAAAATAAACTTACAAGAAACAAATATTTAGGAGGGGTTTATGTGGGATGACTTACCAAAGAAAAATTCTGCCAACATGTGGCTGATTGGTATCCTGATTATCATTGTTTTGGGGGTCTTAGGTTTTATTGGTTATGTATACTACAAAAATTCCGGAGCGGTTTCCCTAAATGTAACACCCTCTCCTAATGTTAGCGGAATAAAATCCGGCAACCCTTCAGTCTCGCCGTCACCTAAAGTTAGCATGTCGCCAACCATTTCTCCCAGTCCTACCGTAACGGTTGATTTAAAAATACCCGAAAATGAAACTTTGGTAACTTCTTCGATCGCCGACACTAATGGCGATAATAAAGATGAGACTTTAGTTATTACCAAAATGAAAGACGGCAAATACCACGCTTATGTTTTATCTTACGATGGACAGTCTCTTTTTGACGACAAACAACTCACCATGAAACCGCAACGCATCGCCACACAAATATATGATTCATCAAAAGAAAGTTATCTGTCTTGGATGCTGATTTTTACAGAAGATTCCGGCAGTTTGGCTTTCATTCATTTTAATGGGACCAAATACGAGATCCCCCAAAATAATATGGAAATCTAAATTACCTAGTTTTAATTACTTAGTCCTAAACCGTTTGCCCCCATTTCGTAAATGGGTGTAAATGGTTATTACATTTTTTCGGGGACGGAGATACCCATAAGGTCTAAGGTGTTTTTGAGGACGATTTGAGTTGCTTTTAATAATACGAGTCGCGCAGTGGTAAGATCTTCATTGCCAGATTTTATCACCGGGCATTTTTCGTAGAAAGTATGAAATTTTGTCGCCAGCTCCATCGCATAAAAAGGCAGTTTTTGGACTTGGTAATCTTCGGCAATTTCAATAACTAAATCAGGCAGCTTTATTAACTCTTTAATTAAGGATAATTCTTCTGGTTTATTTAATAATTTTAAATTTTCTTCTTTTGTTTCGGATTTCGGATTTCGGATTTCGGATTTGGCAAGAATACTGTGTATTCTCGCATATGCATATTGTATATAGTAGACGGGATTTTTTTGTGATTTTTCTTTAGCCAGATCTAAGTCAAAATCCATGTGAGTATCCAAAGAGCGCTCTAAAAAGAAAAACCGCGAAACATCAGGACCAACTTCATCAATAAGTTCATCTAAAGTCACATATGTCCCTGCCCGCTTGGACATTTTAACTTCTTGGCCTTTGGATACTAAACGGACCAATTGAGCGATTTGAATTTGTAACTCACCCGACCAATCGGCATCACCACGCAGCATCTCAATCGCCGCTTTTAGCCGCCCAATGTAACCGTGGTGATCAGCCCCCCAAAAGTTAATCATTAAATTATAACCGCGATGGATTTTATCGTGGTGGTAGGCAATGTCTGAAGCAATATAGGTTTTTTCGCCTTCTTTTGTTACCAAAACACGGTCTTTATCGTCATCATATTGAGTTGTTTTAAGCCACAAAGCGCCACCTTGTTCGTAAGTCAAATCTTTTTTACCCAGCTCTTCGATTAATTTATCCACCCGACCGGTATTGTACAAGCTCTTTTCCGAAAACCAATGGTCAAATTTTATCCCCATCTTTTCAATAGATTTTTTAAGATATTCTTCCATCAAAATTGCAGCAGCTTCCTCGCCGGCTTCTTTAGGATCTTTAGACTTTATTTTCGGTGCTATCTCGTCAATATATGCACCTTTGTAAACGGCTTCGTCATCTTTTAAAACAGAATGTCCTAATGCCAAAACTTGAACTCCGCGATCATTAATATAGTACTCGCGAGTAACATCAGCCCCGAAAGCTTTTAGAATATTGGCCAAAACATCGCCACAATACCCTCCGCGACCGTTGCCAAGGGTTAAAGGTCCGGTAGGATTGGCGGAGATAAACTCGACATTTACTTTCAGATCTTTTCCAAGATCAGTTGTCCCGTATTTTTCACCGGCGATATTAATTTCAGAAATTCTTTGTTGTAAAGAGGGGAGAGCAATTTTGAAATTAATAAATCCCGGACCGGCGACTTCGGTGCCAGCGATTACTTCTTGATTATCTGATTCTCTGATTATCTCGATTATTTTTTTGGCTATATCTTGTGGCTTCTCCCTCGCTGTCTTCGATAATTTCATAGCGATATTTGTTGAATAATCTCCAAACTTCTCGTCCGCATATTCCACAGAAAAATCCGGCATCTCAACATTCGGATACGCCTTTTTAATAACTTGCGATATTAATTCTTTAATCTGATTTTTCATAATTAGCCTAATTATATTATATTTTCCGTTAAATTTACACTATTTTCCAAAACTTTTTATTACAACTTTCCCGCGATCGCGGTTTTGTCGTAATGAAATAAACCTGTTATTTTGATAATAATTATTTTTTATCATTTAGGTTAAACATTTCTAAATATTTCTCTTCATTAGTTAATGCTTTTGAAATAAAATAATCCACATTTTTCTCAATATCTAAAAGCTCAAACAATTCTTCTAAATCCGCTGATATATCCTGAGGCGTAATCCAAACCGATTTTTGAATCGGCAAGCAACCTAAATTTTGTAATTTATCTCGAAAAACATCGCGGGTTTTCTTTCTCGACTCTTCGATATCAAAAGCAATTATCCGCCAAAAACCATCCCATTTTTTAAAAATTCTTTTCCGAATAAGTTTTAATCTGCCTTTGGAGGTTATTTTTAAAAATTTGTTACCTTTATTCTCCACCTCTTCCAAATACCCGCGTTGTTTAAGTTCCCAGATTGCCCTTGAGAAACTACCCTTATATTTCTTAAACGATTTACCGAAACCTTTGTAGGGATACAAAAATGCCGCCGTTTCTCCCACTCCGCCAGCAACAACCGCCAAGATTTTTTCAGTTAGAGTTTTTCTCCGCATTCGTAAATCCCCTCCTTAAAAACATTGTAACTTTCCCGCGATCGCGGTTTTATTGTATAACTTTTTCTTTTTTACGAAAACTATAACAAAAATAGTTAAGACATTTTGGATATAAACTACCTCGCAGCAAGCTAACGAGGTATCCCTAAAGGGAAAGTTTGTTTTTAATAAGCAAAGCTTGTTATTCGCTTCGCTCATAATAGGTTTTCATCCGCATGCCTAAAGGCGTAGCAAGCTACGAGGTATTCAACCTCTAAAAATAAAACCTCTTGCAATAGATTCACTTTCTTACTTTTATAAATCGGCGTTTTCCTACATGGACTATCATTTCATCTTTTATTTGAATAACTTTATCAGATTCGGTGATTTTTTTGCCCTCTATTTCAACTGCACCCTGCTCAATCAAGCGCCGGGCTTCCGATTTTGAAGTTGCCAATTCGCATTTTACCAGCAAATCATCAATGCGACATTCAGACTCTTTAATATTAATTTCCGGAATTTCTGAAGGTTTTTCGCGGTTTTTGAAAACTCGATCAAACTCCCCTGCTGCCTTTTCGGCGTCCTCTTTGGAGTGATACATTTCAACGATGATCTTAGCTAATTCGGCCTTACTTTCGCGAGGTTTATCTAATGTCTTACTTTCAATGTTTTTTAATTCTTCATCCGATATTTCTGTGCATAA
>Ga0076302_105_pt1 | contig 15200 bp, 14 predicted proteins | sample RifGroB1_FD_67986 | JGI IMG/M metagenome (GOLD analysis project Ga0076302, IMG submission 67986) | Berkelbacteria bacterium GW2011_GWB1_38_5
AAAATGATGGAGAAAGTCCACAACTCTAAAGAACCGGTCGGAATTTTAGCTTGGCACCCTGACCGTCTCGCCCGCAACAGTGTCGATGGCGGACAAATTATTTATTGTATCGACACTAACAAGATCGCTTCTTTGCGCTTCCCCACATTTTGGTTTGAACCAACTCCACAGGGGCTTTTTATGCTCCAAGTTGCTTTTGGCCAATCCAAATACTATTCCGACAACTTATCGGAAAATGTAAAGCGCGGGTTTAGACAAAAACTCAGGCGCGGCGAGTGGTGTTCACACGCTCCGTTCGGCTATGTCAATAATCCGAAAACTCGCAATATTGAGCCAGACGAAACAAAAACGCGAATTATCAAAAAAGCTTTTGAGGAGTTTGCGACAGGAAAATACAATTTAAGAACCATTTCTGAACGCCTGAGTTTTTGGGGCTCGGTGAGCAGATCTGGAAAACTGCTTTGTAAAGCGGTAATTCAAAGAATGTTAACTAACAAAGCATATATCGGTATTATCGAACGAAGTGGCGAAAGTTTTGAAGGCAGTTTTCCAGCCATTGTTTCCAAAGCGACTTTTGACCAAGTTCAACAAGTTCTAAAATTGCGAGCAAAACCAAGACATAGCAAGAAAAGTCATGGATTTCCTTTTGTTGGACTTTTCCGCTGTGGCGAATGCGGAGCGATGATAACCGCTCAATATGCCAAAAAAACATATAGGTATTACCGTTGCACCAAACGGCTCGGGGCTTGCTCGCAAAAATATCTTTCAGAAACCGAACTTGTTGAACAATTAAAACAAGAACTCTCAAAAGTCGCTTTATGCGAAGATTAGTCTGAAAAAATGTTAGCTCAAGTCGAAGTTTGGGAAAAAGAAACCAAACAATCTTCGCATATTTTCGTCCAAAAATTAGAGAACAAAATAATACAGACAGACGGAAAACTTGATAAACTCATCAATGCCTTTTTGGATAACGACATTGAAAAAGAAATTTACCTCAAAAAGAAAGAGGAACTTTTGCAAACAAAAATTGCCTTAGAACAACAAAAAACCGATTTTGGACGAAAAGGAAACAATTGGATCGAACCGCTCAAAGAATGGATTTTTTCCGCTCACCAAGCAGAAAAACTTGCTTTTTCCAATGATTTTTCTGAAATAAAGTATTTTGTGAAAAAAATCGGAACGAACCATCAACTTTTTGACAAAAAAGTTGCTTGGAATTTGAAAACTCCCTACGCCATTTTAGCTCGATACAAGAGGCAAATCGGCGAAGCGACCCCGCCAAAAAGGCGGGGGAGCGGAGCCCCAAATGATATTAAAATTTCAAAAAGTTTGTGTTGGTCGGGGTGCGCAGATTCGAACTGCGGACCTCCGCGTCCCAAACGCGGCGCTCTACCAGCTGAGCCACACCCCGCAACATAAAACTCTAAATCCGAAATCAGAAATCCGAAACTCGAAATCCCTGCCTCATCGGCAGGCAGGCAAAATCCGAAACAAGAAACTATAAACCAAAACCACTAAATTAGGATTTGACCTTATTATACATTATACCTGTTTTTAAACCAACCGTCAATCCTTCGATTGCACTCAGGATTGATACTGAGTAGCGTCGAAGTATTAATTTACATTAAAGATAAAAACACCAGGGGTGATCTGTTCAAAAGGATATTTTCTAAGCCAATCAAAGCCAAAAAGTTGCAAATAAGTGCTTGAAATAACAACTTTACCTTTAACGCCTTGTCCATCCCAAGGCAGCGGCTGAAGATTAATATTGTAATATTCCAATGCGCTATCGCCATTCCAAGGGTAAAAAATATAGCCGGTTTTAATATTATTTTTATCCAAATAATTTTTGATTCTAAAAGCGTCTTGTCCCCAATCCAAATTAGAATCAACTAAGATTTTATAATAATTTTTTTGTCCGCCGGCAAACTCATTAAAGTAAGCTATATAATTCGGGTAAGTAACCACAGATGAAAATAAATACCAAAGAATTAATATTAAAAATCCCAAAGCGGGAATTAAAACTTTTTTTTGCACCCTCATAAATTTGATCGTTTTAAAATCAACTAGATTAATTGATTTTGAGATGAAAATAAACACAAAAGGAAAAATCGGCAGAATATGACGCAAGCCCAGATTGGCTTTGCTGAACATACTAAGACCTAGAAAAACAATGATCGGAATGATCAGAAGATACTCATCAAAAATATTTTTAGAACGGATTTTTTTAAAATAAAAAAACGACAAAATTAACCAAACAAAAATCGGGATCGGTGTTTTGTAAAGTATCGCTACCGGAAAATAGTACCACCAACCATAATTGGATGTTTGCCCCAACAAAAAAGAACCGTGACCGCTAACAGCATGACGGAAAACTAAAAATATTCCTTTATAGTATTCAGCAGGAAATAGCATAATACGATTTTTTTCAATTGCCATTTGTAAGCTACTGGATAAATTATAACCCGACCACAAACTGACATTTTCAGCTAAATTCGGATCTGGCGGAATTTTAAATGAAAAAAAGTAAGCCATCCACACCACCAAAAATCCTATGGTTAAAATCAAAATCAGACCGCAAAAGAACTTGAAAAATATTTTAATATTTTTGCTCAAAATGACATTAATGATTATTAGAACTAAATAAATTGGGATTAAAAATCCACTGGTAAACTTTGACGCAAAAGCCAATCCCGTAAACAAACCACATAAAACAAGATTTTGCCAATTAGTCCGCAGTTGGCTGGATTTTAAATATTTACCAAAAAAATAGACGCTGATAAAAATAAATAATGCCAGACCAACATCGGTATTAATTAAAATTCCATGGGCTAAAAAATTTGGAAAAAACAGAGTCAAAAATCCGGCAAACAAACCGGCTTTTTTACCATAAAGTTTCTTGGCCCAAAAATAGACGAAAATTCCTAAAATTAAAGTTAAAATAATAAAAGGAAATCTGCCCCATAAAATCAGTTTTTGAGGATCGTTACCAGACTTGTAGAAAAAATCTTCCGACAAGATCCTTGCTTCTTGCCAAGAATCATAATAGAAATTACCCGCTTTTTGCCATAGACCGTCTTGCGGCAAATTGGGGTGAAAAAAATTTATTACCGCGGCGGAAAGTTCTTTCAAAAAAGGAGGGTGTTCCGTGTCAAGCCGAAAATCGTTCTTTTGAAGATAAGTTAGCCCTGCATAAAGATGGACCCCCTCATCGGTAGTGGCGGAATTAAATTTCGCTGAACTAAAAAGTAATAAAAAACTAAAAATTATTAGGAATATTAAAATGTAGTTTTTTTTAAAAAAATTAAGCATTAAATTTAAAAACCTCTTAAGCGGTAGATTTTTTAGTCACATGAAAGGTCATATATTTGCCAAGCATTAATCGTGTCTGAGCATCGATTGCCGGCAAAGAACTAAAAAAGATAGCCGTGATAGGAACAAAAACCCATTGAGCGATAACTTCTAAATATTTGCGCTTTCTAAAACCGACTGGACGAGGCGGTAAAAGTAAAGTCGAAATTATCATCGAGGCGATTAAACCAATCCACGTTAAGCCCAATAAAACTCGGATGATTATCGGTAAATTTTGAGCCAAGACCGTACCGCTAAAACCCGGCCCAAAAAGAAGCGGTAGCCAGGCAATGACGGCAATGTAGAAAGATGATGTTGCCAAGGAATAGTTAGCTTCAAATAAGCGATAAAGTTTTATAAATCTATCGGTAAAAGGAATTTTTTTGTTTGTTACGGAATTAATGACCACATAAGGAAAATGTTCAACACCGTAATACCAACGTCTTTTTTGTAAATATTGGTTTTTCAAAGTTTGCCAGTAGCTATCGGCTAAAACCGCATCCATATAAACGGGAATAAAAATTGGTACAACTTCATGATCACCGTCGAATTTAAAATACGCCCGCCAAAATTGACGTGAATCTTCATTGACGACCGAGACATCCCAATATTCCATTTCCACTAATGTTTTTAAACTCATTGCGTGGGTGGAAAAATTAATTAATCGCCATGGACGGGTGGCTTCAATTAGCTGCCAAAAAGAATTGCTAAACGAAATAATTCTTGAAATTGCCGGCACCTGCCAAATATTATTTGAATAAAGCGGGATCGGTTGAAAACTGCGCCGTGTTCGATTGGGATTAATGATGTACTGATAAGTAAGAGCTGATAAATATTTTTTATGAATCCGGGTATCGGCATCGCAAGTCGTTACGACCATATTTTCGTAAGGAATTTTTTTGCTATCGCAATATTTTTGTAACACTTTTGCCGCAAAACGGGCATTTGCCCCCTTGGCCTTAACTTCGCCAACAATATCCGGATGGACGGTTACCAAAAAAGCTGAAAACCGACGGCCGAATTTTTGCTTTAAAATTTCAGCGTTTTTTTGAGCCCTCTCGTAATCTCTTTTTTCAGTAGCAAGGACTAAGATAATGCGATTATTGGGAAAATCAGAATCAATAATGGCTTGGAATGACGGTAATAAAGTATCGATTTCTTCTTTGTAGGTGGTAAAAATTACCGCCTGATAAACATTTTTCCAGTCCATCACCAACTCGTCCGGTTGAACGGCCTTACATTTATTAAGCCAGTCAATAACAATATTTTTTTTCAACATTTTATAGCCGGAAATCAAATGATAACCCATTAAAACCGATTTATAGAGCCAATAAAGATCGAAAACTAACACAAAAGTAGCCACCGCCGCTGGCCAAAAAAATGATAAAATAATCGGCGCCAACAGAGCAATCCATGTTATTGCGCCGGGCATAATTTCTAAAAAACGCCATAGTTTTGTTTGTTGCATTTTAAAATACCATCATCATATATCTAATGAAGACCGCCATTAAAACTTGGACCAATAAACCAGTGAAAAGCAAAAAGTAGCTGGCTAAAGGCTGTCTATTCCAAAGGAAATTGCCTAAAATCAAGTTCAAGCCGATTAACCCTGATGAAAAAATGAAAGGAATAGGATTTTGTCTTAATTTTAATAGGTAAATATACCATAAAATGCCATTAATTGCAAGGGAGAGGAAGATTATTGCCAACACCTTCCATGACTTCCAAAAAGAATTGATAAAAAAAGATTTGATGATATTTTTTGCAACAGAAAATATTTTTCTCATTTTTTATTGATATTAAACTGGAGCCGGTAGGCAGAATCGGACTGCCATCTACGATTTACGAAACCGTTGCTTTACCATTAAGCTATACCGGCCCTTCATTTCATTTAGAATAAACTAAGTTTATACCGAACGAAGCGAGGTTGAGCGGGCGAGGAGAATCGAACTCCCATATCAACCTTGGGAAGGTTGTATTCTACCACTAAATTACACCCGCCTAACATCTAATATCTTAGCAAATTTCTCCTGAAATTAAAAGAATTGACCGGAAATCTCCGGTCAATTGAGAGATATTGCGATAATATGCTGGTCATTTAGATTCTTCCGTCTGATTGAAGCGATCAAACATTTCCTTCAAAGCGCGCATAAGGCCATTTGGCCCTTCGTCCAGCTTATAGCCACAAATTGCCACTTTTGAGGATCTTAATCTTTCAAAAACGATTTTTCTAACTAATCTTCCCGATTGCGGGTTTGTTTCTGCAATCTGATATTTTTCAGGTCCTAATTGTGTGATAGTTATACTGCCATATGTTCCGGAATGAAGATTCTTTAATAAGTTGCTACCTACATTTAAAGGTATGGGATACTCGCAAGCAACCCACTCGGCCATCCATTGACCTCCCTTGAAGTCGTTATCATAAAATTATACTAAAAAATGTTAGTTTTGTAAAGACCAAAAGACAGTAAATTAAGTTTGTTTTCGAGTATATTTAAGAATTAGTAAAAGTAAAATTAAAACTCCGCCGGCCAAAACTCCGTAAGCCAAATATGCATTAAAAAGCGTCGTTTGAACATTGACATCGGAATCACCTTTAACCTCAATCGGACCCGATTTCGTTGAAAGATAGCCGGGCACTTTAAAACTTAAATAATATTTACCAGGATCAAGATTTAAATCAAAACCCCAATCGTTAATACTCGTTTCGCCCGCTTTTTTCCATCCGGAATCTGTTTGAGCGTAAGCAATAACCTTACCACTTTTTAGCTGATTAGAAAAATTGCCCATTACTTGCCCGGAAATAAAAGATTTTGAATCAGATTTGATATCTTCGGCAGCAGTATTAACGCCGGCGATCTGCGCTAACGGCTTAGTGGCTATCGAAGGTTTATCAGCTTCAGCGACATAATAATTATCAAGCTGGCAAAAAATTGGTCGCTGGCCAAAACTTAAAGTTACATCACCATTATTCCAAGCTAAGATTACCGCACTAGAAACATCACGGCCATCCAAATCGTAGCAGTGCATGCCGGAAGCATTAACATGAAAACCGGTAATTTGACTTCTCTCCGGATTCCAAGCCGCTGCCATCCCGCCGCCAGCATCGTTAAAAATGTAGAATTTAGAATCATTGTCCAAATCAAACCATTGCGAGATTCTTTTTGTTCCAAGATATTCAATCGTTTTTTTGTAATAATTATAAGCCGGTTTGGCAGTAAAATTATTACGCATTAAACCGTAGGAATTGCCACTTTCATCCCGCAAATTATAAACTAAAATTTTTCCAACCTCGTTTATCGTCCGAGCTAAAATCACCGCCCGGGAAATCACTTGACCTTGAGCTTCTTCACCAACTTTACCTGATTCCCAACCCATTTCCGTAATCCAAATTTCCTTGCCGCCGCCGCGGGGAATCATAATGTTATAGACAAGCTTAGAAAGTTCGTCACGCAATTTATTATTGGGATCGGATTCCGGCCCGACACCGGAATAATAATGAACAGAAATTGCGTCCAAATGTTCCCAGCCACCGTCGTTAAGATAGCGGGAGATAAAATCACCATCGATATATGTAGTGCCACCGCTACCAACCCGCGCTCCCGGATCAATTGATTTGATAGTATCGTAAGCAGCAATTAAAATTTCCCGATATTCTTCAGGCGAAGGACTCGGCTTCCAAAAAGCGTTAGGCTCATTCCAAATTTCCCAATCTTTGACATAGTTGCCGTAACGCCTGACCAACACCCCAACATAAGTTTTCCAATCATTAATGTTGGGTTTATAAAACTGGGCATCAGTACCTGCTTCCGGATGCGACGATCCCCAAAGCGAAGAATAAGCGATCATTCCCAAAACCCTCGTGCCGTTGCGGCGGTATGTGCTGACTGCCTGATCGGCATTAGCTAAGTCATAACGGCCACGGCGGGGATTTAAAGTTTGCCAATTAAATTCTTCGCGAGCCCATTCACCACCCATACTTTTAAGTCTTTGGGTAGCGGTATTTCTTTGAGCAGGCATAACCCTAACAACATAAAGTGTGTTTGCACCATAATAACCTTTGGCGGTAGCAAAAATTAAAAAATTCGATAGCGCAAAAAAAACCAAAAGAAGCTCGATTAGAATGTTTTTTGCTTTGTTCTTCTTAGTCATTTTGCCTCCTTGAATAAGATCATAATTTGTTATATAATAGCTTTGAGTGTGGGCTCGTAGCTTAGCCTGGTTTAAAGCGTCTCCCTGTCACGGAGAAGATCGCCGGTTCGAATCCGGTCGAGCCCGCTTCTCGACTTCGCTCAAAGTCTACGACCAAGAAGTCGAGAATCCTGTCATCGACTCTGAGGTCTAACGACCTCGTCGCTCAGACTCGAAGAGAGCTTGTCGCACTTCAAAAAGATTCAGTGCGACTCTAAATCCCGTTGAAGAGTCGAAGAATATTTAGAATTTTGGGATATTTTTTTAAAGACTATTTTATAAAGATATAAATTTTTGTTTGTTTTCTCATCGTTTCCAACCAATTAGTGTAAGATTGCTGAATTTTGCCTTTTTTGTCCTCAACTTTACCAATTTGATAACCGACTTGAGTTTTAATAGGACCAAAAACATCACCAATTTTCGCTTTAAAAGCCGCGTCTTCGAACTCCGGCACTTGTTTGTTATCGATAACTAAATTACTTCTGGCAATCCATCCGAGACTGCCCCAATTATCGCGAGTTTTTGTATCTTCTGAATAAGTTTTGGCCAAATCCTGCCACTGCTCCCCGCTTTTAAGTTTATTCATAACCTCATTAGACCGCCCCTCGTCTTTAACTAAAATATGTAAAACTTTCACTTGAGCGATGACCTCATCCTGAATCTTTTCTTTTATCACCTGCTGACGAACCAATTCTTTAAATTCACTTTCACTCATACCGTAAATCTCGCGTAATACCTTTTGAACATTTTCTTTGCCGCCGCTTTCATCAATTATTTTCTGATAGGCATCATCAACATCTTTTGATGTTACTCTCAAACCATTCTTTGAAGCTTCCCATTCCAAAAGCCGGTTTTCGATTAATTGATCGATAATTTGCTGACGCAACTGAACCATGTCGGGGAAAGGCTGTTTGGTTTTCTCGGAGAATTGCCTGATGTAAGTAAGCTGCTGATAATAATCCTTAGCCCAAATAATATTTCCACCCACAAACGCCGCCGGAAAAGGATAAATTTTCGTCGCAAACTTCACTTTTTACGATTCTGAATGATATTTATAAATCGATAGGCCAAAATAGACACCAAAACCGATATAAATCAGAAAAATTAGCCATAGAACGAAGGTGATAATCCATCTAATTTGCCACCGCGGCTTAAGCCGAAAGACCAAATTTATAAAAAAATCTTTGATTTTTAACCATAATCTTAACAAAAACTGCTTCATAACACTCCTTTTTATTTTTAGAAACTAACGAACCATCCTAAAGAAATTACCGCACCCATGACTAACAAACTGACTAGGACAAATCCGAATGCTCTCTTTAAACTTAACATACTGTTGGCATACAAGTAAATGATTTTTGAAATCAAAAAGAAAATGGCAGTGATAACTAAACTTTTGGTTTTAGGATCAACGGGCCAAAAACTCATCGTTAGAAATATTTCTATTACGATCAACCCGACCGTAAGCATAAATACCATTGATAAATCGTTTTCTTCATGACTAAAATTTTTTAAAATGACATAATTGTAAAAAATTAAACAAGTAAGACCCATCACGGCAATCATAATAACTGCCATTGGCACGGCCAAGCCGTACCTAACATTATAAAGACCATTAACGCCTATATATAGGTTAATCAAACTTAGAATTTCAATATTTGAGTTAATTTGCCAAAGACCAATTATCCCCAATAAAACGACGAGAACTCTCAGAATGGCTGACGGCTCAAAATAGAAGAAGCTCCAAAGAGCTAAAAATAAAATAACCACATTGGAAATTTTCAATAATAATGGGATGTTGTATTTTTTCATATTAAAATGAGATTTTTAGCGATTCGTCAGATAATCTTGACCAACAATAATTTGAATGTCTGTCTGACAGGATTTCGTTTCTTTTTTGGCTTTAAGCATTCCGGCAATTTTTTCAGTGGTTTGTGCATATTTACCGCTAGAACAATCAAAAATGGTGGTTGTGCTTGTTACCCCGCCGTTGCCAATTTTTGTCACATTATACCCATAACTTTCCAAATAAGTCGAAACTGATGAGGCAATACCCGCCTTGCCTGAACCATTAAGAACTTCGATTTTCGCCGAAGTTCCATCTTCTGCCTCCGGTGTAAAAATATTTTTTACCATTTTTTGAATTTCAGAAAAATTATCAATACCTTTGCGCGGATAAACATAGTATCCCCGGCTGTCTTGAGAAGCAACCAAAAGTCCGTCATTAGAAGTATCTAAGACCTTGCTTATGATATTCGTTGTATCTAAAGTTTTGCCAACCTCCCAAAGAGATTTAATGTCGGAAACTTGCATATTTGTTCTGATATGATCTCCTAAAATATTTAGTAAATCGGTTATTTTTTTAGGATTCGCTAAGATACCCGTAGAAAGGATTTTATCCCTAACTGCCGCCATAACTTGCATCTGCCGGCGGGAACGATCAAAATCGGAAGTTGTCTTTCGCGATCGAACATATTTCAAAGCCAAGCTGCCGTCCATATGTTGGAGTCCAGCCGATAATTTGAAAGGACTGTAATCAACCATATTATCAGCGGGATAAGAAGGATCATTAATAGCGTTCTCAACATAGATATCAACTCCGCCAACCGTATCAACCATTTTTTTGAAACCTTCAAAATCCAAACTTAAATAATAGTGAACCGGCACGCCTAAAACATTTTCGATTGTTCTCGATGAAAGCGCTCCTCCACTGGTAGTAGTGCTTTTATTTTTTTCGCCGTCGGCATAAGCCTCGTTTATTTTTGCATGTCCGTAGCCGGCAATAGGCACCCACAGATCGCGCGGAACAGAAATCATGCCAATTTTTTGGTCTTGATAATTGATTGAAGCTAAAATCATGGTGTCAGACAGCATCCCGCCAGGATGATTCTTTCCTCCCATACCCAAGATCAAGATATTTGTCCGACCCTCGCTTTTTCCTTTGATATTGCCTGTATTAAAATCGCTAAGGAGAGAAAGGAGCGATGATTTCGACTGGCCGTCATCAGTGATTTTGTTAATCGCGCGATTGGCGACAACGCCAATCCACACTCCGATTGCCGCAATAGTAAAAATAATTATAAAAATTAGCCACTTGGCGCGTTTTTTCCAAGGATTTCTGCTAATTGTAACTTCGTTCGGCATTTTCGGCCGAGGAATTGGTTTTACTTTATTATTCATAAATAAAAAAATAATCGAATCAAAAGACTTAAATCAAGTATAACATTTTTTAATTTGACAAAGAAGCCACAACTGGCGTAATTTTAAATTGGTAACCCGAAAGGAGGCGTCCGATGAAAGCGATTATTGACATTGCTGATGAGGTTTGGCCGGATGATATGCCTTCTTTTGGATTCAGAATCAGCCTTCATGGAGAAGGCAGACCTTTAATTTTGAAGATTATTGCTTCAAAAAAGATTGATTCCCGTTTGACATTTGGACACACTCAAGAATGCTGTCACCCGCCGGCTCCTTTTGCCTCAACCGCAACACGATTTTTTGGTGAATGTTTTACTTTGCAGACAATTCTCAACGGCATCAAAGCCGAACTGGGAGTAGATTATCAAATTTATCGTTATCTTCAAAGAGATGTTGCCGTTTTCATTATCGGATCCCCCTCAGAAGAGCTCCCGGAAAAACTAAATATAGTTTATGAATGCCTTGAGATTCTTCATTCAGTTAGAATAGCCAAACAAATCGAAGAATCGTCTGGAAACGAAAATTAACCGCTTCCAATTAGGAGCGGTTTTACTTATAGAAGGGGATTACCGATTTTGAAAATTTATTTTGGTAATTTTCTACAATTTTTTTAAAAACTTCTTCAAAATTTTCGTTGTGATAGCCGTAAACGGGAATATTTAAACTCCAACCCAAGGTGTTAGCCGTGGTTACCCCTACCCTTGTGCCGGTAAATGAACCGGGACCCTGATTAACTAAAATGGCCGTTAGGTTTTTAACACTTATTTTTTGTTTTTTTAATGTTCCATTGATTGCTATCAATAAATCCTCTGATTGCATGTCAGTCTCAAATTCAAAACACTCCAGCGCTTTTCCATTGTAAAGACCGATTTCGATCTTGTTGCGATCGATTGTATTAATTGATAAAATTATTGATTGTGATTTTTCTGGTTTTTTCATCAACAAACTCAAATTTAATATTGATTGTATTTTTTGGCAGGATTTTTTTGATTTTCTCCGCCCATTCAATCGCGATAATAATATCATCGCGACGCAAGTAATCCTCGATGGCGACCGATTTAATATCTTCAGTTGTTTCTGTACGATAGGCATCAATATGAACAAATTCGATATTTTTATCTTTAATTTTGGCCGGATAAGATTTTAAAATAACAAAAGTCGGTGAGGTAATCGTCTCGTTTACTTTCAATCCTTCGGCTAAGCCTTTAATAAAAGTTGTTTTTCCGGCACCCAAATCACCTGTTAGCGCCAAGATTACCCCGCCTTTAAGATTCTTAGCAAATTTTTCCGCTAATTTAATCGTTTCTTTAAAACTATGTGAGATCGTCACCAAAGTTTCCTCCAATCACCGGATTGTGTTTTTTAAATCTTATCGCCCGAACAATCAATATTATCAGAAAAATGAGCGCCAGTCCAGTGATGGCTTTGGCAAATTGAATCCCCCATGGTGCTTTAGAGCCTTTAATTTGTGTAGTTGGATTTTGATTTTCTGCGCCAGCAACTTCCTCAGCTATTTTATTCGCAGTCGGTGAACGGGCTTTGACAGTGCTTGAAGATGATTTTTTAGTACTTGCCGCTACTTTAGCAGTTGATTTTTTAGCTACAGAAATAGTTTCACTTGCTTGTTTTGTCAAAGCCTTAATTAAACTCACATCTTCTTGCTTTTGCGGCAGTATCCGCCAATTATCACGATATAAATTAACGATTCCGGTTACTTCAAAAATATCCCCCTTATGCATTTCGGGTTTGTCGATCTCGGTGGCAGCTTGAATATAAACTTTTGCTTTACCAGAACCATCATCAAGATAAAAAGTATTTCCAGAAGTTTCGACAACCGTTCCGGTAATGGTAACTAAATAATTTTCGTAATTTCTAAATTCGCCGGTTTTAATTTTAACCGGGTCGGAATTAATGGGAATATCCAAGTTTTCTTTAATATTTTCGTCAGCATCTTTAAGTTGCGCTGAACTTAAAATATTAGGTTCGCCTGGAGTTAAAGTTGCAGTCCATCCCCAAATATTATCAATCAATGCCCAAGAGAACCCTTCGTCTGCGTCACCGTAACTTGTTTCACTTATTAGTAATCCGCCGGGAAAAAATAATTTTACACTGTCGCCGCTATTATTTAAAGTAACTTCTGTCTGATTACGATGAAAGACTTTATAACTTTTAGGGGAAATTGTTTGTCCAAAAGCAATAAGATATTGGTCAAGTAAAAAACGGGATAAAATTACTTGTTCATTAGAAGGATTGTAGATTTCTATCCATTCGCCCTCAGCATCACTACCGATCGGATCGGGTAGAAGTTCCGACATAATAAGACTACCAGCCGAGGCCCAAAGACCGATTCTTTCTTGCTGAGCTTGCTGAAGAATTGCAAGCCAAGCGTCACTTTTAAGCACCGAATTAGAAGTAGCATAGTAACTTGCCAGTCCTTGCTCCAATAATCGAGTATTGAAAACCTGATCTTGGAAGATTATCACCGCCAAAGTGCGATTATAAATAGGATTATCAACCTGCTCATCCTTCTCTTGGCTAATAAGCAAATCGATTGTCTGACCTTGAAGCTGTCCAGTGAAATTTTTTGCTGATTCAAAGAAAGGTTCATCTTCTTCGGGTGTATCGACATAAAGAAGTCTGATTGTCGAAGGTAATCCTTCCAAACCGGTAACTTCGATCGTATCGCCATCAATAACCCGCGAGACTTGAACTTGATAAATCAAGGATCTTGCGGATATTCCACTGGCGGCGGCACATCTATTATCGTAGAATTATCTTGACCAATAGTCGGATTAGCAAAATTTGTCCAATCGCTTGGCAAGTTAGTATCCTGACCATTAGGCAAACGTCCTATTGAATCATCTTCGCTTGTTACCGGAATATAGTTGCCGATAGTCCAGATACCAGCCGTTACCGCCGCAGATTGCCAGGTAGTTGCCGTAGATCCATAACGAAAAAAATCAATAATTGTTGAGCCACTATGCGTTGCGCTGTTAAATAAAGCAACTGTACCGCTTGTATTACTCATATTTCCACTCGCGCCTTGATACAGGTCTGTTGCCGTATTCAAACCGCTTGAATTAATATGAACAACCACAAAAGCTCCAGGATCTAAAGAAAAACTGCCAAATGTATAATAAGAACCGACTGCATATAAGTCAAAATTAGACAAAACTGCTTGTTCAGTGCTGGGATTATATAATTCCACCCATTCTAATCCGGTATCGGTACCAACCGGATCAAACATCACCTCATTAATAACAACATCACTATCCGCCGCCTGGATTTTTTGAGTTCCTAAAAACGATATCAATATGCCAAATAGAATAAATAATACAGATATTCCACAAAACCGTAGCCCAAGCTTCAGCTTGCCAAACACGCTAAAGCGTGATCTACAGAGTTTTACATAAATTCTAAATAAATACTTTATTTTCCCCATCCTCACTTTAAATCTATCTCTCCCCCTTTTTCCAAATCGTCTTTGGAAACTTCACCGGAAGTTGTAGATGTTTCATCATTTTGAATGATTTTATTCTCAGAAGGAATCGTCGCTTCTGGCTGGCTTTCCTGAACAGGAGGAATCGGTTGATTTTGCATCTCAATTTTTTTTGATCCCGGAATTAAAACTCCTTCGGCTTCCAGCATTTGATGATGTAGACCTTCTTTTTCTAACAGCTGATTATGAAGTTCCAATATTTTTGATGATACTTCTTGAGGATTGGGAATTGATTTTATTATATAGTTTTCACTTAACTCACCGGCGGTTTCAACGACAACATCGCCATAACTAAAAAATGTCGGTAGAACACCCTCTATATCGGAAGTAACATCCTGTACTCTAAGCAGTGAAAGCTGAGAGATTTTCCGACCAAAAAAACCTTGCTGATTAATTTCAATAATTGTGTCAAAGCAAACAATATAAACATCATAATAATACGAGATCCATGCGATAAATGTGACTGTGGCAGTAATAAGATAATAAATTGATAAAATAAGGGTTAAAAAGTTCAAAACCAATCCTTGAAGAATTACTCTTTGGGTAAAATAGATTGTGATCAATATTATCACTGGTAGGATTAACATCATCATTGACAGCAAAAATTGACCGATAAATGACGCCCAATGACGGTGAACAAAAATCACTATTTTAGATTCATCGACCGACCCCGGCACTGGAAAATGATATTCAGCCATTACTAAACCCTTCTAAAAAATTAAAGATGTAATAATTCCGGTAAATTTTTACCCCAATCCAATTGAGAGGTTATGGTAAATGTAATAAAGATAACCGCGCCGATAAAAATTAAATAAACTAAAATTGCCAAAGGAATTTTATCGCCCTTTATTCTCATTTTGATAACCCGATAAATTCCGTAAACATTAAAAACAGAATAGATAAGTAAAAATAAAAGCCAAAAAATTAAAAATAGATACATAATTTATCTTCAGTCGATCAT
>Ga0076302_106_pt1 | contig 14330 bp, 16 predicted proteins | sample RifGroB1_FD_67986 | JGI IMG/M metagenome (GOLD analysis project Ga0076302, IMG submission 67986) | Berkelbacteria bacterium GW2011_GWB1_38_5
CACTTGAAGATGTGCCTGACGGTGCTGATGAAACTCAAAATAAAGTTCTCAAAAAAGAGGGAGAGATAAAGTTAGAAAAAGGCAAAGATCACATTGAGCTTGGTAAAGATTTAGATCTTATTGATATCGACCGGGCGGCTAAAGTTTCTGGCTCGCGTTTTTACTACTTAAAAAATCAGGCTGTTGAACTGGAATTTGCTTTAATAAATTATGTTTTAGATATTGTTAAAAAAGAAGGTTTTAAGCCGATAATCCCACCGATTTTAATTAAAGATGAAATGGCGTGGGGGACCGGTCATTTTGAAGCCGTAAATGATGACGCCTATCGTACCAAAACTGATGAGATGGTAGTGGTAGGAACTTCAGAGCAATCAATTTTACCCTATTTTGCTGGCGAAATAATTGAAAACTTACCGCAAAGATTTATTGGTTTCTCAACTTGCCTGCGTCGTGAAGCAGGATCCTACGGCAAGGATGTCAAAGGCATTCTGCGAGTTCACCAATTTGATAAACTGGAAATGTTTTCATTTTGTAAGCCTGAAGACTCTAAAAAAGAGCACGAATTAATAGTATCGCTTGAAGAAAAAATAATGCAAGGATTGGGCTTGCCATATCAAGTGATGGCGCTTTGTGGCGGTGATCTTTCCTTGCCATCGGCTGAAACTATCGATATCGAAACTTGGATGCCAGGCCAAGAAAGCTATCGCGAGACTCATTCATCAAGTAACTGCACCGATTTTCAAGCACGGCGTTTAAACATCCGTTATAAAACAGAAGACGGCTCAAATAAATTTGTTCACACTCTTAACGGCACTGCCGCCGCTATCGGCCGCATGCTGATTGCCATTTTCGAAAATTATCAACAGGAAGATGGTTCGATTAAAGTGCCGGAAGTTTTACAAAAATATGTAGATTTCAAAGTAATTACTCTACCAAATACGAAATAATTACTAAAATACGAAATGAAAAAGAAAGAAGATCTAATTTATCCAGATTTGAGTTACGAAATTATTGGATGTCTTTTCGAAGTTTTTAAAAATTTGGGAGCAGGTCATCGAGAAAAATATTATCAAAACGCTGTTAGACAAGAGTTTATTAAAAGAAAGATATCCTTTCAAGAACAAATTGCTGTTAATCTAAAATATGATAATATTAAAATCGGAATTAATTTTTTAGATTTTTTGATAGATAATAAAATTGTTTTAGAATTAAAATCTGGTAATTATTATCAAAAACAAAATCTAGAACAAATCTTAAGCTATTTAAAAATAACTGGTCTTAAACTTGGAATTATAGCTAATTTTACTCGCGATGGTGTAAAATATTATCGGGTGGTAAATATTCGTTAAAAAATTGCGGATTTAATATTAGTATTTTCGTATAATTTAGTATTTAGTAGAAAGGTTTTTTAATGAAGATAATAATCCGCGGCAAAAACAATTATAAAGTCGACCAAAATCTTTATTCCTACATTCAAGAAAAAATTGAAAGGCTTGATAAGTTTGTAAAAGAACCGGTGGTTTGCGAAGTCACCCTATCGGAAAAGTCTCAAGGTCCTAAAAGGGGTTTGGATAAAGACGTTCATATATCGCTTACTATGGCGGAATCTAAAAACCCTATTTTTTCACACGCTCGGACGAATGAATTTATGGCATCAATTGATATCGCCTATAAAAAAATAGAACACGAACTACAAAATATAAAAGAAAAAGAAATCGGTTCTCGCTTCCCTACCAAATATTACGAAGCAAAAATTGAAGAAGAAAAAGCAAACGAACTCTGACCATTTAATCACACTTCCGAAGTGATACTATTTGATACTATTTTGGTTGTATCATAAATTGCGCATCACTCAAATAACAGGTTTAAATTATTACAACAATCTCGCGATCGCGGAAAAGTTGTAATAAATAATACATCTTGCTGCATTGACAGAATAGAAAAATTTGCTATACTAAAATCACTCTGATGACGAGAGGAGTAAGAAAGTGGGAAAGCTGATCCCTCGATTCCTGGTAAAAACTGGTATTCCGGTACACGGATTAGAACATCATGATCCGCAAGATTATCAGAATTTCGGTCCAGATGATATTGCCGGAGCAGTCGGAGCATTAATTGAGGCTTGTAAGCTTCTGCCTGATGATTTTCTTAGACAGATTGATATGGTTGAAATAACTTGGGTGGGTTATTTTAGACCAGATTACCTGTTTATCATCCGTGAACACGGTAATAACACTCTAACTAGTAGTTATTGGACAATTAAGGATATCGAGTCTCGGTTCGATAATCGTCAAGAGATCATCACAATAGGTCATCAGCTCGCCAGTAAGCTCATAAAACAGATTCGCTTTTTCTATGAGCGACAGGCAACAGAAAAAGAAGTAGGATCAACCCTTGCAGAAGTTGTCGCTGCTATTCCGATCGAAGCGCTCAATCGGCCAGTGACTTTAATCGAATGAGTCTATTCCAGCGGTAGGTAACACACTTGCCGCTTTTCTTTTACCCTAAAAAGTGCTAAAATATGAGGTGGAGGCATATCAAAAATGCTTAATTTTTTAAGTAATATATTTGGTTCAAATCAGGGAGTTGTAAGTAAGCTTCAACCGACAGTTGATAAGATTAATGGGTTTGAAAAAGAGATTGAAAAGCTTTCTGATAAACAGCTTAAAGAAAAAACTATTGAATTTAAAGAGCGATTGAATAAAGGTGAAACTCTTGATGATATTTTGCCTGAAGCTTTTGCTTGTGTAAGGGAAGCTGCCAAGCGGACCATCGGTCAAAGGCATTTTGATGTCCAGTTGGTTGGCGGCATGGTTTTGCATCAAGGTAAAATCGCTGAAATGAAAACCGGTGAAGGAAAAACCTTAGTTGCCACTCTCCCGCTCTATCTCAATGCTTTGGAAGGCAAGGGTGCTCATTTGGTAACTGTTAATGATTATTTGGCTCGCCGAGATGCTGCTTGGATGGGTGTTATCTACAATAAGTTGGGGTTAACGGTTGCAGCCATTAACCACGAAAAGTCGTATCTTTTTACCGCTGAAAAAAAGGATGAAGATCCGGTTGATATTGAATATAATAATTTATTGCCAATTTCCCGTAAAGAAGCCTACGCTGCCGACATTACTTATGGCACAAACAATGAGTTTGGTTTTGACTTCCTTCGGGACAATATGGTCCAATCTTTGGAACAAATGGCTCAGCGTGAGCAACACTTTGCTATCGTTGACGAGGTTGACTCTATTTTAATTGACGAAGCCCGCACTCCGCTTATTATTTCCGCGCCAGCCGAAGAATCTGCTTCTTTGTATCGACAATTTGCACAAATGGTCCCTAATTTGAAGGAGACGACTGACTACGCGGTTGATGAAAAAATGCATTCAGTCGCCCTTACCGATGCTGGTATGGATAAAATTGAAAAAATGTTGGGAATTAAAAATGTTTACAGCACGGAATCAATAAATCTTGTTCACCACTTGGAAGAAGCATTAACAGCTCACGCGCTTTACAAAAAAGATAAAGACTATGTTGTTAAAGACGGCGAGGTAATTATTGTTGATGAGTTTACTGGCCGAATGATGCCTGGCCGCCGCTACAGCGAAGGTTTGCATCAGGCGATTGAAGCCAAAGAAAATGTTGAAGTCCAGCGCGAGTCCGACACTTTGGCAACCATTTCTTTTCAGAATTTATTTAGAATGTATAAAAAATTAGCTGGTATGACGGGAACGGCTTCTACCGAAGCCGAAGAATTTTGGAAAATTTATAAACTTGATGTTGTGGAAATTCCTACCAATAAAACTAATATTCGTAAGGATTCTCAAGATCAGATTTATAAAAATGAGGAAGGAAAATTTTCCGCTGTTGTCAAAGAAATTATTGAGAGAAACAAGGCTGGTCAGCCGATTTTAATTGGCACAATTTCGATTGAAAAATCGGAAAAGTTATCGCAAATGTTAAAACGAAATGGTATTAAGCACGAAGTTTTAAACGCTAAGCACCATGAACGGGAAGCAAAAATTATTGAGCAAGCTGGCCGGGTAGGTGCAGTTACTGTTGCAACAAACATGGCTGGTCGTGGTGTTGATATTATTTTAGGTGGAGCGCCTCTTGATTCAAAAAGAAGGGATAAAGTGGTAAAATCTGGCGGACTTCATATTATCGGTACTGAACGCCATGAAGCTCGTCGTATTGATAACCAGCTTCGTGGACGCTGCGGCAGACAAGGTGATCCTGGTTCTTCGCAATTTTTTGTCTCAATGGATGATGATTTAATGCGAGTTTTTGGCGGCGATAGAATGAAAAGTTTGATGACTCGTATGAGTCTGCCGGACGATATGCCAATCCAACATTCTTTAATTTCCCGTTCGATTGAATCGGCTCAGAAAAAAGTTGAAGGTCATAATTTTGATATACGAAAACATTTAGTTGATTATGATGATGTTGCTAATAAACATCGTCAAGCAATTTATTCAAAGCGAAAAAAAATATTAGAAGGTGCGGAAATTCACGATGATATTTTGAATCTAATAGACGAAGTGGGAAGAAAAGAATATTTAGAAAAATATAATCGAGTCGGTCCGGAAACAATGAGTCAGATTGAAAAAATGGTTTATCTTCGTTCAATTGACACAATGTGGATAGAGCATCTAAATGCCATGGATTATTTGAGAGAAGGAATTGGTCTACGTGGTTATGGTCAACGTGATCCACTCGTGGAATATAAAGCTGAAAGTTATCATTTATTTCAAAGATTAATGCAAAATATTGATGGTCAAGTAGTGGAAATTTTGCTTAAAGCTGATATTCGTCCGGAACCGGTAACGATTGAACGCCAACCAATGAGAACAATGCAAATGCGCGGCGCCGACGAACAAGCCGCGGCCGGAACCTTTACAGATGTGGCGCCAGAATCTAGTCAATCATCTCAACCTCAACAACCACAAACTCCTACAACCGGATCAAATAATGGCGTTCAAGTATCAGTCCGAACCAAATCAACCAATTTGGACACCCCAGGGGTGTCCACAAATACGGTCAGTGCTTTCGCCAAAGTCGGCCGCAATGATCCTTGTCCATGCGGCAGCGGCAAGAAGTATAAGAAATGTCATGGAAAATAATCAAATAAAAATTTTAATCCAAGGTTATGCAAAGAAAATTGCCGATGGCTGGTTGGCAAGTTCAACAGTGACTTTGATAGAGAGTGATAGCAAAAAAATTATTGTTGATCCCGGTTGCAATCGGACTGAATTGCTTAAAGCTTTGGCGGGAAATAAATTAACTACAACTGATATCGATTATGTTCTTTTGACTCACAATCATACAGATCATCAATTACTCACCGGAATTTTCGAAAATGCCAAAGTTCTTAATGATACGGAGATTTACGAAAACGATAAACAGATCGATCATAAAAATATTATTCCTGGTACTGATTTGAAAATTATTCAAACTCCCGGCCATGATCAATTTCATTGCGCCTTAATTGTTCCAACTGATGATGGCACTTATGTTGTCGCTGGTGATGTTTTTTGGTGGATGGATAATGACGAGCAAAAGACTGATTATGAAAGTCTAATCAAACATAAAGATCCTTACGTTAAGGATGAAAAAGTTCTTGGGAATAGCCGGAAAAAGATTTTAGAAATTGGGGATTTTATTATTCCCGGCCATGGAAAGGTATTTAAGGTTATTAAGAAGGAGCAAAAATGAATCCAATTTATTTAGCAATTTTGGCGGCGGTATCTTTCGGTCTTTGGACCGTTTTTCATAAAGTTGCTGCACCTCATATTAATCAAATTTTTGGAGCAATTATTGTTTCCGCAGTCGCAGTTGTTGTGGGTCTTATTGTTTTAATACCAAGATTTAAATCTATTGATCTTATACAAGATTGGCGAGGAATAGTCTTTGTGATTTTGGCTGGAATCACGGCATTTTGTATTGATTTTTTTGCTTTGTCAGCTTATGGAAAAGGACTTCCGGTTTCTATTGGGGGACCAATAATTATCGGTGGGAGTATGGCACTTGCAACAGTAATTGGATTCTTTATGGGTGAAAGTGTTAGCTTTTTAAAAATTATTGCCTTGATGTTAATAATTGGCGGTTCATCAATATTGGCATATTTGGGTAAATAAATGGGATATAAAACAGAATTTAATTGCCCCACTTCGCTTCCGCCTTCGCTGAAGCTATGGCGGACAAGAAAGCTACGAGGGGTAAAGGTTTTTTCCAAAAACAAAACCGAAGGGAAATTTAAAATATTGCAAATTAATATCCTCTAGAAAGTGAAAAATGGCTAAAGAAAACAACTCAAAAACAATTTGGATTATTGTGGCGGTGGTTTTTGGAATTTTAATTATCGGCGGATTGCTTTTTGGGTTTGGATGCTACTATTTCTACAAAGTCGGGACAACACAAATATCGCCTTCGCCGACGACGAATCTCCAGACTGGGACATTATCTTCTTACGCAAACGCTCGTTATGGTTTTTCACTCAAATACCCTTCAACTTTTTCCGCGCAGGAGTCGCAGAATGGCGACGGTGTAACTTTGTCTACAAGCGATCCCAAAATGACAGTTAGGGTATATGGATCGAACAATGTTTTGTCCCAAGATCTTTCCGAATATCTTGATTGGGTAAGAAACAATTTATTTCAAGAGGCAAAAAATCCAGAAAGTGCCAAAGAAATTCTGACCGAGGATACAACCTTGGGAGGGGTTCCCGCTAAGGAAAGACAATGGACATACATTGATTCTATTACAGGCATTTTAACTTTTGTTGATCAAGTCTCGGCTTTAAAAAACGGTATTTTTTATAATTTGCAAATGGAAATCGCTTTTTCAGACAACGATGAATTTTCGGCGCATGTCTTTGACAATATCTTATCGAGTTATAAAATAGAATAAATCTGCGGGGGTAAAAATGATCAAAAAAGTTGGGAAAAAGTGGTATCTTTATACCCACGATGGCAAAAGGATTTTGGGAAGACATGCCACGCAAGCTTCTGCTGAAAAGCAGGAAGCGGCTATTAATATCTCCAAAGCCAGAGCTGCTGGCCATAGAATTTCTAAGAAAAAAACAGGATGAAAAAAATTGAGCAAAAGCGAAATCCGCCGCCGCCGCGGGTTAAAGTTGCGGTAATGTATGGGGGAATTTCAGCCGAGCACGATGTTTCGGTGATGTCGGCGGAATCGGTGATGGCAAATATTGACGACAGTCTTTTTGATGTCGTGCCGATTTTTATTTCAAAAGACGGTAAATTTGAATTAAAATCCTTCTTATTATCAGATGTAATTTTCCCTGTGCTTCACGGAATCGGTGGGGAAGACGGTTCTATCCAGGGATTTTGTGAGATTATGCAAAAGCCATATGTAGGTTGCGGTATTGAAGCTTCAGCTTTAGCCTTAGATAAAATTGCTTCAAAACAAATTTTCCAAAATTTAAAAATACCAATCCCCTCTTTCCAGTTTTTTACGAAAAACCAGTGGCTAAAAACTCCTCGAAAAATTATTAATAGCATTAAGCCACCGGTTTTTATTAAACCCGCTCATACGGGCTCAAGCATTGGCATAAGCTTAGTTAAGTCAAAACTAAATCTTAGAAAGGCCATTAACCTTGCTTTAAAATATGACGATCAAATAATTATCGAAAAAGCTCTTGATAACATCCGCGAAATTGAAGTGGCAATTTTAGGGACTGATAATTTACTTGTCTCGCTTCCCGGCGAAATCATTCTCGTAGAAGAATTTTACACTTATAAGGCAAAATATGGCGCTAAATCAGAACTTATTATTCCGGCTGACTTTTCTCGGCGCAAACAACAAGAAATTCAAAACATGGCTGAAAAAGCATATCGAGTATTAGGCTGTGTCGGCATGGCCAGGGTTGATATGTTTGTTGGAAAAAAGGATAAAAAAGTCTATATTAATGAATTAAACACTATTCCTGGCTTTACGAGCATCTCAATGTACCCAAAGCTTATTGAAGCAAGCGGGCTTTCATATAAAGATTTATTGACAAAATTAATCAATTTAGCACAAGGTAAAAATGTTTAGTAATAAACCTTTGATGAAATTTATGTCAAAAAGCGGCAAAGAAATTGAAATTTATGAGCCGTCGTTAGATCGGCTCGATCAAATTTTAAAATTCGTTAATGATCTTTCCAAGGAGGACACATTTTTATCATTTATTCCCGAAAAGCCAATTACAAAAATCGAAGAGGAGCTTTGGCTAAAGTCTGTATTAAATAATATCAAATATAAAAAAGCTTATGTGATTTGGGCGATATGTAATGATAAAATTGTAGGTTCGTGCGATGTCTACCAAGGCGGGACTGCTCGCGATAAACATGTCGGTAAAATCGGAATAATGGTTGATAAAAATTTTCGCCGTGAAGGAATTGGCAGTTTTCTTTTAAACTTGATTATTGAACATGCAAAAAATATGGAAATGAATATAGTTTCTCTAACCGTTTTTTCCGATAATAATCCTGCAATTTCTTTTTATAAAAAAGTGGGTTTTAAGGAATGGGGCAGATTGCCCAATGGTTTGTTTCGAAAAAATAGATTTTCTGATTCAGTTAAAATGTACAAAGAACTGTAGCCTATATCATGGAATATTGTGATATAATTTAAAAAGTAAGTCTTTAATCGCTATAGCGCTTATAGGCTTATGATTTATTTATTCAAATGGAAAATACTATATGAAAAGACCTGGCGAACTGGCAATTAAAATTTTAAAGTTCACTGCTTTAAGCGGAGCTTTTTATTTTTCTTTGCAAAATCCTAAAATGATAAAGTCATTCTATGAATTTCTGAATAAAAAAATGAATAGTGGAGACGTTAAGAGATCGTTATTACGTTTGAAACAAAGGAAGATGGTCGAACTACAAGAAACAAAAGATGGTTATTCGGTTAGATTATCAAGAAATGGCAGAGATTTTTTAAAGAAAATCGATCTTGACCATCTGGAGATTAAAAAACCCTCGAAATGGGATAAAAAATGGAGAATAGTTTTTTTTGATATTCCTGAAACCAAAAAGAAAGAACGGGATTTTTTTGCTCAAAAATTAAAAGATATTGGTTTTTATCGATTCCAGGAAAGTGTTTTTATTTTTCCTTACGAATGCGGAGAAGAAATCTTATTTCTAACCTCTTTATGTGGTATCGAAAGATTTGTTACAATAGGCCGTCTTGAATACATTTCCGATCATGTAGAAATAATGAAATATTTCTTTGACAGATAGATTTTGTTGATGCCTATAACTGCTATCGCGTTTATAGGCATCAATATGGTTTATAAAGAGGATTAATAAATTAATAATGTTCAAATTAGAGTATAATATATTTAACGAGGTGTTTAATGACCGATAAAGAAATCGGACAAACTTTTTATCAAATCGCGAAAATATTGGAATTAGGAAATCCAGCTGATAGATTCCGTATCATCGCTTACGAACGGGCGGCTCAAACAATCGAAAATTATGCCGAAGAAATGAAGGATGTTTATAGAAAAGGCGGAATAAAAGCGTTAAACGACATTCCTGATGTCGGTGGATCGATCGCTGAAAAAATCGAAGAGCTTTTAAAAACCGGCAAATTAAAATATTTAGACGAGATAAAAAAAGATGTTCCCGTTTCCGAAGTCGAATTTCTAAAAATCCCTGGCGTAGGGCCAAAAACCGCAATTAAAATCACCAAAGAACTCAAAGCCAAAAACATTGATGATTTAGAAAAAAAACTAAAATCTGGTAAAGGTGATGAATTATTTAAGGCGAAAACTGCTACAAATATTTTACGAGGAATCCAAATTATGAAAAGAATGACCGGTCGGATGTTAATTACCGAAGCTCTGCCGCTTGCAGAAGAAATTGTTACTTACTTGAAGAAAGTAAAAGGAGTAGAAAAAATTGATTATGTGGGATCGCTGCGCCGGATGAAAGAAACAATCGGTGATATTGATATTATTGCTGCCAGTTCTAATCCCAGAAAACTAATTGAGGAATTTATAAAATTTCCTGGAATTTCTCAAGTTCTAACTAAGGGAGAGACAAAGTCAACAGTTATTCACAATCAGAAAACACAAATTGATCTGGAGATACTGCCGGCTGATGAGTATGGTTCGCTTCTGCAGCATTTTACTGGTTCTAAAGAGCATAATGTGGCAATGCGAACATACGCTCAAACTAAAAATATGAGTTTTTCCGAGCACGGCTTTAAATTCGACGGCAAGCTTCACAAACTCACAACTGAAAAAGAAGTGTACAATTTTTTGGGTATGGATTTTATCGAACCGGAACTTCGGGAAAATACTGGTGAAATTGAAGCAGCTTTAAAACATAAATTACCTAAATTGGTTGAACTTACTGATATCAAAAGCGATTTGCATGTTCATTCAAATTGGTCGGATGGAGCAATGACAATTTCTGAGATTGTTAGAGCTGCTGAAAAGCTTGGATATGAATATATCGTCATATCCGATCATACGGTCGGTTTAGGCATCGCCAATGGCTTGGATGAAAAAAGACTGGAACTTCGTCAAAAAGAAATTGAAAAAGTTCAAAAAATACATCCTAAAATAAAAATTTTATCATCAGTTGAAGTTAACATCAAAGCTGATGGTGATTTGGATATAAAAGACTGGATGCTGGAAAAATTAGATATAGTTACCGCTTCAGTCCATACCAGTTTTTTCCAGGATAAAGAAACTATGACCAATAGATTGATTAAGGCAATCAATCATCCTCATGTAGATATTATCGGTCATCCTTCGGGCCGTATCATCGGTCAGCGCGAGCCATACGAAGTTGATTGGTCGCAAGTTTTTCGTGCTTGTAAAGAAACCGGCACCGTTTTAGAAATTTCCGCTTTTCCTAATAGATTAGACTTGAAAGACAGTCTTTGCAGGGAAGCGAAATCTTACGGGGTTAAATTTGCTATTTCGACCGATTCTCACCAAGCCGGTCATCTTGAGTTAATGCGTTTTGGAGTGGCGGTGGCGCGGCGCGGATGGTTGGAAAAAGAAGATATTGTTAATAGTAGAGATGTTAATTCGCTTATTTTGTGGAGTAAAAGGAGCGGGCATTGGTAATTGAGAATTTTTTTGATAAACTGATAAAGGAGGCGCTTTTTGATCGAAGTAATTGGGGTTTCAAAAACATACGGTGAAAAAATCCTTGCATTAACAAATATAAATCTTAAAATCGAAAAAGGCGAGTTTGTCTCGATCGTTGGTCCTTCTGGAGCAGGGAAATCAACCCTTGTCAAGATGCTTATTTGCGAGGAAAAACCGACTGCCGGAAAAATTTTAATTGCCGGTAGAAACATAGTCCAACTTAAATCGAACGAGTTGCCTTATTTTCGAAGAAAAATCGGCGTTGTTTTTCAGGATTTCAAACTTTTGCCGCAAAAAACCGTTTATGAAAATGTGGCTTTTGCCTTGGAAGTTTGCGATGCTGATCCCCAAGAAATTAGCGATAAAGTTCCTCGGATCTTGGATTTGGTGGGCATGCTTAAGCGCAAAGATAATTATCCGGATGAAATATCCGGTGGTGAACGCCAAAGGGTAAGCATTGCCAGATCTTTAGTCCATTCGCCAAAAATATTAATCGCTGATGAGCCTACTGGCAATTTAGACCCGGTTAATGCGTGGGAAATTATTGAATTGCTTGATCGCATCAACCAGCGGGGGACAATTGTCATCTTAGCTACTCACAATAAAGTTATCGTTGACCGCTTAAAAAGACGAGTCATTTTAATTAAAAATGGTCAAATAGGTTCTGATAAATATCGGGGAGGATACGTAATTTGAACTGGATTTCAATTAAAAGGATTACAAATTTAGGATTAACGAACTTTTGGCGTAACCGCTGGCTATCACTAGCTTCGACATTGGTGATGACGCTAACATTGCTCATTATTTCTCTTTTCGTGGTTATGACGATTGTTATTGGTAAAACGACCGATCGAATAAAAGCGAAAATGGATATTACGGTTTATTTTAAAGATTCGGCGACAACAGATGAAATAAGCGATATTCAACAGAAATTAGCTGCTCGGTCCGATGTTAAGGAAGTGCGCTATATTTCCAAAGAAGAAGCTTTGCAAATTTGGAACGAAAAGCAGAAAAACCAAAGGATAAGGGAATTGGTTACAACTGACGAAAATCCCTTACCAAGATCGCTTGCCGTGAAGGCAATTGATCCCTCGAACTTAAACAATATTGCCGATTATTTAAGTTCTGACGATTTCCGGTCGATTATTCATAAAATTTCTTATGAAGAGAATAAGCAAATTATCGATAAACTTTTGGCGATCACTTCTTTTATTAAAAAACTGGGGACTTTCTTTTCTATCATATTTATTATAATGTCGATTTTGGTTATTCTAAATACTATCCGTTTAACAATTTTTACCCGAAAACAGGAAATTGAAATTATGCGCTTAGTCGGCGCCTCCGATCGATTTATCAAAGTCCCATTTATTGTTGAAGGCGCTTTATACGGATTTTTGGCTTGTATTTTGGCCATGCTACTGCTTTGGATTGGTATTGGCCTAATCACGCCGCTGACTAACCAATATTTAGGCGAGACTGTCTCTCAAAATATGAGGAATTTTTTTGCTGGACATTTTGGCTTGATTTTACTGCTGCAATTTTTGGTTGGCATTCTTGTCGGTATTGGATGTTCGTTATTTTCAATTAGAAAATATCTTAAGGTGTAAAATGGCTAAATTTTTTTTCAGGATGATATTAATCTGCTTCGTGCTAATATTTGCTTTTTTTGGGTACTTAAAAACATCTTCTGCCGACGATCTTGACAGTCTGCGTCAAGAGCAGACAAAAAAGAATCAAGAACTTAACGCGGCAAGAAAAGCGGCTGACGAGAAAATGAAAGAAGCTCAGTCGCTGAAGAACGAAATTAAAGTTTTGGATGCTTCTATTTCTCAAATCGAAGCATCAATTGCCCAGACCGATTTTAATATTCAAGAGACAGAAAGAGCGATTAAAGATACTCAAAATCAAATTACTCAAAAAGAACAAGAACTGGCGGTTCAAAAAGAAAATTTGTTTGAGACGATGCGGGTAATGTATGAAAGCCCGGAACAGTCAACAGTGGAAATTATTGTTGGCTCGAATTCGTTATCGGAAATTGTCGACCGTGCTCAGTACATTGAGGCGTTAGAATATCAAATTGAGACGACTATCAATGTAATTTATGAATTAAAAAGACAGCTGGAAGACAAGCGTAACGAATTGGAAAAAGAAAAAACCAGTTTGGATGATTTGAAATCCCAACAGCAAGCGCAAAAACGCGGTTTGGATTCCCAAAAAAGTCAGAAAAACATCATGCTTTCTTCGGCTGTTGACGCGCAAAAAGCTTATGAACAGAAAGCCGCAGAAGCAAGAGCGTCGCTGGCTAAACTTAATGCGCAGATTGCGGCTTTAACTCGCGGTAATCGAGTATCTTACGGTTATGTCAATCAAGGCGATATTATTGGTTATGAAGGAAATAGTGGCTTTTCAACCGGCCCTCACCTTGATTTTGGCGTTTATGTTAATGGCTCGCCAGTGAATCCTCGTAACTATTTAGGTGGAATTTTAGCCTGGCCAATGACTAATTTTCGAGTGACTCAAGAATTTGGTCCGGCTCAATGGGCTTCACCTTGGTATTCATTTCATAGTGCAATCGATTTGGCTTCCAATGACGGTTACGGCGCTCCCATTCGCGCTGCAGCTGCCGGCGATATTATTTTACATGAATATTACGGCGGTTTTGGCAATACGGTAATTGTTGATCATGGCGGCGGGCTTTGGACGCGTTACAGTCACATGATCGACTAAGGATAAATTATGTATCTATTTTTAATATTTTGGCTTTTATTTTTATTAATCTATTCTGCTTTTAATATTTATGGTATTTACAGGGTTATTAAAATGAGAATAAAAGGCGATAAAATTCCTTTGGCAATTCTCGTTTACCTAATTTTTATTGGCGCGGTTATCTTTATTACATTTACTATAATTTCCCAATTGGATTGGGGTAAAAATTTACAAGAATTATTGCGTTTTTAATTTTTTAGAAGGGCTTAATAATGGCTGAATATCATTTTCCCGTACCGGGATCGGTCGACGAATCCAAAATTGTAATTTTTGTTCACCGCCATTGGGCGTCATTTATCGGCCAATTTTTGCTGTCGAGCATGATGCTAATTTTGCCGGTAGTAATTTTGGTTGCTATCTATTTTACTCAAAGATCAATTCTGAGCGGATTGGTTTTGAACTTTTTAACCCTTATTTTGTCAATTTATTATCTTATTACTGCCACAGTCACATTTCT
>Ga0076302_112_pt1 | contig 13453 bp, 12 predicted proteins | sample RifGroB1_FD_67986 | JGI IMG/M metagenome (GOLD analysis project Ga0076302, IMG submission 67986) | Berkelbacteria bacterium GW2011_GWB1_38_5
CACCGGCGTTATAGGCCGCCAAAATCAAATCGGTGTTGCCGTTGTATTTGTCGGAAAGACCTTTTAAATACCATGTGCCGTATTTGATTGAGGTTTCCGGATCGGTCAAATCGCCGGTTTTTTCGCCCATTTCTTGAGCAATTGAATCGCCGGTCCCGGGCATAACCTGCATTAAACCGAGTGCTCCGACGGAAGAAACGGAGCCGGGATTAAAACGGCTCTCGGTATAAATTACCGCGGCGACAAAATTAGGACGTAAATTTCGCTCTTCAGAGTATTTTTTTATTAAGTCTTTGTAATCAAGCGGATACAATATTTCTCCCCAAACATGAGGAAAAAAGAAATAAAAGATCGCCAAAAGTGCAACAGTGACAAAACTGACAATTATAAATTTTATCGTTCTTTTCATACTCTTATACTAACAGTTAATAATTCTGCCGCCAAACTTATCTCTGATGCCCGAGATCGGACTCCCTCCTACATCCTTACTGATCTACTTTCAGTGCGGACTACGGCGGGAAAGCGAACTTGCACTTACTTATTCTGATGTGCCGCGGGTGGGATTCGAACCCACATGAGCGATGAAGCTCACAGCATTTTAAGTGCTGCGCGTAAACCGTTCCGCCACCGCGGCAAAATATATTTTAATTATACCCTGAAAACTACTTTAAAACAATCTCCCAATTTTTGCCATTGAGTTTTAAATCGGCCGAAACTGTAAAACCAGCGGCTTTCTTGTGGCCGCCGCCGCCGAAAAGCTTGGCAATTTTTGAAACATCAACATCATCTTTTTCGGTTCTGATGGAAGCGCGGATCTGGCCATCGGGAGTTTCGAAAAATAAAACCGCCGCTTTCGAATCGGGAATTGAATTCATCAGATTAACCACTCCTGTTAAATCGTAGTATGTCGCCTTACATGTCGCCAAATCCTTGAGCGTAATTACCGATGAGACAAAACCCAAATCTTGATTTTTATGTATTCTTGAAAGCGCAATCCCCCAGAGTTTGAGTGAAGCGATACTTTTATTTAAAGATACATTGCGGGTAATTTCTTTAAGACGAGCGCCATAGTTAAGTAATTCCGAAGAAATTTTCAGCGTTTCGGGCGAAGTGTTCGAATGCTTAAAACCACCAGTATCAGTATATATCCCAGTTAAAATCGCGGTGGCGATATCGCGCGTAATCGGAACATTCATTTCTTTAATTAGTTGCCAAACAATTTCCGATACGGAGGAGGCTTTTTGATCAACAAGATTCAAATTAGCAATTTTCCACAAATCATTTTTAGGATGATGATCAATATTTATTAAATTACGATAATTCTTGGCAAATTTTTTAAGTCTCTCGGGAAAACCGGTTCTTTTTAAATCACCGCAATCAATAATTACAATAACTTCAAAATCGCCGAAAAGAACATCCTTTTGAATTTTTGAGACCTCTTTTAAAAACAAAAAAGGTTGCGGAATAGAATCTTTGCACACCATTGAAGTCTCTTTCCCCAACTCTTTTAAAACCATAAACATTGCTACCGTTGCCGCCAAAGTATCGCCGTCGGGATCTTCGTGGATCATTAATAAAATCTTTTGGTAATTTTTAATCTTTGAAATAACTTTATGAAACATTGAGGACCATAACTTTTCTTTCTTCGTTGGGTAATTCAGTAAAAGAAAATTTATATTGATCCGCCCCTTCTTGTGAAACGCCTTCTTCGCGCAAAAAACTGTCTAAATTTTCAGAATACATAGGGATGACCACGGCCGGATCAATTTGATTAATCACATCCATAGCCATTTTTGTTTCAGTAAACTCGCCCCCGCCGACGCCGATTATTAAAACATTGATACCATTTAATTTTTCCAACTCTTCATTGGTCAGAATTTTCGCTTTTTTGATCCAAGCGATTGTCATCTTTTCAGATAAAATTTCCGTAATGCCGTCGATAACTTCAAGCTGAACCCCGCCTGATTCGTATTCACCAGGGTTGGAAATTTTCATCTCGCCTAAGCTTATTTCTTGACCAATTTTGACTGTTTTGCTTTTAGTCTTGATGGTAAAATTTTCTTCGCCGTTGTAACTAATAATCATTTTTTCACCTTTTTGGTTTTAGCTTTTGATGTAATTTTGGATGTTGTTTTTGATTGGATCTTTTTATCGTCTTGTTTTACAAGATCCTTCATCGACAAACTTAACTTATGTAATTCCGGCTCGATCGAAATAATTCTGAATTTATACGATTTTCCTTCTTCGACTTTTTCTTTTGGATCGGAAACTTTTTCTCCTAACTCGGAAATATGAACTAAACCGTCTAAACTGCCAACTTTTACGAAAGCCCCAAAAGGAGTGATTTTGGTTATGCTACCGGGAATTTCATCACCAACCTTAAACCCTTCCGATTCTTTTAGCCATGGATCTGGCTGAAGTTTTTTTATTGATAAAGAAAGTCGATTATTGTCGGTGGAAATTACTTCAACATCAATCTTATGGCCAATTTTGAAAAGATTGTTTAAATCTTCAACATGGTCCCAAGAAACTTCAGAAATATGGATTAATCCTTCCATTTCTTCTTCAACATCAGGCAATATCACTTTAACAAAAAGACCAAAATTAACAATTCCTGTTATTTCGCCCGTCAACTTTTGGCCGATTTTAATTTTTGTTAATTTCTCTTGCCAAATTAAATCACCCGCGGCTTTTTCGGAAAATATTAATTTTCCCGACCCGGGTTCAAAATTTAATATTTTAACTCGAAAATTCTGACCAACTAAACTGTGTAATTTTTTATATATTTCATCGCGATCGCCGGAATTAACTTTTGGATAATGCGATGTGGTCAGTTGTGAAACAGGCAAAAAACCTTCAAAATCACCAAATTGGCAAATTAATCCACCTTTATTGGCAGAACTGGCTTTGACTTGCAAAACATCACCGGTCTCAAATTTTGTCGCTAAGAGCTTGCTGATTCTTTCTTTATCGGCTCGGCGTAAAGACAAAATGACATAGCCATCGTCGTTTTCAACCGTCAAAACATAGGCCAAAATCTTGTCACCAACTTTTAGGTCACCCATGTCCGGTGAAAATTCTTGTTCGGGAATTATTCCTAAAGATAAACCGCCCACATCAACTAAAATTTTATTTTTTAGACTTTGTAAAATTTTAACCTCAAATAGTTCGTTTTCTTTAATTGAGATTAAACGATTGCCGGCGGCAGCAACTAAATCCTGCATTGTTTGGGGTTTACTCATTGATCACCTTTCTTATCCCTCCATTGTTATGGTAAATATTTGTTATAAATTTGTTCTTCGCGGAATTTATTAATTTTTTGAGGTAGAATTTTAAAATAAAAATAAAGTAAATAAATTGACCAGATGATAAAAACTAATATCAATATTAACAGAAATAAACGGCTACCTAAATATGGAATTTGCTGAAAACGAAAGAAAATTAATACCAAACCTGAAATACCCGTATAGAAAAAAATATTGAAAAACCGTCCTTGTAAACTGCTCAAAACCGGCAGATTTTTCTTTTTCTTGCCGTAAATAAACCAAAAAACAATGGCTAAAACAATAAACAGCCCAAATATAATCGCAAGATATAGATAATCGGAATTAGCTGACGGCATTTTTTCAAAAATGTAAGAAGGCTCGAATAACTTTTTGGGATTAATATTTTTAAACAATTCCATAGCGATGTCTCATATTGATATCTGAAACAATGGACAGACTCTCAATACCACTATATGCATGCCAACAAATTGCCGGGTCGCAGAATCGGACTGCGTACACGTTGACATGCGTGCCGACTTTTGCCTATGCCTGGGGCGAGGATCGAACTCGCGACACCATGATTTTCAGTCATGTGCTCTACCACTGAGCTACCCAGGCAAAAGTCACAGTCAACTGCTCTACCAATGAGCTAACCCGGCAATTTGTTGGCAGCCATGTGCGATATTTATCCGCCAAAATCCGCACTGTAAGCAGAGGATACAATCCTCGTTCGAGTCTGAGCCTGAAGGCTCATCCCTCAGAGTCGAAGACCTTTTACAGTAAGGATGTCGGCGGACCACTGAGCTACCCAGGCAAATATAGTTACAAGTTAAAAGTTACAAAAGAAAAAACAATTTTCTTTGTATCTTGCATCGTATAACATATAACTTGTAATTAGGAGGCTGATATTTAAATCTATTTTATAATAGCAGAAAAATAATTTTATATCAATGGTGGCCGCTGCAGGATTCGAACCTGCGACTTTCTCGATGTAAACGAGACACTCTACCGCTGAGTTAAGCGGCCATAATTTATTTATTTTCTATTGTTATTTTTTCAATTTTATCACCGACGGCAATTTTTTTAACCACATCCATTCCTGAAATTACCTGACCAAAAAGACTATATTGTTTTGGAAGAGTAGGTTGATCGTCTAAACAAATGAAAAACTGCGAACCATTAGTATTGGGACCGGAATTAGCCATCGCAACCGTCCCCGCTTTGTATTCACCTTCAACTTTTTCATCGTCAAATTCATATCCCGGACCGCCGGTGCCATCGCCTTTTGGATCTCCCCCCTGAATAACAAACCCTGGCACAACCCGATGGAAAGTTAACCCATCGTAAAAACCTTTTTGAGCCAAGTAAATAAAGTTGCTGACAGTTATCGGCGCCTTATTGGCAAATAGCTCAAATTCGATTGTGCCTTTACCAGTTTTAACCACCGCTTTTTTGTTTTGAATCATTTCGCCCGATAAAAGTCCCGGGGTCTTTGCCACAGTTCAATATTTTATCAATAAAATGTTTTCATCTTTTATTTTAACGCCCTGCGGTCTCTGCCGCAGGGGGATTTACAAGTAATTGTAGGATGTTAAACGTGGTGCCCAGGACAGGACTTGAACCTGCACGGGCTTGCGCCCATAGCCACCTCAAGGCTACGCGTATACCGATTCCGCCACCTGGGCATCTATTATGATTATACCTTAAAAAAGTGTTTTTTTCAACTTAAAAATGCTCTATTCTCAAGACAAGAACCTGCTTCGCAGAACTTGTTTCTCAATTTACTTAAAATAGTTCGAAGATGCCTGACTAACAGACAGGCAAAATGTGACTGGTAGTTTATACGCCTGTCATTCTAAGCTTTTTTTCCAAAACTAAAACTCTCTTCTCTAGCTTCTCGTATTCTTCATAGTCAACTTTTCTTTTAAGCATTCCCTTGATCATCTCAATGTTTTCCGTATTAAGAGCCGTCATTTCCATAATCGCATCTAATTTTTTAAATATCTCATTAAACTTTTTTGTATGATCAACTTGCACTTCAACGATAATTTTTAAACGACTGTCAAACTCCTCCAAAAGCATTTTCTGATGTCGTTGCATCTCTACCGTTTGTGTAGTCAAGTTCTCATTAATATGCTTGGTTTGGTCATCTAATAATTTTTTGAACGTTTTATCTTCCATATTGGTCTCCTGATTTTAACAATATTCTATTTAGAAAACGATGTCAATTTCCAACTGGTGCCCGGGAGAGGACTCCCTCCTGCGTCCTCTGCTTGCAGTGCGGACTTCGGTAGGGCAAGCGAACCCATACTTGCAGATTCGTATATGCCAGTGGTGGGATTCGAACCCACAATCCTTGCGGAACACGGCTCTGAACCGTGCGCGTATGCCAATTCCGCCACGCTGGCATGCATTATTCCAGCACCCGGGCAGATTTTATTTTTTTATTCTTTTAGTATGAATATACCACAAAGCGACATTCAAAAATCGGTCTCCTTCGGTTGCTGCAACAATTTTTTCGATACCATAAACTTTATTAGATACCAAATAAAAATAATCTTGATGCTCAACAACATAAGCCGGTATTTCCTGATCAATAATTTGCTGAAATTCAGCGTATTTTTCTTCGCGTTTTTTAAAATCAAATTCCTGGCGGGCATCTTCCATTAATTTATCGGCTTTAATATTTTTAAAATTTGATAAATTACGACCGTCTTCTTTGATTTGTGAGGAATGCCAAAACGGATAAGGATCAGGATCTTCACCGTAATCAAGTCCGTATAGCAATAAATCATAGTCCCGTTTTGGAATGGTAGTTTTTTGCAAAGTAACATTATCCTTAACATCTAAAGTAACCTTTACGCCGGCTTTCCCCCATTTGTCAACAACCGCTTTAGCCAGCTCAACATTTTTGGCATTATCAGAAGTAACCAATCTCAAATCCAATTCTTTATTCGGTGAAGAATTCTCTTTTAATGCTCGGCGAATATTAATGTCCTGCAAGCTTTTATTGGAAAGATTAAAAAATAAATATAAATCTCTTGGCAAATGAACTTCAAATTTATTATAATCTTTCATGTCCTGATTATTTTGGATGCCCAGTCCGTAAATATCCTTCCTTCTTGCCGCTTTTAATAAATCGTCCTGGCTATTAAACAATTTGACAACTACTTTATTAATGTAGGGTTTACCCGCATAATAATCGTCACGAGCCGTTAATTCGACTTCGTCTTTCGTTTCTTTAGAAATTCGATATGGCCCGTAGTCAAAGATTGGTTCAGTCGAAGCATAGAGAAAAGGACTAAACGGTTGTTTGAAGGAAAATGTAATTGTACTCGAATCGGGAGTTGAGATCTCAATATCTTTCCAAATATTTTTTGATAGAATTTGACTGGCCAAATCCTCTGAACTAAAATTATCCCTTAGTTTGAATTCGTATAATTTACCGTTATTTTTTATCTCCCAACTTTGAGCCATATCGGCAACAATGTTTTTTTGATTATCGTATTTGGTTAAACCGGCATAAATTAACCGCGGCAAGTGCTTATCAAGATCTTTGCTTTCACCAACAATTCCTTCAACAAATTCACCTCCGGTAGCTGGCACTTGCCTGGTACCAGAAAGCCAATTACGATAGCCCAAGAAAACAAAGGATATCGCTACTGTTGCAAAAAGGCCCAATAATATTATTTTTTCTATCCTTGAAAAAACTCGAGGCAAGTGTTTGAAACTATAAAGTGTATCCCGCCAAGGATATTTTTTTATCGAATTGAGAATTTTTTTAGATTTGATAAATTTCATATAAGATATTCTCCTATAATAAATGAGGACTTTATTAGATCAGAAAATTAATTATTACCAAGCCAACAAAAATTAGAGCCATAGCTATGGTAAAATAAAATAAAAATTTTTCCGCTCCGCGGCGAGTTCTGTAAACAGCTCCCTCGCCACCGAATGCTCCACCCAAAGAAGTACCGCGATGCTGAAGAAGGATGGCTAACATTAAGATAACAGATACAACAATTTGAACGATCAATAAAATTTGGTTCATTACTTTAATATTATAAGATATTTACCAAAAATTGTAAAGGTGGTATAATTATATCTGTGAGAAGTTAACGCTGAGAAGTAAAGCGACGAAGCGCGAGAGTAGTTCATCGGTAGAACGTCTCCTTGCCAAGGAGAAGGTAGCGGGTTCAATTCCCGTCTCTCGCTCCACATCGCTATCGTTCGGTGTAAACTAAGCTTGCATTGAACGAAGCAAAATGGCCTGATGTCCGAGTGGCTAGGAAGCGGTCTGCAAAACCGCGCACGCCGGTTCAATTCCGGCTCAGGCCTCCATCTCGCTACGCTCGGCGTAAACTTGATTCATAAAAAACATTAGTTTATACTGAAACGACTGAAAGGAGTAAAGTGAGTAAAAAAGGTAAATCAAAATTCCATCGCCAAATAAGAGCTCGGATTCTCCAAGAAATGGTTAAAACTCAAGCTCAATCAGTATCAACAACTGAAATATCACCTGCAGCTAAACCGATATTGCCACCTCAAAAAACCGAGTTCACACCCGCTCCAGGAGCGGGATTACAGGTTGGTTTTGGTACTTTGCAACTAGTCCGCGCTGATTTAAAAAAATCAGCCATTATTATCGGCTCAATTATATTAGTCATCATTGCGTTAGCGATTATTGATACTAAAACAGGCATTCTTTTAAAAGCAGGCAATAGTATTTTTAAAACACTCAATATTGGAGTCTAATAAATAGATTGATCTTTTGGCCGATATTGCAAGGCCTCGGCCAAATGAGAAGTTTTGATATTATTACTTCCCTCCATGTCAGCAATTGTCCGCGCCAATTTTAATGTTCTAACATATTGGCGGGCTGACAAATTTAAACTGTTTACCGCCGAACGCAGAAGCTCTTTTGAAGGAATATCAATAGCACAATGTTTTTTTATTTCCGCCGGCTTTAATTCAGAATTGGTTTTTTTCGATCTTTTTTGCTGAATTGCTCGGGCTTTTTCAACCCGGCTTCGAATTACGCTTGATTCTTCAGCCACTTTTTCGTCAGATAATTTTTCAAATTTAACTCTCGGCACTTCGATATGAATGTCAATTCTGTCAAGTAGCGGTCCCGAGACTCTTTTTTTATAACGAAGGATTTGCGTCGGCGTACAGATGCATGATTTTTGCGTATCACCTAAATAGCCGCAGGGACAAGGATTTTGAGCAGCAACTAAAATAAATTTCGCCGGATATAAAACAGATCCCTGCGCTCTCGAAACCGTAATCACACCATCTTCCAAAGGCTGGCGCAAGGCCTCTAAAACTGATCTTGGAAATTCAGCAAATTCATCCATAAACAAAACTCCGCGATGAGCCAAGGTTATCTCGCCGGGCTTGGGAAAAGTACCGCCGCCAACCAACGCCACAGAGGAAGTTGTATGGTGAGGCGCCCTAAAAGGCCGGGTATTGATAATTGGCTGATCGGCTGGAAGTATGCCAGCGACCGAATATATTTTTGTTACTTCAATTGCCTCCTCTTCGTAAAGCTGAGGTAAAATTGACGGGATTGTCCGCGCCAAAAGAGTTTTGCCTGATCCGGGCGGTCCCATCATTAAAACATTATGTCCACCGGCGGCGGAAATTTCTAAAGCCCGTTTTGCTTGCTCTTGACCTTTAGCATAAGCCATATCAAAATCGTATGTTTTTGGTAAAGTAATCTTAAATTTCTTGAAATAAACCGATAAATTTTTTTCATTCTTAAAATGGTAAATTAAACTTTTTAAATTTTCCGCCGGATAAATTTTCATACCCTTAACGATAGCCGCCTCGTCTTTATTAATATCAGGAAGGATAATTGATAAATATTTATTTTTTAAATTAACGGCAATTGGTAAAATACCATTTATATGGCGCAGATTTCCATTTAAAGCCAGCTCCCCGACTAATAAAGTTTTACTGTCAATTTCCGGCAGCTGGTCGTCGGCGATTAAAATCCCTAAAGCGATGGCTAAATCATATGACGGTCCTTCTTTTTTAATATCGGCTGGAGCTAAATTAACCGTAATCCGTTTCATTGGAAAATTGGCGCCAGAGTTTTTAATCGCCGAACGGACGCGTTCTTTGGATTCTTCAATCGCCTTATCCGGCAACCCTACGATTGTAAACGAAGGAAGCCCGGCAGAAATGTCGGCTTCAACTTCAACTGGAAAAGCTTCCAGACCTAAGACTGCGGCTGAATTTACTTTAGCGAGTGGCATTATTTTTTTGAGATTTTCTTTTTCTTACTATGATAAATACTATAATTGTCACAAGCAAAGCAATTCCGACAATTAAAGCAATGCCTGTGCCGGATTTAAAAAGAGTCGTTATTAAAGATGTTTTAGGCGAAGGTGAAGGCGAAGGTGAAGGTGAAGGTGAAGGGCTGGCAGGTAAAGAAAGCTTTGGCGTCGGTGTTGGAGAAATTTCAACGGGAGTTGGAGTTAGAATAGGCGTAGCTGTTGGAGTAGGAGTAGGAGCGGGAGTAGGAGTTGGCGTTGGTGAAGGAGTTGGCAAAATTTCCTGAGGTAATTGAACAATTCTGATATGGTTATTGGCCACGGTTTGACCCCCTCCATAATAGCCGGTAGCAAAAGCCAGGTCGTCTTTCACTCTCATCCTAATTTCCAAAAGGCTAGTCGTTGGAGCACTACCGCCGCATGCGAGATAACGGATAGCCTGAGGATTTTCAATGTCTAAAACGCAAATATACGGGTCTTCTAAGGTATATAAAAGATTGCCGACTATTTCCGCATCAAAGGTGTGAACGCTTTGAAACTGATAGGAAAGGGTGGGCGATAAAGGATTACCGATATCATATAAATAGTTAGTACTTTGACCGCCTATCATTAATTTGTTACCAGAGACAGCCAAATCAGGATAAGAAAGACTGCCGATCTGATTAGAATTAGAATCGAGGAAACTTACTGGAGATATGACTGGATTTGAGGGATCGCTAATATCTATCACCTTGATTCCACCAATTCCACCGCCATGCTGTGATGCATAAACCAAATTACCTTTGACGGCTAATCTCCATGGTATTTGCGGTAAATCAATAAACGATCGCAATGCGGGATTAGCAGGATCGGCAATATCAACAATATAAACCCGATATTTAGTTACAAGCCCCGGATTATGATGGCTTTCGGCCGTGACATAAACATAATTTCCAGAGGTGATTAAATCGTACGGATACCAATAATCATCAGAGGCATTCAGGGGATCTAAAGTAAGCGAGCCAATCTTTTGTGGATTTGAAATATCGCTAAGATCAAAAACTCTAAATTGGCTATTTTCACCTGTTTGAGAAAAGAATACATAATTTTGCTTTGTTGAAACTGCCCCTCCCCCAACATACAATCCCCTAAAAGATTGGACATTATCGCCAAAAAATCGAGATTTTAGGATTGGATTTCGCGGGTCGGTGGCATCCCAAAATTGTAAGCCAGCGCGGGTTACCGCCACCATAGCTTTATTATCCAAGAAATTAACATCTAATGTCTGATTTAAAACCGGAGCGATTTGGACGATTTGCGGATAATAATTAGAGGCAATATTTTGGACATCGTAAACATTAAATAAAGTTTGATTGTCAGTAAAAAATACATATCCTCTCGGATCTGCCATCACATCAGCCGACACCCCCGGGGTGGCAAAATTACGCACCGGCAAGGCAATTCCATCAGCCGGCTCAGGTCCAGGAAGCCAAACTGCATTAGCCGGATTAGAAATATCAAAAACAAAACCGCCTTGCTTGTTGCCAATAATTCCATTGGTGGCATAAAGATAATTTCCTGAAATATCTATTCCCATAATATCAGAGCCGTTTCTGCTAAAAGCCTTATCAACCACGACAGGAGAAAAGGTGGGTGTTCCAATTCCATTGATATCCACCACTTGCAACCCCGCAATTCCGGCCGCCACATAAGCGTAATATCCCGCAATCTCAACATCGTAGGCTTTATCCCCACCGTATCCAACCAAAGGAATGGTAAAAGCTTGATCGGTTTGAGCATCGATTATTTTAAAATCATTGAGAATACCGGTGAAAAGAAAAACTTTTCCGCTAAATTCTCTTGCTTTAAGAGTATTGCGGTTAGCGCTATTACCTAACCCGACATTGATGGTTTTTTCTAAAATAGGATTGGCCGGATTAGTTACATTACGAACTTGAATTTTGCCTTCGGTAGAGGCAATATACAATTTATTATTTAAATAATCTAATCCCCGCGCATAGTAGATCGAACTAGAGACTACGGGAAACTCGGTAATTTTTTGAATCGAGGCCGGATTAGAAATATCCAAGATAAATGCTCTGGTGCCGGCAGTGGCATAAAGATAACTTCCGTTAACTTTTATATCCCATGGCATCCAGTTTAATCCCGTCGTGGACAGAAATTGATAGCCATTCCCGAGCTCCCTCGGACGCAATGGATCGGTATTGTCAAAAATTTTCACGCCATTGTCAAAAGTCGAATAAATTCGAGGCGGATTATCGGTTAGAACAATTTTTGTATCGTATTCAGACGGCGCCCAGAGCATTTTGGCAAGCTGAGGGGTGCCAATTATTTCAGCTGCCCAAGGCGAATATTTTTTTAGATACCATAAACCGCCTGATATAATTGCTAAAATCAGAAATAAAGCGCTTAATAGGACGATTTTCTTTTTTAAAGAATATTTTTTAAAACGGTTAATAAACTTCATTTCCCCTCTTTATTTATTATACAGTGAACTCTGTCAAAATCTACTTAGACAGAAATTTTTCGATTAATTTTTCCGCCTGATTAATGTTTTGAACCCAATAAATGTTTTTATCCCGCCTAAACCAAGTCATTTGGCGGCGGACATATGCGTGAGTGTTGAATTTAATTTTTTGGATCGATTCTCTAAGAGATTTTCGACCTTTTAAATAATCAATAATTTCCTTATAGCCAATGCCACTCATCGCCGGCAGATCCTCACGATATTTTTTTAATAGATTTCTTACTTCCTCAACTAAACCACTCTTAACCATCTCTTCTATTCTAGCGTCAATTTTGGAATATAAAGTTTCACGGTCCACATCAATGCCGATAATTAACGAATCGTATTTTGGCTTCTTTTTTTGCAATTTGCTAAAAGGATTCTTTGTCAATATCGATACTTCTAAAGCGCGGATAATGCGGCGGCGGTTTTTAGGATCAATTTTTTTGGCTGAGATCGAATCGAATTGCTGTAATTTTTTAATTAATTCAGTATCTTTGAGTTTTTCAAAACTCTGTCTTAGTTTTAAGCTTTCCTTTTTTAGATCAGGGATAACATAACCGTAGAGAACTGATTCAATATATAAGCCCGTTCCGCCGGCAATCACTGGTAAAATATTTTGTGCTTGATATTTTGCAATTAGCTCTTCGGCTTTTTTTTGATAATCGGCAACGGAAAATATCTTGTCTGGATAAATGATATCAATTAGATCTTGTTGGAAGCTTTTATCTTTACCAGTACCAATGTCCATCCCAATATAAACTTGGCGTGAATCGGCTGAAATAACTTTGCCGTTAAATTTTTGCGCTAAAATTTTTGCCCAAGCGGTTTTTCCCGATCCAGTCGGACCAACGATGGCAATAATTTTTTTAGTATTTGGCATTAGTTTTTCTTCTAATGTATTTTTCTACCTCAACTACAGCGATAATTGATAAACAAACTAAAATTATCTTTAACCAATCAACAAAAGAAAGGGTAGTCGTGTGAAAGATAGTCCTCATTGCCGGCAGATAAATGGTGGATAGCGACAATGCAAAAGATAGGAGCATTGAGCCAAAAATATATTTATTTGAGAAAAACGGAATTTTGAAGATAGATTCCTTAAGCGAGCGGCAATTTAAAACATTAAACACTTGGAAAACCACCATCGTAACAAAGGCAATAGTTCGAGCCCGATTAATATCCGCTCCGGCATTTATTTCGATCTGATACATAAAAAAAGTTCCAACAAGCATTGTTGCTGCCACTAAAATTATCCGCCAAAAAATCAAGCTATTGATGATATTTTCCTTGGGAGAACGAGGCGGATATTTTAGAACTCCCTTGTGAGTTGGCTCGAGCGCCAAAGAAATTCCAACCGTGCCGTCAGTAACTAAGTTTAACCAAAGAATTTGCACCGGCAG
>Ga0076302_115_pt1 | contig 13381 bp, 11 predicted proteins | sample RifGroB1_FD_67986 | JGI IMG/M metagenome (GOLD analysis project Ga0076302, IMG submission 67986) | Berkelbacteria bacterium GW2011_GWB1_38_5
GTCAGTAAACCAGAATTGTGGAAATACTCATCATATATGGAATACATTAAGCCGGATCAAATAATTTTAGCTCTTTGTGATAAAAGTTTAGTAGATATTGGCCCGGTAAATTATCAAAGATTTATCAATGATCGAAAGGATTATCAGCGCAAATTATCCGAAATAAAGAATTTAATTATAAAAGACCTTTGATACACTTCCGAGGTGTATCAAATATGGTTAGGATGTAGTTGGTAAGTTGTGGATTAGGATGTAAAAATTTATAAATAATCGCGAGGCTGCGGACCGGCCATTGATATTTAACCTGAAATATGCGAAAATATATTGAGAATGATTAATAATTTACAAAATCTCAAAATTGTCATTGTCGTTGAAGAGTTAACACAATTGGGAGGGGCCGAAAGGCTCCTTGATTATTATTTGGAGCTGTTTCCTAAAGCGCCAGTTTTTACTTTGATTTTCAATACCCAAAAAACTTTAAGAAAATACGAAAAATTTGATATCAGATCATCATTTATCCAAAAAATGCCATGGGGAATTAAGCGTTATAAATGGTACTTACCTTTAATGCCTTTAGCGATTGAATCCTTTAACTTAAAAAATTATGACATAGTTTTATCCATTACTTCCGCTTTAGTTAAAGGTGTTAAAACAACTTCTACTTCTCTTCATGTGTGTTATTGCAATACTCCAACCAGGTGGTTGTGGACAGATAAGGAAAGCTATTTAAAAACCGCGCCAATTCCTTTTTTTGTTCGACCACTAATGCCATTGGTTATAAACTGGCTTAAGCGATGGGACCTAAAAGCTGCAAAAAAGCCGGATTTCATAATTGCCAATTCAAAGAATGTTCAAAGTAGAATAAGCAAATATTATCATCGTAAATCAGATATAATTTCTGTGCCCGTTGACGCACAAAAATTTGTACCTAAAAAAATTATTGGTAAGTATTATCTTTTAGTATCGCGCATAGAGCCGTACAAAAAAGTTGATTTAGTTATTGATGCTTTTAAAAAACTTAAATTACCATTATTAGTGGTTGGTTCGGGTACTCAATTGGAAAAATATAAAGTTGGTTTACCAAAAAACATTAAATTTATTGGCCGTGTCAGCGATGAAAAGTTGGTTAAAATTTACCAAGATTCAATTGCAACCATATTTCCGCAGGAAGAAGACGCCGGTATTGTTCCACTGGAATCAATGGCTTGCGGTCGGCCGGTGATTGCTTTTGGCAGGGGGGGTGCTTTGGAAACGATAATTGATGGTAAAACGGGTATTTTTTTTGAAAAACAAACGACTAAAGATTTAATCAATGCAATTAAAAAATTTCAAAAAATAAAATTTAACAGTGTAGTAATTAGAAATCAAGCGCTAAAATTTGACAAAGAGCTTTTCAAGCAAAAAATTTTAGAGTATATTATAAGTAAGCAAAGTAAGAAAGGAACAAAATGGAATTGAGAGAATATTTTCGCATCATTGGACGATATAAAATTATTTTTTGGGGAGTGGTAATTTTGGCGTTGGCTGGAACAATTTTATTTACAAAACTTCAGCCAAAATCATACCTTGCTTCTACTACTATTACTGTTAACAAAGCTTCATCTTTAAAGCAATCGCAAGTAAATTATTATCTTTTTGATAATTATTATAATGTCCAATCATCAGGCTTATTTTCGCAAATAATTACTTCATGGTTTTCCTCACCGGCATTAGTCAAGGAAATTTATTCTAAAGCAGATATCTCTTTACCACCGGTTTCGCAAAAAAAATTAGCAAAAATTTTTAAAGCGGTTAGGCAAGAACCGGCGACAATTAATATTTCAGTGACAAATTCTAACAAGGAAGAAGCGGAAAAGCTAATCACCGCCGCCGCATCAGTAATGCAGGACAAGTCAAATGAACTAGGCCGTTCCGATCGGGAAAATGTTTACGACATTGTCACATTCTCGTCTATCGTGTCGGATGCTTCAGCCAACCTTTGGCTAAATATATTTATTGGTTTAATCAGTGGTATTTTAGTCGGAATAGTCTTAACTTTAGGTGTTGATTATTTTAAACGTGACTAATTGTTTTTAAAGGCGGGGAAATGTCAAAAGTACTATTAATAGATTCGATTACCAAAAAAAAGGTCATTCGAAGTTTTCGAAAAAGAAAAATTTGGTTAGCGCCTTTTATTATTGTTTTTTTATTGATTTCTTCTTTTTTTGTTGGTCGTACGGCTGCAGATTTTGTCTTGCTAAAAGTCGATCCGGTTTCCCTTTTTGCCTCCGGGAAGTTTTTAGTGATTTTTCAAAATAACGCCGAAATTCGCTCTTCCGGCGGTTTTATAGGTTCGTTTGCGGTTATGGATATTGAAAATTATGAAATCAAGTCTTTTAATTTTAATACTAATATTTACGGTCTAGACCGGTTATATGCTGAAGGAAATTTTATAAAAGCCCCGGAACCGATTAATAAAATGACCAAGGGCCAAAGTTGGGCGTTGCGAGATGCCAACTACGACGCTTCTTTCCCTGATTCTGCTCAAGATATTCTATATTTTTATAATCAAGAAACAGGAGACAGTGTTGACGGAATAATTGCTTTAAATGCTTCGGTGATGATAGACCTATTAAATCTAACAGGGCCAATTAATTTGGAAAAATATGATACAACGATTTCTGCCGATAATTTTTACAACGAAACGCAGTATAAAATCGAAAAAGAATACTATGAAAGTCCTGAAAATTGGGTTATTAACGAGCCCAAAACCTTTTTGAAGGATTTATATCCAAAATTATTACAAGAAGCCTTAAAAAATAAAGTAGCTCTGGTTAAATTGTTAAATCAAGAATTAACTCAAAAGGAAATTGTTTTATATTTTCAAGATGCTAATAAACAAAAAATTATCGAAACGCGTAATTGGGCGGGAAAAATTCCGACCGATTCGGAACTCAAAGATAAATTTAATAATTTTCAGTCAACAGATTATCTATATATAAATAGTAATAGTTATTCCGGCAACAAATCGTCAATAAATATTAAAGAAGATATTGAATACAAAGTTAATTCTGACGGTTTGGTCAATCTAAAAATAACTCGGATTCATAGCGGAACCAATAATTGGCCCGACGGTAAAAATACAACTTGGATGAGATTTTTCGTGCCCCAAGGATCAACCTTGGTCAGCGCTAAAAATAATGAAAAAATAGTTACCGAGGAAATAAAGCAAGGAGTTGAAGCAGATAAAACTTTTTTCGGTGTTGAAGCGGTTATTGAGCCGGGTGAAGCCAGTATTTTAGAATTAAACTATATCTTGCCGTTCGAAATTAAAAATTATCAGCTGCTTGTTCAAAAACAGCCGGGAATCCGTCAGCAAAATTTATCGGTTTTCTTTAACGGTCAAAATCTTTTCAATGGTGTTTTGAATACGGATAAAGAAATAAAATAGTTTTGTTTCGGGTGGCTTTTTCTTTACTGAACCATTTTGCTACCATTTACGAAATGGGTGGAAAATGGTTAGGATATTGTGGGTGGAGTTTTATTTTTATCAACATTTTGTTATACTAAAAATAAGAAAATAGGGGCTAAACCTCAATATTTTCGTATTGTAAAGGTAAATAATTATACGCTATACTATGTTCAGAATAAGGAGTTATTTTTATGTCAGCCCAATCTGATTATACAGCCAAGAATATTACTGTTTTAGAAGGACTTGAGCCGGTTCGCCGCAGGCCAGGAATGTACATTGGCGGCACTGGTGTGGAGGGACTCCATCATCTTATTTGGGAGGTCGTCGATAATGCCATCGATGAAGCAATGGCCGGTTTTTGTGATAAGATCATTGTCGAGCTTTTGGCCGATAACCGGATCAGAGTAAAAGATAATGGTCGTGGGATTCCGGTTGATATTCATCCTCAAACCAAAAAAAGCGCCTTGGAAACGGTTTTAAGCACTTTGCATGCTGGCGGAAAGTTTGGTCAAAGTGATGCTTACAAAGAAAAGTTAAAGAGAGTAATGGATNGTTCAGGAATATGCTCGCGGTAAAGCCAAGGGGTCTGTTAAAAATGTCGGTGTAACCGACGAAAAAGGTACCACCATTAGTTTTGAACCTGACTCAGAGATATTTTCTACCATAAATTATTCATGGGAAACAATTCTTAACCATCTTCGCCAACAAGCTTATTTAACTAAAGGCGTCAGTATCACTATTTGTGACAGAAGAAAAGACACTGATCAAAAATCGAAAGCGGATCTTAAAAATTGTTTCACATTTTATTTTGAGGGCGGTATTTCTTCATATGTTCGCCATATCAACAAGAATAAAACTTCCTTCAATGATCCACCGGTGTACCTTGAAAAGCAAACAGAAAACACGCGAGTCGAAGTGGCGCTTGCTTATACTGACGATTACAATGAGCATGTTTTTGCCTTTGCCAACAACATTCATACAACAGAAGGGGGTACCCATTTAACTGGTTTTCGAACCGCTCTGACAAGAGCTTTAAATGATTATGCAAAAAAGTATGAAATAATTAAAAATTCCGAAGCCATGCTAACCGGCGATGATACTCGCGAAGGGTTAACGGCGGTTATTTCAGTTAAATTACCCGATCCGCAGTTTGAAGGCCAGACAAAAGCCCGGCTTGGCAATCCGGAGATGAAAAGTTTGGTTGAACAGGCCACTTACGAAGGATTAGGATATTGGCTGGAAGAGCATCCCGCCGATGGCCGAAAAATACTTGAAAAATGTTCCTTGTCTTTAAGAGCCAGGCTGGCAGCGAAAGCAGCCCGGGAAACTGTCATCCGTAAAGGTGCTTTAGAAGGGATGACTTTACCGGGCAAATTGGCAGATTGCTCATCTCATGATCCCAAAAAATCCAAAAAAAGCGAACTCTATATTGTCGAGGGTGATTCGGCCGGAGGTTCGGCCAAGCAAGGCCGCGACCGCACTTTTCAAGCCATCCTGCCTTTGCGCGGTAAAATTTTAAATGTTGAAAGAACCCGGCTTGACAAAATGCTTGCATCCGAGGAAATTAAATCGTTAATTGTCGCTATCGGAGTTGGCATTGGTGAAGTTATTAATATGGCTAAATTGCGCTATCATCGGATTATTATTATGACCGATGCCGATGTTGATGGTTCGCACATCAGAACCTTGCTGCTCACGCTTTTTTATCGTCATTTTCCCGATACTATAAAAAACGGTAATTTATATATTGCCCAACCGCCTTTGTATGCCATTACTAAAGGCAGAGAAAAGTTATTTGCCTACAATGATGAACAAAAAGATGAAATCATTAAAAAATTAGGTGAAAGTATTTCGATTCAAAGATACAAAGGTTTGGGTGAAATGACGCCAACGCAACTGTGGGATACGACTATGGATCCCGAAAACAGGGTCTTACTTAAAGTGGAAATATCCGATGCCGAAAAAGCCGACGAAATCTTTTCAATGTTGATGGGTGACGAAGTTGCGCCCCGAAAGCGTTTCATTCAAACTCATGCCAAATATGTTAAAAATTTGGATGTATAAAATAGCAAGGAAAAAATGAAAAATTCCAAACAAGTTAAAGTTAAAGGAAAAATTGTAAAACCAAACTCATTTTTGGAAACGGAAAAATCTCATAAAAATTGGTACGAAATTGAGGTAGGAATGGGCAAGCAACGGGGCAAACCAAGGGCGGTGCCATCGAATGTAAAAAAAGCCAAAGGGGAGTTCAAAAAACATAGTCATGAAGGAAAATAATGGCAGCAAGCGACAAAGAAAGTAAAGAAGATTTAGAAAAACTTAATCCTGAAAAAGTGGCCGAGTCGGAAACGATCGGTAATTTTGAGGATGATAAAACGAAGGATGTGAAAACCGAGTTTGGCATAATGCGGCCGAGAATATTAGAAAACGAAATGCAAGAGTCGTATTTAGCCTACGCCATGTCGGTCATCATCGCCCGTGCTTTGCCTGATGTTCGCGATGGCCTAAAACCGGTTCATCGCCGCGTATTATTTTCAATGTCGGAATTGGGGCTAACTCCTCAAGCAAAATATCGCAAGTCAGCCACCGTTGTTGGTGATGTTTTGGGGAAATATCATCCGCATGGCGATATTGCTGTTTATGATACTTTAGTAAGATTGGCGCAAAGCTTTTCCATGAGACTTCCGCTTGTTGACGGTCAAGGTAACTTTGGTTCAATGGATGGCGATGCCGCCGCCGCCATGCGTTATACCGAATGTCGTTTGACTTCCGCCGCTAGCGAAATGCTCGCTGATATTGACAAGGAAACGGTTGATTTTGTGGCCAACTATGATGCTTCCAGGCAAGAACCAAAAGTGATGCCGGCCAAGCTTCCTAATTTGTTAATTAACGGTTCGATGGGTATTGCCGTAGGCATGGCAACCAATATTCCGCCTCATAATTTAGGTGAAATTTGCGACGCGGTTATTCATTTAATTGAAAATCCCGACTGTACTATCGAAGATATGATGCAATATATTCAAGGACCCGATTTTCCAACCGGAGCGGAAATTTTTGGGGTGGAACAAATAAAGGCCGCTTATGCTACAGGCAAGGGAGCGATTATAATGCGGGCGGTGGCCAATATTGAAGAAAATAAACGCGGTTTTAGGATTATTGTTTCCGAGATACCGTATCAGGTCAATAAAGCCGAATTGATTACCAAAATTGCCGATTTAGTTAAAGAAAAGAAATTGGAAGGAATTTCCGATCTTCGAGACGAGTCAGATCGAAAAGACGGTGTCAGAATCGTCATTGAACTTAAGGCCAACGCTTATCCGAAAAAAATATTAAATCGTCTTTATGAACTGACATTGATGCAGACGACTTTTTATACCAATATGCTGGCGTTAATCGACGGCCTTCAGCCGCGAGTGTTAACGCTCAAAAATATTTTAGAAGAATATATTAAGCATCGTAAAGCAGTTGTCCGCCGTCGCACTGCTTTCGAACTAAAGAAAGCCAAAGAACGTGCTCATATTTTAGAGGGCTTGCGGATTGCTTTAAAAAACATCGATGAAGTGGTGGCGACAATTAGAAAATCGGCCAATCGCGAAGTGGCTTTTAAGCAGCTAAAAATTAAATTTAAACTGACTGATATTCAAGCAAATGCTATCTTGGAAATGCGCCTTGCCGCTCTTGCCGCCTTGGAACGGGAAAAAGTAGAAACGGAATACAAAGAAAAATTAAAATTAATCGCTGAGCTGGAAGCTGTCTTGGCATCAGAAGAAAAGATTCTAAGTATCATTAAAAAAGAGCTTAAAGAACTTCAAGAAAAATACGCTACTCCCAGAAAGACCAAAATCCACCCGCAAGAACTGGGCAGATTTAGCGCCGAGGATTTAATTCCGTCAGAACAAGTGATTATCATATTTACTCGCGGCAACTATATAAAAAGGATGCCGGTATCGTCTTACCGCAGCCAGATTCGAGGCGGCAAGGGCGTGATTGGGATGGAAACTAAAGAAGAAGACATGATTGAACATTTGCTGGTGTCTAATACTCATGATGATGTCTATTTCTTTACCGATCGTGGTAGAATCTTCCATACTAAGGTCTATGAAATACCTACGGCTTCGCGGATTGCCAAAGGCCAGGCGATCGTTAATATTCTACAAATTTCGCCCGAAGAAAAAGTAACGGCCATGATTACGCTGTCATCGAGTGATATCGAAAAATATAAATATATTTTATTGGCAACAAGCAAAGGCCTTGTTAAAAAAACGAGCATGAAGCTATACAGCAAGGTTAGAAAAACCGGAATTTTGGCCATTAAACTTCGTCCGGAAGATCGCCTTCGTTGGGTAAAAGTAACCACCGGTGATGAGAATGTTTTTCAGGTTTCTGCCAAAGGCCAATCTATTTTTTACAAAGAAACCGACATTCGTCCGATGGGCAGAACCGCTGCCGGAGTGCGGGGGATTTTGCTCAAGGGTGATGATTATGTTGTCTCAACCGATGTTATTCCTGCCGGAGCCGAAAGTAAGGTTGATGCCCTGATTGTTTTGGAAAAAGGATTTGGTAAGAGAACGCCTTTAACGATGTTTAATATGCAACTTCGTGGCGGCATGGGTTTGCGGGCGGCTAATGTAACCGAAAGAACCGGACCGATTGTTGGCATGAGGCTGGTTTCCGATGATAACTACGATTTGATTTTGGCGTCGCGCAAAGGCCAAGTTATCAGAATGGCGCTTGCGACAGTCAAAAAATTACAGCGCGACACTCAAGGAGTAACTTTAATTCGATTCAATCAGGGTGATAAAGTTACTTCGGTTACGATAATTAGCAAAGATAAAACCAATAAATTAATTGAAATTGACAAAGAATTGCCTGAACAGCAAATTGATGTAGTTGAAGCGGAAGAAGAACTTAAAATATCACAAGCAACAGCAGAGGAAACCGAAGAGGTAGCAGTAGTAGCAGCAGCAGAAGAAGAAGAAGAAGAAGAAGAGCCAGCAGTTTCGAAACCTAAAAAAGAAGAAGAAAAAGATAATCAAAAAGCTGATACAAAAGAAGGCGGTCTTCCCGAATGGGCGGCTGTTCATGATGGTACAGCGCTAAAATCAGCTAAATTAAAATCGCCAAAAAAAATTAATAAAGATACTCAAACCAATCTTTTTGAAGAAAAAGAAAAACCATCCGAAGCCAATTATTGGGGTGGAAAGCTATAAAAACAGTATATATAGGAAGAGGCTCTGCGATCCGCAGAGCCTCTTGTGTGGTGTGTTCTTGTAGCCCTACTTTAGGGCGGCGGTCTGGGCCTCCAGATATTCCTTGAAGGCGAGGATGACCGGGCGGTCGACGGTTTCCATGCTCTTCTTCAGTCTCATCTCAAAGTCGGAACGACTTGCGCCACTTGGCGTGTAGTAACTATCCGGTTCTTCATCATACTCTGTAACTGGGATGGTGCTGGTTGCTGCCGCAGCCTCAATGATCAACAGGAGCAACTGGACGTTCTGTTTCATGCTTAGGCAGTGTTTTCGTACGAGGTGATCAACGATTTCTGGTTGTGCCAACTTGGTCTCCTTTCGGTGAGATTGGCATATTCCACAGCATTCTAATTCGCATTATACCATAAAATTACTCAAAAGTCAAGCTTAACCTTGCCTTTTACTCCTGAAAGTGATAAAATCAATTTACAATGGCAAAAAGAAAGCAAAGAAAATTAAGCAAAAAAGAAGCTAAAGCCGAAGGCAAGCGCTTAACGCAAGTGGAAGAAAACAAAGCGGTTAAAGAGGCAAAAGTCGAAAAAGAAAAAACCGAAAAAAGAATTGTTTTAATTTCGCCTGTTTTAACGGTGCGGGAATTTGCGGATATTTTGAATTTGTCCGTTACGGAAATAATTTCCAAACTTGTCAAAAACGGTGTCATGGCGACGATTAATGAACTCATTGATTTTGACACAATGGCTATTATTGCTGATGAGTTTGCCGTTGAGGTAAAGTTGAAGGAAGAAGAGAAAATAGTTGCATCTCTAAAACAAGTTAAAAAGAATCTAAAACCGCGATCTCCGGTAGTTACGGTTATGGGCCATGTTGACCATGGTAAAACCAAATTGCTTGACGCCATCCGCCACACGGATGTTATTGCCACCGAAGCAGGCGGCATCACTCAGCATATCGGCGCTTATCAAGTCACAATTCGTCCAAAAGACGAAACATCATCTCAAGGAAGCAAATCTAATCGAGAGATCCTTCGTAAAACTCAGGATGATTTTGCGTCTAAATCACGCAAAATCACTTTTTTGGACACTCCCGGACACGAGGCCTTTTCGGCCATGCGAGCTCACGGGGCTAATATTACCGATGTGGTTGTTTTGGTGGTAGCGGCAAACGATGGCGTAAAACCGCAAACGATTGAGGCTATAAACCATGCCAAGGAAGCGGGTGTGCCAATTGTCGTGGCTATTAATAAAGTTGACTTGCCCGATGCCGATATTGATAAAACCAAGAGACAATTAGCCGACAACGGTCTTTTGTCGGAGCAGTGGGGCGGTGATGTGCCTATGATCAATGTTTCAGCCAAGGAAACAAAAAATATCGATAGTTTGTTGGAAATGATTTTACTGGTTGCCGACCTTAAAGAGCTTAAAGCTGATCCAACGCTTTCTGCAACTGGCGTGGTGATTGAGTCGCATATGCAATCTGGTATGGGTCCCATTGCTACGGTTTTAGTTCAAGAGGGAACTCTAAAAATCGGTGACCCTATTGTTATCGGTGATACTTATGGCAAAGTTAGGATTATGGAAAATTATTTGGGCAAGAAAATAAAAGAAGCTGCTCCTTCGGTTCCGGTTAGAATCGCCGGTTTGCAGGACCTACCGGATTTTGGCAACAGATTCTTGGTTGTTGAAAATGAAAAGACTGCCAAAGAATTAACTAAAACAAAAACAATTAAACGCAGAGTTATTTCCATCACCGAACTTTCGCAAGATATCAAAGCGGGAAAAATAAAAGAACTCAAAATTGTCCTTAAGTCTGATGTTGCCGGCTCGCTTGAAGCGATTAAGAGTTCACTTAAGAATTTGGAAGATAAAGAAGTTAAAATAAAAATTATTCACGAGGGAGTTGGAGATATTTCCGAGTCAGATATCAATATGGCGGTTGCCTCCCATGCTTTGGTGATTGGCTTTCGCGTTAAAGCGTCAACCGATGTTATGAATTTGGCTCGCCGCGAAAATATTAAAATTTCTATCTACGATATTATTTACCAATTATTGGATGATTTAACCGCCGCTCTATCAGGATTACTTGAGCCGGAAATCATTGAAACTGAAATCGGTCGGCTATCAATCTTAGCTGTTTTTAAGACATCTAAAAATGAAAAAATTATTGGCGGCAAGGTAACAAAAGGAAAATTAGAAGATCATTGCCAAGTCAGGATTGTTCGTGATAAAGATACTATTGGTATGGGCGAGATTACCTCTTTACAACAAAATAAAAAAGACACTTCCGAAGTGGCGGAGGGTTTTGAATGCGGTCTTAAAGTAGAATCTCCAACCAAAATTTTAGTGGGGGACTCATTGGAATGTTATAAAAAAGAAGAACGAACTCGAAAATTGGGGGAATAAGTTTTTATTTTCAACCTGTTTGGAAACAAACTTTCCGCAGGATACTCTGCGGCAAGCCGCAGAGTAGTTTATATTTGACATTCTTGCGTGTTAAGTTAAACTGGATATTGTAGGCTTTCCCTTATACATATGAATATTTTTAAAAAAATCTTAGAGAGAATTGTCCTCAGAAAAGATATCCTGTCAAAACGTATCCGCAACCGCATACCGGAGGGATTAATTGATTTTAATCAAAAAAGGATTTTACCCTATTTATCAATAATGATAATAGCTTTTTTTACGGTGGTGGCTGATGTGGCAAAAGCCCAAGAAAATTCTTATTACTTTCAGCCTTCGGAAGAAATTATGGATCTTTCGCCGGCGGAAGTTGCCGATGTAGTTTCTCAAGTTGGACCTTTTACCACTAAAATTGAGGAAGATCCTTTATCGGTAGCTCTGGCGATGGAAGATCAAGATTTTCTTTCAAAGCCGGAACTTACCACGACTCAAGTAACTGAAGAATCGAAAAAAGATGAAAAAAGGACAAAAACAATCGTTTATACGGTTGAAGGCGGCGATACCATCGCCAGCATTGCTTGGAAATATGGATTGAAAGTTTCGACTATTAAGACTGCAAACAGCTTGTCGTCAGATATGATTAAGCCCGGTCAGCAATTAAAAATTCCACCGCAGGATTTGGCGCCGACCCAGTTACAAAATTTACAGAAGAAAAAAGTTGCCGGAGCCTCAACTAAAATTCCTTTTTCGGGGACTTTCAGGCGACCTACATCCGGTTGGGATATGTCTCAAGGGTTTGGTCGAACTTCATTTGAGGCTTTTCATGATGGAGTTGATTTAACTTCGCGTTCGGGAACAACCCTTTTTGCTTCAGCCTCAGGAAGAGTTGTCCGCGCCACCCGTGGTTGGGGTGGTGGTTACGGCAATTTTATCGTGATTGATCACGGCGACGGCTGGCAAACGCTTTATGGGCATATGTCAACTTTTGCAGTTTCTGCCGGCCAATGGGTCAATCAAGGTCAGGTTATCGGTGTTATGGGCAATACCGGCTGGTCGACAGGTGTGCATGTTCATTTCAAAATCACTAAAAATGGTCGAGTACTCAACCCATTGGATTATTTGTAATCAATGAGTGGTTTGTAAATTAATAAAAGTATGATATAGTAATCAATTATGCTTACAGATGAAGCGACAATTAAAATTAAGGCAGGCGATGGCGGTAACGGCATGGTTTCTTTTCGAAGGGAAAAATATGTTCCCAAGGGCGGACCGGATGGCGGCGACGGCGGAGACGGCGGTGATGTATTTTTAGTTTCCGACGGCAATATTCATACTTTGTCAGATTTCGCCCGAAAAAAAATATTTTTAGCCCAAAGAGGAGAAAACGGTAAACCTAAAAAACAGAAGGGTAAAGATGGCATAGATTCGTTTTTAAAAGTCCCCCCGGGAACAATTCTCAAAGAAAACGATAGTGTTTTATACGATTTTATTAAAGAAGGCGAAAAATTTTTAGTTGCCCGCGGCGGTAAGGGGGGATGGGGTAATATTCATTTTGCCACCGCCACTTCCCAATCCCCTTTTTATGCTAGAAAAGGCACTCCCGCCGAGGAAAAAGAAGTATCATTAGAGCTTAAATTATTGGCTGATGTTGGCTTAGTAGTGGCAAAAATCCATGATAAGGATTTGGTTTTTGCCGATATCCCCGGTTTAATTGAGGGTGCTTCACAAGGTAGAGGTTTAGGCGATAAATTTCTTCGCCATATTGAAAGAACCGAAATTTTAATTCATTTAATTGATATTAATAGCTCTAATATTTCGAACGATTATCAAACGATAAGAAAAGAACTTAAGGAATGGAATCCGGAAATTTCAAAGAAAAAAGAAATTGTCGCAATAAATAAGGCGGACAGTTTAACCGAAAAAGAAGCTCAAAAAATCGCTAAAAAGTTGTCAAAAGAAATTAAAAAAGAGGTCTGTATTATTTCGGCCGTTTCCGGCTCGGGGATTAAGGAATTGCTCGAAAAAGTTCTCTAATATTGTAATTTTAGTTTAGCTTTTTACGCTCACATATGCAGTACATGTACAAAATATTGACTTTTATGGTTAAATGTGCTATATTAGTTCTAATTTGATCTTTGAAAAATACCTTGCGGGTCTGCAGGCGGCTCTGGCTTTTTAAAGACGGAGTTCGACTACTAGCCCGCAAGGGCAAATACTGGGGAGGCTAAGGTATGGGACGAAGGGTTGTGCTGATTATGGTTGTGCTGGCTACTTTGGGGGTGTTGGCACTGGCCAGCACTCAGGCTTTGGCCGGGCCGATGCCG
>Ga0076302_110_pt1 | contig 12725 bp, 10 predicted proteins | sample RifGroB1_FD_67986 | JGI IMG/M metagenome (GOLD analysis project Ga0076302, IMG submission 67986) | Berkelbacteria bacterium GW2011_GWB1_38_5
TTTCAGGAGAAAAGATTCTCGTATTTATTAAGGATTTGAAGTAAAATATAGACAGAAGGAGAACATGTGAAGACATTTACAACAGAGGAAGCAAAAAATATCGGTGACAAATTAGGGGTAGACTGGAATAAATTTGATTTAGAGCAGTTTCGAATGGGCTTGGTGGTGGAGCTGGAGCATGGCGCTGACGATCCAGAAACCAATGTTACCAATAGTGATGAGCTGATGACTGGCAAAATCGCTTGGGCTCATCTTAAAGAAATTCCTAACTATTACACTCGGCTTGAAAAAATGGAAGAAGAAACCGAAAAATAATAATTAATATCCAAAGGGGACGGTTCAGGATGATTATTAGATGTTCAATATGTCGCGAAATTACGAAATCCTTGACCTTGAACCATATTTTTCGTATAATATTGATATGAACAAAAATTTTTATATTGTCTTGATGGCTGGGGGATCGGGAACTCGGCTTTGGCCGATGTCTAGAAAAGCCTCTCCAAAACAATTTCACAAGTTTTCGTCAGACAGGTCTTTATTGCAAGGCACCTACGACCGGATAAAAGATTTGGTTGCAAAAGAAAATATTCATGTTTCCTTAACCAAAGCAAATTTAGCTCAAAGCCAAAAACAATTAAAAGAGATCTCTATCAATAATTTTATCATTGAGCCGGAAGCAAAAAATACCGGCCCTTCAATTGCTTTGATAACGGCTCATATTTTTGCCCATAATCCACAGGCGATAATAGCAACAATTGCTTCTGACCATACGGTAGAAAAAATCAATAATTACAAGGAAGCGATTTCAGAAATTCTCCGTTTTGCCACAAAAAATCCTGATTATTTAAGCACAATCGGCATAAAACCATCGCGAGCGGAAACAGGTTTTGGGTATATTAAGGTAGGAAAAAAAATAACCAATTCGAACCTTTATTGTGGAGAAAAATTTGTCGAAAAACCAGACAAAAAGAAAGCGCAAAAATATCTTGAATCCGGGGACTTCCTTTGGAATGCTTCCTATTTTGCGTTTTCCGCGGGTAGAATGTTGGGCATGTATAAAAAATATTCGCCTTTAATTTATAACGGCATAAAAAATATTATGGCAGCTTTTGGCAATAAAAACGCGGACAAAATATTAAATTTAGAATATGCTAAATTTCCTACAGCGCCATTTGACACAATTATCGCTGAAAAACATAATAAGATTGCCATTATACCGGCGGATTTAGGCTGGTCGGATATCGGCAGTTGGGCGTCTTTGTACGACTTGCTGTCGCGAAAAATCGGCGGCCATACTGTTACAGAAGGCCATCATGTTGGCATTGATAACAAAAACTGTTTAATCTATGCTAAGGATAAGCTCTTGGCAACTGTCGGCTTAGAGGATATAATCATTGTGGACACAAAAGATGTTACTTTGGTTTGCAACAAAAATAAATCTCAGGATATTAAGAAATTATTAGAAAAACTTAAGATTAAAGGTAAGAGCGAATATCTATAAGTCTATAAACTACTCTGCGGCAAGCCGCAGAGTATCCCTACGGGCAAGTTTGTATTTAAATAGGCTTTCATCCCTGTGGCAAGCCACAGGGATTTCAGCCTCTTAATTATAGCGGGAGAATATTTTGCGACGTAATGTTTGGATTAGTTTTGGAATAATAGTAATTATTACAATTATATCTTTATTGATCGACTGGCCGAAAGGACCGGCGTTAAGTATTGGTAGTTTTTATAGAGAATTTTCAATTCACCAAGGACTTGATTTAAAAGGTGGCGCCCATTTGGTATTTGAACTCGATACAAGCAAAGTGGAGCAAAAACAAACATCATCGGCAACCCAATCGGTTATTAATGTCATTGACCGAAGAGTAAATGGACTGGGTGTTACCGAACCTCTTATCCAATCAGCCAAAATCGGCAATAAAGAATCTATTATCGTTGAATTACCGGGCATAAGTGATGTTAACGAGGCGATAAATTTAATTGGTAAAACCGCTCAACTGAAATTTAAAGAACCGGACGCTAGCGGTCAAGATTTTGTTGACACCGAGTTAACCGGTGCCAATCTCCGTAATGCCGAAGTTCAGTTTGATCAAAACACCGGCGATCCGCAGGTTAGCATTCAATTTAACAGCGACGGCACAAAGCTTTTTGCCGCCTTAACACAAAAAAACATTCAAAAACCGATTGCCATTGAGCTCGATGGGGAAATTATTTCAGCGCCAACGGTACAAACGCCGATCGAAAATGGTCAAGCGGTAATTACGGGTAAATTTAGCATCGATGAAGCAAAAAAATTAGCCATTGAGCTAAACGCCGGAGCCTTGCCCGTTCCGATCAAATTGGTGGAGCAAAGAAATATCGGTCCGACCCTCGGTTCGGAATCGGTCAAAAAATCTTTGACAGCCGGTTTAGTCGGGTTAATATTAATCGCTTTGTTTATGATCATTTACTACAGGGTCCCCGGACTGATTGCTATTTTCGCATTGATTATTTATTCTTTAATAACGATTGCCCTTTTTAAAGTAATTCCCGTAACATTAACCTTGACTGGTATTGCCGGGTTTATCTTGTCCATCGGCATGGCAGTTGACGCCAATATTTTGATTTTTGAACGCATGAAGGAAGAACTGCTTGCCGGAAAAACAACCGGCTTAGCCATTGAAGAAGGCTTTCGCCGCGCTTGGCCGTCAATTCGGGATTCCAATTTTTCATCTTTAATTACTTGCTTAATTCTTTATTACGGCACAAGCGGCTTGGTAAGAGGTTTTGCCGTTACTTTGGCACTGGGTATTATTGTTTCCATGTTTTCCGCAATTTTTGTTACCCGAACATTTTTAAGACTGGCGATTGGTACCGGTATAGAAAAATATTTAATTGTAAAATAAACTACACTGCAGTAAGACCGCAGTGTATTCCCTAAAGGGAAAAGTTTGTTTCCAAATAGGATTTCATCCAATGAATATTATTGGCCGAAGAAAAATTTGGTATTTAATTTCTTTAATCCTGCTCACCCCGGGAATCATCGCTATGATAGTTTGGGGGATTCCTTTTGGAATTGATTTTAAAGGCGGGACTTTATTAGAAATTCAGTTTTCCCAATCTGTGTCTAAAGATACAATTATTGAGGCGACAAAAAATCTTGATATTAAAAATATTAATGTTTTGCCATCTGGAGAAGACAATTTTATTATCAGAACGGGGATTTTAGACGATTCTCAGCAAAAAAATTTGATCGAATCCTTAAACAAAGCGGGGGATTATAAGCAAAATCGTTTTGAAACCGTCGGACCGGCTGTCAGTAACGATCTTAGAAACAAGGCTGTAATTGCTGTGATTATCGCTTCGATTGCCATTATTTTTTACATCGCCATTGCATTTAGAAAAGTGCCAAAACCGACAACTTCATGGCGGTTTGGCATCTGCGCAGTTTTGGCATTAATTCACGATGTATTATTTGTAGTGGGGATGTCTGCCATTTTAGGACATTTTTTCGGCTATGAAGTTGATGCATTATTTATTACGGCAATTCTAACGATTATGGGTTTTTCCGTTCATGACACTATTGTGGTATTTGACCGCATTCGCGAGAATCTGCGCAAATCCCCTTCTTTGGATTTTGAAGAAAATGTCAACAACAGCATCTTACAAACCATTAACCGGTCGCTGAATACATCCTTTACCGTTTTAATCGTTCTTTTTTCTTTATATTTATTAGGCGGAGATACACTTAAACATTTTATGTTGATTTTGCTTATCGGCATAGCCATTGGCACATATTCATCGATATTTAACGCGCCGCCGCTTTTGGTTTCTTGGCATAGATGGTCTATGAGACGCGCAAGTAAAAATGTATCGTCGTAGGGCCATGTAGAGCCTAATTTAACAGGTGTATTTATTTAACGCACGAAACACGATTTAGTAAATAGTTTGAGTCAAAAACCGGCATTTAGCCGCTTTTTTAATATAATATAGACACCTGAAGATAGGCGAGAGAGATTATAATTTTTGTTATAACACTAAAATAGATTTAGCGATGTTTTACATCTTAAAGCGTGGCTAAATACGGCTAACCATATCGAATTCCATTATTAGATAATGCGTCGCAGAATGTTTCTTTTACGACTATATATAGGTTTTTACTTAATAAGTCTTAAAAAATATGCTGTTTTCGGATGCTTAAAATTATGATTAAAATACATGTAAATTTGCTAAATTTGCAATTCCCCGCTTTTTTTCTGGCGGTGAAAAAAAATTATATCAATTGGAAAAATAATAAAAAGATGCAAATTACATTAATTTTTTACCCACTCCCCCGCTGGAGTAAAAAAATTTTCGCAACTGGCGTCTTTAAGATCCTTTTTAAAAATATTGTTATCAGTTATTCAACTTGATTGTTTTACCATCATCTAAATGGTGGATGTCTGGCGAGCTGCTGACCGCATCACTGCTTGTTTTAAAGGCCGTAGCCAATGTTTCTTTGTCTTTTTGCAAATCGTCATCTCCTTGCTCGGACTCTGGCGCTTTATTAACTTCCAAAGCATCCAATCTTTCTTTCATCCAATCAGGTTTTTCTTCTTCAAATTTGTTTATTTTTTCTTGAACGGTTTCTTCTGTCAACGGTTGGTCGGCTGTTCCTCCGCCAAAATACCAGCGCTCATCACCGACTGCTTGAACTTCACGATAATAGGTCTCCCCTATTTTGGGTGGAATTTTAGGAATTCTGTCGCGCTGAGCTTTAGTTAAGATTTCATCGATCTTGGGCATTTGGGAAAGACTTGTCATTTTTTCTTCGACATACTCCCGCCTTTTTGAATAAACTTTTCTTGAATTTTCGATAATAGTCTGGCTGTTATTATTTTTCATGTTATTGGGAGGAAGGGTTTGCGACGAAAAGGCCGGGCAAGTTACACCGTCAATCGACATTTTGACATAGATGTGATAGTTGTCCAAATTAACCAGATCAACTTCTTCAAAAATTGGCGCAAATTCTTGTTTTAAAGATGCGGCATCCGGCGCGCCAACACGGAAGCTTATCAAAGTGCCAATATTACCAAAAACAGCGTTAATAACTGTTTCCGGAACTTGCGCAATATATTGGTTTGTCATAACTAGATTAAGATGGTATTTTCTGGCTTCTGACAAGATCGTTGCAAATGAATCGGTGGCAAAATTTTGAAACTCATCAACATATAAATAAAAATCGCGGCGCTGCTCCTCGGGAATAATTGCTCTTCTCATGGCCGCTAATTGGATTTTGGTAATCATCATCGCTCCCAATAGCGATGACGCATCTTCGCCGATTTCACCGATGGATAAATCCAAAAATAGAATCTTGCCTTCATTCATAATATCTTCGATATTAATAGTAGATTTTGGTTGACCGACAATGTTTCTAATCGTAGACGAAGACAAAAATTGACCGACTTTGTTTTGAATTGGGGCGATCGCTTCCGTACGAAACTTCTGGTCGTACTTTTCGTACTCACTAACAAAGAAGTCTTTAATCACCGAATCCTGGACTTTATCAACCACGCGATTGCGAAAATCCTGATCAACTAAAAGTTTAGTAATGCCCAACATTGTTGCATCCGGATAATCTAATAAAGCAAGGATTGTGTTTCTTAAAATATATTCCAACCGCGGTCCCCACGACTCACCGAATATTTTTTTGAAAATGCCAACCACGCCCGAGGCCACGATATTTTTTAAGTCGGGATCAACATTCTCCAATGGATTAAAACCGATAGGATACATGCGGTCGGCCGGCGAAAAAACAATGACATCTTTAATTCTCTCGTCGGGTACATAATTTAATAAATGCCTGATCAAATCGCCATGAGGGTCAACCACAGCTACACCCCTGCCTTCACGAATATCGTCAATAATCATGTTTTCCAACATTGTTGATTTACCAGTACCGGTTTTTCCAATAGCATACATGTGATATCTGCGGTCAGGAATTTTGATGCCAAATTCATGAGTAATATGGCGATAGTCAGTTTTTCCAAAAATCGTTAATTCGTTTTCGGGAACATTTTCTTTAACCGGCAAATTAGCCGGTGGTTCGCCTTTTTTAGAACCCGCCCAAACAATATTTGGCGTTTGAACGGAAATATTTGGCAGATGAAATATTGATGCCAATTCTTCGATATTTAAAATATAACCCGGTTCAAGAAAAGCGCGATAACGGTAGTGATTGTAAAAATTCATATCATGATGGATGGTGCCATTTTTGAAACCGTTTAAATTTAATAAATTAAATTGTTTAAATGATGCCACTGTTGATATCAATTTCGAACGAGCGATATTTTCATCGGGCGCAATAGCTAAGACTCTGATTTTTGTTTCAAAACCCAATTTAGTTGACTTTGTTTCAACGCCCTTAAGACCTTCTTCAACCGTCCCCGGAAGTTTTGCTTCTTCTTTCGGAGTCTCACCCTTAGACGACTCGGGCGTAACTCCGACTAAAATTGTTTCAATAATCCCGCTAATAAATCTAAAAAATGCTTCCACGATGCCAGTAAATATACCTTTTCGATTAGTCGCTCCCGACTTGACGGATTTTACATGACCGGTTCCTTTGGCTTGCCAATTATCGGAAACGGGACGAACAATTATTTGAACCCAAATTTCTTCAGTTTTGTCAACTTTTGACAGTACGCCGGTGATTCCCGCCAAAGGATCTACTTCAAAATTTAAAAAAGTTTTAATCGGATAAACATCTAAATTAGTTAATTCCATTTCGGTGCCGGCGAGTTTTAATTCGCCTTTATTAAGGTAGTCCAAATCTTTTTCGGCATAATCGTCAACTTCGACAATTTCGGCAGTTGGATATTGAGAATATATTTGGCCTTCAATAAAATCTTTTAATTGGACCGGGATATGGGCATAGAACTGAATATATTTTTCTCGCGAGGCGATTTCAAAAGAAAAGTGCTCTTGAAAATTGACGCCGGATTTGAAAATTCCATGCAATGCGGCGAACATTTGTTCTGCCGCTATCGGCGTCTTTTCGTTATTTTTAGGAACTAATATTCTAACGGTAGTAAATTTCAATGAACTAAACCATTCCATTTTCTTACGATTTGCGTTAGCTTTGGTAATTAGGACAATTACAATAATAGGAACCGCAATTAATATTGCGTAAAAAATTCCTTTGTAAATTAATGATCCTAAAATATCTGGCATTTATTTTGTACTTTTTCCTAAACAATTTTCTATCGCCGCCCAATGGCTTTCCCCTGTTTTGGGTACAATAACGGTAATTTCATCGCCATCTTTAGCATGAAAGTATGTGACTGACGCTTGCAAAACATTGTATTTTTTGCCACTTGCATTGACTTGAAATCGCTCCCCTGTCTGATTTAATTTACCAATTATTTTTTTCCGGTCAATCGGACCAATTTGTTTAAAAATAAAAGTTCCATCGGCAGAAATAGTTAATTTAAGTTTGTCGCCGGCAACTAATTTTGATTTTGAAGCGTAATTGGCTGGTACTGGATATTTTTTGCCTTTAGAATTGATCATTTCTTCGCCATCAAACACGCCTTCAACAATCGTATTCGGACCAATAACCGGACTAATATCTAAACCGTCAGCTTGTTCTTGGTAGACCTGCTCAAACAAAATTCTTTTGGCTGCCGCTAATTTATTTTCGACTTCATCTAAAAGGTGCTTGAGCTCTTTTAATTTCTTGTCGGAAGTTTGCATTGAATCCTTTCTGTTTTTGTGTCACTTTTAATTTTATTTTTGGATGAATACTATTTTAGCATATTTTGACTGAATTATCCATTATGTAAATTTACAAATTATTGATAGGACCATTGCTCCCGGCTGCCGGCGGTCGCTGTCCAACCTTTAGGCTTTCGCTAATTTCAGCCTCAACTTCTATTAGTGGCCTACCATAGGTTTGTCTATTTATATTTCTTACCTGTTCTCTTATGTTTGAGTCGGAATTAGTCGGGCTTTTTATGCCTTTCATACTAAAAGGTTTTGAAGGCGTGCCGTCAATCAAAAGTTTTACATAAGTATTGTATTTATCGATATTGGTAAAGTCGGATTCCGTCACCCCGGGAAATTCTTTGGCCAAAAACTCAGCGTCAGATGCTCCGATGCGATAAGAAATTAATGTACCGGCGTTGCCGATGACTGCGTCACGAATATGCTCGGTTAGCTGGGCAATATACTGATTGGTCACATTTAAATTAAGATGATATTTTCTGGCTTCTGACAGGATTGTCGCAAACGAATCGGTGGTAAAGTTTTGAAACTCGTCAACATACAAGTAAAAATCGCGGCGTTGCTCTTCGGTTATGTCAGCGCGAGAAAAAGCGGCCATTTGAATTTTAGAAACAATAATCATCCCCAATAAAGCCGAGTTTACTTCACCGATTTTGCCCTTGCTAAGATTTATTAATATTATTTTTCCGTTATCCATTGCCTCCCGAATATCGAATGAAGATTTTTTCTGGCCGATAATGTTGCGCATCAAGTCGTTGGTCATGAAACGGCCGAATTTAGAAATAAAATAATTATACATTTCCGATTTGTGAAAATCGGCTGTTTTAGCCAATTGTTGTTCCCAAAAGGATTTGACAATCGGATCAGTGACATAAGATACCAACTTTGTTCTGTAAGCATCGTCGGTAAAAATCCGCGGAATGTCAATTAAGGTTCCTCCGCCAGGCTGGGCCATAATCGACAAAGCGGCATTCCTAAACCAGTGCTCCCATTGCGGCCCGACTATCCCCGTCTGGCCCGGATCGAATAATTTATAAAAAATCTGAATTGTTTCCTGAATTAAAAAGTCTCGTTCTTCGGGATTTTTAAATTCCATTAAGTTCAATCCTAGCGGAAATTGCGTATCGGCAGGATCAAACAAAATTACATCTTGCCAGCGTTCCTGCGGGATTTTTCCAAGCAAATCTTCAATGGCATCGCCTAAAGGATCGATATAGCAACAACCCTTGCCTTCGCGGACGTCTTGTTCAATAGCATTGGCAAAAAGTGTCGTTTTACCAACGCCGGTTTTACCAATCATGAAGATGTGACGGCGACGGTCTTCGGGTTTGATCCTAACCATTTGTTCCTCTCCGCGATAAACGCTTTTGCCTAAAATTGTCCCTTCCTGCGGTAAATTTGCCGGCGGCGGCATTTCTTTGGCTCTTGACCAAGCAATATTTGGCGTGGCCACATAATGCGACGGAAAGTGATAAATCGATGCCAATTCTTCTGTATTTAGAATCATGCCTTTTCCGGAAAAGCGTCGCAAAATATAATCACGGATATTTTCACCATTGCCCTTTTTTATCTTAAAACGGTTAAGCTCCGGCGAAGAAAATTGCCCAAACGAGGTGGTGATATTTTTTAGGTTTAATGTTGCCTCCCGATCTGTTAACGCCGTTGCCACTACCCTGACATTAGTCGCCAAAGCAGTTTTAGAAACCTTTTCGTTTAGAGCTTTTAAAGTTTGTTCTTGGATTGGGGTGAGCCTCACCATATCATCATAAGGATTTGAACTTGCTTTTTTAGAATCTTGGCCACCATGAAAAACATTTGAAAGCATTTCAAAGATAAAACCTAATACTTTCATATACCATTTTGTCGAAGTTATCGACTTACCTTCCTGAACTTTTTTAGCGTTTATAGCGCCCATTTTACGCCAATCGTCAGTAATCGGTTTGACAATTACCTGAATGGCGGCTCCGGAATTTTCGCCTAATTTTGATAAGGAATTAGTCAATGAATTCAAAGAATCTGATTCAAGGTTTTTATAGGTTCTAATTGGCAAAATAAATTTTTTATCAAGCTTTAAATAAGCGCTGGCCATGGCCCCGTCATTAATCTTGAAAATGTTTGGTAGTTTTTCTTTAGCAATTTGGGCAGTCGGCCAAAATGAATTAATCCGCCGTTCCAAAATTGAAGCAATCTCGCTGGGACAAATACAAAAAAATTCCATCTTTCCTTCCCAAGCAATAATTTCCAAAGAAATTGGCATTTGATCGTTGTAAAGCTTTTTTTCGATGCTACCCTCGTAAAGATTTGAAAGAGAGCCAAAAAATTGTTCAGCAACGCTTATTTCTTCCTGATAATTTTTTTGCGGTTCATTTCCTTTTTGAGCTATTTCTTCAGATACGCTGATTTTAAAAGATGTAAAGCTTTTAATATGCTTTAATTCATGTTTAAGCTTATTGGACCTAAAAATCGCATATATCAGATATACGCAAATAAAAACAAAGACAAAAAAACCACCGGTTATTAAAATATTAAAGAGGTCGCTACCTACTTCCAATGCCCCTCCATTCGATTCTTTTTATTTTCAAGAGGATGAATACCCTGTGGTCTTGCCACAGGGATGAAATCCTATAATTTTGAAGAAATTTCCGCGGATGAAATCCTACTTGGAAACAAACTTTTCCCTTTAGGGAATACACTGCGGTCTTGCCGCAGTGTAGTTTATGGTTATTGAAGACCTTCGTTTAATTCATCCTGTAAACGCATAGCTTGATTGGGAGTATTAACAGGGCTTTCTAAATTTGCCTCGCCAATTTCAGACCTCGGCGCTTCGGATTTTTTTACATCTTCAACAGAAATATTAGGCTCCTTAACCGTTGCCTCTGGCGACGGTTGAATTACCTGTTGAAGAGCTTCATCTTGCTTGTCCTCTGGCGGTACATTTTCAACGATTTCAAAAGTTGGCTCAACCGTTTCTGGAGCTTGTGGTTGTGGTTGAACTTGCTCTTGAGGTCCAATTTTTCCAATTTCTCGAGGTTTATTATTCATCAGCCCTCCTCTAAAATTATATCACTACTGGAAAGTAAATTAAATAGATTTTCTGATTTTATCCATAAGCGTGCTAATAATCCAAAGATTGTGGATAGAAGCCAGTCTCATGCCCAGCATTTCTTTTTCACGGATAAGATGGGAAATGTAAGCTCGACTATAACCTTGCTTGCAGGCTTCGCAGCCGCAACCCTTCATAATAATCTTTTTGTCTTTTCTAAATTGAGTTTTTCTAAGATCTATTTTAGTAAATTTGTTTTTACCTCGAGCAAGGTCGAGAGGCCAATCAGAGGTTACCCAAACCGTGCCGTGGCGACCCAAACGCGAAGGCAGCACACAATCAAACATATCAAAGCCCCATTTGACTGCTTCAATAATATCTTCCGGCTCCCCTACTCCCATAAGATAATGGGGCTTGTCGGCAGGCAGAAGCGGCCCGATCCATTTCATCACCTGATACATATGCCGCTTTCCCTCACCAACAGAAACACCTCCAACAGCAAGACCATCAAAACCCAACGATGAAATATATTCGGCTGATTTTTTACGCAAATCTTTATAGGTCGATCCTTGAATGATACCGAAAAGCGCTTGATAAGAATTTTTAAAGCTTTGCCAATATTCAATCGATTTTTGAGCCCAAAGATGAGTCATCTCCATTGATTCAGCGGCTCTTTTTTTACTAGCCGGAAATTCCGTACATTCGTCCAAAACCATCATAATATCCGAGCCGAGATTTTTTTGAATGTCGATAACTTTTTCTGGAGAAAAAAAATGTTTTGAGCCATCGAGATGCGATTTAAACCACGCACCGTCTTTTTTGACATTAACCAATGATGACAATTTTTCTTCATCAGAGTAAGAACGGAAATTTTTGCCTAAAGAAAAAACTTGATAACCTCCGGAGTCAGTTAAAATCGGTTTTTTCCAATTGATAAATTTTTGCAGTCCGCCTAAATTTTTTATTTGCTCGTCACCAGGTCTTAAATAAAGATGATAAGTGTTCGACAAAATTATTTTATAGCCAAGCTGTTTGAGCTCTGCTTGGCTTATTCCTTTAACCGAGCCTCTGGTAGCGCAAGGCATAAATACGGGAGTTTCAACTTTCCCGTGAGGTAATATAAGAACACCTGAACGGGCAAGATTTTTTTTGGATTTTTTAGTAATTTTAAATTTAAACATATGCATAAATTGAGGGGGCCACCTTGAAGGCAGCCCCCTATTCGCCCCATACTACTTCGGATCCCTACCAGTCATCGTTCTCCAACGCTGTGCCACTTTGTCGTAGATGTCATTCCACTCTTGACGGAGTTTCTTCTTCAAGGCCAGTTCATTCTCCATCTCGCGCAACGAAGCTGCTTCTGTGGAAGGTGCTCTGCTGACAAAAGCGATTCTCTTTTCGAGGCCATCGACTTCGCTTTTGAGCTCTTGCTTTCTTCGGGACGCTAACAGGGCAAAGTCCCTCAGTATTTCTGTCGAAGCTTCGTTGATGAGCGATTCGGTAGTTGCTTCGTGTGGCTTAGGCGTGGTGGAGACGTGGTTTTTGACCGTCATCTTCATCACCGCCTTTCGGTTTGGAATGGGGCTATGTTAACCCGCTGGGGGCGGGATTACAGTCAATCTTTCAGGCATAGTATATATTATTTTATGCATTTTGTCAAACAAATACAAAAATCGCCCTAATCCGCCAATTGGCGAAGGACGATTTTTGCTTTCAGATTTTATATAATCTTACTTTAATTCGACACTTCGATAGACTCAGGGTTTCGCTCAAATTTTATTTGAGCTCAACTTTGGCGCCGGCAGCTTCAAGCTTTTTTTTGGCTTCGTCTGCTTCGGCTTTTGGAACATCTTTCTTGATTTCTTTTGGTGGCGCATCGGCGATATCTTTGGCTTCTTTAAGACCTAATTCCTGATTTATTTCTCTTAAAGCTTTAATG
>Ga0076302_114_pt1 | contig 12130 bp, 9 predicted proteins | sample RifGroB1_FD_67986 | JGI IMG/M metagenome (GOLD analysis project Ga0076302, IMG submission 67986) | Berkelbacteria bacterium GW2011_GWB1_38_5
CGATCTTCGGTGTTCCAAATTCTGATGCAATCTGGTTTTCATGGTTGGATAGCGCGTTTGATATCAATACGAGGCGCTATAACGGTTCTACTCTTGATACTGAACTGCTGCCGGTGGCTGGCGCGGCAGTAGTGTTGGGACCGGCTATCGTTGGCAATAGCTCCAATCTTTATCTGGTCTATCAAAAAGTAGCCGACACCACGATTTTGGTCCGCCAGTCCAGGTCGCTTACCGATGGCACAACTGCTTGGAGCGGCACCGAAACAACGCTTGAAGACCATGCGTCGGAGAACTTAACTTATCCCTCAATCGGCGAAGTGATGAATCAAGATTATTTGGATGTTGTCTATTCCACTGCCACAAATGCCATTGTCCGTCATATGAGTGCGTCATTAGCTCCCCCTATCTCAATTTCCGGCACCTGTTATCAATATGACCGCTCCACTCCTTGCGCTGATGCCGGCGCGGAGGTAATTGCAGTGGCGATTAATGGTGTGCTCCAGGCGCAAACGGACGGCACAGTAGATGGCTCGTGGATTATTTCAGGAGTTACCCAGCCGTCGGCTAACGCGACTATTACCGTTTTTATCAACGGGGAGGCCACCCCCGGCGAGCGGGCAACCGCGGTGACGAAATACAACTCCGGCGGCACGGGAAATATCGGCGGTGTCACTCTATATCAGCGCCACTTAACCATTGGCAGCGACCAAAACACCACGGTGGCTCACACTGATATGGACGATTATGATTATAATGCCGGAGCGGATGCCGATGATTCGGATATCATTTATGACATTGATGCTTCCAATGACCTGACGGTTGATAATCTGGGCAGCTATTCGGATGAAATGTTGCTTATTATAGGGTCCAACACATATCGGCCAGATTCGGCCTCGTCGGGTAATGTGATCACTCACGATATTGAAATTGACGGCACGGTAACGGCCGATAACAATACTTTTTATATCGGTGGTTCTTGGAATAACGACGCTACTTTCACGGCTAATGGCTCAACCGTTAATTTCAATTCTACAACCGGCACAGAAACCATAGACTCTACTGGCGCTTCGGTCTCTTTATTTAATGCCTTGACTCATACGGGGGCAAGCACGCTTCAATTAGTGACGGCGATTGATGTTAATTCCGGCGGCTTTTCCCAAACAGCCGGCACTTTTAATAGCAATAGTCAGAATCAGAATTTTTCTGGCGCATTTTCATTATCGGTCGGTACAACTTACACCAAGGGTGGGACTTTAACCTTTGATGGAGGTTCACAGGTGGTGACTGATTCTACCGCCGCTCCGGGACAAGATCTGGGAGTGGTTACAATTGGACCGTCAACAACAACATCGGTTTCGACTGCGAACAAAATGAATGTGACTGACCTTACCATTGGCGCGGATGATACTTTTGATATTTCCAGCGATACCCTAACTGTTCGAGGAACGGGCACACCATTCACAAAAGACGGGACATTTACGGTAACTAGTTCGACGGTTGTCTATGCCGGCGCCGGAGCAACGAATATTACCACCACTCAGTACAATAATCTGACCTTCACGCCGGAATCCGGAACGCCGACCTATAGCTTAACCGGCAATCTGACCACTCCTAACGACCCAACCGGCGATATTACGATTAACGCCAGTGCCAAACTGGATACCACGGGCTTAAATTATAATATCTCCGTGTCCCGAATCAGCATCCAGGGTGGCGAATTAAAAGCTAACGATTCAACCATCACTTTAACCGGTACTTCTGGCATACTTTTAACCAATAATTCTGGGACGTTCACTTATGACACCTCGGCTGTTATTATGAATCCGGATGCTGACTTTACCGACCCCAATTTTCTAACCTCCGGCTCTATTAATCTTTATGACCTGCAGATTACTCCCTTAATGAGTGCTCATCGGACATATACATTTGGCTCGGGAGTCATTAATATATATAATAATTTTGACATCAATCCTGACTCTAGCGGTGGAACTAAAAATGGCATCTTTTATATGGGCGACGCCATTGCCGTTTCAGGAGCAACTACCATCACCGAAACTGGCAATACCACCTCAACACTCGACACAGTTGATGCCTCTGACCATGCCCTAACCTCTGGCAGTATCAGCATTGCTACTACCAGCAGCACTCTAAACGCCAACGGTTCTAGCATTACTTTGACCGGCACCGGTTCGCCCTTGAGCATTACGGGTGCCTTTAATACAGGAGATTCCACAGTTGTTTTCAGCGGCAATGGAGCGGTCAATATCAACGCTCTCACTTATTACAATCTCACCTTTAGTCCGACTTTGACTGCTGGAGTTGGCGATATTGTCTACACCGGCGCTGGCGCCACGGCCATTACTAACAACTGGGATATTTACCCCTCGGGCAGTGCCAACTCCTTAACCTATAATCTGGGCGGAAATATTACCGGTAATCCTAATATTACCATTCGCCGCAATGGCTCAAATGCCACCTCTGCAGTGGATACGACCGGCTTAAATCGCAACATTGATGCCACTAATTTGGATATTCAGACCGGCGGCACTTTGGCTGTCAACGGCTCGACCATCGCTGTTTTGGGGAACTGGTCTAATTCCGGAACCTTTACTGCTAATTCTAGTACTGTCACTTTTCGTGGCACTAATGAAGCGACTGTTTCCGGCTCCTCAACTTTTAATCATCTCACCATGAATACAACCACCGACGGGGCCAAAACCATTAAATTCACGGCTGGCACGACCCAAACGATTAACGGCACTTGGACGCTCGATGGCGATGTCGGTAAAGTTCTTACTCTCCGTTCTACTTTAGACACTAACGCTTGGGGTTTTGCTATCCCTGCCGATATTAATCCGGCTGGAGATTACATTGATGTTAAAGATAGTCAAAATAACACTAACGCTTATCGCATTACTGCTGGAGCCAACACGACCGACAACGGCAACAATGTACCGGGTTGGATATTTGTAACCAACACCGCTCCTAATGATCCTTCTGCTTTAGCACAGAAAAAGACGACCGATGTTACCATTACTGTTAACACTTGGACTAATGAAACTTCAGTTAAATTTACCGCTACAGCTTCCGATACCGACAATCCCGACACTTTGTATCTTTGCATTGAAAAAGACCAGACCAGTACGGCTTTTTCGGGAACCGAGGATTCCTGCGGCTCTGGGGTAGCCTATTCGGGAACGCCGGTTACGGTAATAAACACAATTTCAGGACAAACAGATGCCACCGCTTATCACTGGCAGGCAAGAATTAAGGATGCCGCCAATGCTTATTCAGGTTGGGTTTCTTTTGGCGGAAATACCGACCCTAACGATATGGATTATGGCATTGATACAACCGCTCCGACCGGAGGAAGCGTAACTGATAGCGCCAATACCGGTTCATTGACGCAACTCGGAGCAACCTTGTCTGGCTTCGATGCCAATGCTTCCGGACTTAATAAATACGAATATGCGATTGGCACAACTTCTGGAGGAACCGATACTAAAACTTGGACCGACAATGGCACAAGCACAACTATTTCTGCCACCGGTCTAAATTTACAAACATCGGTAACTTATTATTTCACCGTTCGAGTAACCGATAATGCCACCAATGTCGGAACGGCAGTAAATGCAACCGGGCAGATGGTTTTACCAACATTGTCATTTACGCTTGGTAGTACATCTGTCAATTTCAATAATTTAAATGCCGGAAATTCTTACACCGACACAAAAAATCACACATTAGGTGTAACGACTAATGCCGCCAATGGCTATTCAATTTATGGTTACACAACCCAACTTTTAACTTCTCTACAATACCCATCAAAAAGTATCGCCAATTATGCCGGAACTTGGGCAGTGCCGACAACATGGAGCGGCTATGGGTTTGGTTACACTTCGTCAGATGATTTAGTCCAAGGTTCCGATCGTTTTGGCACTGGAACAAAATACGCTGGTTTTTCTCAAACTGTGCCGGGCAATATTGTCGCCGATCACACTGCCGCAATCAATGGCTCAACCGGCGAAGCAAATGATTCTTGGACGATTACTTACCAAGTAGCAACTTCCAACATCCAAGAAGCTTCAACCTATCAAACCACAGCAATTTATATTGCAGTACCCAATTTTTAATCTAACCGAGAACCACTTCCACCTCGGAGGTGGAAGTCAGCCGGTATAGTCGTCTATCAGAGAGTTTTTGATAAGAGAGATTTCTCTTTGATAAGATTTTCTATCCAAAACAAATTTGCGGTATTGCTCTGGCGAATAATCAATCACTTCTTTAAAGATGCAAATATGATCCTTCCGATTAGTCTGAATATACTCATGATAGGAAGAAAAATGCCAATCACTAGTGTTTTTGACTAACCCAGCTGATGTAGGATTTAGGTGAATATATCTAGTTAGATGTAAAATTTGCTCATCACTATCTACTAAAACACTTTTAAAACGAGCTTCCCAAAGTGGCCCTTTTCTTTGGTGTCGCAGATTGAAATAACGCGTATAACTATTCAGAACTTTGCCAATATATTTAGAAATACCACCGTCAATTTTTTGTTTTAGTATGAGGTGGATATGGGTTGGCATAACACAAAATGCTACGATCTCTACCCAAAATAAATTGCTTTTAGTTAGCTTTTTAAGTTTCTGGCTTTTCGTCGACTCCGAAAGATTATTATATTGCGAATATTTATAGTCGAATTCAACAAAATGATATAAGTTCAATATTTCAACAAATCTTGAGTAATCATCCGCGTCATTAAATACTACGAATTTTGCAATACTCCGACTAAAAATATGGTAATAATAATCATTTTTAAGGGGATCTTTTCTAATATTCATTGTCTATATCTTACCACTTCCACCTCGGAGGTGGAAGTGTGGCGGTTAGGTCAGATTTGAGCTCACGGGTTTGACTTTTTGGTGTAATTGTGCTATTATACTTTACAATAGAGGAGGCGAACCTCACAAACGCAGAAGGAGACGCCTGATGACGAATCAGACCCCTCCCGCAGTATCAGATGATCAGTACGGTAAGGTTGAACAGGTACTTAGAGATATTGTCCGCAAGGGCAAGATCAACAGTCCTGAATTCCAGTACGTGCTCGGTCATCCTTCCTTCGCGAAGGAACTCGACACCGTTGTTAACGACAAGGTCACCGAGTATCGTCTGAGCAAGCCGCTCTTGGAGCGACCACCGTTCATGACGATCCAGATCGGAACGTTCAAGAACGTCAAGGCCATGCGCCAGGCGCTCAAGGACAAGAAGATCAACATCTCGGCCTGGGCCAGCGATCTCATGGATCGGATGACCTTAACCGCCAAGCCCGCGACCCTTAAACTGTACCGCGCAACCAACGCCGAATTGGGTTTACCCAAAGGCAGCACGGTTGCTCAGTCATTCGAGGCAATCGCCAGGTTCGGCGGCGAGAAGCTCCCGGCGGAAGCCGGACCGCAGTATCGCCTGCAGAACCTCGACCAGAAGCTCGGTGAGTGGGAGCTGATGTACATGGATCCCATTATCGGCCGCGGTGGTTACCCGCGCGTGTTCGGCGTTGGGCACTACGGGGGCGGCCTCTGGCTTAACGGCCACACTGCGAGCCCTGACTACTTCTACGATGCCGGCAGCGTGTGGGTGTTCGGTCGCAAGCGCCCCGTTGGTGCTTGAGGCTGGGACACTTGTTCCTTTCGTCCCTCTTGATCTTTGTCTGGGCCCCCGCTTGCGGGGGCCCAATTTCTTTTTAAGGATTATTTATTAATTTATCTAAAACGAGCCAACGTCTCTTTTTTTCTTCCGCAGAGACGTTGTCCTCCATTTTTGCCGAAACGGTGCCGGGGCGGGGAGAGTACTGGGCGGCATAGGCCTTTTCAAAGCCGATTTTTTTACAAATTTTTACGGTATTATTAAATTGGGTTTTGGTCTCGCCGGGAAATCCGACGATAATGTCGGTGCCGATTATTATGGTTGGAATCTTTTCTTTAAGCTTTTTGATAAGGGTTAAAAACTGAGTTGAAGTACATTTTCGATTCATTTTCTTTAGGATCTCGTCATCTCCAGATTGCATGGCTAAATGTAATTCACGGGGCCATTTTTTGAGCTCAGAAAAAGTTTTGATTATTTCATCACTCATATCATGCGGATTTGAGGACATAAAATTAAATTTAAAATTGCCAGGCAAATTGTCAATTTCTTTTAACAATTTTATAAAATCTTTATTGTTTATTGTGTCATCCTGAATGTTAATAAAGGTTCTCTCACGAATGTGAGATCCGGCATTCGCCGGAGATTCTTCACTGCCAGCCGGCGGTTCAGAATGACCATGCTTGGATTTTATTCCATAAGAATTAACATTCTGGCCTAATAACCAAATTTCTTTAGTATTATTTTTAATCGCGTCTTTTACTTCGGCCATAATATCATCCATTGGTCTCGAAACTTCTCTCCCGCGCGTGTAGGGGACGGCGCAATATGAACAAAAATTATCACACCCGGTCATAATCGGTATGTAAGCGACTTTGCTATTTTGTTTCGGCTCAATATGAAAATAATCTAAAGAACTCTTTGATGATATTCTTTTATTCTCGAGAATAAAAGAATATTTATCTATAAAATTTATTATATTTTTAAGATTTTTGATATCGAAAAATTTAACATTTCTATCAAAAAACTTCTTTTTATCGCTAGGCAAAACGCAGCCGGTTATTAATATTTTTTTGCCATCACGCGACCAATTTTTTATCCCACCCCAAATTCTATCTACGGCTTTTTGACGTACCGAACAAGCGTTGACTATTACCAAATCAGCCTCTTTTTCTGAGGCTGATTTGTATCCAACACTTTCTAATTTTGTGGCAATTCTCTGAGAATCGCTGACATTCATCTGACAACCAAGAGTCAGGATAAAATATTTTTTCATTTTCTAAATCATTTTTTTGTGATTTTTTCCTTTGGAGTAGCTGGTGCTTCGGCTATTTTTTCTGTACCTTCTTCGGTAGCAACAGCTGCTTCTTTCTCGGCTTTTTCTTTCTCAGCGGCGGCTTCAATGCCTTCAATACCGGCTTTTTCGGTGTCAACAGCGGCTTCTTGTTCTATCTCTTCCAATTCTTCATCAGAGCGAGGCGGAGTAACTTGAACGACAATATCTTCCGGTTCTTCCAAGATATTGATTTCGACAGGAATTTTTAGATCTTTTACATGAATTAAATCATCAAAAGTTTTTAAGATTGACACATCAACTTCGATTTTCGGAATCAATTTATCCGGTAAACATTCAACTTTAATTGCGTCTTTGTTAGTAATTAAATTACCTTCCAACTCTTCAACCGCAGGAGCAACACCAACAAATTCAATTGGAATTTCCGTTTGAATTTTCTGGCTCATATCAACCTTGTAGAGATCGGCATGAATAATTTCATCGCTTACCGGGTCTTTTTGAACCTTTCGAATTAAAATATTTAGCGGTTCTTTTTTATCAATTTCCAATTTTATAAGGGTTGCTTCGCCAGCTTCTTCGGCAATCTTTATAAATTCTTTTTTATCTAAAATTAAAGGTAAAGCTTGAAAATTCCGGCCGTATACAACTGCAGGAATTTGTCCTTTAGCTCGTAAAACTTTTACCTTTTTACCAAGAAGTTCTCGAGGAATTGCTTTTAATATTGTTTCCATAATTTCATCCTAAAAATTTCCGCGACAAGTTTCATATTTTGGAATACTGAAATTCCGCGATCAATTTATTGATCTATCTTGTCCATAATTTTTGAAAATCACCATCAAACTTTTCCAAAGTATTGCTCAAATCCAAAACATAATTAGTTGAAATTGAGCTTACTTTTTCTTTTGTTTGGAAAATGGTGATAAACAGTGTTATATGACCATTATCGCAGATAGTTTGTACGATCAAAGTATGATCGAAAAGCCCTCTTATTTTTATCTCACCGATTTCATAATTTTTACCGCAAACAGGGCAGTAAAGATCTTTTTGTATTTGCTTAATTATCTCGTGCAAGTTTGGCATTTTGCCTCCTTGTCCTTGTATAGATATAATACCTAATTATCCTTGAAATGTCAAATCTAAATTTATAAGCTACTTCTGCGTTTTTCGGTTTTTTTGAGTGATTCTTTTTTTCGCCAATCAATGATTTTTTGATGATTGCCGGAAAGTAGTATTTCGGGAACTTTTTTATCTTTAAATTTTTCTGGTCGAGTATATTGAGGATATTCGATGAGTCCATTAGAAAACGATTCTTCAATAATCGATTCCTTCTTTTCGATAAAGATTTGTCTTGAAATCGTGTCAATTAAAACCATTGCTGGCAAATCACCGGAAGTCAAAACATAGTCGCCGATAGAGATTTCTTCATCTACTAAATCGCGAATTCTCTCGTCGTAGCCTTCAAATCGTCCAGAAATTAATATCAGATTTTTCTCTTTGGCTAATCTCTTAGCATCTTTTTGACCAAATTTACACCCCTGGGGTGTAAGCAAAATGGTTTTTATTTTTTTAAATTTCAACTTTATTTTTGAGAGGGCGTTGGCCATAACATCAACGCGCATTACCATTCCAGCACCTCCACCATATGGCGTATCATCAATTGATTTATGTTTATCAAAAGCAAAATCATGTAAATTAAAAATCTTAATATCAATAATTTTTTTGTCAATTCCGCGGCCAATCAGCCCGATTTTAAAAAACGAGTCATAAATTCCCGGTTGAGTTGTAATAATTTTAAAAGTCATTTTAAAATTTCTGCGGTCAATTTATTGAACTATAATGTTGTATTTCATGGAATCATCCTAACACTAATTTACTCACGAATATTTCACTAATTTGTGATTGATTAGTGAATAAATTCGTCGTTAGGTTTATTCATATTTATTTACAAAGAATCGCCTATGGCAAGATCCTTCGTTTTATCTTCGAGCATAGCTCTCGATTTCGCTCAGGACAAGCTGTGGCGATCCTTTGATATTCCGTTTTGTACGGATTAATCTATTTTAAGTCTTATACGACTTCTGTTGCTTGACCCTCTTCGAGGTTTTTGGTGTCTTTTTCTTCTTTTTCAGCTTTTTCCTCGACTTTTACTTCTCGTCCGCCTTCTGGCTCAACAATCTTTAAATTGACGCGAGCATTGTTCTTGGCGCCTAAAACGCGAAGCAGGGTGCGAATGGATTTAGCGGTGCGACCTTCCTTGCCGATGATTTTTCCCATGTCTTCAGCATGAACGGTAAGTTCGATTAAAACTCCCATTTCATCGACTGATCTTTTGGTTTTAACATCGTCCGGATGATCAACAATCGCTTTTACAACATTGTCCACGAATTCTTTGTCAGCTTCTGCCATAATTACTCCAACTGTATTTACTTTTGCGAGCAGTCGACCAGTCTGCTACATTAACATTCAATTTAATTATATCAGGATATTGTTTTGATTATCAAATATCAGGATCACTTTTCTTCTTTGGAATCTTTTTTTGGCTCTGGTGTGGTTTCAGCTTCTTTTACGCTTTTGTCAGTTTCTTCAGTTTGTTCTGGTTCTTTGGTTGATTTTTCTTCGGTAGCGGCTTTTTGCTCTTCAGCTTTTACTTCTTTAATTGCTTCATCGGCTGCGGCATGGAGTTTTTCTTCCGAAGAAGGTTGTGCCGCTTTTTCGGCTTCAACTTGTTGTTCAAAAGCAATCTTTGCAGCCTCTTTTTCGGCTTGTTCCTTAGCTTTTTTGGCTTCTTCAGCTGCTTTTTGGGCTTCGAGCTCTTTTTTAGAAACCGCGCGATATTTTTTAATTACAATACTTTTATGCTCAATTTTCTGTTTTTGCATAAGTTTTGCTACGGTATTGGACGGTTTTGCGCCTTTTTTCATCCAGTCAAGGGCTTTGGCGCTATCTAAAACCACTGCTTTTGTTTGCGGATTATAATGACCGATCATTTCAATATATTTACCATAAACTGAAGCGCGTTCATCGGTTACAACGATGCGGTACGAAGGTTGTCCTTTTTTGCCCGTGCGGCGTAAACGGATTGCTAACATGAAAATATCCTTTCAGAGATTAATTTTATCAATTTATATTCATTCTGTCAATCACTCAAGTTTTAATTTATTAAACCAATCCAGTTTTTGTCCTTTAAAACCTTTCATAAAATCTTTAAATGTCATTGGTTTTTTGCCTTCTATCTGGACGATGTCAAAAACAAGTTTTTTATCTTTCAAATGGGCGGTATGAATAATTAATCTTAAATTATTAATAAATGTAAATGCTTTCGGCCAGCCGTAAAAAGCGCGGATTTGACGGTCGATTTGTGTAGGCGATTTTTGCCAATTTATTTTGCCGTCTTCTTTAACGATTTTTTTGGTTAAAGTTGCCTTGGATTCATCTTGATTTTTTTCTGCTATTTTAAATGATACAATATCTGGCAGAATCTCTATAAGCAAGCTTAGTCCGAGAGTTGATAATCTTTTTTTAAGGGTGATGCTATTTTCGTTAGGCAATATTTCTGTGGTAATTTGAGCCAAAATTGGTCCTTGATCAATTTTACTAGTCATCTTAATAATACTAATACCAGTTTCTTTTTCACCGTTTAATATTACCGATTGAATAGGTGTTGCGCCTCGATATTTTGGAAGAAGCGACGGATGAATATTGATCGCCGCTATTTTTGCCGATTTTAAAATCGCATCGGGTATTTTTTTGCCAAAATCAGCCGTAATAATCAAATCAAATTGAGGAAAATTCAATTGATTAATGTTATTAACTTCAACAAATTTTTTTTGAAAATCTAGAGCTAATTGGCCTACGGCAGTAGGTTTTAATTCTTTAGATCGTCCAACCGGCTTTGCTATCTCAGTAAATATTTCCATGTTGAAATCTAATAAAATCAATCCTTTTAAGATAGTTGCCGCAAAATCACCCGAACCGAAAAAAGCGATTTTTATATTTTTTAAATTAGGATTTGTGCTAAAGAGTTTTTCTTTAATGCGATTAGTAAAAATTATTCCGTTTAAGTGATCGAGTTCGTGTTGAAGAATCCTTGCCAAAATTCCTTTAGCGGTAAGCTTTTTGATTTTGCCTTTTTCGTTTTGGACTTTTAATTTTAATTTGACAGATCGCTCAACAGACAGTTCTATTTGCGGTACCGAAAGGCATCCTTCCACAAGAGTTTCACATTCTTGGCTTTGTTCGATTATTCTTGGGTTAATGAAAACTTGCAAAGGGATGGAAATTTTTTCTTTTGACTCTACGAATTCGACGATACAAACTTGATTGTCAAAGCCAACTTGATTAGCCGAAAGACCGATGCCATTTTTATCCGATCTTAAAGTATCAACCATTTGTCTTATTTGGTTTTGTAAATCGATATCAAAAGAGGTGACTTTCTTTGTCACCTCGTTGAGTTTATTGTCAGGAACGGTGGTGATTGGCAATAGTTTTTTCATATAATTCTTCCATTTGATCGGCGCATATTTCGACTGAATATTTTTTTGAACTTTCCCGCGCCTTCTTGCCCATTTGTTGTCTTAAATTATCATCATCGAGGAGTTTTTCTATTTTATCAGTAAAATCAACTATTTTCAAGGGGGTTAGAAAACCATCCTTGCCGTCCTCGATAATATCCGATGGTCCCATTTTATCAATTGCAACTGCTGGAATGCCGGCGGCCATGGCTTCGGTGATAACAATACCCTGAGTTTCTGTGATCGAAGGAAAAACAAAGATATCAGCGGCACCAAAGAAACGATTGGCTTGAATTTTTTCTTGCATGCCGGTGAAAGTTACCCGTGATTGCAAGTTCCAGAAAGCCACCATTTTTTTGTAATATTCTAATTCCGGGCCGCCGCCAACCATTAACAAATGAAAATCGCTTCGTTTTCTATCAAGCAGACGAACTGCATCAAAAAGGAAATCGAGATTCTTTTCTTTGGCAATGCGGCTGACATAAAGAAGGATTTTCTGATTTTCAGGGATACGCCATTTTGCGCACAAAACTTCTCGATGAAAAGGATTTTGAAAATCTGCTAAGTTGACGCCCGTTGCAATAGCTTCGATTGGAGCTGTTACGCCATAATCACGAAGAACTCTTTTCATCGATGGCGATGGGGTAACAACTTGATCGTATCGGTTTGATATCACCCGGCT
>Ga0076302_128_pt1 | contig 11941 bp, 9 predicted proteins | sample RifGroB1_FD_67986 | JGI IMG/M metagenome (GOLD analysis project Ga0076302, IMG submission 67986) | Berkelbacteria bacterium GW2011_GWB1_38_5
CGGTTAAATTATCATAAGCGGCGGATAATTCATTATCCAAAATACCAGAAGCTAAATTGGCGGCAGTTGTTTCATTGCGGGCGATTTTTGTAACTTGAATGGCGTATGAATAAAAAGTAACGATTCCTAAAAGACCAATTTCTAAGACAAAAACGGCTAATAAAATCTCAATTAAAGTGAAAGCTTTTTTTATTTTTTTCACAAACCGCCGCGAATTTTTTTTATTCGTGTTTATTTGTGTAAATAAGATTAGTGGACTTTTCTTCATTGCAGTTTCATCACTCCGGCAGGCGTAATATTAATTATTTTGGAAACGCCATTTAAACTAATAGTAATGTTGCCTGAAGAACTCGGTCCGCCGTCAGAGCTAAAAATTATTTGATTTCCGGTAATACTGGCATCAAGGGCAACTATAATATTGTTGGGCATTGTAGTAGTTTCGACAACCGTTTCTGTGCCGTCGACTTTTATCAAATCGTAAGTAACCGGACTGGCAGTCGAAGTAAAGCGGACTAAATGTTGTTTTTGCGCAGTTACCGCTTCTTCCTGAGCTTGCCTTAACTGATTTAATAGGACTCTGGCGGTGCCGGAAAGCTGCCATGAAGGTAAATAACTTTTAACCGTTGGTATAGTAATTACCGCAATCAAACCCATAATCGAGATGACAACAACTAATTCAATAAAAGAAACAGCTTTTTTCATATTTAAATGGCGTTAACTAATGAATATATCGGCATAATTACCGAAGCAACGACCAAGCCGACGCCGGTGCCGACGATAATAATTAAAATTGGTTCAACCAAAGTTGCCAAATTACCGGTGCTGGCTTCAACTTCTTTATCGAAGAAATCAGCCATCGAAAGCAGAATATAGTCTAACTTACCGCTTTTTTCGCCAACGGCAACTAAATGATAAACCATAGCCGGAAAAACATGATATTTTTTAAGAGCTTCAGAAAGCGGCAAGCCGTTTTCGATATCTTTGCTAATTTTTTTGAAAGCGTCTTCGTAAACGCGGTTATTAACCACGCCGCTGACCGTATCGATAATATCAAGCAGGGGCAGACCGGAAGCCACCAATGTGCCCATGGTGCGGGCAAATCTGGCAATATAGATTTTTTTGATTAACGGCCCGAGTAGCGGGATACGAAGCTTAAACTTATCCCAGGTTAATCGGCCGGCAGAAGTTTTCTTCCAAAATCTCACGCCAAGCCAGATACCCGTAAAGATAATTAAGAAAATATACCAATAGTTTCTTAAAGCGTCCGATGTGCCTAAAACTATCCTGGTAAGAAGCGGCAGCTGAACTCCCATATCATTAAAAATATTCTTTAATTCCGGAACAACAAAAATTAACATAATAATTACAATCGCGACTAATGCCACTACTACGACAATTGGGTAGGTGATAGCGGCTTTAATTTTGGTAATTAAGTCGTAATCTTTTTGCAGCTGTTCGGCTAATTTCCCCAAAACTTCGTCTAACTTGCCGCTTTTTTCGCCTGATCTGGCAATAGAAATGTAAAGTGGCGGAAATATCTTGGGATATTTATTAAAGGAATCGGATAAAGATTTTCCGCCTTTAACATCGATGGTAATGGCGGCAATAATTTTGGAAAAATATTTATTTTCAGTTTGTTCTTCCAGCGCTTTAAAAGAATCAATTAAGGGCAGGCCGGCTTTTATCATCATCGCCAGTTGTTGCGTAAAGATGATCTTGTCTTTTAGGCTTACTCGATTGGAGATAAAAGGAATTTTGATTTCTTTGGTTGCTCCGGGCAATCCGCCGCCGCCGGAGGACAACTCCAAAACAAATAGGTCTTGAGTTTGCAACGCTTTGGTAGCCGCGGCTTCATTGGGAGCTTCAATTTCTCCTTGAACAAGCTGGCCATCCTTGTTTTTACATGTGTAAGTAAATTTCATTTTAATCCTTTGTGACTCGCCAAATTTCTTCTAAAGTGGTTAATCCTTCGATGGCTTTTAAAATGCCATCTTGTTTCATGGTGACCATGCCGTTTTTTATTGCCTGATAACCGAGATTGGTGCCCGAAGCTCGTTTGGCGACCATTTCTTTTAAGTCGTCTGACAAATCGAAGACTTCAAAAATTCCAATACGACTTTTGTAACCGGAGCCGCCGCAAGCATCGCAACCTTTGCCGTGAAAAAACTGTAATTTACCGGGTTTTTGCTCTCCTTCTGGCAAGTTTTTTAACTCTTTTTCTGCCAATTCTTTTTCGCCAATCTCGATTTCCAAAGGTTCTTTGCAGGATTCGCAAATCCTCCGGCAAAGCCGCTGGGCGACAACACAATTAACTGATGAGTTGATTAAAAACGGCTCGATTTTCATGTCCAAAAGCCGGGGAATGGCGCCGGCGGCATCATTGGTATGCAAAGTGCTCAACACGACATGGCCGGTTAAAGCCGAGTGAATGGCCATATCGGCAGTTTCGTAATCGCGAATTTCACCGATCATAATGACATTGGGATCTTGGCGAACGATTGATCGCAGGCCATTGGCGAAAGTAAAGCCGATGGCGGCGTGGACTTGCGCTTGATTGATGCCGTTCATGCGGTATTCAACCGGATCTTCCAAAGTAACAATATTTATGCCAACACTTTTTATTTTATCGATGACGGCGTATAAAGTGGTTGTTTTTCCCGAGCCGGTCGGACCGGTAACCAAAGCCATACCGTGGGCTTTGTGGATATTTTCATCCAAAACCTTAAAAGCAGTGCCGCGCAAGCCTAATTGCTCCAAAGTAAGAATTCCCGCCGATTTATCAAGAATCCTGGCGACTATTTTTTCGCCGTTGACTGTTGGCAAGGAGGAAACTCGAAAATCGACTGCGGCGCCGTCGGCAACGGTTTGGAAACGGCCGTCTTGCGGAAGGCGCGTTTCATCAATTTTCATATTTGATAAGATTTTTATCCTTGAAATTATTGCCGGGTGCATTTCTAATGGCAAGGAAATAACTTTTCTTAATATTCCATCAACCCTGTAGCGAATAATGACTTCTTCTTCGGTTGGTTCAATATGGATATCGGAGGCTTTTTCGCGAATGGCTCTTTTAAACAAGGAATGGACAATTTTTGCCGCCGGGGCGGTTTCAACAATTTCGTCCATCGCGGCTTGAGGCGAAGCTTTTTTGGTCGGTGTTAGTTCTTCTTCCTCTTCTTCGGCCGATTCAACAATTTTTTTAAGCTCGCCCGAAAGGGCGGAATACTGGTCGATTACATGATTAAGATCGGTTTGAGTGCAAATATGAATATCGAGGTCCATGCCGGTTTTTTTCTTGACGAATTCAATAGTTTCGCGGTCTTCGGGGTCAATCATCGCCACAATCAATTTACCGTCTTTTTCTTCGACAGGCACCACTTGATAATGTCTGGCAATGTGTTCAGGCAGTAGACTCAAAACCCGTTTGGAAACAGTAGTTTTTGATAAATCCATATAACCGATATTAACAGGCTGAAAAATCGGTTCTTCTTTTCCTTTTCCGCCAATATCTTGTTTGAATTCCTGGCTGGGGCGAAAGCGGGGGACATTTTTTTCAAGCGAAAGATATGTTTTTGAGGGGTCTCGCATGTCTTTAACCGTTTTTGAAGGATATTTAATCATCACAAAATGACCGAATCCGGGAATATTTACATTTCGGCCGGCGGAAAGTTCTTTAGAAATGGATGATTGCAACTTATTAAGAATATTACTAACTTTTTCTAAACTTATGCCGGTATTTTTACTCACCAGCTTTTTAAGCTCATTTGAAGTCAAACGCCCCTCCTAATAGAAAATAATCGCGCTTTTAAGTCGCTAATAATATTGTAGCATAGTTTGATTTTGTTGACGAATAGCATATATTAGAAATACCGAAGTTCAAGTATAAATAATAAAAAAAATTAATCAATTTGATATTTAGGTTTTGATTTTCGGATTTTTAATTATGGTTTTATATCGTAAATATCGTCCCCAAAAATTTGTCGATATTGTTGGTCAAGAACACATTAAGGTGACCTTGGCCAATGCTTTGGCAAGCAAAAAATTCGGTCATGGCTATCTTTTTGCCGGTCCCAAAGGTTCCGGTAAGACGACAATCGCGCGGATTTTAGCCAAAGCGCTGAATTGCACCGGCCGCAAGTTGGGTAAAGACTCTTTTGAGCCCTGCAATAAATGTGTCTCGTGCAAAGAAGTTACCACCGGCAAAGCCCTGGATTTAATTGAAATTGACGCTGCTTCCAATCGTGGCATTGATGAAATTAGAATTTTGCGGGAAAAAATTCGTTTTGCTCCGACTTCTTCTGCTTATAAGATTTATATTATTGATGAAGTCCATATGCTTACGAGAGAGGCGTTTAACGCCCTTTTAAAGACTTTAGAGGAGCCTCCACCACACGCTATTTTTTTGATGGCAACAACCGAACCGCAAAAAATCTTGCCGACGATTCTCTCGCGCGTTCAAAGATTTGATTTTCACAAAGCCACATTGGAGGAAATTACTAAACTTTTAGAAAAAATTGTCAAAGCGGAAGAAATTAAAATCGACGAAGAAGCTATTCAACTTTTGGCCCAGCTTTCTTTTGGTTCGTACCGTGACAGCTTGTCGCTTCTAGAGCAAATATCTTCGGTGCGCCAAACGAGTGTTTCGAAAATAACTCTAGAGCAAATTCAGCAAATTCTTGGCTTGGCTCAGGAAAAAAGCATTTTTGATTTTACAAAGTATTTAGCCGAAAAAAATCGCCACAAACTTTTCGAAATTCTTTCCAAGCTTTATTTTCAGGGTGTTGAAATGGAAAATTTTACCATTAAGCTAATCGAACTTTTGCGTAAAATCGCTCTTTATAAATTAGGTGAAAACCAACTTTACGATTTGACCAAAGACCAAAAAGAAATGGTGATAAATTTTTCCGAAAAATTTGAAATAGATGATCTTATGGCGCTGATTGAAAAACTGACAAAAGTTTTGCCGCAAGTCAAATCTGCCAATTTGCCGACTTTGCCGCTGGAAATGATTGTGTTTGAATTAACGCAGAATAATGCGTCTACCGACTACCGTCTACCGACTACCAAAAAAAAGAAACCGAAACTAAAAATAAAAGATGATAAGGAAGATATTAAACTTCCAAAAATAAATTACAAAGTTGGCTCTCATGATTTTTGGCCGCATGTAATCACTGAAGCCCGCAGCCACAACCATCATCTGGCGGCACTTTTGCGCGACGCGGCTTTGGCAAAAAGCGATACCGAAACCATCACTTTAGCTTTTAAATTCAAATTTCACTCCGATATTATCTCCGGCAAGAAAAACACTCAATTGATTGAGGGAATGATTCAAAAAATTACCGGTAAGAATTACCAGCTTGTTTGTATAGTTGATCCCGATTTGGTAATTAAAAAACCAACTGATTCCGATGAAGAACTCTTAAACGGCGCCAAGGAAGTGTTTGAAGTGGACTAATAATCTTTTTTTAGAGAAATTATATAGGACTAATATTTATACCATTAGAATGATGTGTCATTGCAGTGGTATATTTAAGGTTTGATTTTAAAAAACAAACCTGCTTGTAAGGATACCTGACAGCCCTTTGGTCTGAGTTCAAGGTCGAAGACTTGCTGCGAGGTAGTTTATTGAAAGGCGATTTTCTTTTTGATTTTTACGATATCGATAGATAATGCTTGAATATCCTCAGTTTCCATTTGTTTGACTTCTTCTATCTTGGTCAGAATTTGTTGATGGGCCTTTTCATTTTTTGTATCTCCGGTTACTTTAACTTCAACTATTTCACCGATTTTATTAATATCCTTATCGCTTAGAGCCATAATTCTCCTTGATCATTTAATTTAATCTTAACACTGCGGGTTGTATTTGTTAAGACACTGTTGTCCATTGCAGTCTTGGCGAAGATGGGAGGTTTTTGAGGTAGAGTAGTTATTACAATCCGCTAACTCCAGTAATTTTAAAGCTATCAGTGATGATTTTTTGATCAGAAGCACTTGTTGATCCATTCATTATTAACCAGATTTGATCATTCGTGTCAGGAANTAAATCCGGAATCAGCTGGTGCTGTTCCAAAAGCATCGCTTGACTCTCCAAACCAGGCTGTACTATCATCAGATACTATTAAATTACTATAACAATAGTTAAGTTTAATTCCATTCGGACCCTGACTGCACATACTGTTATCTGTGTAGAAAATAGGACTGTGTGCTGTTTGGTTTGAATAACTTTGCCAGCTCTCTTTAACAAAAACCGAATAATTAGCACCATAATGACGAGAAGAATATACGCTGATACTATCGGTCTTTAATTTCCATCCTGCTGGTAGTGAAGTTTGTGGCGTTGGAGTTGGTGTGGCGGTTTGTCCACTCGATGGTGTAGATGTTTTGCTTGGATTGGATGATGTGCCGGGCGAAGTGGCAGGTGATGCTGAAACAAGTGATGATGATGTTGGTGTTGGATTGGTAGTACTTGATGAAGTTCCCGTGATCTTATAATTGTAGTACCAGCCGAAATAGCCAATGGCGCCGGCGGTAACGACGGCGGCAACCCACAAAAGCCAGGGACGGATTTTAAATTGCATGTTCATTAGACCTCCTTTAATTTTATCTTTACTGTATTATACTATGTTTTCCACATATTCCACAGTTTCCACAGGACTTGCATATAAAATCGGGAAGTGTAAAACTTAAAACTGCAAGACAAAACTTTTAAGGAGGGAAATGGCCGAAACAGGAATTGTTAAAATTCCACCTCAAAATACCGAAGCCGAGCAATCACTGTTGGGTTCAATTTTGATGGACAAAGATGCCATTATTAAAGTGGCGGATATTGTCCAGCCGGAAGATTTTTACCGCGAAGATAACGGTATTATTTATAGCGCTATTTTAAAGCTCTACGAAAAACGCAAGCCGATTGATGTGGTAACTTTGACCAATGAACTAGAAAAAAACAAAAACTTGAAAACTGTCGGCGGCGCCACCTATATCACAACTTTAGTTAATTCCGTTCCCACCGCCGCTCATGTCGTAAGTTATGGCCAGATTATTCAGCAAAAAGCAACTTTGCGCCGGCTTATTTCAGCTGCTTCAAGCATTGTTGAATTCGGTTTTGACGAGAACTCCGATCTGGAATCGATTTTAGATAAAGCTGAAAGCACCTTGTTCGCCGTGTCGCAAAAATATGTTAAACAATATTTCACCTCAATCAAAGATATTTTGGAAGAATCGTTCGAGCGTATCGATAAACTTCATAAAGACAAAGGCCTTCTGCGCGGGGTGCCGACGGGCTTTAAAGATTTGGATAATATTTTAGCTGGAATGCAAAAATCAGATTTATTAATTCTGGCTGCCCGTCCTTCGATTGGCAAATCTTCTTTTGCCTTAAATATTGCCGACCATGTTGCTTGCGATCAAAAAATGCCGGTGGCAATTTTTTCGCTGGAAATGTCCAAAGAACAGATCATCGACCGTTTTTTGTGCTTGAGGGGCGCGGTTGATTCTTGGAAGCTTAGAACCGGAAATTTGGAGGACGAAGATTTTGGCAAGCTTAACTATGCCATGGGCGTGCTTTCGGAAGCGCCGATTTTTATTGATGACACGCCTTTTACTAACGCGATGGAAATTCGCACTAAAGCCCGGCGGCTTCAAATGGAGCAGGATTTAGGCTTAATTATTATTGATTATCTTCAGCTGATGTCCGGCGCTAAAGCCCGCGATGCCGACAACCGCGTCCAAGAAGTTTCGGAAATTTCCCGTTCGCTCAAGGCTCTTGCCCGTGAGTTAAATGTGCCGGTGCTGGCAATTTCTCAGCTTTCTCGCGCTGTCGAACATCGTCCGGACAAGCGGCCAATGCTGGCTGATTTGCGCGAATCTGGTTCAATCGAGCAAGATGCCGATGTGGTAATGTTCATTTACCGCGATGATTATTATGATCAAGACTCCGACAAGAAAAATATTGCCGAAGTTTTAATCCGCAAGCATCGCAACGGACCGACGGGCGATATCGAACTTTATTGGAAACCGGAGTTTATGCGCTTTGCGACCATCGAAAAAAAACTTACGGAAAAAGTAGGAAATTAAGAACAACACTTAGTTCAAGGGATAAACTTTTGTTCTCAGCCGCCCTAACCATCCTATTCGTCGCTTTCTATTTGACTTCGGCTAAAAAACCTCGTCAAACGAAACGCTCCTCAACCGGCATTCCACAAAAATTCATCCCTTGAACTCAACTATGTTTTAGTACTAAATATATTTGTTTACTTGACTTTTTGTTAAAAATGGTGTATACTATTTTAATAATGAAAAATAGGAGAGTACTTTAATAGGTGGGGATGAACGGCACAGGTAAAGCTAAGGAGGGATACTCGGTTTTACCTCTGCCGTGCAAAAACAAAAACAAAAAGGACAGTACCTTACTAACCAACGGCAGAAAAAATGGGTTGAGTTACGCTTCCCTTACTGTGAACGCATCGCGTTTATGGTAGGGACAAAGCCAATTACTTTGCCTTTACCATAAAGGCGCGACGTGCGGTCAATAATTTAAAATAATTTGGGCCGATTTACGATCGCGCCTTTTTCATTGGCGTAAAACTATATATCGTAACAGAATAGTTGGGTCTTGTCAAGTAGCGGGGTGGAAAACTATTGACAAAAATAAAATCTCTGGTATAATAATAATTGCTGGCAGAAGCTGACCTTGCTACATTGCGATGTTGCTACTTTGCAACATTTCTCTATTGCTGCTTGCGATTGCTTTTGCTACATTTCTCCGTTTTGCCTTTGCGTTTGCGTTTGCCTCCGGGCGCCCCAACTAATTGGGGCGCCCATCTTTTTTATTAAGATGTTTTTTTGCTATAATATTGACACTATGGATTCACCAATTTTAAAAGATCTCAATAAGGAGCAAATTGAAGCCGTAAAAACCACCGAAGGACCAGTGCTGATTTTAGCCGGCGCGGGTTCCGGCAAAACAAAGGCGCTTACTCATCGTATTGCCTACTTAATTCAAGAAAAAAAAATTCATCCCCAAAATATTTTAGCGGTGACTTTTACCAATAAAGCTGCCGGCGAAATGAAACTAAGAATTGATAAATTACTCGGAGCAATTCGTTCACAAAAGGGAACGCACGAGCAAATTTTTCAACTTCCGTGGATGGGAACATTTCATTCGGTTTGCAGTAAAATCCTCCGCAAAGAAATTCAAAATTTGGGCTATCGCCGCTCGTTCGTTATTTATAACGAAGACGAATCTTTGATCGCCATTAAGCATGCGATGGACGATCTAAACATTGACAAAAAGGAATCTAATCCCAAGACAATTAAAAATTTCATTTCCGGCGCCAAAAATGAACTCTTGACACCGAAAAAATATCAGCCCTACGCCCGCGGTTATTTCGGCGAAATTGTCAGTAAAGTCTATGAGCAGTATCAAAAAGATCTCAAAACCGCTAATGCTTTGGATTTTGACGATTTAATTATGCTCACTGTTGAATTATTCGAAAGGCATCTGGAAATTTTAAGCCGCTGGCAAAATCTTTTTCGCTATATTTTAATTGACGAGTATCAAGATACCAATTTTGCTCAATATAAATTAGTAAAACTTTTAGCGCAAAAGCACAAAAATATTTGTGTCGTCGGCGATGATTTTCAAGCCATCTACGGCTTTCGCGGAGCAAATTTTCGCAATATTTTGGATTTTGAAAAAGATTATCCAAAAGCCAAAGTTATCAAAATGGAACAGAATTACCGTTCGACAAAAAGCATCATTACTGCGGCTCAAAAAGTGATTGAAAAAAATGTTTTGCGGTCTGAAAAAGAATTGTGGACTCAAAACGAAGACGGGCTTCCGTCAACGGTTTTTGAAGCCAGAAATGAAATTGATGAAGTGGATTTTGTTCGCACAGAAATTGAAGCCCTTAAAAATTTTCACAAGTTAAATGATTTTGTTATTTTGTACCGTACCAATGCCCAGTCGCGCATTTTGGAAGAAATTTTTATGCAAAATAATATTCCCTACCGTTTAATTGGCGCTTTGCGGTTTTATGAACGCAAAGAAATTAAAGACATTCTATCGTACTTAAAATTAATTTTAAACGCCGAGGACAGAGTCTCGCTTAAAAGAATTATTAATGTTCCTCCGCGCGGCATCGGAATAAAATCTCAAAATGCAAATCTCAAATCTCAAAATGAAAATCCAAAAATAATTAAATTTCAGGAAATGATGAATCATCTGCGGAGCGAAGCGAAAAATAAGAAAATTGCCGAATTAATTGACGAAATTACCAATGTTACTGATTACAAAAATTTTATTTTGGACGGCACCGAAGAAGGGGAAATGCGCTGGGAAAATGTCGAAGAACTAAAATCAGTCGCCGCTAAAGCAGAAAATTTAGAGGATTTTTTGGAGCAAGTTGCCTTGGTGGCCGACATTGATAATTATGACCAAAACACCGAAGCGGTGACGCTAATGACTTTGCACAATGCCAAAGGTTTGGAATTTCCCATCGTTTTTATGGTCGGAATGGAAGAAGGATTATTCCCCCATGTTAACTCAATGTTCGAACCGGCCAATTTGGAAGAAGAGCGCCGGCTTTGCTATGTCGGCATGACGCGGGCGGAAAAAAGATTGTACCTAACTTATGCTGTCTCGCGTATGCTTTTCGGCGCGGTCCAATCAAATGCGCCCTCGCGCTTTATTGCTGAAATCCCCGAAGAATTAGTCGAACGACTGTGATCCTCTGAACCTTTAATCACACTTCCGAAGTGATACTAAACTGGTTAAAATTTCAAGAGGCTACCATACTATTCAGCGATCATACTTATTTGGTGAATTACTATCAAATATTATGCGGTCGTCGATTTTTACGATAGTAATTTAACCAGTAAAAAAACTAATTTTTTAACAATCTAATAAAATGATAAAATAAGATTTTTTTGCTATTTTAAGAGGCTGAGTACTTCGAAGCTTGCTTCGAGGATGAAAGCCTAATTAAAACAAACTTTCCCTTTAGGGATACCTCGTCAGCCGATTCGGTCTGAGCCTCACGGTCGAAGACTTGCTGCGAGGTAGTTTATTTTTGGTTGAAATTTTAGGGCAATAATGTAATATTGATACTGAAACAAAATTAACTCTTCACCTTGTGAAATTGCGAAGCACGAATTTTACATGGTAAAGGAGTATCTATTTTATCGTTAATTATTGCTATCTGGATAGCCTTATCTAATCGAAGCACTCCGGTTACCCCCATGGTTTCCGGCATTGTTGATACGGCTGACGCCAATCATCCGAAAGAAGTTTATTACGGACGGCCGGGACTTTTTTTGCTATCTGATATGACATCCGACTTGAGCATTAGAATTTATCCGGAAGATAAAACGGAAATTTTCCCCGCTCCAAATTTGGGTTTGGGAAGTAAAATTACCATCAATCGTGCTTTACCGGTGACAATTAATGATGCGGGCAGCATCACAATCGTGCGGACTTGGGAAAAACAAATTAAAGATTTTTTAAGCGAGCAAAAAATAATTTTAGGTGATCAGGATAAAGTCGATCCCGATATTAACACATGGTTGAGGTCGGATACCAGAATTAATATTACGAGAGTGGCGGAGACGGAGATAAAAGAAGAAGAATCTATCGCTTATAAAACGATTACCAAAGAAGACCCTTCGATGGAAAAGGGCAGATCAAAAGTTGAGAGCGCGGGAAAAAACGGCGTAAAAATAAAAACTTTTCTTGTTCGAAGAGAAAACGGCCAAGAAGTTTCGCGAAAGCTTGTCGGCGAAGAAATAAAAACGCCGCCGGAAAATAAAATTGTTACTGTTGGCACAAGAGTCGTCGAGCTTGGGCGGGGCAGGGCGTCTTGGTATGATTGGATTTCGGGAATGACGGCGGCGCACAACAGCCTGCCGATGGGTTCGTATGTTCGAGTAACGGCTGTCAATTCAG
>Ga0076302_133_pt1 | contig 11739 bp, 13 predicted proteins | sample RifGroB1_FD_67986 | JGI IMG/M metagenome (GOLD analysis project Ga0076302, IMG submission 67986) | Berkelbacteria bacterium GW2011_GWB1_38_5
CAATCAGTCTTCCTTCGCTTTCTGATGCGCCGGCATCAATAACAACAGTTTTAGAGGTGATCATTTTTTGATTAATAAGCCCTTTTACTCCCGTGGCAGTTACTAAAATATCAGCCTTCAAAGTGTATTTTTTTAAATTATTTGTTTTCGAATCGCAAACGACCGCCTCAATTCCTTGGCTTTTTAACATCGCTGCCAACGGTTTTCCCACCAGAATACCATGGCCGATAATAACGATTTTTTTATTGCGATAATCGATATTATAAAATGACAATATTTTGATAATTGCTTCGGCTGTTGGAGCGGAAAATTGTCCGCTAAAACCATCAATATCTTTTTTCGGATCTATCGTCCTTATGATTTCTTCTGTGGGCAAATCGCTTGGCAGAGGCAATTGCACGACAATACCGTTTACGAATTTATTATTGTTAAGATCTTTAATTAAAGAAATAATCTTATCAGCAGAACTATCTTTTTTAAGGTAGTATAAATGAAATTCCACCCCTAACTTTCGAGCGATTTTTTCTTTGGCCTTAACATATTTAATGCTCGCCAAATCATCGCCGACTAGAATAATGGCTAAATCCGGATGAATTTTCTTATCTTTAAGCTCATTGATTTTTTGACTTAATTGTTGATATATTTTTTCAGCCACTGGCTGACCATAAAGCACCATCTTGTCCTTAATCGGCAAAATTTTGAGTAATCATTTTGCCGTATTTACCGGCATCAATCACTCCAATACCTATTCTGGTAAATTGGGGATCTAAAATATTTTCTCTGTGAGATTCTGAATTCATTAATCCTATTTGAGCAAGGTTCATGGTTGGCGCTAAAGCTAAATTTTCGCCGCCGCCATTAAAGATAACATTGGCGTCATTCATTCTTTCAAGAGGCGTTTTACCCGATAAATCGTCGTGGGAAAAATAGCCATTTCTTAGCATGTCCATCGAATGAGTGCGGGCCACATTTCTTATTAAAATATCCATTTTTAATGGCGCCAGACCAGCTTTTGTTCTTTCGTTATTGATTAAAATTAACATCTGATTTTCGGAAGCTTCATCAATACTAATCTGATTTGTTTGAAAACTTAGCTTGGTAATGCCGTCATGTTCAGGACTAACTCCATAAAAAGTTAAAGTGTTATTGAGCCGGCCTAAGATGTTTTCCATTCGATTTTCAACATCGGCAGTAATTTTAATTAAAGGACCGCCAATTACCGAATCGGAAAATTGACTTTTTATGTTATTGGAAACGGGAAAAATCATCACAATCATTAAAAAAACGGAAACGATTGCCGTGCCCTTAATCATTCCCGCAAGAATGCCAAAATAAAGATTGGTTTTTCTACCATTAATATAATCGGGAATATAATGAAAAATTAGCATGGCTAAAAAATAAAAGACTATTTGAGTGATTGTCCAAAGCAGGAAAAAACCCAAAGGTTTGGCAAGGTCAGTATTCGTTCCCTGAGTAACTAAAATTGAACTAATTATATCGTAAAACTTTAAAGCGATAAGAAAAGATAAAACAATACCTACGACATCAAGGGCGGTTTTTAAAAACCCGCGGCGGTAGCCGTCAATAGTATAAATAGCAATTATCACTAAAACTAAAATATCAACCCAACTAAACATTTATCCCTCTTTTCAATGATATCATTTTTTTATTGATGGTTCGACTTTGCTCACCATCAATCTCTTCGAGAGCCTGAGGGCTCCTCAGAGCATCGAATGGCCTGAGCTTGTCGAATGGATTGATTTTTGTTTCCAGTTATCTATGGCCTTGACCAAAGCTTCTTTGGCCAGAACGGAACAGTGGCGTTTTACCGGCGGCAAGCCGCCCAATGCTTCGGTAACAGCATTGTTGGTTATCTTTATAGCTTCAGAAACTGTCTTACCTTTAACTATCTCTGTCATCATCGACGAGCTGGCAATTGCCGCGCCGCAGCCAAATGTTTTGAATTTAACATCGGTAATTTTGCTCTGATTAATATCTTTGGCAGGTTTGATTTTTAAAGAAAGTTCCATCACATCACCGCAAACGGGATTGCCGACTCGGCCAACGCCGGAAGGATTTTTGATCTGACCCATATTTTTAGGATGCAGAAAATGATTCATCACTTTTCTGCTATATAATTTTTCAATTGTCATTGTTTCCTCCATAAGGACTTATTTCTCTAAGACGGTCTACGACTTTTCTTATTTTTTTTACTGCATAGTCTAATTCTTCTTTGGTGGTTTTATCTCCTAAAGTAAACCTCACTGAACCGGCGGCTCTTTTGGGATCAGAATATGTGGCCATAATCACATGTGACGGCTCAAGCGACTGCGAGGTGCAAGCCGAACCTGTTGAACAACCGACTCCTTCTAAATCCATCGCAATCACAATTGACTCGCCTTCGATATATTTAAAATAAAAATTGGCGTTATTGGGACTGCGTAATTCTTTTGAACCGTTTAACTCAACCTCTGATATTTCTTTTAAAACTTTATTTATAAGATAATCGCGCAGTCCTTTGATTTTCTGATTTCTGTCTTCGACTCTGAGGGATGAGCCCTCAGGCTCAGACTCGAATGAGATTTCTGATTTCTGATTTATCACTGATACCGCTTTCCCTAAAGCAATAATTCCCGTTATATTTTCTGTACCAGCACGAAAGCCCATTTCTTGTTCGCCACCAAAAGAGATATTTTTTATTGGTGTGCCTTTTTTAATGTATAAAGCGCCGATTCCTTTGGACGCGCCGATTTTATGGCCGGAAATTGTTAATAAATCAACATGCAAAAAATCCACATCCATCGGCAAGTATTCTGCCGCCTGAACGGCATCGGTGTGGAAATAAATACGCTTACCGCCAACCGCCAACCGACTACTGTTCTCTTTTTCAATCATTTTGCCGATTTCACGGATCGGTTGGACAGTACCGATTTCATTGTTAACATACATAATTGAAACCAGAACTGTATTTTCTTTAATCGCCTTTTTAATTTTTTCAGTTTCGATAATACCTTCACGATTTGGCTTAATATATGTTACCTCGGCCAACCCTTCTTTTTCCAAAGCTTTGCAGGTATTTAAAACAGCGTGATGTTCGATTTGAGAAGTGATGATATGAGGAAGAGAAAATGGTTGTTGGAAATTGGAAATTGGTTTGGAAATTAGAAATTGGTTATTGGACTGACTATTTTCTATTTTCTGATTTCCTAACTGTCCTCCGTTTTCTTCTAACGGATTTCTAATTAGCCCTCTTATCGCAAGATTGTCAGCTTCAGTGCCGCCGGAAGTAAAAACGATTTCTGCCGCATCAGCATTCAAAAACTTGGCTGTCTTTTCGCGCGCCTCGTCAACCGCCGCTCTGGCGATTCTCCCCCACTCATGAATACTTGACGGATTGCCAAAATTTTCTTTTAAATATGGCAATAGGGCAGTCAGAACTTCAGATTTTACTGGGGTTGTGGCCCCGTAATCTAAATATACTTTCATTTAACCAACTTTCTTAAATCTTGAATGCACTCTTTGCACTCGCCTTTTAGTTTGAGATATTTTGGGTAAGACAAAACCACGGCTATCGGTTTGCTGTAACGCATGACTTCAAAAACTTCACCCTTTTCAACATTTTTTAAAATTTTAGAGACTTGAGATTGCAGTTCGTTAACATTGATATTTTTGCTCATTTTAACCTCAATTATATATTACATCATATATAACATATGTCAACCCCTCAGGGTTGACACTGAGTAACATCGAAGTGTCAAGATAGTAATAATGAATAATGTATCGAACACTAAAAAAATATATAAAAACTCAAGGGATGAACTTTTGTGAAATGCCGGTTGAGACGCGTTTCGTTTGACAAGAGAATGTCGGGACGATGTCAAACAGAAAGCGACGAATAGGTTGGATGTAGCTTCGCAATCGACTGACGTCGAAAAGGCGGCTGAAAACAAAAGTTTTTCCCTTAAGTATAGCGCAATTTAGAAATTATTCTGCCGGCTGGGCTTCCACTTTTGTGTACGAGATCTGATATTGTGAGATAGGAGTTTCATCCTCATCGATAATTTCAATCGCAAGTTCGGCGCCATTTTTGCTAAAAGTCAAAGTTTGTTTGTCGGCCGACATTAAAGTCCAGGTGTCCTTAAGAGTATTTTTATAATATTCCCAAATTTTGCTGCTGCTTTCTTTGGCGTAATATTCGATTAAAACTTGTGTTCCGTCAGTAGATTTTTCATAGATTGAGCGAATTGAGCCAGGATATCTTGGCACATCAGCTAAATCTGCTCCTTCAACATCAATATCGGGAATTTTTAGATTGCTTACCGGCTTAGCTACCGCCGAAGACGAAGCTGTCGGTGTCGGTGTGATAAAAGATTGGGAATTTTTAGCTGCGTTTAATGCCGAAGAAGAAATATTTTTAGTTTTAAGATACGTCCAATAAAAAACCCCTCCGCTAAAACCTAAAATAAAAATCAAAATTACCAAAACAAAACTTTTCCAATTTTTCTTCATCCTAATTACATTATCACACAACCTTTACCGCTTGCCAATTAATTGATAGAATATGAGTATGCGCATATCATTTTCGGCCTTCGACACTTTTAGTCGCTGTCCCCTAAAATACAAATTTTCTTATATCGACAGAATTCCAATTGCCAAAAAACCTGAACTTGAATTTGGTTCTTTGATACATGGAATTGTTGAAAACGCCTTAAAAAGAGAGCCGATTATTCCCGCAATCGAAGAAACACTAAAATTATATGATGAAGGTTTTAAGAATATTACCTCATTTGCCGATGATAGACAAAAAGACCAATATTATCCAGTTGGCAAAGAAATCATCAAGACTTTTTATAAAACTCTAACGCCAGGATTACAGGATACCATTGCCACCGAAAAAAGATTTTATATTCAGCTAAACGATAAACACACTTTGTCCGGAGCCATTGACCGGATCGATAAATTACCATTTGGCGCCTATGAAGTCATTGACTACAAAACCAATTTTAAACCAAAAACCCAGCAGGATATTGATAAAGATAAGCAACTAGGATTTTATAATATAGCGATTAAAGAGCTTTGGCCTGATGCCGAAGACGTTCGGCTTTCAATGTATTTTCTAAAACCCGATTTGAAACTTACCACCACACGGCAAGACGATGAGATTGATGCTCTAAAAGAAGAAATTATTGAAACTGCTGAAAAAATTGAAAATGAAAAGGATTATTTACCCAAAGAAAATAATTTCTGCGATTGGTGCGACTACCAGCATCTTTGCCCTTTAAAAAAGCAAAAAGTTGCCCCAGAAAAAGAAGAAGATGTTGAAATGATTTTTGAAGAATATATTTTAGCCCAACAAAAAATGAAGGACTTAGAACCTAAAATCCATAACCATTTCGACAAAGAAAAAATTGAAAAATATCACCATAAAAAAGGCGTTGTTTCAAGATCTCAAGAAAATAAAAAATTGTCTGTTAGAAAAAACTAAAGAGCGAAATCCTTATTTATACCCGGCCAAAAAAGATTAATTGTCTCCGTCTTGCTTTTTGAACCGTAATAAGGATTTTGGGTCAGCTCCGGAGTATTGTTTGAACAAAGAAAATAATATCCTTTTGTATCCGTCGAGCCACTATCAAGAATTCGGCCATTTTTAAATAATTTGACCGATGCGCCAGCCATGGGCTGTCCGGCTGAGGTCACTTGACCCTTTATAAAAGCCGAGGGTTGAAGAATCAAATTAGCATTTTGATAAGTAAAGGCAGACATTCTGATCGGTCCCCAACGCTTGCTGACCTCGTAACAGCCGTTTGCCGAAGAACTTGGAGTCGCTTTTTTCCACTCAACTGTAACCATATCACCACTAGGTATCATGGCCTCATAGAAACCTTGACCGTTGGTTTCAACTTCATCAAGTTTGTAGCTATAAATTCCATTGGGACCACTGCCATAAAAATAAATCTTTTCTCCTCCTAAGGGTTCTCCACTTAATTCATCAAAAACCAATTTTCCTTTTATAAAAACTACCTCTATAACAACCGCCGAACTTTTAAGCTTTCCCGTCACTTTCCCGTAAGTGAAAAGTCCTGTCCCAGCAATCACCAAAACTAAAGCAATCGATAATAACATTTGCGTTCGTTTGTTGATCTTTCGCAATTTTGCCAACATAAAACCCTCCTTTTGAGTTATAAATAATGTCTATATCCACTTTAACTCTCTCTCTGCGTGTCAAGTTTTTATAAATTTTGTTTTGTCAAGTCCCCGATTTTTTGTACACTTAAACGGCCAAAATCTATCTCAAACACACCATTCATAACAAATTAAAAACCATCAATAATTACTCTAATTCCCGCCATATTTTCTATTTTAGTACGATCGGGTTATAATAGAAAATAATGAAAAGATTTAGGATTGGTATGATTGAAGAGAAAATCATTGAAGTAGCGGGACTTGGAATTTTAAGCCTTGCCGTCTTAACGTCCCCTAATCTTTCTAAAATCTTAATCCCGATATTAAAAGATCGCGGCAAAAAAGGATTTAAAAAACTGCTAAAACAACTCGAAGAAAAAAGAGTTGTTTATCTAAGTGGAGAAAAAATCCGATTGACAAAAAGGGGGCGAGAATTACTAAATGAGATATATCTATCGAATTTTAAAATCACAAAGGCTGACCGGTGGGACGGACAATGGCGACTTGTCTCATATGATGTTCCCGAAATTTACAAAAAGTCCCGCAATATCTTTAGGCGTGTGTTGGAAAGCAATGGCTTTTATCAAATTCACAAAAGTTTGTGGGTTTCGCCTTATGATTGTAAAGAAGAAATCGCTGTTTTTTCTAAAAATTTAAATATGACGGATGATGTTATTGTTATGAACACCGACCTTCTTCCAAATCAAAAAGAGATGATTAAGCACTTTAAGTTAAACAGTCCTAAAAAAGTCTAAAATAACTGGTTATTTTCTATTTTACGACGATCGTGTTATCTTCAAAAAAGTATCTTCGGTTAATAGGAAAAGTTGAAAGATTTAGAACTCAAAATCCTCCAACATTTCAACAAAGAACAAATCGAAAAATATCACCATGAAAAAGGTGTTGTCTCAAGATCTCAAGAAAATAAGAAATTAACCATAAAAAAATCATAAAAAAAGAGCCCGGCGGATGCCGAAGCTCGTAATAGTTCTATTTGTCTAGTCGTTCCAGGCAGCTGGACAGTCACAGCCCTGGTTGGGACATCGGTTGTTAAGCATAAAGACCTCATATGGCGCAATGTGGCCACAACGCCAGCAGGCCTCATTATGGGCAGGACAAATCTTACCTGTTCGGACGCCTCTGATCATAATCTCGTGCGGCTCAAGAAACATCAAGTCAAGCCGTATTTTTTCAATCTTTATTCCTTGTAGGACATTTCTCGCTAATTGAGCAAACCTGCGGCGATACGTGAACCAAAATGTGTCGCAGAAATTATCGCTGGCGTAAAAAATGTAAGAATGAGATAAGTCCCTTTGAGGACTAATTTCTCCCATCATCCCGTCTTTATCAACGGCAATATCTTTTGGAGATTCAACCATCCCTCGCAGGATGGTGAATCCCACTCTTTGATTATCAGGATACAAGAAATCCTTGAGTTTGCCGAAAACCCTCAAAAAATATTCCATTCTACCAAGACGACTGAGCTCCCAGGCCATAGCTTGATCCTCACTCGCTTGGCCGTCTTCCACTTCTACTTTCTTCCAGTTCCACCGAAGGAAACGGAGCGATAGCCAATCGTATCTTGCTTTCAGGCTAAGTCTTTCCCATACATCATGCGCCTTTTCGATAAGTTCTGGTTCTGGCCAAGGAATGATCGGTAGGATAATCTTAACCGCAATATCGCGAAGACTACTACCTTCAACCAGTTGCATATTGCCAATACGATTTTCGACTCCCCGGATATGATCATCGAAAACATCAATCGGCTCGTTTTGAAAGTTCAAGGTGCACCTCCCTCTATAGGTGACTTCATGATAGAGAAAATTACCCTTATTGTCAAGGGAGATCTGTTTATTTTATTGACTTATAATCTAAAAAATTCTATAATGCTTTTAGGATTCTGTTGAGGAGGATAAGATGACATCTGGACCTCTTGAATTGTTTGATACGGGTACGATCCTTGAAGGCTCAAATTCCGAAGAACTCGTCAGAGCAGTCTCGCATCAGACAGAAACAGAGTTCAAAATAGCTTTTGATGGGTTACCCCTTTCAAATCTAGGAGAAATTAGCTGCCGTTATTACATCTCAAGGATTGACCGAGTCTATCATTCAGCGGATGGAGAAATCCGTCTCAATCTTCAACCAACAATAGAAACCAACATTTCCCTCGGAATAGTTGACGAAAACCTCTTTCATTCTGCCAGTTACGTTATCGAGACTCGTCGCGGAACACTTCGACTACACCGCTCATAAAGAGCATCCCATCACAGACGCGCCATAGAGCTCGTCTGTTTTTTAAGTGTCTAGTCCGAAGAGTTCTGTTGCATTTTTGGAAGTTTGTTTAGCAACTTCTTCCAAAGGAATTTTTTTAATTTCGGCAATTTTTTTGGCAACTTCGATAACAAAAGCTGGTTCGTTGCGCTTGCCCGCCTTGGCGCGACCGCCAAGTCGCGACAGGCCGCGATATGGCTCGGGAGTTAAATATGGACAATCGGTTTCGATTAAAATTTTCTCCAACGGCACCTCCCGTATCACTTCGGAAGTGTGATTATTTTTGGTAAAAGTGATGAGGCCAGTAAATGAAATATAAAAACCTAAATCCAAAATCACCTTGGCAAAATCCCAATTTTCTTGAAAGCAATGCATCACTCCTTTTGGCATAGGGCTTTGCATCATAAGAATTGTTAATACATCTTGTGCGGCATCGCGCGAATGTAAAATTATTGGTTTTGATATTTGGGCAGCAATTTGAAGATGTTTTTTGAATAATTCTTCCTGTTCTTTAGCCAATGACTTATCGTAATAGTAATCCAAGCCCGTCTCACCAATAGCAACAACTTTCTTTTCTTGCGCCATTTTTAGAAATTTTTCTTCATCAAAATTTTCTTTAACATGAATGGGATGAAGGCCGACTGCGGCATAAAGAGTATCATATTTTTTCGCTATCTCAATAGCTTGCTCGGAAGTTTTTAGATCAGAACCAACATTTATGATATTTTTAACATCTACAGCAAAAGCCCGCTCAATTACTTGAGGATAGTCACTAGCAAAATTTTTAAAGTTGAGATGAGCGTGAGTGTCTATATAAATTGAATCCTCCTAACACTAATATATTCACGAATATAACACTAATTAGCAATCCTTTTGATTTTGACTCCGTCTTTAGTAAATACCGCCAAAATACCTAAATGATAGTTTTTTGTTTTAAGATATGCAAGAATTTGACTAATGTCATTTTGATAAAGATCATTTGAAACTTTTAATTCTATAATTATTTTATCCTCTACTAGAAAATCGAAGAAATATTTACTAACGATTTTCTCTTTATATTTAACTGGAAAATAAAGTTCTTTTTTAAAAGCTATATTTCGATTTTTAAATTCTTCCGAAAGAGCTCGTTGATAAGTTCTTTCTCGATGACCATATCCCAAATTATTATAAGTCTCATATATTGCACCAACAATTTTATAACTCAATTCTTTATAAATTATCTCTGTCATATTTGTGACAAATTAGTGAATAGATTTGTGTTAGGCTTATTCTATTTACCGAATATCGTTGCATAGACAATGGCAGCAAGGATCACAATTAATGACACGACTGTTTTGAACTTAATCTTTTCGTGCAAAAAGATTGTTGAGCCGATATAAACTATCACCGGCGAGAGGATAAGCACTAACGAAGTATAGACCACGCCATATTGCTGATATTGCTGAAAACCGTAAAATTTTGTAATCATTTGCAAAGTTCCCAAAAAAGCGGTTGAAATAATCAAGCCCATATTGGCGGGACTGACTTTGTTTAAATATGGCCGAAAATAAAAATAGAAAAAAATAAAAATAAGACCAGTACGGAAAAAGTATAAAGCCACAGGAGAATATACTTTTAACAAGATGTCTAAAATAATAAGCTCAACAGACATTAAAATCACCGCCAAAACCAGATTTTTTGTCCCAGAAGAGACTTCCAAATGGGCTTTTCTAAGATGCGCGGTTACCAAAGCGATCCCTGCAATTATTGCGGCAATAAAAATATGGACATTTCTCTCACCCTTTAAAAATATGGTCGCCAATAAGATCGTTAGCAAGGGTATTTCATAATCATGAACTTTCTCCGACTGGACTCCGCGGTAATAAAAAATGTTCCAAAAAATTGCCACCACCAGCATTAGAAAAAATAAAAATAAATAGTAGGGTTGAAATGCTTCAGAATTTATTTTGCCCAAATAAGGATAAAGGATGCCGGTCGAAATAACCAAAAATAAAAAAAGAATCGGAACATAGACCCTGATTTCCATTTGCCGGCGGGTTAAAATTATTTTATCAATTAAGATACCGCCGACTTGAGCCAGCGCTGCGACAAGAGCGAACATTTATTTCCTCCTTGGAAAAAGAATATCGGTTTGAAAACTTTTAAGCTGTTCGATAATTGACCATGATGTTTCGGGCATAAACGGCTCTATTTGATAGGCGATTTGAGCTATCGTTTGCAATAATAGTACAATTGTCTCTTTTAATTTCACCGGGTCTTTTCCTTCCAACTCCCATGGTTTATCGGCATCAATCCGCTGATTGGCTTCGGTAATCATTTTCCAAATTAAATCTAAGGCCTTTTCAAACTTTAGATTTTCGATTGCTTGATCGATTTCATAAAATGATTTGGTAATTGTCCGGTACTGCCAAACAATTTGATAATTTTTCGCCATCGTAATCACTCTTTGAACCAAATTTCCCAAATCGTTGGCCAAATCATCGCGATATCTTTTTTCAAAGCGGTCTATCGAAAAATCACCATCCTGACCGAACGGAATTTCGCGAAAAAGAAAGTATCGAAGAGTATCAACACCGTAAAGTTTGGCGATTTCCAATGGATCAATGACATTACCGCGAGTTTTTGACATTTTCTCGTTGTTAACAGTCAAAAAACCGTGAATGAAAATCTTTTTTGGCAGTTCAAAGCCAACCGCTAAAAGCATCGCCGGCCAGATAATACAATGAAAACGGAAAATATCTTTTCCAATAAGTTGAAGCGACGGCGGCCAGTTGCCGCGCGAACCGGTAATGTAGTTCAACAAAGCGTCAACCCAAACATAAATAGTTTGCTCTTTGTCCCACGGCACCGGCACTCCCCAACTTACTTTGCTGCGCGAGATCGCTAAATCTTGCAAAGGTTCTTTTAAGAAACTTAGAATCTCATTTTTGCGAAATATCGGCTCGATAACAATTTTGCCCTTGTTAATTAAATCCAATATTTGATTTTGAAATTTTGAAAGCTTAAAAAAGTAAACGTCTTCGTAAACCGCCTGGCATTTTGTTTTGTGAATCGGGCAAATATCACCAGGTAAAAGTTCTTTACCGGTTTTATATTCCTCGCAACCGACGCAATACAAACCTTGATAACGATCTTTATATACTTCGCCCATATCATAAAGTTTCTGAACAAATTCCTGAACATATTTTTCGTGCTCGGGATCGGTGGTGCGAATAAAATTATCATACTGAATTTCTAATGCCGACCAAGTTGCGCGATATTTCAGCGAAACATCATCGGCCAATT
>Ga0076302_107_pt2 | contig 11692 bp, 12 predicted proteins | sample RifGroB1_FD_67986 | JGI IMG/M metagenome (GOLD analysis project Ga0076302, IMG submission 67986) | Berkelbacteria bacterium GW2011_GWB1_38_5
AGAATTTATGGCAGAAATTGTGTCTGAAATACATTGATTAGACATTGGGTCGCTTTGACCGGCAACTTGAATAGTAACATTATTTTTAGCCCATTTTCGTAGCGGAGATTCGGCATTGCCGTTATCTTCATCGCGAATTGCGACTTTAACAAAATAATCAATTTGCGCCTGTTTGGAAATACCGGCATTTGTTGAGCTACTTGGCGTTTCTGGTTGAGCAGTTTCTGGTTGATTTTCTTCCGGAGTCGTATTTTTAGGTGGATTTTCTGGTGACGGAATAGCAGTTTTGGTATTGACATTTGATGGCGACGGAATCACTTTTGAAACCTTAACATCGGCGGAACTGCGACTGTAGAAGCGAACAACTATTAAGATCAGAAAGATTAATAAAAATACTCCCAGAACCAGAAAACAGCATTTTCTTTTCCTTAATTTAGGATTTAGCTCCGGTTTTTTTTCAGTTATTTTTTCTTCAGCCATTTTTCTATTTCAATTATATCAAATTGTGTTAAAATAATCTTGAATTAAATAAATCTAAATTTAGAAAGGAAAAAAATGCCAAAAGACGAACCAAACAAAGAGGAAGACGAAAAATGTTGTTGTTGCTCGGGCTGTGATGAAGACAAAAAAGAAGAATAAAATAAATTAGAAAGGGATTAAGATGATACCAAGTGTTTCATTTACTAATTTGAATAGTAACAATCTCATTTTTTTCTATAATATTTTTATTGTGGTGATTTTTTGGAGCTTAATTTGGAAAGGTATTGCTCTTTGGAAAGCTGCTAGAAATAATTCAAAACCGTGGTATGTGGTGCTACTTATTGTTAATACTCTTGGTATTTTAGAAATACTATATATTTTTGTTTTTTCGCCAAAAAATCAAGAAAAAGTCTAGAAATTTAATTTTAGTTTAAAGTGACTAAAATGAGAATTATTCCCATTAGAATCATAATGATTGGAATAATATAGTTGCTGTAAGAGGAAAGGCGAGCATTGATTTTCTGAAGCGCCTTAAGCGATTTTTCTCGGCTTGAAATAACGAAAATAATAAGTAATGGAATAATAAAGCCAATATTAAATAAAAATATACCCAGCAGTCCATTCCAATAATTAACACTGGTAGCTAAGAGTGCAATGGCGCCAAGGTAAATGCCACCGGCGCAAGGAACGGTGCAAAGTCCTATCAGGAATCCTAAAATAATGCCGGCAAGTAGAACACCTTTTTCAAGGTGTTTTTCAATATTAATGGGAATATGGCATCGTGTGATCCAAGATAAAATAGGAATTCGGTTGGCAATATGAGGCAAGAAATGAGCAAAGCCTACTATTATTAAAACAACTCCAGCCGTAATCCCGAAAAAACCATGAACACCGAATAAGTGAAAAGCTTTTAAAATACCGACACCAATTAGAAAGTAAGTCACAAAAATTGTTGATAAGTAACTAATACCAAAAATACCAATAAGGTTCTTTTTTTTCAAACTAAAAAGTATTGTTAAAGTAATTAAAAGCACGCCAATACTGCAAGGATTATATGAGTCAGTGATACCGGCTAAGAAAAGTGCCCAATAATTCATTTTGAAACCTCGGCGACGAGTTTTAATTCCACAGTTGGTTTTAGGGGATCATCGGTGGCAAAACTAATAACTCGTTCAACTTTACCTTCAACAGGCATGGCTGATGGATCATAGACCGCTTTGATAGTGAGTGATTTTTCCGATTCTAAATTTGTTTGCCAGTCGCTGTTAATGTGCATACTAAATTTGGGACTTTTGACGCCATCTTGAATTACATTGGCATAAGTGCAACCGCAAGAGGTTGTAAATTGTTTAAGAACAAGATTACTTTTACCTTTATTTGTAACCGTAAATTCATGGTCTTTAATATCCTGAACATTCATTTTTCCAAGATCAAATGTTGTTTCTTTTACTTCAATAATTGGTCGGTTGGGGTCATTAACAGAGACAGTGGGGGTGGAATTGGAAAAACCATACCAAATTCCATAGCCAAGTAATATCACTAATAAACTAAAAAAAATAATATAAAAACTTTTCATTTAAAAACTCCTATTTGGTTTCAAACTGGCAAGTAGATGCTTCTTCACACGATGTTTTGTTATCCATATTTTCCGGTTCGGTCATATTTGAACTTAGTCTGGCAAACTGCAAAAAGAGCAAAACAAAAATTACAATCATAGCGTATGGCGCAATTTTTGAAAAATAATTAATTTTAGCTGGTTTGAAATATTTAATCAAAAGTGAATTACTCACTACTGAAATAGAACTTAAAGCCATCGCTAGACCGGCTAGTTCCGGTCTTAAAACAAGACCAAACTCAATAAAAACTCGGGCAGCAATTGGGATACCAATAACATTGTATAAAAGAGCAAAAACCATATTTTGTTTTATTTTTGAAAATGTTTCTTTGGCTAATTCAATGGCGGTAACAACATCGTTAAGGTCATTTTTAATAATGACAATACCGCCTGTTTCCATGGCTACATCGGTGCCAGAACCCATCGCAATGCCCAAATTAGCTTGAGCCAAAGCGGGGGCGTCATTGATACCGTCGCCAACCATTGCGACAATGCGACCGTTTTCTTGGAGCTTTTTGACTTCATTGGCTTTATCTTCGGGTAAAACTTCAGCTAAAACATTGGTGATACCGGCTTGTTTGGCAATAGCTTGAGCCGTTCGGGCATTGTCGCCAGTAATCATATAAATTTCAATACCTAAATTTTTAAGTTTTTCAATGGCTTCTTTAGTTGTTTCTTTGATAGTATCAGCCACTGCGACTGCGCCTAATAAATTCTTTTTAGAAGCTACTATCATGACCGTTTTTCCTTGTTCTTCAAGTTTGGCTATTTTTTGTTCAATGGGATTGACTTGTAGACCAACAATATCCGTGATTAATTTTCGGTTACCAAAAAAATATTTCAACTCTTTAATTCTACCTTCCACGCCGTGACCGGGGATGGCTTTAAAATCTGAAATTGCCGAAAGCGTCATATTTTTTTCTTGAGCATAATTATAAATTGCCTCGGCTAATGGATGTTCGGAAGATTTTTCTAAACTAGCGGTGATTTTTAAAATCTCGTCTTTATTTAAATTGCCAAAAGTTAGGATGTCGGTTACTTGGGGTTTTCCTTTAGTTAAGGTGCCAGTTTTGTCAAAAATAATAGTGTTAATATGGTTAGCGGCTTCTAATGGTTCACCGCCTTTAATTAAAATACCGTACTCGGCGCCTTTGCCGGTGCCAACCATGATAGCAGTGGGGGTGGCTAATCCTAAAGCGCAAGGGCAAGCAATCACAATCACGGCGGTAAAGGTCATCAGTGAAAAAGAAAGCCCGGCGTTAAAGCCAATGAACCAGACAAGAAAAGTCAAAATAGCCAAACCAATCACAGTTGGTACAAACCAACTGGAAATTCTATCGGCAAAGGCTTGAATAGGCGCTTTTGACCCTTGAGCTTCTTCAATTAAACGGATAATCTGGGCTAAGGTAGATTCTTCACCGACACGTTCGGCCGTAAATTCAAAACTGCCTTGTTTGTTAATAGTAGCGCCGATCACGGTATCGCCGGGATTTTTTTCAATTGGAATACTTTCACCGGTAATCATTGATTCATCAACCGCCGAAGAGCCTTTGGTAATTTTACCGTCAACGGGAATTTTTTCGCCCGGGCGAACTAAAATAGTATCGCCAGCAATAACTTTATTAATGGGTAAATCTAAAGTTTTACCATTGCGAATCACTCGAGCGGTTTTAGCTTGAAGGCCCATTAGTTTTTTAATCGCATCGGAAGTTTTACCTTTGGCTTGCATTTCTAAGTATTTACCAAGTATCACAAAAGTGATTAAAAAGGCGGCGGTTTCAAAGTAGAGGTCGGGAATTTTTTGACTAGCTAAACCAATCAGTGAATGATTATTTAAAGCGAAATTTGTAAAATTAAATAAGCTATAAAAATAAGCGGCCGAGGTGCCAATGGCAATCAAGCTATCCATATTAAAAGTCTTCATTTTTAAAGAAGACCACATCCCTTTATAAAAGCCGGCGCCAAGAATAAATTGAACCGGAGTGGCTAAAATTAAAGAGATAATACCAAAATAAGGTGGTAGCGACATTCCCCCCGGTAGCCACTTGAAGAAATCCAAGAGCATAAAATAGAGCATTGGCAAACTTAAAATCAAACTAAAAATAAATTTTTTTCGTATAGCTGAAATTTCGTTTTCTTGTTTTTTTCTTTCAAATTCCGGATCTTTTTCGTTGATAGTTTCGGCTTTGTAACCCGCTTTTTTGATTGCTTGAATAATATCTTCAGTAGAAGCAGATTTTTCGTCAAATAGAACAATCGCTTTTTCAGCCGCAAAATTGACATTGGCTTGATTAATTCCCGACAATTTTTTAATTGAACGTTCAATAATTAAAGCACAAGAAGAACAATGCATACCGGAAAGAGAAAGTGAAATCTTTTTGCGACTATTCATTTTAGTTTTCCTTTAGTTCGGCTTTGTAACCGGCTTTTTTAATTGCTTCAATAATAGTTTCTGAAGAAACATTATCTTCAGTTTTAACTAAGCCGCTAGATGTTTCGGAGCTAATATCTGATTCCAAGACTCCCTTAATATCTTCAAGCTTCATTTGGATTATTTTTTCACACGAACCACAATGCATTCCGGAAATCGTAAATTTTAATTCTTTCATTATTTTCTCCTTTTAGTATTTGTTACCTATTCCTATAATTTTGTAAAAATTTCCGTTATAATTTCTGCAGAAATTTCGGAAATTGGCATTAGCCAATTATAATTTCGTAAGAAATTTCAGCGAAATAGGTTATTTACCTATTCCTATGGTATAGGTCTTTAGTTTTGTTGTCAAGTGTTTAATTAATGGTGATTCTACCCCTAACAGAACCCATTGAACAAGTAATGTAATAAACACCCTTTTCTTTGGGTGTAAAATCAAAAACAATTGTTTTATCTTTTTCAATAAATTGGGATGTGTTCACCAGTCCTGGTAAGGTAATAGCACTCATACAACCTCGGCCGTCTTCTTTGGCTTCAACCTCAAATCTGACTGGTTTTCCGGCTTGGACGGTAAATTCTTTAGGTGAAATGTCATCTTTGGGTGAAATAAAAGTTGTTTTAATAACTTGAGCGTTTGGAGGAAGAGGAGGTATTTCATTGTTACTTTTGGTGGGTGTTGGTGTGACAGGGTTATCTAAAGTGATGGTTTGGGGGTCTTTATTTTCAATCACTGTAAATTTACCGGTGTACATCCCCATTGAACAAGAAAATTTTATTTCTCCAAGCTCTGTCGGCGTGAACACGACAATATTCTCGCCGGCTGATAAGAATTTTTTAACTTTAATTTTGGAAGCAATAATACTGGCGGCGCAGGAACGGGCGTCTTCAGAAGTAATAATCCACTTGACTGGAATGTTTCTTTTGATCGTAAAATTATTAGGTGTGTAGCCATAGCTTTTCTGGGTCATTTTAGCGATTTGAACGCCGTTTTCTAGTTTTACGTTGGGATCATCTTTGGCGCTGACTGTAGTATCATTGCTAAATGAAATTCCTCCCCAGCCAGTCAGATTAAATCCGTTAGAAATATTAAGAATAGCCAAAGCAATAACCAATACACCGGCAAATTTAAAGAATTTTTTAGCAAAAGCGCCTTTAACAATTGAAGTGAGACCTCCTACTCCCAAGAGACCCGGGGTGGTGCCAAGAGCAAAAACGCCCATAATGGCCGCGCCAGACCAAAAATTGCCAGTACTCATGGCATAAAGTTGCATTGCTTGGGTAAAACCGCAGGGTAAAAAGAAAGTCAAAGTTCCGGTAATAAAAGAATTAGCGTGGCTATATTCTTTTTCGTGTCGTTTTTTTATTCCTAAAATTTTTGCCAATCCCGAAGGTAGAGTAAAGCCGGCGCTTGAAATGCGGGGAAAAAGTTCAGTTAATTGAATTCCTAAAATCAGCATAAAAATACCGACAATAATCATCAGTGTTCCAAGCAAGGGACTTGAAAGTTGAAAAGCTTTACCAAGAGTTCCAATTAAACCGCCAAGAATAAAGTAAGAAAGAATTCTGCCTAAATTAAAGAAAAGATGGGGTTTAAACTTTTGGAGAGAACTGGCTTCCGGGTGTTTTTCCGAGTGACGAGCAGATATTCCCAAGATTAAGCCTCCCACCAACGCCATGCAGGTTGAAACGCCGGCGGTTAGACCCACTAATAATACGACAGCTAAACTTGAAGGATTATTGGTATTGCCAAAGTTAAGACTAGTGAGATTGAATTTTTTAGCGATCAAATACAAAATTATTAAGATCATTAAAGCAATGCCTAAATCTTTGTATTCTGTCGGATTTTTGCTAATCCAACTTTTCTCTTCCTTGCCGATTTCATAACCGGCTTCGTTGATTGCGCCGGTAATTTTATCCATGGTGGCCGGGTAATTTAAGAAAAATTCTGCCTGTCTCTTTTTATAACTGACAGCAATACCTTTTATTCCCGGAATTTCTTTTAATTTTCCTTCAATTAAGAGTTCGCAAGATCGGCAGTGCATTCCTTTGATGGGTACAATGGTTTTTCCCATAGATTTTATCCCTCTTTATTTGTTAGCTATTTTAGAGACCTTTAAAATTTCTTGGATCATTTCCTGTTTTCTTTTTTCATTGTTGGTTTTCATGGCATTTTTAAAACAGGAATTAAGATGGCTTTCCATGAGCATTTGATGGGCCGATTTCAACAGACCAATAACGGCAAGATTTTGTTGCATAATATCAATACAGTAATCACTGTTTTCAACCATTTTAGTAATTTTTTCAATATGACTTTTGGCCTTTTTAAAATTGGTTAAAGTTTTTTCGTGTTTTGAATTCATTTTACTTTCTTTTATGCCTACCATAGGTAGGGGTAAATTAATAATAGCAAGAAATATTCGTTGTTGTCAAACACCGCAACTGCCACCGCCAGTGGCAAAAGGTAAGTCTTTGACTTGGGACTTAATATAAGCCATACCCTGTTGACTTGAAAAGTTTTTTCCAAGAATAATTTTAGGGTCAGTTTTTGCCCAGTTTTGATTGTTCTCTTTTAAATATTGATTAATCGTTAAATAATCATTCGGAAACCAGAAGGTATTTAGAATCAGAGCATCTTTATAAATTTGTTTTTCGTCCAAATTTTGGGAAGCGGCCAGTTCTAAAAATCCCAACATAGCCATACCGTGGTTGCAATCCGGAAAATAAGTGGGATTACCGCAACACGGCCGATAAATATTTTTGGCTATTTCTTCAACCATTTTTTGTTGAATAGCTGTTAGTGCAATAAAATTATGTTTTGAATAATGATCCATTGGCTGACCTTTGGAGAGGGTCCAGCCGCCGGTTGAAGCAAAATTAGCCGTTTTGCCATTTTGGACCATCGGGCCTTTTTCAAGAATTTCGTTTTTATTACTTAAACCAAGAGCCCAAAAGAAATTCAAAAGATAATTGGCGTTATCTTTAGTGATAACAACATTAGAATTGCTCTTTCTTAAAAGGCGATTCATTCCTTCTTTTGATTCACTTTTTGTATATAATTGATCAATTTTTTCTTGGTCAATGACGCCTTCTTTGAGCATCATCGAGCCAAGATTGTTGAGCCTAACGGGAATAATAGTTTTATCTAAAGATAAAGTTTGGTTAGATAAATTATTTCCTGAAATTTTATCACTAATTTTTTGCCAATTATTTGAAAAGTTTAAGATTAATAGTATTAATATAATAGTAGCAATAAAGACAAAGAGAGCAAAAAGAGAAGATTTTTTTAAATATTTTTTCATTAATTACCTATACCAATGGTAGTGGTAGGTATAATACTTGTCAACTTTCAACCTGTGGATATCTTTTATGATTTAAGTCTTTTTTTGGACTATTTTAAAGGTTTAAAGTTCTATTTGAACCTTTAAAATTGGTTTTCCTCTTGACAAAAGAAATGCCCCTCCTGATAATGAGTATGTAACCTTTGAATGAGGTTAGAAATATCCCCAACTGGGGTAGGAAGGAGGTGATTTAAGTGGCTTATTCAGTTCAATCAAAGAAGTCTGGCGAAACTTACTACCTTCACTCTAAAGATGTGATTCTACGTGGTGGTCGCAAGCAAACCATTTACTACTTTGCTCGTACCGAAAAAGAAGGTGTTATGGATGAATTACCAGAAGGCTATGCAGTGATGGAAAACAGCCGAACTGGTCTCCCTATGCTTAAAAAAGCTTAAGGTAGCTTATACCAAGGGAAACTCAAGAGAGCCCGTTTTGGGCTTTCTTGAGTTATCTTGGACAGAAGGCTTGATTTTTCTAAAGTTTTGTGCTAAACTATAGACTGAATTTTTAAAGGAAAATATTTTGAAAAGATCCGAGCTTTTTTTTACCTTTTTGCAAATTCCGGTTGATTTAGCAATGATTATTGCTTCTTTTGTGGTAGCCTATAAACTACGAACTATTTTTGAATTTGTGCCGGTCGTCTATGTTGAACCACTCGTAAATTACTTAAAATTTGTAATTATGACTTTACCGATTTGGTTTGCCGTTTTTGTTTTTGCCGGACTCTACACTTTACAAAACTATCATGGTCGCTTGCAGGAATTTGGTAAAATTCTGGTGGCAGTTTCAGCTGCCATTGCTATTCTTTTGGCTTGGCTCTTTTTGTCGCGAACATCCTTTTTTTCAAGGTTAATTATTGTTTATGTCTGGGCAATCGCCATTGTATTGGTAACTTTTGGACGAAGCTTAATCCATTTTATTCAAAGATTTCTTTTTCGTTATGGTTTAGGAGTTCATAGAGTTATTATTTTAGGTGAAAATTCTTCATCTCGTTTTATTATTACCGAGCTTAAGAATAACAAAAAATTAGGTTATAAAATTGTCAAAATTATTGACGAACAGGGAATTGAAAATTTAGAAAGAATTTTTAGTAAAAATCCGGCGGATGAAATTATTGTTGCTAATCCTCATATTGGTCAGGCAAAAATTGCCGAAGTCTTGGAGTTTTGTCGTGCTCATCAAATTGGTTTTAAAATGACCCCGGATTTATTTTTAGTCAGATCTTCTCATGTTGATATTAAAACCATTGCCGGTGTGCCTATTTTGGAATTTAACAGGACACCGCTGGATGGTTGGGGACGAATTATTAAAAGGTTAGTGGATTTTGCGGGATCGGGAATTATTTTGATTATTCTTTCGCCGATTATATTTCTAGTTGCGCTGGGGGTTAAATTAACTTCCAAAGGTCCGGTCATTTTTTGTCAAGATAGAATTGGTTTTGAAAATAAGATTTTTCCATTTTTAAAATTTCGGTCAATGAAAGTTGAATATTGTACTGGTCAAGACTATGGTGGCAAGAAAGCGGAGGAAGTTTTGGAAAAATTAAGCAAACGCAATGAAGTTGATGGTCCGGTATTTAAACTAAAAAATGATCCAAGATTGACGGCTTTTGGTAAATTTATTCGTAAAACCAGTCTTGATGAATTGCCCCAGTTTCTTAATGTTTTAAAAGGGCAGATGAGTTTAGTTGGTCCTAGACCGCCACTGCCAAAAGAAGTGGAAAAATATAATAAATTTCAACGACGCCGATTGGGGGTTAAACCCGGCATTACCGGTCTTTGGCAAGTTTCTGGTCGATCGGATATTACTTTTGACGAGTGGGTTAAACTTGACGCTTTCTATATTGAGCATTGGTCTTTATGGCTTGATTTTCAAATTTTACTTAAAACTATTGGGGTTGTGATTAGAGGTCGCGGTGCGTATTAAAAATCTAAAAATTGCTCTTGTGGTTGAAGAACTAACCCAACTTGGAGGCGCTGAAAGAATTTTAGATTATTTTTTGGAAGCATTGCCCAATGCGCCGGTCTATACTATTGTTTGGGATAAAGAAAAAACCCTGCATCGCTACGACAAATTTGACATTAGACCGTCTTTTATTCAAAAATTGCCCTTTGCCGTTAAGCACTATAAATGGTATTTGGCTTTAATGCCCAAAGCGGTGGAATCGTTTGATCTGAAAGAGTTTGATGTCGTTCTTTCTATCACATCTGCTTTAGTAAAAGGTGTAAAAACCAATAATAATCAACTTCATGTTTGTTATTGCAACACGCCGACAAGATGGTTATGGTCAGATTCAGAAAGTTATTTAGAAACGGCGCCAATCCCCACTTTTGCGAGACCTTTAATGCCAGCATTAATATCGTATTTAAAAAAATGGGACTTAAGAGCTTCAAAGCGTCCGAATTATTTTATTGCGAATTCGGAAAATGTAAAAAAAAGAATTAAAAAATATTACAATCGCGAATCGGACTCAATTTTTGTGCCGGTTGATTGTGGCAGTTTTAAAGTCTCTAAAAACAAAGGCGAGTATTATCTAATTGTCTCTCGTCTTGAGCCTTATAAAAAAGTTGAAATGGTTATTTCAGCATTTAGGAAATTGAAATTATCTTTAAAAATTGTTGGCACAGGCACAAAATTTAATGATTTTAAAAAAAGCGTCCCAAAAAATATTGAATTAGTAGGGCGGGTGGATGATGAAAAATTAGCCAAGATGTATGAAGGTTCAATTGCGATAATTTTTCCTCAAGAAGAAGATGCTGGGATTGTGCCACTGGAATCAATGGCTTCTGGGCGTCCGGTAATTGCTTTTAATAAAGGCGGGGCAAAAGAGACCGTTATTGAAGGTAAAACCGGTGTCTTTTTTTCTAAGCAGACGGTTGAAGATTTAATTTTGGCGGTTAGAAAATTTCAAAAAATGAAGTTTAACTCTCGGGTAATACGAACACAAGCGGAAAAATTTGACAAGGAGCTTTTCAAGAGCAAAGTTTTAGAGTATATTAATAGTAGATATAAAAATAAATAATCGGAGGTTTTTATGGAACTTAGGGAATATTTTAAAATTATTGGCAAGTATGGAAAACTTTTTTGGGTGGTGGTTATTGTGACAATTATTGCCACTTTTCTTTTTGCGAAAATGCAACCAAGATCATATCTTGCCTCAACCACTTTAACTGTTAACAAGGCCTCGGCCCTTAAGCAATCGCAAATTAATTATTATACTTTTGATAATTATTACAATGTTCAATCATCGGGGCTCTTTTCACAAATTGTGGTTTCATGGATGAGTTCGCCAGCAGTGGTCAAAGATATTTATACTAAAGCAGATATTACCTTACCCAATGTTTCTCAAGCGAAATTGGCTAAACTTTTTAAAGCTATTCGTGAAGAACCGGCGACAATTAATGTTTCTATTGCTGTGTCTGATAAAAATGAAGCAGACAAATTAATTAATGCGGCTGCCGACGTAATGCAAGAAAAGACCAATGAAATGGCTCAATCGGACAAGGAAAATGTTTATGATATTGTTAAATTTACACCAGTGGTAACCGAAACAACGGCAAATACTTGGTTGAATTTGCTAATTGGAGCGATTGCCGGTTTAATTTTGGGCGCAATTTTAGCTTTGGCAGTTGACTACTTTAAAGCCGAAGATAAAAAAGGAAATTAATTTTTCTTTAAAGGTGGGGTATGAAAAAGACTCGTTTTGTTGATGGAATTTATTTTTGGCGTAAAGAAAGTAAAGTCAAAAAGAAAAAAAATCGTCAATATTTAGTTCTCCTTATTTTAATTCCAATTATTGTCAGTTTATTTTTTGTTACTAAAATTAGT
>Ga0076302_137_pt1 | contig 10350 bp, 9 predicted proteins | sample RifGroB1_FD_67986 | JGI IMG/M metagenome (GOLD analysis project Ga0076302, IMG submission 67986) | Berkelbacteria bacterium GW2011_GWB1_38_5
TTAGCTTTAGAAAATATTAATAAAATATCAAACCAAATTTTTAATTTAGGTTGCGAGCAGGGCTATTCGGTCAAAGAAATCATTGATAAAGCAAGCATAATAACAGGTAAAGACCTGCCAACCGAAACAGTCGAAAGAAGGCCTGGCGACATTGCTGTTTCAGTGGCGAGCGCAAAAAAAGCCAAGGAAACATTGGGCTGGAATCCCCAATACAATGATCTAGACGCGATTATTCGTTCAGACTGGAATTGGCGAAAAACCCATTCTTTGGGTTATACTAAATAGCAGAGAACAATAAAGGAGGCAAATGAGAATTGCAATAATTGGAAAACTTTTCGCACCGATTAATATTACCTCAAATATGGGCATGGAAACTTTTACTTATAATCTGGCAGATTTATTGGTAAAAAGAGGACATGAGGTAACATTATTCGCTTCAGGAGATTCTCGAGTCGATGGAGCCAAAGTCATGCCATTGATTAAAAAAAGTTATTTTGGACTAAATAAAAAACTTTCAAAAGATAAAAAAAGCATGGGAGTTGGTTACGGATATGGGGGAGCAGAAAAAAGAGGTTATTTAAAATCGCTTTTTTATTTAAGAACTCATAAATACGACTTCGATATTATCCACGATAATACAGATGAAATAGAAATTATTGGTTTAAGTTCATTATTAGTAGATCTTCCTTTTGTTTCTACAATTCATTTGCCATTCGAATATTTAAAAGATCTAGAAAAAACTGTGTACAAAGAAAAATTAGCAAATTATTATGTCGCAATTTCAAAAAAGCAAAAAAAGATGGTAAAAAATACTCCTGTTTTTGACGTTGTTTATAATGGCATCAATTCTAGAAAGTTTGGTTTTTCAGAAAAATCACGAGGATATCTTGCTTGGATTGGTCGTCTTGATCCGAATAAGGGACTGGGTGCGGCAATCGAGATTGCGAATAAAACAAAAACTAAGCTAAGAATTGCTGGACCCATCCAAGGTCAAAAGTATTTTGACGAACAGATAAAACCCAAACTTAATAAGAATATTAAATATTACGGTCCTTTGACTGGGCGTAAGTTAGTTCGATTTTACAAAGGTGCCAAAGCATTACTCTTTCCAATTAGATGGGAAGAACCGTTTGGACTCGTTATGGCAGAAGCAATGTCATGCGGCACTCCCATTATAGCTTTCAGAAGGGGATCGGTTCCTGAACTGGTTGAACAGCATAAAACGGGTCTTATTTGTCCAAAAGACAATATTGAGTCGATGATTAAAGCCGTAAAAAAAATTTATTCCATGTCGGATAGCAGTTACAAGAAAATGCGTAAAAATTGTCGAAAAAGAGTAGAAGAAAATTTCACTTTAGAAAAAATGGTTGAAAATTATGAAAAAGTTTATCAGAGAGTAATAGATGATTGGAAAAAGAAAAATATTGTCGAAAAGAAACTGAGGGTTCTTGAAATAACGGCTGAACTTACACCACTTGCTAAGGCGGGTGGGCTTGGTGATATTGCGGGTTCATTACCAAAAGCTTTGGCCAAAGAATTTGGTACAGAAATTAGAATTATTATGCCAAAATATAGTTTTATCGATGCTGAAAAATTTCCAATGAAAATTGTCTACAAGGATTTGCAAGTGCGGATGCCAGATGGGGGAAAGAAGAAAATAAATGTTTGGGAAACACTGAATCCAGGCACAAAAATACCCATATATTTAGTTGATCTACCGGAAATATTTTCGGGAGAAAAAGTATATCCTGATGTGGTCCCTGGTCGAAACGAGAATTTTTCCCAATTCATTCTCTCAAAAATTGCTCTCGAACTTATTAAAGTTATGAATTGGAAACCCAATGTAATACATTGTCACGATGGTATGATGAGTTTGGTTCCTATATTTATGAAAAGACATTATCTAAACGATTCATTCTACAGTGAAATAGCAAGTGTTCTAACGATCCATAATTTATTTTATCAACCAAAAGTTAAAAATGAAGAATTAGAAGGAATAGGATTGAAGAGAAGCGATTTTTCAGATAAAAGTCTTAATGATAAAGAATCGGTGAATTTACTTGCTCAAGCGATTATAGACGCAGATATGATAAATACCGTTAGCCCAACATATGCCAAAGAAGTATTGACTAAAGAATACGGGGCCGGGTTAGACAAGTTGTTGCGTCAAAATAAGGCAAAATTTAAGGGCATCCTAAACGGTATGGACTATTCGCATTTTGACCCTCGGACTAATGAAGATACCCCGGTAAAATATTGGATAGATTCATTAGATAAAAAGACTGAAAATAAACTTTTTCTACAAAAAAAATTAGGTCTAACTCAATCTGCCGATTTACCGTTAATTTGTGTTGTGTCAAGACTGTTTCCACAAAAGGGAGTGGATCTAATTGAATTTGTTCTTAAAGACCTTGTTGATATGGGCGCTCAGTTTGTTGTTTTGGGGACGGGACATGAAAACATCGAAAAAGTTTTTATTAAAGCAGAAAAGGAATATCCTGAATCCATTGAAGCAGAAATGAAGTTTGACGCTCATTTCGCTCAAACTATTTATGCGGGAGCCGACATGATATTATTGCCCTCAAAGTTTGAGCCGTGTGGGCTTTCACAGATCATTTCGATGCGTTTTGGCACAATTCCGATTGTTCGAAAAACTGGAGGACTTGCTGATACCGTAAGAGATGGATATACTGGTTTTGTTTTTAAGCATTATGACAAAAATGCTTTTTTATGGGCGATTCACCGAGCAGTAGATGTTTACTATAACCAAAAATCAAATTGGCGGAAGATGCAGATTCGTTGTATGGAAGAGGATTTTTCGTGGAAAACATCGGCCAAAAAATATATTCAACTTTATAATAGAGCGATAATTAATCATAAAAAATGAATCAAAATCTTGAAGAATTATTAAATAAAAAAGTAGTAAAAAGAATATTTAATGAAAAAAAAGAAGAACTCGGCCTATCTTCGAATTTTGATGTCATGGAAATTAAAAGATATCCCGCATTAGCTCCGGAAACATATACTATTTTGTACGCTATTTTAGACAACGGGCAAAAAAGACTGTTTAGGGGGAATGCCTCATCTGAAAATGACCGAAGTAATTCCATTAAAATATTAAAATTTTTAGAAAAAGATTTTAGTCAAGGTCAATTTTTAATTCCAAAGAACCATGCCTATAATAGTGACTATAATTTATTATTATATGAGAATGTCGATGGGGAAATCTTAACTAATGAATTAAATTTGGAGCTTGCCGATTTAGAAGAAAAGGTAGAATTAGCTGCTTTTTGGTTAGCAAAATTACACTCTTGCGGGGATAACCTAGATCTTCCGCAATATCGTTTTACATTTGTTGAGGATTATTTAATAAAAACCTATCCAGAACTTACCAAAAATTTAAACAATAGGGTTCAGGAATTAAACAGTCAACTAAGCACAAGAAAAAAAGTTTTGGTGCATGGCGATTATCAGACCAATAATATTATTATAAATGATAATAATATCTGGGTTTTTGACTTCAATGATTCTGCTATTGATAATCCTATGTTGGATATAGCAAGTTTTCTATGTCAGCTTAGAACTATGCTTTTGAGATTCGCAGATATTGATGATTTTCCAACTCTGGAAAGAAAATTTTTAAGTTCTTATAAAATTTCAGATGAAGAAAGGAATGATTTAAAAATTTATCAAAAATTATATTTTATCAAAATACTATCCTCGCTTTCGGCTACATTAAGTGATTCAGATCCTAAAAAAAAATTAATATTAGCTAATATCTATAAGTTTTATGAAACTTGAAACATCGATTTTAAGTCTTACTGGTGTTGGTCCAAAAATGGCCGAAAAATTAAAGAGGTTGGGGATTGAGAATATCCGTGACCTTCTTTTTTATTTTCCTCGAAGCTGGGATGATTTTTCCAAGCCACGGAAAATAGCGTCGCTTCGAATTAACGAAGACGTCATTATTAAGGCAAAAATTTTTCAGATTAAACAAAACCGAACGCGCCGGCGATGGATGAGCATAATAGAAGCATTGTTGGTTGATGACTCCGGCGAGATAAAAGCGATTTGGTTTAATCAGCCGTTTTTAATGAATGTTTTGAAACCGGGCAAAGAATGGCTTTTTGCCGGAAAGGTAAACTGGGACTACCAAAAAAAACAAAAAACTTTAACAGTTACACAATATGAAAATCCGTCAGCTGACGGACCGGTTATTTTATCAGTTTATCCAGAAATCGAAGGGCTAACCAGTAAATTTCTGCGTCGTCTAATAAAACCTCTTCTAACCGCAAAATCCGACACCCCAGGGGTGTCGGAAAAATGGTTTGGGGATTATTTGCCTGATTGGATCATAAATTTAGAAAATCTTATCGATCTAAATACGGCAATTAAAAATATCCATTTTCCAATAAAAACGATTGATATTGAAGTAGCCAAAAAGCGTTTAGCATTTGATGAACTATTTTTAATCGGACTTAAAATGCTGGTTATTAAAAAAGAGCTTCAGAAATCATTAGCGCCGAAAATGGAGATTTTCAAAAAGGACCTTAAGAAATTCACATCATCGCTGCCATTTAAATTAACCAATGCTCAACGCAAAACCGCGTGGGAAATTATCCAAGATTTAAATAAAAAAATTCCGATGAACCGGCTTTTGGAAGGGGATGTTGGTTCGGGTAAAACGGTCGTGGCGGCAATGGCGGTACTTTCCGCGGCCAAAAATAATTTTCAAAGCGTATGGCTGGCGCCGACGGAAATTTTAGCTAATCAACATTACATAAATATTTCAAAATTATTGAAGTCGTTTAAAATTAACATTACATAAATATTTCAAAATTATTGAAGTCGTTTAAAATTAAAGTTGGACTACTAACTTCAGCTAACAAAAAAGCTGATTTAAAAAATGACGATTTAATAATTGGAACACACGCGATCTTACAAAAAGATGTCCACATTTCCAATTTGGGATTAATTATTATCGACGAACAGCATCGTTTTGGCGTTAAACAAAGGGCCCATTTGAGACAGTCTACCGACCACCGTCTACCGTCTACCGATGAAAATAGTTGCGGTTGTCGGTCGTCTGTAGTCGGTAAGCAGATCATTCCCCATCTCTTATCAATGACGGCGACGCCGATTCCTAGAACATTAGCGTTATCAGTTTATGGTGACTTAGATTTATCAATTATCAATGAGATGCCTGTCGGTAGACAAAAAGTGTTAACCAAAGTTATTAATGCCCATAACCGCGATCGCGCTTATAGGCATATTCGTGAGCAAATAAGAAAAGGCCGGCAAGGTTTTGTTATTTGTCCATTGATAAAGCCAAAAGATGTCATTAAAATAAATCTTTTCGACGCTGATAGAAAGTCAGCTGTTAAAGAATATGAAAAACTTTCAAAAGAAATATTCCCTGATTTAAGGATTGGTCTAATGCATGGCAAAATGAAGCCAAAAGAAAAAGACGAAACAATGAAAAAATTTACCACTGGCAAAATTGATATTTTAGTATCAACAGCCGTGGTGGAAGTAGGTATTGATATTGCCAACGCAACGGTAATGATGATTGAATCGGCGGAAAGGTTTGGTTTGGCCCAGCTTCATCAATTCCGCGGTCGGGTGGGAAGAGGCGAACACCAATCGTATTGTTTTTTGTTTGCCGAGGCTTGGTCAGAAAATACAAAACAAAGGCTAAATGCGATGGTCACTTGTCACAACGGTTTTGAATTAGCCGAAAAAGATTTGGAAATTCGCGGACCCGGCGAGCTCTCCGGACTGCGTCAATCAGGTTTACCCGACTTGAAAATGGCCTCACTTTCAGATACAATATTAATTAAGAAGGCGCGAAGTGCTGCCGAAGGAATTATCAAAGATGGCATCGAAAAATATCCGAAGCTTCAAGAAAAGTTAGCCGAGTTAGTGGGGGAAAGACATCTGGAATAAATCCAAATGACAAAATCAAAATATCAAATGAAACCCAAATGCTAAAATGTTTAAAAAATTTGGATTTTGAGCTTGATTTGACATTTGAGCTTTGGATTTAGGATTTAAGATGTTAGATGATTTTTTGTTTCGTTATCGCTTTCTGATCGGGGGAATTCTAATCGCTGTTATTTTAGTGGGAAGCGGAGTCTTAATTTGGGATAAAGTAAAACAAAATAAAACTGCCGCTGAAAATAGCCAAATTGTCGAGATTCAAAAGCAAAATGATTTATTGCGGGCACAGCTTTCACAAAATTCGGAACCGCAAGTTGCAGGAGTAGTAACAGAGAATGAATCGGATAAAATAAATATCAATATTGCCGATGCAAGCGAATTGGATAAACTTCCCGGTATCGGTCCTGCCAAGGCCGCCGACATCATTTCGTATCGCGATTCAAACGATGGCTTTCAAAGCATCGAAGATTTAACCAATGTCAAAGGCATCGGCGATAAAACTTTTGAAAATCTAAAAGATTTAATAACAGTCGGGGAGTAATGGACATAAAATGGAGTGCTGACTTTGCTTATGCGATCGGGTTATTTACTGCTGATGGATCAATGTCTAAGGATGGTCGGCATTTTGATTTTACTTCGAAAGATAGAGAACAAGTTGAAACTTTTGCAAAATGTTTAAATCTAAAAAGTAAGATATCGGGCAAAAGTAGAGGATATTCTAAAGAAAAGAAATATTTTCACATTCAGTTTGGTGATATAAAGTTTTACAAATACTTACTGACAATTGGGTTGCAACCGAGAAAAAGTCTAACAATTAAAGAGGATATTTGGACGGTGACGGTTCTGTTAATACATATAGTCATCCAGAGTCAAACTTAGTCCAGCTTAAAATTAGATTTTATTCTGGAAGCAAAGATTTTTTAGCTTGGTTGAAGGGAAAATTAACAGATCAAGTTGATTTAAGAGGCGGGACGCTTAAAGAGATGAAGCGATCGTGGTGGCTTGTTTATAGTAAAAGAGATAGTTTAAAATTGATTAAATACATCTATTATTCAAAAAAGTTACCGCAGTTAAAAAGAAAATCAGACATAGCAGCAGAATTTCTTCGGTTGAATAAAGATTTTTTGCCTGAAAGATGGCAGAATAGATTTACGGCTAAAGTCTAAAGAAATGCCTGGGTGGCGGAATGGTTTACGCGCCAGTTTTAGGAACTGGTGTCCGAAAGGACATGGAGGTTCGAGTCCTCTCCCAGGCACCATAAATTATGAAACAAATTCTTATATTTTTAGCAATTTTATTCCTTGGCTTCGCGGTTGGCAGAGTTGGCCATATTTTAGGCGGCCAATTAAAATCTCCCCATCACTGGATATATGGCTTGATTTTAATAATTGTTGGCATAATTTTTAGAAAAAATACTTGGGGAATTTGGGCCTTGTCATTTGGAATAGGTCTTTTTATCAGCGACCTTAAAGATTTTATGACTTTAAAATTTTACGGTGTTGATGACGTTAAAATAAAAAAGTTCTGGGAGATCGATTAATGAATAACAATTACGATAAAATTGAAGAAGATTTAAAGAAAAAATTGGCCGAGGAAAAGAAAAAAGAACCAAAAGTTTCGGGCAAGTCAGTTTTTAAATTACAGGAAATAATTAAAGAAAAAGCTAAAACGGACTCTAAGCCAATAAAAAAAGAGAACAGATCTTAAACTCTTCTTTTATCGTGGATTAGTTTTAATAGTGGCGCACTAAAAGGTTCTGGAAGTTTACTGAACCAGTGTTCAACAATATCTTTTTTCCCCATTACAATCAACCCTAAAATAATAAAAATAATCCCGGGAATTATCGGCAAAAAAAGACCTGCGATTCCCAATAAAATTAAAAATAGTCCTCCGAATATCAAAAAATAATGAAAGATGATTTTCATACTCTAATTATAGTGTCTTTTCGTGGTAAAATAAACCTAAGGAGAAATTTTGGCAGATTCTTGGCACTCACAATCAATTGAAGGAATTTTTCATAAATTAGGCACTTCTGGTGAGGGTTTGACGAGCTGGGAGGCCCAAAGAAGATTGAAAGATTTTGGTCCCAATGAAATCTCGCCGGCCAAAAGAAAAAATATTTTGGGATTGTTTTTAAAACAATTTAAAAGTCCTCTTATTTATATTCTTTTAGTTGCGGCTTTGATCACTTTTCTTCTCAAACATACGGTTGATACTTGGGTAATTTTAGGGGTGGTTTTTTTCAATGCTTTTTTTGGTCTTCTTCACGAAGTAAAAGCGGAAAAAGCCATGGAAGCCCTTTCCAAAATTATGGCTTTAAAAACCAAAGTCCGAAGAGGGGGTGTTTTAATGGATCTTCCAGCCGTAGATTTAGTGCCCGGCGATATCGTTGAGATTTCAGGAGGGATGAAGGTGCCGGCTGATTTAAGGATGATCCAACAAGAAGATTTGAGGGTCGACGAGGCGGTTTTGACTGGAGAATCGGTTTTACAAGAAAAATCAGAGAATGTTTTAATTAAAGATATCCCCCTCGGTGATCGAGTAAACATGTTATTTGGCGGGACAATGGTTATTTCCGGAAGAGGTTTGGCCGTCGCTATTGCTACCGGCAAAAATACCGAGTTTGGCAAGATTGCCGAAGAAGTACAAGAGACACCGGAAACTCAAACCCCCCTCCAGCTTAAGCTGACTAAATTTGCCAAGAATCTGCTTTCACTAATTTTAGGGGTGGTTTTTGTTATTTTTTTCATTGGCATTTTAAAGGGTTTGGATTTTTTGCAAATGTTCTTGATTGCTCTTTCAGCGACGATTTCGGCCATACCCGAGGGTTTACCGGCCGTCGTTACGGTTACTTTGGCGGTTGGTGCTTCCCGAATGGCGAAAAGAAAGGCCATCATCAGGAAATTAGTCGCCGTTGAAACTTTGGGTTCGGTGACCGTTATTGCCTCTGACAAAACGGGGACGCTCACTCATAACCAAATGACGATTGAAAAGGTTTACTCCCATCTTGATAGTCAAACCTATCAGATAAGCGGTTCCGGCTATGAGCCGAAAGGTGAAATTACTCCCCTACCCGAAGAAGGTCTAAAGCAATTGTTGACTTTAAGTATCCTTTGTTCTGATGCCGAGATTTTTGAAGAAAATCGAGAATGGAATGTGACTGGTGATCCCACTGAAGGAGCGTTGGTGACCGCGGCTTCTAAATCGGGGATTTTTAAAGAAGATATTACCAAAAAATATCCTCGACTTGACGAGATGCCCTTTGATACCAAAAATGGTTTTATGGCCACTTTGCATCAAAACTTTCAAGGGAAAAACGTTCTTATTGTTAAAGGGAAAATAGAGAAAATTTTAGAGATGGCCAAATTAAATGAGCAAGAGCAAAAAAAACTCATCCAAAAGATGGAGGATTTTGCTCGAGGAGCTCTCCGGGTGATTGCCATTGCTTCCAAAGAAGTAGCGCCTGATTATCAAGAGATTCTTTCAAAAGATTTAAATGGTTTAGAGTTTTTGGGTTTTGCCGGAATGATTGATCCGCCAAGAGCTGAAGCGATCGTGGCTGTCAAGGATTGCCAGCAGGCGGGAATCCGGCCGATAATGCTTACCGGCGACTATCCATTGACCGCCAAAGCCGTGGCTCAAGAATTAGGGATAATCAATCAAGAAAAAGACGGCGTAATTTCTGGTCAAGAGTTAGAGAAATTAGACCCAGAAGATTTCCAAAAAGCTCTCGGTGATTTTTCTGTTTTTGCGAGGATCTCGCCGGAGACAAAGTTAAAAATTGTTGAAAGTTTGCAAGGCCAAAACCAAATTGTTTCCGTCACTGGTGATGGTATCAATGACGCCCCTGCCTTGAAAAAAGCCGATATTGGCGTGGCTATGGGCGAGGGGGGGACCGATGTCTCAAGAGAAGTTGCCGATTTGGTTTTGACTGATAATAATGTCGCCGCCGTTGAAGAAGGAAGAACGATTTTTCAAAATATTCGCCGAGTGATTTTTTATCTTATTTCAACCAGCATCGGTGAGTTAATAATTATCTTTTCAGCTTTGCTTTTATTCCCCCCGCCATATAATTTACCGCTTTTGCCGGTTCAGATTCTTTGGTTAAATTTAGTCACCGATGGCACCGTTGGTCTTTCTTTGGCCATGGAACCAACTCATAAAGGAGTTCTTGGATTTTCCCCTCGCTCGCCAAAAGAAGGTATTTTCAACCGGATTATGATTGCCCGGACTCTCTTAGTGGGATTAGTTATGCTAGTGGGAACGATGATTCTTTATGGGGCGGAAGTCCAAGCCGGAGCAGATATTAACCGCGCTCGAACCATTGCTTTTATCACGATGGTGGTTTTCCAGGTTTTCAATGTCTTAAATTGCCGGTCTTTGAGAGAGTCAATTTTTAGCTTGCCATTT
>Ga0076302_135_pt1 | contig 10124 bp, 14 predicted proteins | sample RifGroB1_FD_67986 | JGI IMG/M metagenome (GOLD analysis project Ga0076302, IMG submission 67986) | Berkelbacteria bacterium GW2011_GWB1_38_5
TTATTTATGCCTTAGGAATTTCTAATGTTGGTGAAGAATCGGCCTACGATCTGGCAGAAAAATTCGGCAGTTTTGAAGCATTATCAAAAGCATCCCTATATGAAATTGATAATATCCGTGATATTGGCCCCATTGTGGCCAAAAGCATTTACGAATGGTTTCAAGATAAAAATAATCTTAACTTTATCGATCGCTTGTTTAAAGCCGGTGTTAAAATCAAATTCGTGAAAATTAGTGACAAAAAATTCGTCGGATTAACTTTTGTATTTACCGGCGGATTAGAATCAATTACTCGAGATGAAGCTAAAAAGAAGGTGCGTGATTTAGGCGGTGAAATATCTGAATCAGTTTCTAAAAATACGAGCTATGTTGTTATGGGCGCTGATCCTGGGGATAAATATGATAAAGCAAGGGAATTAAGTATCAAAATACTAAGCGAAAAAGAATTTTTAGAACTCATACAATAATATCCAATATTATTTAGTCCCATCTTAATTAATTATATTATACCAATCAAATGATATATCATTGCAGTGGTATAATAAACCAATAAAAAAACACCCCGCCGGAGGCGGGGCTAGTTAAGTTCGTCTTTAGAGATCTCTGGGATATTTGTTAAGGCTGATTGGATTCTGGCTTTGGCCGAACCAAAGTGGTGATTTCTTAAATGCATAACTGCGCGATCAACCGAGCGGGCGGCATACTTCAGTTTTGTGCCGAAAGGTCGCATGTGGATTTGCCGCAGTCTCTGGCTGATTTTTGGCAGATATCCAATCAAGGTCAGGCGGGCAATTTCGGAATCAGCTTTGGGTTGAAAAACAGGGCTGTTTAGATATGATTTGAGCATATCTCTTAGAGCATTCAACTCTAATCTGGTTTTATTGATTAGAAATTCCAGGCCGGTTTGGCGGGACTGAATCCGTTCGATAATGTCTTCTCGGCGAGAAAGCTCGCTGAAAAGTTCCGTTAAGTCATTGATCATCAGAGTGGTCTCGTCGAGATATCGATTAAGAATATAATTCATCTGTCGCTTGGCATGGTCTAAATCTTCGACCTGCATAAAGCAAAGCCTGAAGTATTTGCCTCTGAATTTTCTGATGCCGTAAGCGCGCAAATGAATTTCCGGCAGATTGCGGTATTTTATTTCCCATGCAGGAACGTTTATCCACGAGGGGACGAAAAATTCTCCTCTTCTAAGATAGGTGGAAACAGCGTTTTTTGTGACGATACCATTTTTAGGCCGTGTCAGCCAAGTTTGCCAGACCGGATGGCCTTCTTTTAGGATGTATGTTGGCGTTCTTCCTACTTGCTGGACTTCCAGATTCCCATTGGCTATCCAGCGGTAAAAATCCTTAGCATAAATCGCTGGGCGCTTCCGATGCCGTTTTGCCATTTAAGGTGCACCTCCTGATTGAAACTAAAAAGATTATATCATGATATCTTTACGCTGTAAAGATTATAGGATAGAATAAAATCAGAGGAGCTTATGGCTCATATATCAAAGCAAGATGTTGAACATGTCGCCAAGCTTTCTCGTCTAAAATTATCGGACGAGGAAACCGCTGAATATACCCAAGAGTTGGGCGCGATTTTGGATTACGTTGATGAGCTTGATTCTGCTCCAACCGAAGGCGTTGAGCCTATTTCGCAGATTTCCGGTCTAAAAAATATCGCACGAGAGGACGAGGTAACAGAAAGCCTACCAACCGAAAAAGTCTTAGAAAACGCTCCAGATAAAAAAGATAACTTCATTAAAGTTAAGAAAATATTTGAGTAATTCAACCACTTTCCGCACCTGGCAGGTGCGGAAGAGGCGGTTAAGATAGGAAATTATAAATGCCTGAAAGACAACCACAATTAAGCGAAGAAGATATTGCAGGAGATTTAGCTCAAAACGCCGAGTCGGCGGCTATTAACGAAGTGACGCATAGTCAACCAGTTTCGCCTGAAACGGCTAAAACTCCGGAAGAAGTCGAGGGGGTGACACTTTCGGAAATTGAAGATTCGGAAGATTTTATTTATGTTTTGCAAAATCAATATGGCGCAACAAGTGCAAAAAGAAATAATCCAGTAATTAAGACCTTTGGGATGGGGGGTGTACAGCAATTACAATGTATGATCCAGAAGCAAAAATTGGCGTTTTAGCTCACATCGCGCCAAATATAATAATGGTAAGTAAAATGCAAGAAAGGACTGGTCGAGAACGGCGTGGGCATTTAATTGATGAAATTAATAAATTGCTTTATGCGTTAGAGGATAATGGTTCGACAAACACAAATACCGATAATAGGCATAAGTTGGAAATAAAAATTATCGGGTCGCTTAATCGCAATATTGAAACTTATCGTGAAGAAATGAAGGGATCTATGTATCCAGAACTAGAAGTAATACGAGAAGAAAATGTCACTGCCATTGCTTTAGATACAAGAAATGGCGGGGTGTCAAAATTGATAAATTTAAGAACAAGTAATATTTTAAGGCCCGACTCATTGGATATCGTGGAGATGCAATCAGGGACAATTATGCCGACAAAAGACAAAAGATCTTTATGAAAATAAGTTTAAACAATTTTACAATTAAACAAGCGGCAGAGAAATTAAAGAACGGCGGAATAACTTCCGTAGATCTTACGCGGGCGTGTTTGGATGCGGCGAAAGATAATAATGAAAAGATAAATGCTTTCATATCGTTTTTAGAAAAAGAGGCAATGGAAGCGGCGGAGGAATCGGATAAGCGCAGAAAAAATGGGGAAGTGATGTCGGAAATTGACGGCATTCCAATTGCCCTTAAAGATAATATGGCGATGGAAGGAACAATCACCACTGCGGGTTCTAAAATTTTAGAAAATTTCAAAAGTCCGTATGACGCCACTGTCGTAACAAAATTAAAAAATGCCGGGGCTGTAATCCTTGGCAAAACTAATATGGACGAGTTTGCCATGGGCTCATCAACGGAAACTTCGGCCTTTGGCCCCACAAAAAATCCATGGGATATTGAACGCGTACCAGGCGGTTCATCGGGCGGTTCGGCCGCGGCTGTCGCTTCAAATATGGCCATCGCCGCGCTTGGTTCCGATACGGGTGGTTCGATAAGGCAACCGGCATCGCTTTGCGGCATCGTTGGCTTTAAACCAACTTACGGCACAGTATCGCGATACGGATTATTTGCTATGGCTTCATCCTTAGATCAAATCGGACCGATGACCAAGACGGCCGAAGATGCAGAAATACTTTTTAATGTCATTGCGGGATATGACGAAAAAGATAGTACATCATTAAATCCGAAATCCGAAATCCGAAATCCGAAACAAATTGAAATATCTAATATCAAAATAGGGATACCGAAAGAGTATTTTGCTGAAGGATTGGATCCGAAAGTCAAAAAGATTATCGAAGATAGTATCGAAACATTCAAAAAGCTCGGGGCGGAAATAAAAGAAATTTCGCTTCCCGATCAAAAATATGCTCTGGCTTGCTACTATATTATAATGCCGGTGGAAGTTTCATCTAACTTAGCCAGATATGATGGAATAAAATATGGCTTTTCGGCCAAAGATGCGGAAAATCTAATAGATGTATATTTAAAAACAAGGTCGGAAGGTTTCGGCAAAGAGGCCAAGCGCCGCATTATGCTTGGCGCTTACACATCATCAGCGGGTTATATTGATCAATACTATAATAAAGCCCAGAAAGTGCGGGTCCTGATTAAAAAAGATTTTGACGAAGCGTTTAAAGAAGTGGATTTTATTTTGGGTCCGGTTGCGCCAACCACCGCTTTCAAAATCGGCGAAAAAGTTGATGATCCTTTGACAATGTATTTATCTGACATTTATACCATCGCGGTTAACTTAGCAGGTTTGCCGGCGATTAGTATGCCCGCGGGATTAAGTAATAATTTACCAGTAGGATTGCATATAATAGGTCCCCAATTTAGCGACAATAATCTTTTGAATTTATCCAAAATTTATGAAGGGGCAAGAAATGAGTTACCGCGTGCACCAATATCATAGCAAGCCATCAACCGAGGAAAAGATCCTAACTTCCATCGGCCGTGGTTTGTGGTGGGTTATCTCTCTGCCATACCGGCTCATTTTCGATAAAAAAACAAAAGGGCAAAAATCTTACGAGCAAGTTGAGCCGGCGAGTAGAAATTATGTCCGTAATAAATGGATGGAAATAGAACAGCTGCTAGCTTTGGGTAAACCTTCGAATAACGCCCGGGCGGTTTTGGAGGCGGACAAATTATTAGATCACATTCTAAAGGGCTTGCGGACACCGGGGTTGACAATGGGTGACAGACTCAAGGCTTCGCACAATAAATTTTCACCCGAAGCCTATGATGCCGCTTGGAAAGCCCATAAAATAAGAAATGAGCTTGTTCATAATTCCACTTTTGAGTTGATGGATTTTAGTGCCAAATCGGCAATTAGCAATTTTGAAAAAGCAATAGATGAATTGACTAAATAATTGTACATCGCGGAAATTTATCTGAGAATAAATTATAAAAGAATTAGTTAATTTCTAAGCCAGGTAGTGAAACTTTGACAATACTATCTTCAAGCATGTAGCATTTTAAAAATGCGTCAAAGTTCTACTACCTGATAGAAAGGATTATTATGAATGAAAGAGGAATTGATTCAGGTAAACCACAGCCAGATATTATTATCGATCTAGAAAAAGCGACTCCAGAAGTTAGGGAACGCTTGGAAAAAAGAGCTGATGAAATGATGACCATCGATAGTAAATTGAGCCGAGGAGAAGCAATAAGGAGAGCGGGGCAAGAAGTAATTGACGACCAAATGGGGGAACAAGAAAAATAAATGACTCCTGAAAATAGTGAACAACCAGATGAAATTAAATTCCGAGCTTTTCAGCAAGAGTTAGAAGATTTTAACGAGGAAACTAACAATTACATCGGGATGATGACCAGAAGAATTTATGGCGGAGGTGTTGGGCTTTATAATAATGTTGAGGTAGAAAAAGGATTGACCGAACAAGATGGGGAGCATTTTTTTCAAATTTGGCATAACCGTGAAGAAATTAATTCTGAAAACTATGAATTTGCGGTAAATTTTTTTAGAGCAATTAAAGAAATATTCCAAGAATTGCAAGAAGGAAAACATAATGGAAAACAGTTTAGCAACCAAGAATTAACAGGATGATAAATGAGTGAATTTAAAACAGTTATCGGATTAGAAATCCACGTACAATTAAAGACGAAAAGTAAGATGTTTTGCGGGTGCAATAACAATGCCGAAGAAGCCGCTCCCAATTCTTTGGTGTGTCCAGTTTGCATGGGAATGCCGGGGGTTTTGCCGGTGGCAAACAAGCGGGCGATAGAGTGGACGCTGAAAACCGGCTTGGCTTTAAATTCCGAAATTGCTGAAAAATCCCGCTTTGACCGCAAACATTATTATTATCCGGATTTGCCAAAAAACTATCAGATCTCGCAATTTGATTTGCCGTTTTGTAACGGCGGATTTTTAGAAGTGGAGACGGCAGAAGGTCATCGCAAAATAGAATTAAAAAGAATTCATCTGGAAGAGGACGCTGGTAAGCTTATCCATAGTGGAGATGATTCACTGGTGGATTTAAATCGAACAGGCACGCCGCTGATGGAAATTGTTACCGAGCCGGTAATCGAGTCCCCCGCCGATGCTAAAATTTTTATGCAAGAATTAAGATCTATTCTAAGATATCTGGATGTTTCTAGTGCTGACATGGAAAAAGGTCATCTGCGTTGCGATGCCAATATAAGTATCGCGCAAATTGATGATCGTCATCCTGAACAAAGTGAAGGATCTCCTGCGGATGCAGGATCCGAAACAAGTTCGGAGATTCTTCGCTTCGCTCAGAATGACATCGTTTTGGGAACGCCGGTTGAAATTAAAAATTTAAACAGCTTCCGCATGGTTGAAAAAGCCTTAATCTTTGAAGAACAGCGTCAAATCGGTTTAATCGAAGAAGGCGAAAAAATTAAAAAAGAAACGCGCGGTTGGAACGATTCAAAAGGCGAAAGCTATTCACAGCGTTCTAAAGAAGTTGCTCAAGATTATCGCTATTTCCCCGAGCCTGATTTGCCGCCGTTTGAAAGTTCCGCATTTAATATCGAAAAAATAAAATCCGAATTGCCAGAGTTGCCGGCGCAAAAAAGAAAAAGATATGTAGATATGGGGATTAAACAATCGGATGCGGAAATTTTGGCTACAGACCAAGAAATGGCAAAATATTTCGAGGGCGTTTCAAAAGCAGTTACGCCAATACTGGCTGCCAACTGGATTATTAATGAGTTGAAAATGGATGGGATATTGGTAGTTTCGCCTGAAGATTTGGGAGAAATGCTCCAAAACTTGGAAAAAGGCAAAATTACCGGCAAAATGGCAAAGGAAAATCTGGCTAAACTTATTGCTGGCGAAAAACCTGATTACACTTCCGAAGTGGTATCGGAGGTTGAAACGGCCAAGGCTATTGATAAAGTTATCACTGCCAATCCAAAACCAGTAGCCGATATCAAAGCCGGAAAAACTCAAGCAATGGGCTTTTTGGTTGGCCAAGTAATGCGCGAAACCCAAGGCAAAGCTAACCCGGAAATTATAAATAGATTGATTTACGAAAAAATCAATTGCTGAATTTTAGTATGACAAAATATAAGTTATTGAAGGAAAAAATCAAATAGCCAACTTAAAATTGCCGCGGAATTTTATGGAGAAAATATGAAAAAAGATTTAAGATCCGAGTTCCTCAAAACCATGACCCAGTTTGTTACCGCCGCTTTTGCTTTTGTGGCCGCCTTGGCGTGGAACGATACGATTAAAAATGTCATCAACCGGTTCATTGAACCCGGGTCCGGTCTAAAATCGCAAATAATTTACGCTTTTTTTGTAACTATCTTGGCGGTTTTGGTAACTTATTATTTTGGTAGAATAACTCAGGAAGCTAAGGAAGAAGAAGAAAAAAAAGAACACGAACACGAGTATCATCACGAAAAAAAGTGAAAAATTGACAACACGGCAATAAAAAATTACAATTATATTTCAAGGTAAATTTATGCCCAAAATAAATTATTTAAACGACCAAATTTCAAAAGCCCGCAGAAGCAAAGGCGGTCTTTTTATTGTTTTTTTTCTCATTTTAAGTTTCATTATGGGTCTTCTTGGCGGCACAGGCGCAATACTCGCTTTATCGTCAAACAGCCGTTTACAGGATATTTTAGGCATTAAGGGCAGCAGCATCAACATCAACTCAACTAAAACTGAAAAATTAAGACTTGAAGAATCGTCGGCCATAACCGATACGGTCAAAAAAGTAACTCCGGCGGTTGTTTCAATCACCTCGTCGCGCAATGTTCAGGACTTATTCGGTCAGATTTTGCAGCAAGAAGGTGGTGGCACCGGTTTTATTATTACTAACGACGGTTTGATTTTGACTAACAAACATGTGGCTCAATCGGGTGATAATTTATCAGTTTTAACTTCCGATGGTAAAAGCTATCCGGCAAAAATCGCTGCGCTCGATCCGACTAATGATTTGGCGATTCTAAAAATTGACGCCAGCGGTTTGCCGGTGGTTGACTTGGGCGATTCCAATGATTTGCAAATCGGCCAATGGGTAATTGCGGTGGGTAACGCTTTAGGACAGTTTCAAAATACTGTTACTATCGGGGTGATCTCTGCCCGCGAGCGGCAGTTAGTTGCTGGAAGCGGCAATGGTGATCAAGAACAATTAAATAATTTGCTGCAAACTGATGCGGCCATTAATTCTGGTAATTCTGGTGGACCGCTTGTTAATCTTGCCGGCCAAGTAATCGGCATTAACACAGCTGTTGCCAGCAACGCTCAAGGTATTGGCTTTGCCATTACGATTAATCAGGCCAAAGGCGCTCTTGAAAGCTATAAAAAAACCGGCAAGATTGTCAAACCATATCTTGGCGTTCAGTATGTTACATTGAATAAAGATATAATTTCGCAAAATAACATCAAAGTTGATCATGGCGCTTTAATTGTCTCGGGAAGAAATCAGTCAGCTGTTGTGGCAAACAGTCCAGCCGATAAAGCGGGGATTAAAGAGGGCGATGTTGTTTTGGAAATAAACGGCCAGCGGATTGACGAAAATCATCCTTTGAGCGCAGTCTTGCAACAATTTCAGCCTGACGATGAAATTGAATTGAAGATATCGCGCGACAACAAAGAGAGCGTACTGAAATTGAAATTAGGTTCGACAAATTAATTATATTTGCGCTAAAGTTTTTTCAAGATTTTCTTTTTCGAGATCTTTTATAATTTGATGTAAATTTCCGTTTAAAATTTCGGAAATTTTACTCCATGATTTTTTAATACGGTGATCAGTGATTCTGTCTTGAGGAAAATTATAAGTTCTGATTTTTTCCGAGCGGTCGCCGGTGCCGATTTGAATTTTACGGTTTTCGGAGCGTTCTTTGTTCTTTTTGTCTTGCTCTTGCTCAAAAAGCCGGGCTCGCAGCACTTGCATGGCCTTGGCGCGGTTTTTAATTTGCGATCGTTCGTCTTGGCAGGTAACGACGAGTCCTGACGGAATATGGGTGATACGGACAGCCGAGTCGGTAGTGTTAACACCCTGGCCGCCGTGGCCCTTGGCGCGATATACATCAACGCGGATATCTTGAGGAGCGATTTGAATTTCTGTTTCCGAAACTTCCGGCAAAACCGCCACCGTGGCAGCCGAAGTGTGCAACCGGCCCGATTTCTCTGTTTTGGGAACTCTTTGAACCCTGTGCACGCCAGACTCATATTTTAAAAATCGAAAAACATCATTGCCTTTAATTTCAGTGGTAATTTCTTTAACTCCGCCAAGCGATGTTTTACTAGAATCTAAAACATTAACTTTCCATCCTTTAATCTCGGAATATCTTTGATACATTCGAAATAACTCACCGGCGAAAAGTTCGGCTTCGTCGCCGCCGGTTCCGGCGCGTATTTCCAAAATGACATCCTTATTCTCTGTCGTATCAGATGTCATTAATTGATTTTTTAGCTTTATAATTTCTTCTTGAGCCAGTTCTTTAATGGCAGGATCGTTAGTTGTATTAAAGAGGTTTTGAGTATCCTCGAGTTGTTGTTTGAGATCGTTCATATATTCCTCGCTAATAACGAATTATTCTAATAACTAATATTAGTTATTCGTAATTAGTTTAAATTAGTTATTGGCGTGGCTTTTTATTCTTTTTTGCCTTCATCTCTTCGGCCATCTTGACTTTTGCTTGGAATTTATCCACTCGTCCAGCGGTATCGATAAACTTAGCCGTTCCAGTATAGAACGGGTGGCAAGCAGAACAAACTTCCACCTTAATTTCAGGGAGAGTTGAGCCAACTTCAAAAGTATTCCCGCAGGAGCAGGTAACTTTGGCAGTTTTATAATATTGTGGATGAATTTTGTCTTTCATAATTTCCTTTTCAATATTAACATATTATCAGATTTATCCCAACATTGCAATCCTTGGGGTTCTATCCTGGCAATTTATACCACAAAAATGATATATCACTGGAGTGGGATTTCTAACCAGTTAAAATTTAAAGAATTAAAAAAACCGCCTCGCGGGTAGCGGGCGGTCGATAAAAGGCTATGTTGTTTGTGGCAAGAACTAATGGTCTTCTGCCCAGATGTTTTCATATAGCTCTATGACAAAGTTGCATTCTAGACAATAAGCGACCAGATTCGGAAAATACTTTTCATGATTGATTTTTTTGGTTTGGCCTTGAATCTCCTCGGTTGTAATTACTCCAACGGTATTGAGCGGAGTCTTACATTGATAGCAGAAATAAGGTATCTCACTAACGAAAGCATTGAAGATAGGTAAAAATTGAGGAAGATTTTCCAGAAAAGCAATCAACTTGTTAAGCCACGATGGACTGTTTCGCCGAAATCTTCTTCGGAAGACCATCCTCCAATTAGAAAAATTGGCCAATCTGATCAGTCTGTTTTGAAGTAATATCTCTCTGATCTCTTTCATCTGTTTGGCTGTAGGCAAAGTAATCTTTGAATCTTCAATCAGCACCGGATGTTCGTCAACCATAACTTCGAGCATCTGTGTCTCCTTGGAGATGACTAATGATATTCTATAATTTCTCTTGTCAAAAGTCAAGCCCTAAA
>Ga0076302_119_pt1 | contig 9985 bp, 10 predicted proteins | sample RifGroB1_FD_67986 | JGI IMG/M metagenome (GOLD analysis project Ga0076302, IMG submission 67986) | Berkelbacteria bacterium GW2011_GWB1_38_5
TCTAAAAAAGCAAAACATTGAGGAACCAGAATAATGTTTTAATTTACCCAAAACGCATCTTAGTTTGAGTAAATTAAAGCTTTATTCAACGGCCTCAATCTCAAATACCATCAAATCTTTAGCTAAAATAACTTCACCTTGAAAATATTCTTGGGCATCTTTTACTGGATCGCCATTTTTCAAATAAAGTGGCGATACATGAGTTAAAACCAATTTCTTAACATTATTTTCTTGAGCGATCCGACCCGTTCTTTTTCCGGTTAAATGGGTTTTTGGCTTTACTTCTTCTGACCAACCCGCTTCAATAATCGCAAGACTAGCATTTTTAATTGCCTGATTTAGTCCATCACACTCTATCGTATCTCCTGATAAACTAATTATTTTATTTTCTGATTCAAATTGATAGCAGAATGAAAGAGTTTCTGGATTATGCTTAGCCAAATACGATTTAACAACCCAATCTAAACCTTTTACCTCTTGCTTCTCGGCAATTTCATAAATTTCTACCATGTCCATTTCGCAATGATCTAAATAAGATGATTTTAAAAGATACCCAACCCGTTCTTTTGTCCCTTTTGGACCATAAATTTTAAGTGGCGCTTTACGAGGAATCCAATCAACAGCCAAATCTGCCGGCGCCGCAATTGTAATGTGTAATAGTGGCAATAAATCAGAAATATGATCTGGATGCCAATGAGTGATAAAAACAGCATCAAGTTGATTTACTTGAAGACCAATTTTTAATAATTGATCAACTGCTCCGCGACCAAAGTCAAAACAAATTTTAGAATTTGCAGTTTCAATCAAATAAGCCGACGAGTGTCGTTCCAGTTCTGGTTGATAAGTCCCTGAACCTAAAATAGTTAATTTCATTTTTTTAAGTTTTCTACTTCCTGCCATTCGCTTTACAAACTGGTTCCGTCAAATCAATAATAACTTCTGGATTAGCATCTTGTTGCAATCTTTGACCAAATCTATAAAAACTGTCTACAATTTCAAGTTTTTTTCTTGCGCTCATCTTACGATAAATTTTAGTTTGTCTTTCTTGTGCTGTTATGGTTCTCATGATATTACTATATCACAAATCTCATTACTTCGCGTCTTTGATTGAGAGCGAAACGCGACCCCGTTCTTTATCTATTTCAACAACTTTAACTTTAACCGTTTGACCGATTTTAATTTCATCTTCAATTTTTTCCACCCGATGGTCGGCAATTTGGGAAATATGAACCATGCCATCTTGATTAGGTAAAATTTGGACAATCATTCCAATTTCATTCCCGCGCATTCTATCTTTAACAATTCCTGTTACTGGTCCTTCGTAGATTTCGCCAACTTTTGCTTCCTTAGTAGCCCCAGCCACCCAATCCATTGCTTTTTTTGCCATAACCGCATCAGTTGAAGCAATTGTGACGGTGCCGTCATCTTCAATATCAATACTAATAATTTCCTTGCCACCACAATCTTCAATAATCTTACGAATATTTTTACCACCCGGACCAATAATTTCCCCAATCTTATCTTGAGGAATCATTACTGTTTGAATCCGCGGGGCATAAGCCGAAAGCTCTTCTCTGGGCGCTTCAATTACTTTAGCAATTTTTTCTAAAATTTGATCATTGGCTTTGCGCGCCCGAATCAATGCTTCTTCTAAAACATCAACATTTAAACCTTTTAATTTAGTATCCAGTTGAATTGCGGTAATCCCGGCTTTAGTAGCTGTAACCTTGAAATCCATGTCGCCCGCAAAATCTTCAATCCCAGCAATATCAGTTAAAATTTTATATTTCGTCGGAAATTCCGCGCCCGAAGGGCTATGATTTTTACCGTCTTCGGAGGTCATTAGACCCATAGCAATTCCCGCTACCGGTGTTTTAATCGGCACTCCCGCATCCATCAAAGCCAAGGTTGAACCACAGGTTGAAGCCATAGAACTGGAACCATTGGATGACAAAACTTCGGAAACAACCCGAATAGTATAAGGAAAATCTTCACGCGATGGTAAAACCGGCAATAATGCCCGTTCCGCCAAAGCGCCGTGACCAATTTCGCGCCGTGAGACCGAACGCATCGGTCGAACTTCACCGGTTGAAAACGGCGGAAAGTTGTAATGATGCATATAGCGTTTTGTGCCTTCTTCTTCCATGGTTTCAATAATCTGTTCTTCCGAAGGCGGACCTAAAGTGACAATTGACAAAACCTGTGTTTGTCCTCGCGAAAAAAGACCAGAACCATGAGTTCGGGGCAAAAGACCAACTTCAATCTTAATCTCCCGAATTTCATCAATTTTGCGACCGTCAGGACGGATTTCTTTTTCAATCACCGCCTCGCGGACTTCTTTTTCTAAAACTTGACCAAAAGCGCTTTTAAGATCAATTTGCTTGTAATTTCCTTCAAAATTTTCTAAAACTTCTTTTTCAAAGGCGCTGATTTGCTCTTGGCGTTTGGCTTTGTCAACTTCGTAGACAACTTGAGCTAATTTTTTGCCCAGATATTTTTTGACTTCTTTAATAATTTCCGGCTCTTCTATTTTTTCAACTGATTGCTTGTCGCCGGCAATAATTTTTTTCTGAATTTCCAAAGCCGGTTTCATTTCTTCAAGCCCAAATTTAATGGCATCGGTCATGGTTTTTTCGTCTACTTCCAAAGCCCCGGCTTCCAACATTAAAACCTTGTCAAAAGTGCCGGCAACTACCAAATCCAAAGTTGATTTTTCTAAATCTTCCAAAGGCGGATTGGCAACGAATTGACCATCAATTTGACCAACTCTTACTGCAGCCACCGGTCCTTCAAAAGGAGCAGATGACTGGGAAAGAGCGGCTGACGCCGCAATAATAGAAATAACATCCGGATCATTAGCACTGTCAAAAGAAAGAACGGTAATAACTACCTGAACATCATTTTTAAAACCTTTAGGAAATAAAGGCCTGATTGGCCGATCAATCAGACGGCAAGTTAAAATTGCCGCTTCAGATGGGCGACCTTCTCTTTTAATAAATCGGCTCCCGGAAATTTTGCCGGCGGCATAAAGCCGTTCTTCGTAGTCAACCAAAAGGGGAAAGAAATCAATATCTTCCCTTGGTTCTGCAGATACCACCGCCGTCGCTAAAACAACGGTATCGCCATAACGAACCGTCACTGAACCAGATGCCAATTCGGCTAATTTTCCCTTAGAGATAATTAAGTCCCGCCCCCCAAATTTGGTCGTAAAAATTTCCTCTTTCATTATTCCCTTTTTAGACATGAGTACAAGAAGAACACCTCAAGACGTAAAAGTCATTTTTTACAACTTGACCTGCCCTACTTGCACCATGCAGTTATTAATTTATTTCTTCAAACCCAAATCTTTAATTAGCTTCTCATATGATTTTTGGTCATTTTTACGAAGATAATTTAAGAGTCGGCGTCTTTTGCCCACCATAATTAAAAGACCGCGGCGCGAATCGGCATCTTTGGGAAATTTCTTTAAATGCTTTGCCAATTCCATTAATCGCTCGGTCAACAGAACAATTTGGACTTCGGTTGAACCAGTGTCTTTGGTGTGGGATTGGTATTTTTTAACTAAGTCTTTAATCATTATTTTTAGTTTATCACAGCTTTAAAAAAAATGCAACGGACTGGATAAAAAGAATGGCCCCGGGACTAAAGTCCCAAGGCCACTTTGATGATTCTTACCCTATTTGGGCGGGTCTATCCGCAATTTCGCTTGCGGATGATAGATTTTATCACCTATTTTATAGTCGGCGACAAAGATGTAGTTACCGACATATTCGGCAAACAGAGTGTAATCGCTATTCTGTTGCATCGTATGCCCGTCCGGGCAGACAATCGACCAACTCTGAACCATACCTCCCGGATACCCGATCTTACTATCGTAGACCATAGGAGCAATCTCGTCTCCCATTTGGAAAACAGTTACTCCGTTAGCATCCGGTAATCTGTTGAGGCTCGACTTATCGGATTGAACCTTGCCGAGTGTAACCACAAGGGTTGCACCAGAACTGCTGACAGATGGTGTGGACGAGTTGCTATTGCAACCGCCACAACCAACAACAATTGCCAGAATTACAAACGAAACAGCACAAACAAACGTTCTCATGTAGCACCTCCCAGATGCAAAAGATATTATCTAAACCTATCCGAGTTCAAGGTTCAGACTTATTAGTATATTACAAAAAAAGATAAATGTCAACCCTTTTTACAATAAAAACCTCCCCTCAAACCGCTCGAGCAGAAAAAAGGGAGGTTTTTGAGACAGGAAAGTAATTACTGAGTAGAGAGAAAAGTTTTTGCAATTAATAGCGCTTTTGCTAAATTATCAGAAATCTCTGAAACTTTACCATTTTGTATATCGTTTATTCTATTTTCAATACTGGTGGATTTTATCTCGCAAATATCTTGTGTTGTGCTATCTTCTTTCGTAAACTCTGCGCCACTTCCCAAATAAAAAGAAATGTATTTCAAACCTGAATTTAAAGGTGGTTTAATGATTAAAAACGATCCTGTTGTGGGGCTACATTCCATATTTCCGTATCCAATTACTTGATATATTCCATTTTCTTTTTCAATGATCTTTTGATATTGTTTATCGTAGTAGCTAATTCCTTTAAAAGAATCTTTGGAATCTAAATTACCGGATATAATATCATGAGATACAGAATCAACAATTGAAAAGTCAGAAGTGATTGTCTCAAAATCAGGATATTTTTTATTGACATCACTGAAATATATCTCTTTTCCTTTTAATTGCTGAGATGGCTGGGCATCTGTGTTTGTATCTTTTTCTTGATAATTGCTTTCTGGTGAGTATTTGAAAGATAAATTAACAAGTGAGGAATTAAAAGTCTTCCAATTAGCTGTAGCATCTGGGCTGGTTGTTGTTTTTGCCGAGGGTGAAATAGTGGCCGATTTTTGAGATGTCGGATTAGTGGTAGGGGCGGAAACATTTTTATTGCCATATTTGTCCCATGTGGCAAGCCCTATTGCTAAAACAAGCACTACGATACCAGTCCATAAAAACCACGGTCTAATTTTAAACTCTGTAGTCATAATTACTCCTTATAATATTATCATATCTTAATTTATCCCCACAATCTACAGTTCGTAATAAAAACCTCCCTTCAAACCGCTCGAGCAGAAAAAAGGGAGGTTTTAAAAAGCCCCCATTGAGGTGGGGGCCACTGGTTAAGTTGTGATTAAATGAGCAAAGTTATTGCTATACCACTCCTTTACCGTATCATCATTAGGATATCGCCGCATAAGCTCGCTGGTGAAACGTTGGCGCTGTTGTAGCTGATCTGAAGTTGGGTTTGTAACTTCGCAAAGTCGCCAGAGTTCTTTCCAAAGAAATTCTTCCGGCATTGAGGTATTACATTCCCATTCGTCTCTAGGTAACATTTTTGTTTCCGAAGAATGTCGCAGTTGCGTCAAAACTTGCCATAGACCATGAAATCGCTTAAGATATTCTCCAGCAAAAACCTCATGGAACCTTTCGCGACTTGCTCTTTGATCTCCACCAAAATCAGGCGACTCAAGCTGGCAAATTTTTGCCTCCAATACTTCCTCCGGCGCTCTCGCCACAATTGTCCTAACTAGAGTGTTACCTATTCCGGTAGGATCATACCCTAAACTTATTGTGATAAAGTGGGCAATATCCAACGCTAACTCGTGTTCATCTTTGGAAAAATTTTCGTAGGATTCAACGTTGCCAACGACAAGACGACCATTTCTTAAAATCATTTCCAACAAAACTTTGGAATATTGCTTCAATACTATCTCAACCGCAGAAGTTATCGCCACCCGATTTTCGCCTTTCTCACATAAGATTGAAGTGAGCTCAACTCCAAGCAACAATCTTGGGGCACCAGTTGGACTCTCGTCCAATTTATACTGAAGCTCACTTACGGCACAATAGACAATCTCGTTCGTAATTCCTCCGACTTGATCAACAAGTTTTAAGAAATGTCTTACTATCTGAGTTGGTTCCGTAAATACCATTGAACTGGCAACTATTACTTCCGCTACTTGATTAATCATGATTTTCCTCCTGTTGTAAAAGTACGATTAGATCAAACTACCGGCTCTTTTTCTCTGATAATCGCGGATTTTTTCAAGGATTTCCGGCTCTTTATCAACTAAATTAGCGCCATACATTTGAAAAGCCGAGGCCGCTTCATGCCCGCCACCGCCAAAAAGTTTGGCAATAGCTGAAACATCCACCCCGGGCGAAACTGCTCTAAGCGACCCATGAACGCCATCTTGACGCTCGGTAATAAGCATAGCAAAATCAATATCGGGAGCGCTTTTTAAAAGTTCATCAATAATACCGGTTGTTTCCGCTTCTTCAGCTCCAGTTTCCACAAAATCATTTCTTTCAATTTTTGACCAAACAAAACGAAGTTCCGGCTCGGACTGGATTTTTGCCAAAATTTTGCCCCAAAGCTTTAAAGTTGACAACGGTTTGGTCTTGAAAATATGACGGATAATTTCTTGCTGACGACCACCAGCCGCTACTAGTTGAGCGGCGACGGTCAAAGATTTAGGCGTTGTATTAACATTTTGAAAACTGCCCGTATCGGTAATAATACCAGTTAGCAAGGCTGTCGCGACATCTTCATTTAAGAGCGCCTTTTCCCGCGACAAAGATTCAACCAAAGAAACAAGAATTTCCGCTGTGGAAGTCGCTGTCAAATCTACCCAGTTAATTTTGCCAAAAAAGTCATTGCCAGCATGATGATCAATATTTATAACCGGCGTTTCGTAAAAAAGATTGCTTTGGCTGTCGTACAAGGAACCAAGTCGCTCTAAATCGGGCGAATCTAGAACAATCATCAGATCAAATTTGGGCGAACCGTGAGAAAAAGTTACATCTTTTTCCTCAAAACTCCCTCCAACCGGCGTAATAACAATATTAAGTTTATTTTCTTGAGGAATATGTTTATAACCCAAACGATCAACCTGAACTTTGGAAGTATCAACGGTAATGACAAAATCTTTGGCAAAAGTAAAACTTTTTAAAATTTCGGAAATATTAGGCAAAAATTTCAAAGAAGCGGCAATTTGATCCGGCACTACCGCCGTCACTTCCTTATCAAGTTGTTTTAAAACTAAAGACAAAGCTAAAAGAGATCCGAGAGCATCGCCATCGGGGCTGGTATGAGTTAAAAGCAAAATTTTCTTAGCCGCTTTAATTTGTTCAGTTGTTTGTTGTTTGGGTGTTAATTCCATAGCTTAAGAGAGTATGATAAAGTTAATTCAGTAAACTGAATTAACAAATTTCTAATGACCAATTAACCTAATTTCTAATCAAATCCTAATCCTAAAATGACTAATATCTAAAATATTTGGTCATTTAATCATTAGACATTCTTTAGATCAATTAGAATAATTAGAAATTGGTCATTCTGGGAGGTTATCTTGCCTATTACTAAATCAGCTAAAAAAGCTTATGTTTCATCGGAGCGCAAACGCGCTCACAATTTGGTTTTGAAAAATAAACTAAAATTTTCGTTAAAAAAGGTCAGTAAAGAAAATACCAACGAAACTATCTCTACCATTGATAAAATGGCTAAACGGCACATTATTTCTAAAAACAAAGCTGGACACTTGAAATCAAGGTTAGCGAAGAAATTCGGCACGCCAAAAAAAATCCAAACCTCAAAATCCAAATCTCAAAATGACAATTCAAAAATTAAAAAGACAAAAGTAACAGAAAAACCAAAGACAACCAAAAAACTAGTTATTAAACCCAAAATAAGCTCTAAAAAGTAATTTTATAAAAGGATGGGGATGAATCAAGATTCTTGCACTAATCCAGCCGAGGCAATGACGCCGGCGCCGCCGAAACTTTCGCCTTGGCAAAAGTTTTTTTACGGCACCGGTTGCGTTTATGAATTAACCAAGTGGTTGATTGTTTTAGTTGTTCTTAGCACTCTGATTCATTTTTTTATAGCCACTTTTTCTATTGTTGATGGTCAAAGCATGGAACCAAATTTTCATTCAGGCGAATTTATTATTGCCAATCGCTGGACTTATCTTTTTGGCTCCCCAAAGCGAAGCGATCCGGTTATTTTAAGGTTTCCTGGCGATCCGGAACATGTTAAATATATTAAAAGAATTATCGGTCTGCCCGGTGAAAAAGTGACCATTTCCAAAGGTAATGTTTATATCAATAATGTCAAACTTGCCGAACCCTATCTTCCTCCCGGCACTCAAACTTATCCGGAAATGACCAAACAACTAGGGAGCGAAGATTATTTTTTACTCGGCGACAATCGTCTTAATTCTTCCGACTCCCGCGTCTGGGGCATCGCTCCTCAAAGAGACCTAATTGGCAAACCTTGGTTTGTCCTCTGGCCAATTCAGTTCTACGGAAAAATAGATGAATAGATAAATGGATAAATAGGGATAACCTGGCACCTCTATTCTTCTATTTATCTATTAATCCATTCGTCCATTTACTCCACCGTCGGTTCGTGAGAACGAGCTAAATTTTTGGCGACATAGCCGATAAATGGGAAAAATTCGCCGACAAAACTCTCTAAAGTAACAACTCTTTCCACCGAATTATACCAAGGAGGCGTGGTGAAAGGATCGTCTAAAAATTTGTGAGCCCAATCAACTTCAACCCCTAAAACAACCGCATAAGGCAGATATTCTTCAAATTTGCCTAGTAAGGCATCTTCTCCCTTAAGCGGTTTTTTGCTTGACAGATATTTACGAAAAGCCAGCCATTTTTTAAGTTCGGCGGTACCAAGGGGCGAACGCGCCGGCATAAACGGCGAAAGTTTAATAACGAAAAAGGCGGCCACCATTCCGCCAACCCAAAAAAGCAAACCAAATTTAGGATCGGCGGCGGTAATTGCTCCAATAGCAAAACCAATTAAAGATACAAATAATAAGGCAATGCCAAGATATTTATAAACCAAATGAACTTTAGCCGGGTTGCGAACAAAATAACCTTTTCCGGTGGCAAAATTATAAATGCCCAAATAAAACTGGGCAATCTTGCGCGAAAAAATATGCCGGCCAATTCGCATTTCCACATCTGTTAATGAACTTTTATAAGCTGGTTCTAAAAATATTTTTGAAAGCAAAGCTTTTTCAAAAGGTAAAAGTCCAGTTGTTTTTTCAATATCATCAGCCCGGAGCTTGCCAAAGTTAAACTCTCCATTACCTTTATTAATGATCAGAATAAAGCCACGAAGCGCCAAATCAATTAGAGTGGCTGTAATTTCCCGCGCTCCAACCGCTCCGTCAACCAAAACGCCCACTACCGCCGGTAATTCTTTGGCAGGCAGATTTTTTTGTTCGGTAGTTATAGAAAATATTTGGGCGGCGCGCCGTTTAACAATCATAATGATCATTAAAATAATGGTGATTAAAGGCAAAGCCACACTGACATAAAACCAAGATTTAAGGGGCAATTCTCCGAGTTGAAACATTAATTTCTGCCAAAAACTCGGCTTAATCATGCCTTTAGGCAGATCGGCGACAATTGTAACTACTCCTTGTGGCGAAATGTCGGAAACCTCATAAAACAAAGTTTGCGAATCAATAACGCTCGCTTTGTTTGAACCAACGCCATGAACGGCATAAATTATCTGTCGGACGCTTTGAGATTGGGCTTTCGGCAAAGTTACGGTTGCTTGAAAATTTTGGACAAAATAACCGGGTGAATTAAAAACCAAAATTTTTACTTCGTCAAAATTTTCATAGAACTTTAAAACATTGTTGGTCTTCTTGCCATTAATTAGAACTTCGGCATTTTCATTAATAACAATATCCATTTTTACTTGAGACAAATAACCTGATTTAGGGGTTGTAAAATCTACCGAGGCTTCCACAGTGCGATACTGTTGCCACATAAAACCAAAAGTTAAACTCACAACAACAATTATCAAAAAGAAGAGAACTTTCTTTTTATAAAAGCCTGTCTCTGAAACGAGTGTCTTAAAAAGATCCCAACCTTTCAAATACCCTCCTA
>Ga0076302_111_pt1 | contig 9301 bp, 7 predicted proteins | sample RifGroB1_FD_67986 | JGI IMG/M metagenome (GOLD analysis project Ga0076302, IMG submission 67986) | Berkelbacteria bacterium GW2011_GWB1_38_5
TTTATTATTAATATATTGACAAAATTTTACTAACCGGTAAGAATAGCCCATTTCATTGTCGTACCAAGCTACTACTCTGACCAGATTACCATCAACCACCTGTGTTGACAAAAGATCAACAATCGCGCCATGAGGATTGCCTTTAAAGTCAGTGGAAACTAAAGGTTCGGCTGAAACATCAATCGCTTCCTGATATTTTGGATCACTGGCTGATTTTTTAAATGCTTCATTTATTTCTTCTTTAGTGGTATTTTTTTCTAACAAAGCAACAAATTCTAAAAGAGAAACTGTAGCAGTCGGGACGCGGTAGGAAATACCATCCATTTTATCTTTTAAGTCAGGAAGAACCTCCGTGGCAGCAACGGTGGCGCCAGTCGTAGTCGGAATAATTGACAGAGCCGCCGCTCTTGCCCGGCGTAAATCTTTATGTGCATCGTCTTGCAATCGTTGATCCATAGTATAAGAGTGAATCGTGGTCATGGTTGATTTTAAAATTTTAAAATTTTTGTGCAAAACATCAGCCACCGGAGCGAGGGCATTAGTCGTGCATGAAGCCATAGAAATAACTTTATTTGCCGGGTCAAATTCCTCTTCATTTATTCCTAAAACAATTGTTTTGATTTTTTCTTTCCCGACGACTTCATGTCGGGACTCCGACCCTTGCGTCGGAGCACCCTTGCAAGGAGCGGTTACAATTACATTTTTTGCGCCGGCGGTAATATGTTTTGAAGCGCTATCGTAAGTTGTAAAAACACCGGTGGATTCAATGACTAAATCAACACCCAAATCTTTCCAAGGTAAATTGGCAGGATCTTTTTCAGACAACATCTTGATTGTTTTATTGCCAATTTGCAAACTATCATTTTGAACCACAATTTCACTTTCAAATTTGCCGTAATTTGAATCATATTTAAGTAAATGGGCAAGGGTTTTGAGATCACCAAGATCGTTAATGGCAACAATTTCTAGATTCTCGGCAAAAGCGGCCCGGAAAAAAGTCCGACCGATTCTCCCAAAACCATTAATCGCTATTTTCATTTATTTATTCTCCTATTTATTTATTTTATCATAAGTTTTAGCTAAATCGCAAACTCTCAGCTGGCCAGCGATATTCTTTAACCTTCTTTTTAATCGTATTTGATGATAATAATCCTTCCTGCGCGCCAATTTTACCCACCACTGAAGCCGAATTAACTACTCCCCATTTCAAACATTCCTGCAAAGGTAGTTCTTTCATTCTGGCTGCTAAAAAACCAGTTGAAAATGCATCACCCGCGCCGGTGGCATCAATACGATGACCCGGGTAAATACCCACTTTCAAAAATTTTTCCTCGCTATAAACGTAAGCGCCTTCTTTGCCATCGGTAATAACAACTGTTTTTGGACCGGAAAAGCTGATTACTTTCATTATATCTTTAATTTGAGGCGTACCAGAAAGTCCGGACATAATATGCGCTTCTTCACGATTTAAAAAGATAACTTCCATCAATCTTTTTAGACCGCCCAGACTTTCAAGTCCGCGGTTAATTTGAACCGAACCGGGATTAATGGCTACTTTAAGATTTTTTTTAACAATTTCGCTAGTCACTTGATTATAAATGTCTTCAAAACCTTGAGCCATTGGTCCCAAATATACCCAATTGGCAGTAATTTCTTTAGGCAGGACAAAATCTGAAGGTTTGAAAGCATGATAAACAAAAATTGTCCTTTCACCTTTGTAAGAAACAATCACCGAAAAACTGCTTTTACGATTTTTGTAAATTTTTAAATTTTCCACTCCAACTTTTTTAGCTTTAATGTCTAAAACAAGTTCACTACCCACACTATCACCACCAACCGCCGAAATAAGTCCAGTATTAAAACCAGCCTTACCCAGCCCCACTGCTACATTAGCGGCCGTGCCACCAACTGAAAAAGAAACATCCGAAATATCAATTTTATCGCCTAAACCAAAAACAAGGAACTTATCAAAAGGTTCTTTACTTTCAATTTCTTCATCTGAAACCGGTTTTTCCATATCGGAAAGATCGGGAAAAACAAAAATATCCCGCATCACATCGCCAATTGTAATAATGTCATAATTCATTTAAGCTTTTCCATTTGATCCAAATAATCTAATTTTTCTCTCCACTAATGCTTGGACTTTTACCATTACTTCTTCCAAAATCTCGCGCGGGTCTTGCTCGTTGGGATTTTCTTTTAAAATCTCTCGGAGGTCTTTGGTAAATTCGTGGCGAATATCGGTATCAATATTTACTTTGCAAATGCCATTTTCAATTGCTTGTCGTATGTTTCCGTCCGGCACACCCGAACCGCCATGTAAAACTAAGGGAATTTCGGTTAAAGATTTTATCTTTTTAAGAAGCTCAATGTTTAGATTTTCCCCAACCCCAACTCCGTGAGACGAACCAATAGAAAGAGCCAGAAAATCAACATTAGTTTTTTGGGCAAATTCCAAAACATCGTCAGGATTAGTCAGTTGACTTTTACTTACTCCCGCTTTGCCTAGATGACCCAATTCGCCTTCGCAGGGAATATTTTTTTCATGAGCAAGCATTACCGCTTCGGTTGTCATTTGGGTATTTTTTTCTAAGAAAAATTCCGAGCCGTCAAACATCACTGAAGTATAGTCGGCACTAAGACACTCTTTTACAATATGAATACTTTTGCCGTGATCCAAATGAAGAGCCACCGGCACACTGGCGCTTTTAGCTTCTTCTCTAATTAAAGCAGCTAAAGTTTCAATGCCTCCAAACTGAATTGCTTTTTCCGAAGTAGCAACAATGACCGGCGCTTTTTGCGCCACTGCCGCTTTGACAATCGCTTTTGTAATTTCCAAATCGGAAGTATTAAAACAACCTACGGCATATTTGCCTCGCTGGGCATCAAGAATCATTTGTTTTGATGTTACTAACATTTAGCTAGTTCCTCCTGCTCCGCGACAAATACTAATAAATTCTTTGGCTTTGAGCGATGAGCCACCGGCTAAAACTCCATCAATTTCCGGTTGGTACATAAATTCAGAGACATTGCCAGAATCAACCGAGCCGCCATAAAGAATTCTGACTCGTTCAGCCAGCGACTGGTTATATTTTTTGGCAAATACCGCCCGTAATTTTTCAATCACCGAGGCGGCATAGCCACCGGTGGCGGCATGACCCGTGCCAATCGCCCAAACCGGCTCATAAGCAACAATTATTTTTTCAGCTTTTTCAGCCGTTACACCCTTTAAGGCTTCTGCTAATTGGTGAGTTATGTCCGACTTTATATCTACTTGAGTAGGTCGACCTCGGCCTCTTTTTTCTTCCGATATTTTTTTAAGTTCCCCGACACAAACAATTGGCGTCAGGCCGTGATTAAAAGCGGAATGAATTTTATCGTTAATTAAAGCGTTAGATTCATTAAAATGCGACCGTCTTTCACTGTGGCCTAAAATGACATATTTGACTAAATTTTTAATCATTACCGGCGAAATTTCACCGGTCATTGCTCCCGAATCAGCAAACCACATATTTTGAGCGCCGAGTGAGAGATTTTTCGGCGCTTTTTCCAAATCTTCCGCCAAAGGCACCAACCAAGTAAAAGGCGGACAAAGAACAATTTCCACGCAGTCTAAATCTTCGGCCGCTTTTTTGATTGAATTTGCCAGTACAACTGCATCAGAAAGGGTGGTATTCATTTTCCAATTGCCAACAATTATAGGTCTTCGCATGTAACTCCTTTTTTATCTTCTATTTAAATATACAGTGAGAAAGAAAAAATTACAAAATTATTTTAAGCTTTTTTGGTGACGCAAACGATAGTAAGAGATAGCAAAACGATGGGCTTCGTCGCGAATCCTTAAAAGTAATTTTTTATCAACACTTAATTTTTCGTCGGCAATTATTTCGTCTTTATCCCTTTTTGGCCCTTTGGCAATACCAACCACCGGAATTTCTAATTTTTTATCTTTTAGAACTTCTTTGGCGCCATTGACCTGTCCTTTACCACCATCAACTAAAATCAAGTTTGGATTGGGCCACTCACTATGTTCAAACCGTCGGCGAAATATTTCAGAAAGCATAGCAATGTCATTTGCGCCTGAAACTGTTTTTATTTTAAACTTACGATATTGAGCTTTGTCAATCAGTCCTTCACTAAAAACCACCATCGAACCCACAGCGAAAGCGCCGGAAATGTTAGAAATGTCATAGGCTTCAATTCGCTCTGGGACATCTTCAGGATGTTTTAAATCGTCTTCGGCAATTAAAGCCACATCTTGAATATGACGCAAAGCAAAAACAGTATCACGAAGTTTGGCCGCTTTTTCAAATTCCAAATTTTTTGCTAGTTCTTTCATCTGCTTTTCAACATCGCGAATAACCTCTTTTTTATGTCCCTGCAAAAAAAGCCTGATTTGTTTGACTGTTCTTTGGTAATCTTTTTGATCCACTTTGCCGGCGCAAACTCCCGGACACATCCCCAAATGATATTCAAAACAGGCTTTGCCTGACATTGGTTTGCAAGAAGCTCTGAAAGGAAAAATTTTGCGAAGAATTTGCAGAGCTTCTCTGACTTGACCGCTTGACGGAAAAGGTCCGAAAAACTCGCCTTCGGGTAGTTTTTGAGTCAGACGCGCCGGCATTACCCTTGGCCAATCTTCTTTAGTGATAAAAATACCCAAAAAAGTTTTATCGTCTTTAAGTTTTATATTATATTTGGGTTTATATTTTTTAATTAAATTGCTTTCCGAAAACAGGGCTTCAATGACCGAATCGGTTTTTTGAATTTCAATTACCTTTACTTGTTCCAGCATTTTTTCCAACCGCGTTTCTTGCGGTCGTTGAAAATAGCTTAAAACGCGATGACGCAAGCTTGATGCTTTACCAATATATAAAGGAGTCTGTTTTTCATCGCGCATAATATAAATTCCCGGCACCTCCGGAAACTTTTTGATTTTAGAAATTAATTTAGTATTATCCATAACGGTTTGATTATATCACCTTTTTACCTTTTCAAAACTTTTTGTAAAAATTGGCCAGTGTAGGATTTTTCAATTTTTATAATTTCTTCGGGAGTGCCGGTTGCCATAATTTTACCGCCATCATCGCCACCTTCGGGACCAAGATCAATAATATAATCGCAAGTTTTAATGACATCTAAATTGTGTTCAATCACTACCACGGTATTGCCAGCATCAACTAAGCGATGCAGGACTTCTAACAATTTTTTAATATCGTCAAAATGCAAGCCGGTTGTCGGCTCGTCTAAAATATACAAAGTTTTGCCCGTCGCCCGTTTGGCAAGTTCCGTTGCAAGTTTAACCCGTTGGGCTTCCCCACCAGATAAAGTCGTTGCCGCTTGGCCCAAATGGATATAGCCCAAACCAACATCGGCAAGGGTTCTTAAAACATCGGCAATTTTTGGAATGCTAGTAAAGAAATCTCGTGCTTCTAAAACCGTCATCGCTAGAACATCGGCAATTGACTTGCCTTTAAATTTAACTTCCAAAGTCTCGCGATTAAATCGTTTGCCCTCACAAACATCGCACGGAATATAAACATCGGGCAAAAAGTGCATCTCAATTTTTAGAATGCCATCGCCCTGACAATTATCGCACCGACCACCCACGACATTAAAGCTAAATCTGCCCGGCTGATAACCACGGATTTTAGCTTCGCGAGTCTTCGCAAACAATTCTCTAATATCGGTAAAAACGCCGGTGTAAGTGGCTGGATTTGAACGGGGCGTCCGACCAATTGGCGATTGATCAATAATAACACATTTATTTAAATTTTCCACGCCTTCAAGACGAGCGTATTTGCCCGGTTGCTCCAAATTACCGGAAACTTTTCGCGCCACCGCTTTGTATAAAATTTCATTGACTAAACTTGATTTACCAGAACCAGACACGCCCGTCACACAAGTAAAAACTCCCAGTGGAAAATGCACATTAAGATTTTTTAAATTATTTTCATTGGCGCCGATGATACTTACAAAATCACTTTTTATTTTCCGTCTTTTCTTAGGCACTTCAATCTTTTTTTTGCCAGAGAGATATTGACCAGTAATTGATCTTGGCTCATTTTTAATTTCAGAAATATTTCCTTGAGCGACAATTTCCCCGCCAAAGCTACCCGCGCCGGGTCCAATATCAACAATTAAATCAGCCTGACGCATGGTTTCTTCGTCGTGCTCAATTACAATGACAGTATTTCCCAAATTGCGCAAATGCTCCAACGCCTCTAAAAGTCGGCTGTTGTCGCGCGCGTGCAGACCGATTGATGGCTCGTCAAGAATATACAAAACACCAACAAGACCGGAACCAATTTGGGAAGCAAGACGAATTCTTTGCGCTTCACCACCAGCTAAAGTAAAAGCTGTCCGATCTAGTGTTAAATAATCCAAACCCACATTAATTAAAAATTGGAGACGGCTTTTGATTTCTTTTAAAATTCTTTCGGCAATTAAAATTTCTTTTAACGAAAGTTTTAGATTTTCAAAAAATTCTAAAGCCATTTTAACAGACATTTGGGTTACTTCAGAAATATTTTTATTACCAATTCTAACAAGCAAACTTTCTTTTTTGAGTCGCAAGCCCTTGCAAGTTTCACACGGCGTTTGGCTCATATAGCGTTCAATTTCTTTTCTTACATTTGGCGACTCTGTTTGGTGATAACGTCGTTCCAACATGGGAATAATGCCTTCAAATTTAACCCAAAATACATTGGAATGACCGTGGGAAAAATAACGAACTTTAAGTCTTTCTGAAAGCGAGGAACCGTATAAAATTGTTTCCAAATGCTCGCTTTGAAAATTTTTAATCGGCGTATGCTCGGAAAAACCAAAATGCTCCGCCACCGCCCTAAGAATTGCTCCGTAATAATTATTTGGTTTGTAATTTTGTGGGGTAATCGCACCTTGAGCAATTGAAAGATTTTTGTCTGGAATAACTAAATTTGGATCAATTTTCTTTTGCACGCCCAAACCATCACATTTTTGACAAGCGCCATACAGACTATTAAAAGAAAAAATCCGCGGCTCAATTTCCGCTAACCCGACCCCGTGCTCCGAACAAAGTAAATTTTGATTTAACAAAATTTCTTTCCCTTCGTTGTGAGAAATAAGAACTAAACCATTAGCCAACTTAGTAGATTGTTCAATTGCATCAGTCATGCGGCCAATATTTTCAGCGGTAATTTCCAAACTGTCAACAACAATTTCAATTTTGTGTTTGACGTATCGAGAAAGAGTAATTTTTTCTGAAAGTTCTTTAATTTTGCCATTAACTCTAGCCTTAGAAAATCCACGACGAAAAAAGTCATTTAATAATTGATGATATTCCCCCGTTCTACCACGAACAATGGGCGCTAAAATAGTAATTTTGCCAGAATTTAAATCCAAAACTTTTTCCACCATTTGTTCCAAAGAAAGTTTGGTAATTGGCTTGCCACAAACCGGACAATGAGGAATACCAATGCGGGCATAAAGAACTCTTAAATAATCATAAATTTCGGTGACTGTTCCCACAGTTGAACGCGGATTGTGAGAAGCGCCTTTTTGATCAATAGAAATAGAAGGCGAAAGTCCTTCAATTGAATCAACATCGGGTTTTTCCATTTGACCCAGAAATTGCCGAGCGTAGCTTGATAAAGATTCTAAATAACGACGTTGACCTTCGGCAAAAATTGTATCAAACGCCAAAGTGGACTTGCCGGAACCAGAAAGCCCAGTGAATACAATTAATTTGTGACGCGGTAATTCTAAATTAATATTTTTTAAATTATGTTCCCGCGCGCCTTTAATAACAATTTTATCTATCATATTTTTAGTCTCCGCAACTGGATAATTTCATCACGCAAAATGGCCGCTTGTTCAAAATGTAAATCGCAAGCGGCAATTTTCATTTCCTTTTCTTTAGCTTTTATTATGACTGGCAAATCTTCCAAATTTTCAATTTTTATAAATTCCGGGGTTACTTTTGGCTTTAATTCATGATCAATAATACTTTCAATTGATTTTTTAATTGTTGTCGGCGTAATGTGATGTTTTTTATTATAAGTGGTTTGTATTTTTCTGCGACGATTAGTCTCACTTATAGCCCGCGCCATTGAATTGGTAATATTGTCAGCATATAAAATCACACGACCGGAAACATTTCTGGCGGCGCGACCAATAGTTTGAATTAAAGAAACTTCGCTTCGCAAAAAACCTTCTTTGTCAGCATCTAAAATCGCCACCAATGTTACTTCCGGCAAATCCAAACCTTCACGAAGTAAATTAACACCCACCAAACAACTGAATTTTCCTTTTCGCAAATCTTCTAAAATACCTACCCGATCTAGTGTATCAACTTCGCTATGAAGATATTCTGATTTAATTTTATTTTCACGCAGAAGTTCTGATAAATTTTCAGCCATTCGTTTGGTAATAGTTGTTACCAAAACCCTTTCATTTTTACCTGCCCTGATTTTAATTTCAGAAATTAAATCTTGTATTTGATTTTCGGTTGGCCTAATTTCCAACTGCGGATCAACTAATCCAGTTGGTCTAATTATTTGCTCCACAATTTTTTTAGAATGTTGCCTTTCGTAACTTGCCGGCGTGGCGGTAGTAAAAATTGCTTGTTTTATTTTTTGCTCAAATTCTGGAAATCTAAGTGGACGATTATCGTAAGCGCTAGGCAAGCGAAAACCATTTTTGACCAACGCGTCTTTGCGCGATTTGTCGCCGGCAAACATACCATAAATTTGAGGCACCGTTACATGCGATTCGTCAATGACTAGTAAAAAATCTTCGGGAAAATAATCAATCAAAGTATAAGGCGGTTGACCGGGCTTTCGCCCTGTTAAGTAGCGCGAATAATTTTCAATTCCCGGACAATAACCAATTTCTTTGAGCATTTCTAAATCAAAATTTGTCCGTCGTTCCAATCTTTCGGCTTCAAGTAATTTACCATCTTTCCGAAAATAATTTAATCTTTCCGCTAATTCTTTTTTAATTTTTAAAGTTGCTTTTTCTAACGATTTTGGCTCAACCACAAAGTGCTTAGCCGGACGCAAAGTAAAACTTTCTTCTTCGACAATTTTTTTCATCGTCAAATTTTCAAAACGGGTAATTTTTGAAATAATGTTGTCTTCAAATTCAATTCTAATAATCTCTTCTTTGTCTATGGGCATAATTTCTAGAGTTTGACCGTGAAGACGAAATCGGCCTCTTTCCAAAATTTCACTGCGAGTAAAATAAAGTTCCACTAAACTTTGGATTATTTCGTTACGATTAACTACTGCCCTTTTTTTAAAATTTAAAAATGATTTGGAAT
>Ga0076302_131_pt2 | contig 9033 bp, 10 predicted proteins | sample RifGroB1_FD_67986 | JGI IMG/M metagenome (GOLD analysis project Ga0076302, IMG submission 67986) | Berkelbacteria bacterium GW2011_GWB1_38_5
AACCTGCGCAGCTCAATTGAATGGTATGTTCAAAAAGTAAAACCGATGCACGACAAATACATTCACCCAATGAAACAATACGCCGACGCTCGTTTAAACACCGACAAGGGTTCTTTGGACGCCGCCAATTCAGTTAAGGAGAAAATAAAAGAAATTCTAAAAAAATATGAATAAAATCTTGGATGACTAGCTCAAAGGCAGAGCGCTTCTTTGACGTAGAAGAGGTTACAGGTTCGAGTCCTGTGTCATCCACCATTAAATTTTATCTCGATCAATAGATCTCAATCCCATTTTACAACAATCTTTGCTTTCATTGTGGTATGAATAGAACAATGGTAAGAAAATTCTCCGATATCATTAAAAGTAAACTCAAAAGTCTTACCTTTGGCCAAAATCGATGAACTAAATTCACCATTGTCAGCGGTTACAGTATGATCAGTAGGATCATCATTCGTCCAAATTACTTTGGTACCTTTTGTAACTTCTAAAACAACTGGACTGAAAGTCAAATTGCTAATTTTTATGGAGTTTCCGTTGACTGTTTCTTGGGCAGTGGGCGTCGGACTGGAAGTTTGATTGCCGCCTTTTCCGTAACCTTTAACATATATCCAGGCTAATAAACCTATTACAACAATAACGGCCAGAATTATCCAAATATTTTTCATTTTAAACCCTCTAATTTATTTTTTTGCGGCCTCGACCAAGTCGTAATTTAACAAATGTCATTGAATCATAAAGCACCTGCATTATAACACATTCTAACTTTTTTTAATGACAAAAAACTGCTTGCCGCTAAGAGCCCCTAAATGAATAATTTTAAATCTTAATTTATTCGGCCATGCTTGAAATTTTTTATAGATAATATTTTTTCCGTCAAAAACACTTGTGCAAATTTTTGTCAATTTTTGAGAAGAAAGTAAGGCAATAATCGTATGCGGGCTTATTTGAAAATATTTTGATTTTAGACCTATTTTTGAATTTATTTTTGACAATTCGTAAATAATACGACCGGCAATTTGTGATTGATTGACTAATTCTTCAATAAAAATTGCCCCGTTAGGCCGAAGCAAACGCTTTAATTCTTTGAGAGCTAATTTCTGGTTGCTAATAGTTTCTTTGTAATTACTGCCGATTAAGTGATGGAGGACATCTCGAATGATTATGGCATCAAAAGATTTATCGGGCAATTTTGAATCCAAAATTGAACCATGAATAAATTTTATTTTCTTTGAAGCCTGGCGAAGGCCGTAATCATTAACGATTTCGATGTTAGTAAGATTAATTTTCTCAGGATATTTTTTGGCAATGTTACTCAAAATCAATCCCCCGCCGCCGCCAAATTCACAAATATCAATTCTGCGCTTAAATTTATGCTTTGTGGCCCAATTTAAAAAAAGAAAGATGATCGGTGAAATTCCCGCCGATTGATCGCTCCTTAAATAATAATCCGCTTGTTCGAAAAATAGTTTTTTTACAGACGGATGCAACATTTTAAGATCGTAATTTTTTAATTTCCGGCCATTCTTGAATTAAAACTGAAATCGCTGCCGCAATCGGCACGGCAATTACAACTCCCAAAATTCCCATTAATTTAGCACCAATAAGTAATGACAAAATAATAATGACCGGCGAAAGGCCAACAGCCCTCCCCATAATCTTCGGCACCAAAAATTGGGCTTCTGCTTGTTGGATGACAACATAAACAATTAAAACCAATAAGCCTGTAAGCGGTGAGACCGTAAAAGCAATAATAAAGGCCGGAATAAGGCCTAACCACGGCCCGACATAAGGAATGACTTCGGTTAAACCGCCCCAAACAGCCAGTGTTAACGCGTATGGAACGCCCAATATCGCCAAAGCAATACCGTCTAAAGTACCAATAATGACCATTAAAGTTGCCTGTCCCCTTAACCAACTTCCCATTTTTTGATTAATTTTTTCGGCGATATTGAAGGAATTTGCTTTATGTTCTTCGGGAATAAACTGATGAATTAAAGCCTTGATCATATTACCTTCAAGCAACATGTAAAAAGATAGGACTATAATCGTAAAGAAGGCAACGATAGCGGAGAAAAAGCCAACCGTAGTTGAATAGACACCCGAAGAAAATCGGCCTATCTGCGAAGAAGCGTTAAATAAGCTTTCTTGGTAATTAGAAATAGAATTTTGCAGGTGTTGATATATCGGCCCTAATCTGTCTAAAATGATCGGAAGATTAACCGCCAACTGTTTTAACTGTTCAACTATAGGCGGGATCATTAAAAAACCGATGGCTGTCAGTAAACCTAAAAATAATATACCTAAGATTATCACTGCAAGAGCTCGGGGAATATATTTTGCCATCCTTTCAACCAACGGCCCTAGGGCAGCCACGATTACCAGAACAATAAAAAATAAGACTACCACTTCGCGAACGGCGTATATTAGCCAAACTGCGAAAATAGCCAAAATTATCTTTATGATTGTAGAGTTTGAGATTTCAAACTTGACTTTATTTTCCATATATCCTCAATTCAATTAAATTATACTCGCATCTTGCTTGATTAACAATACTTGCAAAACCTATTTTCGATTTTACTCGTCAGACAGGCGAAATCTCATAACGGAAACAAAAAGAGTGATTATAATCCAAACGACAACGATAATAATATTTACTGGATTAATAAACGGTGAGATATTTTCAATGCCAATTTGCCTGATCATTCTCAGGAGCGGCGCTAATGGTAGATATTGAACAATCGAATATAGCCATTTAGGTAATTGATCAATTGGAAAGAAAACGCCAGCTAAAAACATCATTGGAATAGTAATTGCCACTGCCATTCCCTGAGCTGCATCGGTAGTTTTTGCCGCTGACGCAACGGCAAAACCGATAGATAAAAAGAGCAACCCGCCCAATAGAGCGAATAGATAAATCAAGAAGATGCTACCGACTATATGGGCATGAAAACCCCAAACCCCGATTGCTAAAATGAGTGAAATTTGTAAAACATTTAGAATTAAACGGGAAAGTACTTCAGCTAAGACAAATTTCCACGGTTTAAGCGGAGTGGTGGTAATTCTTTTTAAGATTTTATCTTCGCGGTAACGAGCCATGGTAATGGCAATTCCTTGAACAGAACCGTTCATCAACGCCATACCGATAATGCCGAGTAAAACAAAATCAAAATAAGTTAAGTTTTTGTCGGATGTAGACTCAACATTTAATGAAAAAATTGGTTTGGCGCCTTGAGCTTGGTAATTCACCTGCGTAAGATAGGCCTCTAAAAAACCGGAAATGGCTAAATTGATTTGAGTGTTAGCCGGATCATTGATTAAGTTGATTTTAGTTAGCTCATTAAGTTGAAGATTACCAAAACCCTCCGGCACTTCGACAATAGCTGATACTTTACTCTTTTTAAGCAGATCTTTGGCCAGACTTAAATCTGTTTCTTTTTGAACTTTAAATAAACCTGAATCGTCTAAAGCTTTTTCTAAACTTTGAGATATTTGGCTATCGGATTTGTTGATTAAAACAATTGCTCCCAAGCTTTTATTATCCCCGCCAAAGAAAAAACCAAAAATGATTGTGAACATTAATGGAAAAAATAAGCTCCAAAAAAGCGCTTGGCGTCCCCTAACCATCATTTTTAAATTAGTAAAAAATAGCTTTAACATATTTAGTCTCCGTTTTCTTCATCAGTGATTGTTTTGCCGGTCAGTTCGATAAATAAATCTTCCAGCGTTGCCTGACCCACTTGCAAGCTTTCGGGCTTTTCGGCTTCAACCAAAAGAAGAGCTTTGTTTAAAACTTCTTGCTGTTTGATGTTGATTTCATAATGGGCATCTTTACCCGGCAATTTTTTTAATAAGCAATTTTTAGCGCCGCAAGCATTTATTAATTTATTTAAAAAGTTTTGATTGTCTTTTTGTAAAATGAAAGTGATTTTGTAAGGATTTTCAGTTCTTTCGATCAATTTGTGAGGTTTATCTAAAGCAATAATTTTGCCCTTTTCCATTATTGCCACTCGATCACAGAGAAACTCCGCTTCTTCCATATAATGAGTTGTCATAATAATTGTTTTGCCTTGTTTTTTAATTTCTGAAATTATTTCCCAAGTATTACGACGGGCGATGGGATCCAGACCGGTAGTTGGTTCATCCAAAAAAATAACTTCAGGATCGTTAATCAAAGAGGCAATTATCGAAAAACGTTGTTTTTGACCACCAGAAAGATTTTTTATGTAAGCATTGGTTTTATCTTCAAGATCAACCATTCTAAATAATTTATCTGGATCGGCGTTTTTTTCATAAAAACCACCAAAAAGTTCTAATATTTCTCTAAGTTTTAGATAATCGTAATAAGCCGATGACTGCAGCTGAACGCCAATTTTTTCTTTAACTTTTTCGGAGTTTTTACTAACATCGTCGCCTAAAACTTTAATGCTGCCCGAAGACGGCTTACGCAAGCTTTCAATCATTTCCATGGTTGTAGTCTTACCAGCACCGTTTTCGCCTAAAAGACCAAAAACCTCTCCTTTTTGAACATCAAAAGATATGTCGTTAACGGCAATTAACTTACCATATTTTTTAGTTAAATTTTTTATTTCAATGACTTTTTCGATCATAGATAGTGACTATATCACAATATCAGTTAATTGAAAAGTGCCCTCGAGCCGACTCGAACGGCTAACCTCTCCCTTAGGACGGGCTTGCTCTATCCATTGAGCTACGAGGGCATATATAGATTTTACCACTTTTATAAGATATAATAAAATAGATTTATTAAGATTTTGATAAATCACAATAAAGATGGTTAGACACCATCTTGCGGAAATTTGCTAAAACAAATTATAAAGATGGTTCGGGGTGTAGCGCAGCCTGGTAGCGCGCATCGTTCGGGACGATGAGGTCCGCGGTTCGAATCCGCGCACCCCGACCAAGCAAAAATTTACTCGATCTTGAGCTCATTGAGACCGGTATATTTGTCATTAACTCTCTTGATAGCTTGATCTACTTCTCCTATTACCACTTCAGCAGTGGAAAATATTTTTGCGCTGATTAAATGTCCGCCAATGGACTTTTTTTCGCTTGAAATCTGAATATGGGCATGTAAAAGCGTTTGATCGCCTTTTTGAGCAATCGTGCCGGAACCGTTAACAATTTCCAACGGCCCTTGGAATTTTTTCTTGATGAATTTTCCCGGCAGTTTTTTTAGAAAACCCAACTCAACATTTTTAGCCGATCCGATAATCGAAAAAACTATCGCCGAACTGATTTTTTTTGCTTGGCAATATTTTAAGATTGCCTCGCTTAATTCCTGATCGGGTTTTACTCTAAAAACATAAATGTTCGTTAACTTCATAGTAAATCAATTGTAGTATGCTGATATTTATTTTTCAAGGAAAAGAGCATAAAATAAAATTGAATGTATTATTTTGATTGGTTGCTGGATATTTTAAATCTACCCTATATCCCAATTGATGATTTTTTGGGTATAGTTGGTTATATTGCTGAAGTCATTTTTGCCATTACGGCTGTTTTACTGATTATTAATTTAATTTTAAAAATTTATAAAAGAGATGATTTTTCAACCGGCTGGACGACTTTTCTTTTAATAGTAGTTGCCGTAAGCGGAATTGTATTTTTAATTTGTTGGCTAATTCCCCGTAAGCGGAATTGTATTTTTAATTTGTTGGCTAATTCCCGAAAAAGTTGAAGCAGCTTGGCAAATTTTGAGACCTCAAAAATAATATGTTATTTTTGAAAAAAGTTTTTTAAATTCGTGCCTGGTTTAAAGTGAGGTAAATATTTTTCTGCAATTGAATGAACTTGCTTTGTGCGCGGATTAACAAATTCTCTGGCCTTGCGTTTTGAAAGCGAAAAAGTGCCAAAACCGGAAATGACCACTCTTTCACCATTGATCAAACCTTCTTTAATAGTGCTAATAAAAGAATCGACAATTTTAGAAACCTCCTCTTCAGAGGCTCCTGATTCTTTGGAAATTTCCACAATAAGTTCCTGTTTTTCCATTGTCCCTCCTTTTAAGATTATTTGGCAAACTCGATCGCTCTTGTTTCGCGAATAACATTTACTTTAATGGTGCCGGGATATTGAAGATCTTCTTCAATTTTTTTGGCAATATTTTTTGATAATTTTATTGCTTCAAGATCGCCGATTTCTTCCGGTTTGATGATAATTCGCACTTCGCGGCCAGCTTGTATGGCATAAGATTTTTCAACTCCCGGGAAACCATTAGCGATATTTTCCAACTCTTCCAATCTTTTAACATAGGTGTCTAAAGTCTCGCGTCTTGCCCCAGGTCTTGAACCGGAAATGGCGTCAGCCGATTTAACGATAATTGCTTCAACGGTCTTTGCTTCAATATCATCGTGGTGGGCGGCAATAGCGTGGGTAATATCATCTGATAAACCGTATTTTTTGGCAATATCAACACTGATATGGTGGTGCGGACCGGGGATATCATGATCAACCGCTTTACCAATATCATGCAGTAAAGCCGCTTTTTTAACTAAGTTAACATCAGCTCCAAGTTCATTAGCCAGCATGCCACCAATGTGAGCCGATTCAATCGAATGACGCAAAACATTTTGACCGTAGGAAGTGCGGAATTTTAACCGGCCTAAAATTTTTAGTAAGTCCGGATGAAGCCCCGCCACACCAACTTCGTAAGCTGCTTGTTCGCCGGCTTCTTTGATTTCATTGCCAATTTCTTCCCGTGTTTTTTTTAAAACTAGTTCTTCAATTCTTGTAGGATGGATGCGGCCGTCGACAATTAATTTTTCCAACGCGACCTTGGCGATGTGACGCCTAATGGGATCAAAAGAAGAAATAACAACCGTATCCGGTGTGTCATCAATAATTAAATCCGTGCCTGTTTCTTTTTCAAAAACTTGGATATTACGGCCTTCGCGGCCAATAATCCGCCCTTTCATTTCGTCAGACGGCAGGCTGACGGCAGTGGTCGTATTTTCGGCGGTGTGTTCCGAGGCCATTCTTTGGATAACGGTTGATAAAATTTCTTTGGCGACATTTTGGGCTTCTTCTTTAGCAATTTCTTTTTGCTCTTTGATTTTATTAATTAAATCATCTTTGTACTCTTTTTCAATCGATGCTAAAAGCAAGTCTCTTGCTTCTTCCTTTTTTAATTTAGAAATTTTTTCTAAATTTTGTTGCTGAATATCTAAGACCTCTTTAATCTGATTTTTGATGGTTGTAATTTCTCTTTCTCTGATGGTAATTTTTTCTTTTTCCTGCTCGGCGCTTTCGAGCCTTCGATCAATCATCTCTTCGCGGCGGCGAAGGCTTTTTTCGAGTTCTTGTAATTCTTTTTGGTCTTTCTCAGCTTCTTTTTTAGCTTCTTCTTTAATTTTTAGAGCTTCATCTTTAGCTTCTAAAAGTAATTCTTTTTGTTTTTGACCAGCTAAATCTTTCCCCCTCTTGGCAACATAAATTCGCCCGATATATCCAAGACCAAGTCCCCCAACAGCGGCGGCTGCTAAATAAATAATTAAATTTGTCATAATATTTCTCCATAAACATTCTAAAAACCTTTACTATTATTATACGAGAAATAACTCAAAAAGTCAAAAAAAACTATAACCTATCTCATAATCGTCTTGTATCTCAAACTTTAGTTTGTTTCAAAACACATGCTAAAGCATGGTCTACGAATTTTGAGGTAGGTTCTACTCAAATACAAGCATATTTTTGGGACCAGAATTAATATTTTCAGGGACTCCCGTCCAATCATGGATGGCGTTGAATAAAATATTTTCGTTATACTTATAATTTTCCCCGCGACGTGTGCCCACATCTTGAACAATAATCGTATTGCCACTGTAGCCAATTGCCACAACCATGTGATAAATCGGTCCCGGCTGACGAAAATAAGGATTGCCCAAGAGCCGGCCGGCAGTCGGTAAAATTACCGGATGATTCTCGGAAATTTCTTTTTTAATATCTTCGATAGTTATGTTGAATTTTTCTTCAAGCCGAAGACCGTAAAAACTTTCCGCCATTTGAGCCGTTTCTTTTACAGTTAAATCTTTATGAGTGCCCCAATTTTTTACTTCCCAACTAACCATCTTTAAAATTTCATCGTCCATTGTTTGAGGTGAAATTGTAGTTTTACCATTTTTGAAAAACTCCACTAAAATTACGGAAGCTTCCTCGCAAGCTTCGTCGTGCGTTTCGTCCCAGTTAGCAAAGGGCGCTTGTGATTGAAAGGGAAAATTTTTAATTAAATACGAATTAGGAATTGCGTTTTCTTGCGATAAAGGCACCTCTGTAGGACTTACCGATGGCGATAAGGTTGGACTGATATTGATAGATGGCGATAAGTTAAGCACAGGAAACGAATCATTAGAAAACTTCTTATTGATAAAATAACTGCCCGTCAAAACAGCGATGAAAACAATTAGAAGGATATAAAACTTTTTATTCATTACTTTTATATTACTACTATTAATATATATTTAATAACGAAATCTATTCTTAGACTTAGTTTAATACTTTATGTAAAAAATAAAAGTTAGTTTTTTATGGCTTTTGTTCTTTGCGAAGAATTAAGGATTTTTTTTCTTAAACGCAAGTTTTTTGGCGTTACTTCCAAAAGTTCATCGTCTTCTAAAAAATCCAAGCATTGTTCAAGCGATAAAATTGTCGGCGGCGTTAAAATCACCGAAATATCGGCAGTTGATGAACGAACATTGGTTTGTTTTTTTTCTTTTGTCACATTAATTTCAATGTCTTCATCACGGTTATTAAGACCAATAATCATTCCGCCGTAAACTTCCGTTTGAGGTCTAATAATTGTAATACCGCGGCCTTGAGCAATATTTAATCCGTAAGTTACCGCTTTGCCATTTTCCGAGGCGATAAGCACCCCGTTACGAAGTTTTGGAAGCAAGTTTCCCACCGATTCAAATCGCAAAAACATAGAATTCATAACCGCCGTGCCTCTTGAAAGCGTAAGTAGCTGATTTCTTAATCCCAAAAGCCCGCGGGTGGTAATTTCAAAAACCAAGCGAG
>Ga0076302_113_pt1 | contig 8955 bp, 10 predicted proteins | sample RifGroB1_FD_67986 | JGI IMG/M metagenome (GOLD analysis project Ga0076302, IMG submission 67986) | Berkelbacteria bacterium GW2011_GWB1_38_5
TCCGGTTTGCCGCCTTCGGCAAAAACCAGCACCGTCGAAGACGGAATTTTTTTTAGAAATTCGGCGACTTTTTCCTGAATATCGCTGCGTTTAGCAGTTAGTAAATTTTCGATAATCACCAGTCGTGTTCGAGAAAGAAATGGCATCGCTAAAATTTGACGGACAATTTCATCGTAAGTAACGGATTTGCCGTCTAAGATTGATAAATTGGTGTCACCCAAAGAAGCTGAAATGAATTTTGCTTTCAGCGCCTTGATTTTTTGATTTAATCTGTAATTATCTTCGCCATAAAAAAATAAAATCATTTTTTCCTTGTATTTTGCTAATTATATGATAACATATATCTCTGGCTTTATAGATACATTCACAACTCCGAAAGGTGGTAAAAATGAATCGGATTTTTGCCCTGATGCCGACCGAAAAACCCGGCCTTTTCTATCCTATTAAGATAACTGAGCCAGATATTCTGGAGAAAAATCCCCAACTTTTAATCGGAGTGGCCCTTGAGAGAAACGATATCCTTGATGCCCATAATGCTAAGTTGCGTGTAATAAGGGTCTCCGTTTTCGCCGATGATAATGATCAATTCAGTCTACCTCTCCTGGCTGTAAAACGCCCTGCAGAGGTCCACTCCACCACATTCCTTTTGGAAATCCAAGAAAGCACATTCGAACAACTTCGACCTTTTTCCCAACCAGTTGCACTTCATGAATGAGGTGCAACTTTTTTATTTCGAACGATTTATTTCGAGCGAAGTCGAGAAAAGTCGAGAAGTTTATTTAGCCAATGTGATATAATAATATTGCACTAACGAATATACTAACGCGTAAGTGAGGTTTTACCGAGAGGACCGCGCGTTTCTCGTCTTTCATTTCCTTAGGAGGGTTTGATTGTTTTTTGGATAGCTGCTAAGGGAGGTGGATTAATTTTTTGGTGTTCTAGATCTAAGTCTTGACTTTATACAAAAAAATATTATTATTAATATTAGCCTTTGCACTTATACAACCGAGCAAGGAGGTTGTGATGGGACGAATTTTCACCTGGGAAGAAGTGGCGGAACACAAAGTCCCTCAGACTACATCATTCATAACGGTCTTTGAATACCTAGCCCGCGAGCTTGCCGAGAAAGAACCAATTAGAGATATCTTGGTCTGCGGCTCCATGCTCCGAGGAGAACACAATATCAGAAGCGATGTTGACGGATTAGTCACCTACCGACAGGAAGAAGAGGGAGAAGCCATCGCCGCCCTTCAAGAAGCAACAATTTTCGCCAACTCTCTCTATGTTCCTTTGGAGCTAATCCCGGTTAGTATTGGGGAAGCAAGACTGTCTCTGCACGATATCAAGCCGGCCTTTGCCAATCATCTGCTTTGGGCCGAAGTAACTGGCATCATTAAGGGACATCCGCTCGGACTCTTTCGTTTCGACCACATGACTACCATCACGGCTGATACGAGAAACTACCTAAAGAACAAACTCGGCCGCTTGCTCAAAGACTGGGCAGCGTTCCCGATCATGAGCGAAAAAGAGCAGTGCCGAGCCCTCAGGAAAGTAGTTGAAACCCCCTTGCGAGTTGCTCGTAAAGTGCTCGAGACAAGGGGCTTCAACGTTCATATTCACGGCAAAAAGAGACTTGTGTCTTCCTACTGCGAAATGTTCGGAGGCGAGCTGACTAAGATGTTGGTCAGGCTCCAAGACGTTGACCAAGAATACACTAATGATCTCTACGATCACGTTTTCAACCCGAACCAGACAGGATACCAAACCTGTATCGAGAAGTTAAAGACCGCCGTTCCCACAGTTTGCCAATTTGTCCGCCTTAATTTGCAAATGTTCGTCGAACCGATTACTAACGACCTTCCCCCATTTCCCATATCTTAAGAACTTGCTCCCTCACCTATTACAGGTCGTGGGGGCTTTTGTTATAAGTTAGAGTACTTTTCCGCCAATTTTAAAAATAGCGCGATCGCGCTAAAATTAAAACTAACTATATTTTTACATATTTTAGGCCAATTTATGTTCTAATTTCTTGAGTTTTACTGAATGTTCGTCAACTCTCTTTATTTCCGACTTTTGGATAAGTTCGATGCGATTAACGGTGTCTTTTACATCCGAGAGGTCTTCTTTTATATCACCAATATCTTTTTTAATTGTCGGAATTTCGGCAACTTTTTCTCCGATTTTATGAAAATCCGCTTGAATAGCCACAGCATATGGTTCAAAGGCTTTATTAAATGCGATAGGAAATAATTCCTTAAAAGCGCCCTCGATAACTTCCTGTATTATGGTCTTCGCTGTTTCCTTGGTTAATGGTGTTTCTTTTTTTGCCATTTTTGCTCCGTGTGATTATTATAGCACAACGATTATTTCGGCTGTCAAATTGCTAAATTTACCTTTTTCCGCACCTGCCAGGTGCGGAGCGGTTAAACCATATACTTTTTCAAAAAGTCTTCAACCCCTGAAACTACGGCATTATTTAGCGCAGGCGGGCTTTGGGCGACCCAGACGGCAAAATTATAGAGTTCTTGATCAGAAACTTTAAGCCATTTTTTGTTCTTATATAAGAAGACCAACAGTGTCGTCATCGCAATTCTTTTATTGCCGTTCTGAAACGGATGGTTTTTGATCATCAGATAAAATAAGATCGCCGCTTTGCCGATCAAACCTTTATAAGCTGGCTGGCTGCCAAATTGCTGAAACGGTACGGCCAGGCAACTTTCCAAAACATTGAGAAAGCGGGTCCTAAATTCCGGTATCGGTTCATTGAATTCAAAAAGTTCCTTGGCCAGCCGATGCGCAATAAATTTGACTTCGATAATATTAATTTTCTCCATTACTCTTTCCCTAATCTTTTCAAGGTCTCGCCGTATTCCTTAACGGTTTTTTTCACCCCTGCTTCAATTATTTCTTCTTGCTCTTTTGATAATGTTTGGCCGTCAAAACCGAGTTCGTTTTTAGGTATCGCAAAAATATGGCCGATTCTCTCCGCCTTCAATTTGCCGGTATTGATTTTCTTAAGAACTGCCTCACGGCTAATACCGAGCAGCTTTGCCGCCTCCGTAACCGAATAAAAATTGTCTTTATCCTTTATTTTCTTCATTTTGATAACTTACTTTATATTAGTTATCATTTGATAACCAACTATTTATAGGTTATCAAAATTGATTGTGTTTGTCAAGTGCCCTTTTAGAACAATTTTGGCGGGTTGTTGTTAGTTCTGCTGGACTCAGGCAAACGAGGAATCAAAGATTTGAAGCGGAGTTTATGAAACAGCTCAATCACTCTTTCCTTATCAAAATCATGGATTTTAGCCCTTTCGAGATCAAATTCAACCGGCGCATCGGTTACAATTTTTGACAATTTATATGACATTTCCGCTTGTTCTTTATTCTCAAGTAATATCTTTACTAATTTTTCTGAAATATTTAATTTATTTTGTATTTTTTTGTTATTTTTTTTATTTGGAATTTGTTTCGGATTTCGAGCTTCGGATTTCGGATTTATCGCTTGATATAACTCCTCAAGCGAATCGAACTCCTTTATCAAGTTGGCCGCCCCTTTTTCCCCAATTCCCGGTACGCCGGGGATATTATCGGACGGATCGCCCTTGAGCGCCTTAAAATCGACGAATTGAGAAGGCGTAAGGCCGTACCGCTCTTTTACTTTATCGATGTCATACATAGCCGCCTGAGTTACTCCACGGGCCATCGAATAGACCTTGGTCTGCTTATCAACAAGTTGCAAGCAATCTAAATCTCCTGTCACAATAATAAACTCCAGATTAGCGTTTAGCGTTGAGCGTTTAGCGTTTAGAATTATGCTAGCAATAATATCTTCACCTTCGTAACCCTCAGCAGCTTTCATGGGAATATTCATAACCTGAAGCATTTCGACCACATAAGGGATTTGCAAGGATAATTCCTCCGGCGCTTTTACCCGATGGGCTTTATATTCCAAATATTCTTTATGCCTTTTCGTCGGTTTAGGCGTATCAAAACCGACCGCCAGATATTCAGGTTCTAAAGTTTTTATTGCTGATAGCAAGGCTGAGGCAAAGCCGTAAACCGCCCCGACTTGCGTGCCGTCGGAAGCCGTAAAAGGCGGCAAGGCATGATAAGCCCGGTGAATTAGGGCAAAAGCATCAATTAGAACAAATCTATTTTTGATCATTTGGATTCTCGTAATAATCCGAAAGCCAAGAACGGTCTGCAACTTGCTTGAAATTATATTTAGATAAAAAAACTCCATATTTTATCAGATGCCCCGCCCTTTTCCACATCGCCGCTATTTCTTCCGGAGTAATGTCTGACAGTTGAGACAAGCTATCAGTTAATTCCTCCTGATGACTGAATCCTGAATTAACTTTATCTATTAAATCCTGTGGAATAGTAACCTGGCGCGGTTTTCCTTCTCCATCTTCGGTTAAAAGGGCGCTTGGCCCTCTTAATGCTTTATCGCCGTAATCTGCGGAAGAAAGAATTACCCCGTGATCAATGGCCGCCATTTGAGCAGGGTCGTCTTTGCGCAACATCATGTTTTCCTTGTGGCGTTCGCAATTAATCAGCAACCAATCCAAAATTGCAATTCGATAATAATCGTCACCTTCCTTGAGTAAACCTGCTTTTGAGGCAGTTTGATAGTAGTCGTGGTCTAAAAAAAGCTGTAAAGCGCCTACCCGACCATTAATTTCCCTGATGATCGTCGGCGGGACAATATCCAACCCAAAATGCTCTGAAACTTGAAATGCGGCATACTCGTGAGGAGAAAACTCCTTAACCTCAAATTCTTTCTTTGATTCTTGAGATTCACCGTCAGCCGGCTTAAAAACAAACCTTAAAATCTCGCCGTCCTTTTGGATTTTTACCCCTAAAACCTCGTTGGCATGCTGAAATTTTTCAAAAGCAGGAATATCGACAATGTCAACCACATTAGCATGCTCGACAACTTCCGGGTAAATATCCTCAATTCGACCCATCTCGACGACTTCGCCTTCGCGCATAATTTCAGTAAGTCTATCGATATTACCAAAACGGCTGTCAAAAGGAGGTTTTACTTCTCCTTGTTCCGGATTTGTTAGCGGAATAGTTTCACTCATAGTTAAATCTTATATAAAATGAGTTTTCTTTACAAGAAAAAACCCCGCTGCGATAAATCGAAACGGGGATTGTCACAAAGAGATTACACTCTCCTTAGTACAGTACCGATGGTCCATTGATGGGCTATGGTGTAGATCATTTTCAAAAATCCGGGGGCAAACTCAAGCATGAGTCGCCAGCCGTTAGGCGTGCACAAGTAGAACCAGGGCATGAACAACTTCACTGCCACCCGTGTAGCAAAGACGCTCATATTTTTCGGCCGCACCAACACGTAGTGGCCGTTATAGAGGTTGTAGTTCCGGCTGAGGATTCGACACTCTTTCTCCATCTGATAGGCCAATTCGGTGTCTGGCAGTGGCACGATTCCCAGAATCTGCAGGAAATCAACGCCCCACCAGGTCAGAGTGAGCGTGGTTTTGAGCACGGACCAGAAAGTGTCCTGATCCAAGCCGACGACCGTCATCGCCATTACTCTGATGTGGTGGGCCCTCAATATCTTGATGGCAGTCTTTTCCTGTTCTCTTGTAACGCGCTTTTTGACCGCCTTCAAAGTCTTGTCATCGGTTGATTCGATCCCGAGACAGGCCAGTTCGCAGCCAGCCTTGCGCATTAGCACTACAGTCTCTTCCGTAACATCGTCAACGCGCATCTGGCATCCCCAACCCTTAGGTGGCACCAGATTATTGTCGATCATCTGCTGACAGAACTCTTTGGTCATGTATGCACCGCGGACTCCGCCGAAAGCGTTGTCGTCAGTGATGAAAATCGACTTCAACCAGAGTCCGAACTGGTTACGCTTGACCGCAAGGATCTGACCCAATCTTGAGCAAACGCTACTTAAGCGATGGGCCAGGCCAAACATAGCCTTGACCGCACAGAATATACAACGCTCAGGACAGCCTCGAGTAAAACAGAGTGGAATCGCTGTCATATTCTCGAAGCCGCGGAGAAGCTGGAATGTCGGGGCAGGCAGGGCTGAAAGCTGTTCTTTAGTGAGCAACCGCCTCGGCAGGTTATGAACAATCCAACCCCTCTGCAAGAATACAACACCTGGCACCCTTGTCGGCATGCGTCCCCTGACGATCTTTTTGAGCAACTTCAGTAGGGTAATCTCACCTTCGTGGCGGACAACATAGTCCGCGCCAGAAAGAATTCCTTCCTCTGGCTTAGCTGTCGAATGCGGTCCACCCAAAATGATAACACCCTTATAGCCAGCTTTGCGGAGCTTGGCGATAAGGCTGTATGTCGGTTGGATGGTGCAGGTTATGGCCGAAAAACAGATGACATCATAGTGCATCAGTTCCGGCCACTTGAACCTTTTCAGCTGCTCGACAAAACCCACCACTTCGTAACCTGCCATATCGAGAAGGGTACAAAGAATGGCGATTCCGCGAGGCATCTTCATTAAGGAATAGATGCTCAGCTTACTGGGGTTCTCCATTTCCACGAACGCTATTTTCGGCTTCGCCATCTATTTTAACCTCTCCGGTTGGATTTGGAGTCAAGGTACAAGAAGCAAAACTATTATACAATAGTTTCCGTTAATAGTCCAAGGACAAATTCTATTGCATTCTTCTAAGCAAAAGATCTTTGACAACTTTTTTATCCGAAAAAGGCACTTTTTCATGGCCGACGACCATGCTTTCCTCGGCACCTTTGCCGGTGATAATCACAATGTCGTCGGCATAAGCCAGCTCAATCGCTTTAGCAATGGCATCTTTGCGGTTCAAAATCTTGAAGAAATTTTTACCTTCAATTTTAGGGTTTTTTTGATCCGATCCCCTCGGCACGCCCGAGGCTACTTCTTCAATAATTTTAACCGGATCTTCGGTGTAAGGATCTTCATTGGTAATAATAACGATATCGGCAAACCGCCCCGCCAGCGCTCCCAAAATCGGCCGTTTGCTTTTATCGCGATCACCACAGGCACCTAAAACAGCCACAATTCGCCCCCGCTTGGCCGCTTCCAAAGTCTGGTAAATTTTTTCGAGCGCATCTGGCGTATGAGCATAATCAATCAAAAGAGTAAAAGATTGTCCCATATCGATTTTTTCCATCCGTCCGGGGATATTGGTGATTTTCTCAATCGCTTCCTTTGCCAATTCAAAATTAATTTTTAGCTTAAAAGCAATTGATAAGGCAGCTAATGTGTTATAAATGTTAAATTTGCCAGGGAGGCGTAGATTAATCCCGATTTGGCTCGTGGGCGTGATTACTGTGAACATGGAGCCGGTCGATTCCAGAATGATTTTTTTGCCAAGAATATCCGGCCGGCCGCGGCGCTCCACATCGGGCATATCCGTGCCGTAACTCACAATATCTTTAGCCATTAATTTCTCAAAATACTCGATGGATTTGTCGTCGTTATTTAAAATGTTGATGGTCTGTCCTGTGGAAAACAATTTGGCTTTGGTGTCGCGGTATTCCTCAAAAGTTTTGTGATAATCCAGATGGTCGTGAGTAATGTTGGTAAGGATTGCCATGTGATAATTAATGCCAAAGTTGCGGTATTGAGCGATGGCGTGGGACGTGGTTTCCACTATGACCCAGTGACAGCCAGCATCCAAGCATTGTTTCAAGAATTTCTGAAGCTGAAAAGGAGAAACTGTCGTCATTTTGGTCTGATTGACCCATTCTTCGCGGCCGATTTTAAAATTAATGGTGGTCGCCAAACCTACTTTGTAATTGGCTTTTTCTAAAATTTTAGCAATCATGTTCGCGGTCGTGGTTTTGCCGTTGGTACCCGTCACGCCGATGATTTTGAGTTTCCGTCCCGGATAGCCGTAAATCGCCGCCGCTAAAACTCCCCGCATATAGTGCGTCCATAAAATAAAGGAAGCGGGGAGAATTGTGCGAAGATAGTCTTTCATAAAAAAGGTTAATTTCTGTTAACTATGGTTAACAATGGTTAATTACAGTTGCAACCGAATTTAACCTTATTCAACTGTATTTAACCGTACTTAACTATTTGGTTCCGGCCATTCGGCATTGATTAACAACTTATCCTCGACAAGGTCATTAGCCTGAAGGTTTTGCCAAATCGACTCGGTTACAAACGGCATGATCGGGTGCAATAATTTGAGTGACGATATTAATACATAGAGCAAAACCGACGCATTCAAATCTTTTTTACTTTCTTCGATATAAACGTCTGCCAAATCATGCCAAACAAAGTCATATAACTCATGTGCCGCCTGACCAAAACGAAAGCTATCCAAGTTCTCGTCGGTCGATTTGATGATTTGATTTAATTTTTCTAGAATCTGTTTGTCACTTTGTGATTTTGGATTTGGAATTTGTTTCGAATTTAGGATTTCGGATTTAGAATTTTCCAGATTCATTATCGTGAATCTGGCAATATTCCACAGTTTATTGGCAAACTTTTGCCCCGCTTTGATCGCTTCCTCGTCAAACTTCAGATCCTGAATGCCGGTGTTGATATCGGTCAAGCCGAATCTGGGTCGATTAGTTCCAGCGGATCCACACCAGTTCCCAATGATTTGCTCATTCGCTTGCCTTCTTTGTTAAAGATAGTCGGATGAATGTAAACTTCGGAAAACGGTTTTTGGCCCATAAACTCAAATCCCGAAAATATCATCCGTGCCACCCAGAGATAAATAATGTCGCGGGCTGTTGTCATGGTCGTATTGGGATAAAAGTATTTTAGATCGTCGGTTTCTTTCGGATAACCTAGGGTCGCAAATGGCCAAAGTGCAGAACTAAACCAAGTGTCCAAAACATCGGTTTCGCCTTCAATCGGAATTTTGTGTCCCCACCAGATTTGACGCGATATGCACCAATCCTTGAGATTCTCCATCCAATCGAGATAAACTTTTGACCAGCGCTCGGGTGTAAATTT
>Ga0076302_126_pt1 | contig 8355 bp, 10 predicted proteins | sample RifGroB1_FD_67986 | JGI IMG/M metagenome (GOLD analysis project Ga0076302, IMG submission 67986) | Berkelbacteria bacterium GW2011_GWB1_38_5
CCAACGGTTGTTTTTTGATCAAACGGCTCACCAGTGCGACCGTCATAAAGTTGAATTTTGCCATCTTCGGGCAAATTGCATTCTTTTAGCATTTCTTGGATTTTTGGAAAATCAATTGATTCAAAGATAGGCGTTGCCACTTTTATATTTTTTGTTTTAGCCGCCCAACCTAAATGAGTTTCTAGAATTTGACCAAGGTTCATACGGGAAATAACACCGAGCGGATTTAGAACAATATCAATCGGGGTGCCGTCAGCCAAAAATGGCATTTCTGCTTCTGGTAGAATAGTTGAAATAACCCCTTTATTACCATGACGACCAGCCAACTTATCACCAATTTGAACTTTGCGCTGTTGAGCCACTGAAATTTCCACAATCTGATAAATACCAGCGGCGAGTTCATCGCCTTTTTCTTTTGAAAAGATTTTAATATCCACAATCCGACCATATTCGCCATGAGGTAGTCGGAGAGAGGTGTCTTTAACATCTTTAGCTTTTTCGCCAAAAATAGCTCTAAGTAATTTTTCTTCGGCCGAAAGTTCCGTTTCACCTTTTGGCGAGATTTTACCGACTAAAATATCACCAGCAGAGACTTCGGCTCCAATACGAATTATTCCTTGTTCGTCCAAATTAGCCAAAGCTTCTTCAGAAACATTAGGAATATCGCGGGTTAAAAGTTCCGGTCCAAGTTTAGTGTCGCGAACTTCTATTGGATATTTTTCAATATGAATAGAAGTATAAACATCTTCACGGACTAATTTTTCGGAAATAATGATCGCGTCTTCAAAATTAGCGCCTTTAAAAGACATAAAAGCAACTAAAACATTTTTACCTAATGCCAATTCACAATTATCAGTCGCTGAAGAATCAGCCAGTAAATCACCAATTTTTACTTTATCGCCAAGGCTCACAACCGAGCGCTGGTTAAGGCAAGTCGCCTGATTTGAACGTTGGAATTTTTTAAGTAAATATCTTTTTTTACCTGTTTTTGTCTCTAATATAATTTCGGAACCAGAAACTTCCAATACAACGCCCGCTGTATCGGCAAACAAACATTGACCAGAGTCCCGAGCGGCATCTTGCTCCATACCAGTACCAACGACTGGTGATTCAGGACGAACAAGAGGTACTGCCTGACGTTCCATATTTGAACCCATGGAAGCGCGAGTGGCGTCATCGTGTTCAACAACGCCTCGACGGACGGCACCTTCGACATCAACCCCTCCTCGCTCACCGGCACCACCTGTCAGATCGACATGACCTGGGCGGCGGGCGCCTTTGAGATTCGTTCCAGTTGCGGTTCGCCATATTTACGAACAATGGTTTTTGACTCAACTAAATAATTATCTTTATCAATTTTAGCCGAAACCGGCACAATAATTGCTTTTTCTTCCTCGTCGGCGTCCAGATAAACGACTTTGCTGGTGACGCGGGTTTTTTTGTCTTTTTGTTCCACCACAAGATACGGAGTTTCCAAAAAACCGTATTCATTGACTTTAGCGTAAGTTGCCATGTAACCAACTAAACCAATATTCGGACCTTCCGGCGTTTCAATTGGACAAATCCGACCGTAATGAGATGAGTGAACATCACGAACTTCAAAACCAGCCAGTTCGCGCGAAAGACCACCCGGTCCAATAGCCGAGAGACATCTTTTATGCTCACCGCCATAATTGGGCGGGCATTAATTAGTTGGCTTGGGGTAACAGTGTCGGAGTCCAAAACTGACATTCTGTCTTTAATGATTCTTTCCATCCGAAGCATTCCCACCCGAACTTTACCTTGAATTAATTCTCCGACGGCGCGAACGCGACGATTTTTAAGATGGTCAATATCGTCTTGCTCCGCCATTGGATCGTTATTAAGTCTGATGATTTCTTTAATTGTATCAATAACATCTTCCAAGCGAAGGACTCTATTTTTAACATCAAAAGAAGCGTTCATGCCTAAACGCTGATTCATTTTATATCGGCCGACTTTACCTAAATCGTAACGTTTGCGATTGAAAAACATTGCTTCAATAAAAGTTTTAGCAGTTTCTGGAGTTGCCAAATCGCCTGGTCTAATTCTTTTATAAACCTCAACTAGGGCTTCTTCGTAAGTTTTAGCGTTGTCTCTAGCTAAAGTAGCTTTAATATAATTGTGATCTTCGTTGTCATTTACACCTGAAAAAGCCTGAATAATTTGTTCAGTTGTCATGCCCAACGCCCGCAAAAAAGTCGTCACTAAAATTTTTCTTTTTCGGTCAACTTTTACCGAAATAATATCACGGAGTGAAGTTTCAAGTTCTAGCCAAGCGCCTCTTGAAGGAATAATTTTAGCCCCAAAATACTTTCTACCAGCGACTTCTTCCGAGACAAAAAGAACGCCGTAGGAACGAACAATTTGGGAAACAACAACTCTTTCAATTCCGTTAACCATAAAAGTACCACGATCGGTCATTAAAGGAAAATCGCCCAAAAAGACGGTTGCTTCTTTAGTTCTACCGGTAATTTTATTTGTCAGTCTTACCTGACAGCGCAGTGGCGCTTCGTAAGTTAAATTTTTGTCCCTAGTTACATCCTCGCCATAACGAGGCTGATCCATTGAAACGTCTAAAAATTCTAATTGCAAAACTTTCCCAGTGAAATCTTCAACGGGATTAATTTCTTCTAATAGTTCTTTAATTCCTTCACGAAAAAACCAATTATAAGAGTTTATCTGGACTTCGATTAAATCCTTAATCGGGAGAGATATTCTTTTTTGTTGACCAAGTTGTATTCTTGACACTAAAAAAATCTCCAAACAAACATACAGCAATAACCGCTGCTTAAAGGCAGAGACATCACTTATATATAATAAATTCTTTCCACCCTTTTCTTCCTTATTTTATTCTCTATTGTGATTATAAATTAGTATTGTTTTTTTGTCAATAGTTATACCAAGTATATTATATTAAATTGAGAAACTGCGCCTAATGTTCCTTTTCTTATATCTTTATTATGATAAGGAACGGTAACTGCTCTATTATTCTTGAGATAAATTCTATGACTGCCTTTTTGCCGGACAAACTTAAATCCCGCTTTTTCCAAAATTTTTATTACTTCTTTTGGTTTAAAAGTGGGAATTCTAGGCATATTTAAACTTTTATTTCTATAGGAGCAACTAAAATGGGACTTGTTGCACTTGATGACTCTTTGATTTTGTCTTTCATGACTTCCATATATAACTCAGCTGCTTCTTTAATATTAACTAACGCGTCTTCGAAAGTATCGCCTTCGGAAATGCAACCAGGAAGTTCGGGAATAGTAACAGTATAGCCACCTATTTCTTTATCTGGTTCAAAAACGGCAATATATTTATAAATTTTGTGATATTTTTTTGCTAAAGCCATTATGTCCTCTTAATTTTAATTATAGCGTTTTTAGCCATTTTGTCAATTTAGTAATCACCCATTGTCCACCTCGTAGGTGGACAACAGGTTTGGCTATTTCCGCTCCAGCGGTATTAAGGGATAATTTTTCACATCCGACTTTTCACATCCGATGTGTAAATGCCGATGTGTCAGATAAATTAAACAAGCTCCTCTAAAACTTTATCAACCCCTTCACCAGAGACGGCGGAGATTAAATATACCGGTTTTTTGATTTTTTTAGACAAGTCTTTAGTTATTTTTATGGCTTCTTTTCTTTCCAAAGTATCGGCTTTATTTAAAACAACTAATTCTTTCTTTTTTAATAGTTCCGGATTCCATTTTTTAAGTTCCGTGCGAATAACTTTATAATCTTGATTTGGATTTTGACTTAAAATATCAATAATATGAATCAAGGCAGTTGTCCGTTCAATGTGACGGAGGAATTTATCGCCCAAACCAATACCCTCCGATGCCCCGGAAATTAGTCCGGGAATATCAGCAACTACAAATTCTTGGTCGCGAAATTTTGTTACTCCTAAATTAGGCGATAGAGTTGTAAAAGGATAGTCGGCAATTTTAGGCCGAGCGTTGGAAATGCGACTTAAAAAAGTAGATTTGCCAGAATTCGGCAGACCCACCAGCCCAACATCGGCAATCAATTTCAATTCTAATTTAAAGTTTCTTTCGTGACCGGGTTTGCCTTTGTGAGCAAAAAAAGGCGCTTGACGCACGGCGGTAGCAAAATGGGTATTACCCCAACCACCTCGTCCACCTTTAGCTAAAACGACTCTGTCGCCAATTTTTGTTAAATCACAAAAAATATCTCCGCCATCTATTCTAACAATTGTCCCTGGTGGAACTTGCAAAATAAGATCATTACCCCCTTTTCCGGTCTGTTTTTTTGACCGGCCATCTTCACCATCACCGCCTTTGCCACCATCGCCACCGTCAGGACCACCTTTGAGAACATATTTTTCCCGACGAAAAGAAACACAGCCATTGCCACCACTGCCCGCCTTAATTTTAATTGTTGCTTCATCTGCAAACATACTAATTGATCATACATTTATTTTACAAATAACTCAATGGGTTAACCGCTCGGCCGTTTATGGTAATGCGAAAATGAACATGAGTACCAGTGGACCAACCAGTATTGCCCATCTTACCAATGACTTGACCTTGATTAACCATTTGCCCCGATGAAACAGAAAAACTTGCCATATGACCATAAAGCGTTTTAAAACCACCGCCATGGTCAATTTCAATATGATTACCAAAACCACCACCCCAACCCCGAGTAACACTAACCACTCTACCTGAAGCGGCCGCAAAAAGAGTTGTCCCTGAACGAGAATCTAAATCAATACCATCGTGAAAATTTTCAAAACTGGTATGACCAAATGGCTGCGACATTGCAAAACCACTCGTTGGTCTTCTAAAAGTGCCGGCAAAAGCTGTAATAGAAGCGCCAGCCACTTTTTTCTTTTGTAAATTATTAATTGTACTTGGATCTACATCTTGAGGTGGTAACCGCAGTTGCTGACCCGGTCTAATCATATCAGATGTAAGGCTATTTACCGCTTTAACCGAAGCAATTTTTAAACCATACTTCCAAGCAATAGAAGAAAGAGTGTCACTACCTTCTACGGTATAAGTAATTGTTTTAGTCCGTTTTTCTGGAGCTTTTTGGACTTGAGGTTGAGCCGTAATTTCAGTTGAAGCTAAAACTGGTTTGCCTAAAAAATCTTTATTTTCCATCGCCAAAGCCACCGTCAGGGGATCTTCATCAATTTTTGTCGTATAAGGACCAACCACCGAAACCACTTGAGCGACATCGGCGGGGGAAATATCCATTACCTCTTCAGAAGGAACATAAACACTACTATTTTCAGCCGCTTTAGCAATATCGGCAATCACCGTAAAACCGGCAATAATAATTATTGCTAAATATGGTAAAAGTTTCCTTTGACTAAAATCAATTAGAGAGTCAGGAATACGATTACGAATCTTTTTACCCAAAGGAATAAAACGATTTAGTATATTAGCTAATATAATGGCGCTCCTTTAAAGATTTTCTAAACGGACGTTAATAGCTGATGGCACAACCGATGAAAAAGAAATTCCATTTGGTAAAGAGATATTGCTTCGCGAGATATCAACTGAATGAACGCCTGCTTGGGAAAATGAGCCAAGATCAACATTTATGGCAATATCTTTCACCGCCACTTGCGATAGATCATAAGTTGAGCCGGTTAAAACTAAGGTTACTACTTCCGGATCAACGGAAGCAACTTTCAAACTAGAATTTAAATTTTTCCAATTAAAGCCTACTTGAAATTGACGAGTTGAAGCAATCGGCGAAACGACGATTTTAGCTTTTACCAAAGGAACATTATCAAGGACAGTTACGCCCACCGCTGGTTTTAAAATGGTAGTAAATTCTTTCGTCTCGGAAAGACCAGTGATATTAATTTCCTTGGTTTCAATAAAACTAATTTGGTTAATTAAATCAGCCGGCTGACCAGAGGTGATGACTTTAATGCCGACTGTTTTCGCCGATGACGCCTGGACTAAAGGCACTTGAGCCTCAACTTCAGAAGGAGAAAAACTTAAATTTCTGATTTCATTGCCAGCCGAATCCAAGGCAACCACTTTTAGAATTCTTTGAAGATTGTCTTTTTCACCCGCAAGAGTGATTTTAGCTGTTGCCTCAAGAATTTTTCCAAGTTCCGAGCTAGCTCCAGAAACTTTAACTCTATCAGGCTTTAATTTCCAATCACCAACCACAAAACCAGTCGCCGCCTTACCTTCAACTTGTAAAACAACTGGCACTTCCTTTTCGGTAATTTTTTCTAAACGAACCAACACTTTAGCAGGACTAACTTCAACAATCTGAACATCGGAAACATTAGAATTAAGTTTTACCGGCAGTTCATAAGTGCCTTCGGTAAAACCAGATAAATCAATAATAGCTGAAAAAGAATCAGCATTTAAATTTTTCCAAAGAGCTGACGCGGCGACAATTTTGACTGAAACACTTTCAACATCAGAAACAGCAATCAAACCTTGGGGGCTATTTTTAAAATCAATAGGAATTTTTCCGGGAAAAGTGTCAATTTGAGCCAAACCTGAACCAACATAAATCCAAATTAAAACGGCAATTAAAACACTGCTAATTTTGGCGGGAAAATTTTGAAAAAATTTCTGAAAAATATTCATGAAGCCACCCCTTCAATCTTGTGTTGGAGTATTTTAGTAAGTAAATCTTTTAATTGGCCTGTTTTTAAGTCAGTTGTTAAGTTACCACCAATGGCTAAAGAAATTTTGCCCGTTTCTTCTGAAACAACTAAAACAATCGCATCGGTATCGGTTGTAATTCCCGATGCCGCCCTGTGGCGCGTACCAAGATCGTATTTAAATTCTTGTTCGGTCAAAGGGAGCCAACAATTAGCTGCGACAATTTTATCGCCGGAAATAATAACTGCCCCATCATGCAAAGGTGTTTTGGGCGAAAATATAGTAATTAAAAGTTGTTTAGAAATATCAGCATCCAGTCGCACACCAGTTAAAATTACATCCCGAAGACCGGTTTGACGAGTTAAAACAATAATTGCCCCTCGCTTATTTTCAGAAAAATAGTCAAGAGCTGAAAGTATTTCTGTCACAATTTCTTGAAGTTTATCTTTTTTCATTCCCCCAAACTCACCCACAAATTTAGTCCGACCAAGTTTCTCCAGAGCGGCCCGAAGCTCCGGCTGAAAAACAACTGGAATAGCAACGACTAGCGCCGCCAAAACATAGGTCAAGATAAAATTTAATGCCTGTAGTTGCAATAGTCTGCCTAAAACCATAATCACCACCAAAACAATAATACCGTAGAGAATTCGCATCGCCCGGGTTTCTCTTAAAATTAAATAGACCCAATAAATTAAAATGGCGACCAAAATAATGTCTAAAATTTCAAAAGGCTGATTTTTTAAATTAAATTGATTTAAAAAATAATGAGCCTTATCACTTGCTCCTAGAACTTTTTGGAAAGCCTGCGTTCCAATTTCGGTAGAGTTCATAACCCTCCGTTTATATTATACAAATTATTCCCCTAGTTTGCGAACTCGTTCTTCTTTCTTGTAGCACTCTATTGAATCCCCAACCAATATTTTTGCAGTTGTTTCAACTTTTAAGCCGGCTTCAAAACCTTCCAAAACTTCGCTCATATCTTTTTTATTTTGTTGAAGATTGGTAATTTTACCCGTGCCAACATTATCGCGATCACGCACGATTCTGGCTTCGACACCATTTTCAATTTTACCGGTGGTCACTCTGCCCCCAATAATTTTTTCACTTTTGGAAGTTTTAAAAACAGCTAAAACTTGCAAACGACCAACCTCGGTTTCAATGATTTCCGGCTCCAAAAGCCCGGACAAAGTAGCGGCGAGATCGTCTAAAAGTTGATAAATAATATCGTAAATAGAAATTTTAATTTTTTCACGATTGGCTAAATTCATCACTTCGATTTGAGCTTTAATCCGAAAACCAATCACTAAAGCTTCTGATGCCACCGCCATATTGACATCGGACTCGGTAATATCGCCCACACCCTCGTGAATAACATTAATTTTCACTTTTAAAGTTGAGATATTTTTAAGAGAATTTTTAATCGCTTCCAAAGAACCAGCGACATCGGCCTTAAGAACTATTTTTAATTCTTTAACTTTGCCTTCTCTAATATCGCGAGAAAGTTCGCCAATAGAGAGAACTTTACGTTTAATTGTTTTTGTTTTAACTAATTCTTTAGCAATTTTATCATTCTCAACCGCCAAAAATCTGTCACCAAAATCGGGTATATCTTGAAGACCAGCTACTCTGACAGGTGTTGCCGGTAACGCTTCTTTAATTTTTTTGCCAAGATAATTTTCCATAATTCTAATCTTGCCGTAGGTTTGACCAATAACAATCGGATC
>Ga0076302_118_pt1 | contig 8212 bp, 10 predicted proteins | sample RifGroB1_FD_67986 | JGI IMG/M metagenome (GOLD analysis project Ga0076302, IMG submission 67986) | Berkelbacteria bacterium GW2011_GWB1_38_5
TATCTTTATCGTTAATAAGGGTAGTGGCCAATTTTCTTTTGGCATTAAAAAAGCGGCTGATTTTGCTGAAATGCCAGGATTGAAGCCGTTTGAAAAAGCCTTGCTTTCAAAAGTTTTTTTGCCGCGGGCCTACAAAAGCACGGTTGAGGATGTTGACATGAGGATCGGCCGCCATATTTTTTCTCGCCGTATGGCCGAATTTTATCTTCATGTTTATAACATGGCGACGGAAGTAGGTTATTTTAAGAAAAATCCCGCCAAGGTTCATATGGCTTATAAATATACCGGAATTGTTTTATTCTTTTTGAGTTTCGCCGGTTTTATTATCGGTTCAATTATCGGCATTGATCCAAAATTCAGCTTGGTTTTTTGGGTTGGCGGCATGACCGCCGCCGCGGCAATTATCCGCCTTTCCGGCTTTATGCCGGCGCGCAGCCAAAAAGGCAGTGAAGAATTAAAAAAATGGCTATCATTTCGGGAGTATCTAACTGATTCAAAACCGGCGGGCGCCGATGCTTTACAGGGAAAATTCGAAGAATATTTAGCTTATGCGATTGTTTTGGGGGCGGAAGTTGAATGGGTAAAGCGTTTTGTTGACGAACCTTTTGCAAAGCCGGCATGGTATGACTCGGTTGAACGGGCGATAACACTGGAAAATTTTGCCACCCAACTTTTTCCTTTAATTAGTTATGTCTCTGATAATTTAGCTCGTTCTCACGAACCGACGGTGGAATAAAAAAAAGAACCTCGCGAGAGCGAAGTTCTGGTAAGTGACTGGTTAGAAGTGATGATGTTGGATCGCTTCAATTATAAAAGAGGCGAAAGCAAAACAGCTGTGGTTGTCGTAAGGCGAACGGTAGCCTTTCTGACAAAGAGCAATGTGGGCTTGGGTATCGGGTGATAATTCATGCATTAACTGATAGAAAGTAAGGGGTTCGTCTAAGGCAATTACTTCAATTTGTCTTCTGACAAGGTCGCATCCGATTGCCGTTCTTCCTCTAAGATGGTTGCTCAAGCAGTTTATCCGGGGTTCATCTTTGATTTCTTCCACCTTCCCCTCCTGATATATCGTTGTTAAGTTAGTAACTTGGCTGTAGGATAATACCTTTTAGGTTCAAAGGCCAGATAGTGTAAGCGGCTCTGCCGATTAAATATCTTTTTGGTGAAATTCCCCATGTTCGCGAATCCGAAGAATTTGGCCGGTTGTCGCCTAAAAGAAAATAGTCATCATCTCGAAGCGTGCGGTTGACATTGGGAAGCGTCAACATGCCGTTGGGTAAATATTTTTCATTTAATTTCTGGTCATTGATGTAAACAGTGCCGTTAATGATTTGAACTTTTTCGCCCGGAAGGCCAATAATTCTCTTGATATATTTTTTATGTTCGGGGTCGCCGGGAAATTTCAAAACTACCACATCGCCGCGGGCAGGTTCGCCGAAATTATATTGCCAGCGGTTAACCAGAATATATTGGCCGCTATGGAAGTTAGGCTCCATCGAGAGGCCGTCAACAATAAAGAGCGTTCCAACAAAAAAATGGATTAGCGTTCCGATGACAAGAAGGACGACAATCCATTTTGTTAGTTCAAACAAACAACCGCTGCCGTAAAAGAAGTTTTGAGCAGGCGAAAGCTTAGGAACGGGGGTTGAATTTTGATCCATAGAGCCCCTCTTTTGTTATTTTTTTGCTTTTTTTGTTGTGGTTTTTTTAGCGGTTTTGGCTGGCGTTTTTGTCTTTTCTTTTACGCTTTTTACTGGTGTTTTTACATTTTCGCTTTTAGCTTTAACATTTTTTGCTGTGCCGAACTTTTTTGTTAATTTTGATTTCAGCCGGGCGGCTTTATTCTTATGAATAATATCTGTTTTGGCGGCTTTATCAATTTTAGAAACAACCTCACTAATATTAGCGGCTGTGGCTTGTTTTATGGCTTTACTCAACTCTTTTTTCTGTTTTTGGTTTTGAATCGCCTTTGTCTTGGAGACTTTTAGCGATTTTTTAGCAGATTTTGTAATAGGCAAGATAACTCCTTAAACTCCTAAAGGCGGAGTAAATCCGAATATCGAAATCAGAAATCCGAAACAAATGTTTGCCGCAAGGACAAAATATCTAATTTTCCAAATTCCAAATGTTTAAAACATTAATTATTATAATTTAGAATTTGTTTCGTGTTTCGAATTTCGTGCTTAGAATTTATTTAACTAAATCAAATATATCAGAAGAATATCGTTTTGTAAACCCTTGACATTCTAATCAAGATTTTGCTATGCTATATAGCTATGGAACTTACTTCCAAACAACAAACAACCGAGCAAATCAAATCGGCGCAAAAGATATTAGTCTTAACTCATGTGAATCCTGATGGAGACGGTCTTGGGTCTCTTTTGGCTTGCTATTTGGTTTTGAAAAAATTGGGCAAGGATGTGACGGCGGTAGCGCCAGAGACGTTGCCGATGGCATTAAAATTTTTACCGAATACCAAAGATTTGGTCACAAATTACAACAGCACAAAAGATTTTATTATCAGCATTGATACAAGCAATACTAAAGTTGACCGTTTGGGCTACCGCCATATTACCGAGGAAAATAAATTAAACATTGTCGTTACCCCGCTTTCGGGGACTTTTAAAGATGAAGATGTTACTTTTTCTTACGGGACTTATAAATTTGATTTAATTATTGTCTTAGATTCGCCTGACTTGGAACGGCTGGGACCTCTTTATGACGGCCAGACAGCCTTGTTTTACGAAACGCCGGTTATCAACATTGACCATCATGCCGGCAATGATTTTTTTGGCAAGATTAACTGGGTAGATTTAACCTCAACTTCAACGGCTGAAATTTTAGTTTCCTTGATCGAATCGCTTTCTCGAGAAATGCCTCTAATTGATGAGGATGTGGCCACCGCTCTTCTTACCGGAATTATCACCGACACAGGCAGTTTTCAAAATGCCAATACAACGCCGAAATCCTTGACCGTGGCGGCTCAATTAGTCGCCGCCGGCGGCCGCCAACAAGAAATAATCCGCCATGTTTTCAAAACAAAACCGCTTTCGACTTTAAGGCTTTGGGGCCGCATTTTAGAGCAAGTCCAATCCGATCTCGATGGCCGTTTCATTTGGTCTAAAATATCAAGAAACGATCTTGCGGCTGTCTCTGCCGAAGATTCACAAACCGGCGGAGTAATCGACGAACTCTTAAAAAGCGCGCCGGAAATTGATTTTGCAATGTTACTTGTCGAGCGGCAAAATCTTCTCCACGGTTCTTTAAGGGCAGTGGCACCGGGAATTGATGTGGCTTCAATTGCGCGGCTTTTCGGCGGCGGCGGCCATGAAGCAGCGGCGGCATTTCAGATTCCGGGAGCCACTTTAGCTGATAAAGAAGGGGAAATTTTAGCGAAAATAAGAGAATACCAACGAAGCAAAGCTTAGTAATATCAAAATCCAAAATCAAAATATCAAATCAAGTCAAAATGCTTAAAATTTTTTTATTTGGGCTTTGAGTTTCATTTGACATTTGAGCTTTGGGCTTTGGATTTAAGATGTTGTCAAAGTTAATAAAATATGTTAATCTAAATTAGAGGAAAATTAATGCCCAAAGTAGATCTTATCAAAAAATATCAAACCCACAAAAATGATACCGGTTCGACCGAGGTCCAAGTGGCTTTGTTAACGGAAAAAATCTTGGATTTAGCCAAGCATTTGAAGAAGCATGCCAAGGATTCGGATTCGCGTCGAGGTTTATTGATGATGGTAGGAAAACGCCGAAGATTATTAAATTATCTTAAAAAAGACGAACCGAAAAAATATGAGAAGTTGATTAAAGATTTAGGATTAAAAAAGTAACTTTAAAATAACAAATCTCAAATATCAAATGACAAATCAAATCCAAATGCTTAAATATTAAAAATTTGAGCTTTGAGCTTGATTTGAGATTTTTGCTTTGATATTTGGATTTAAATTGCATGGTGCAGTAGGGCAAGTAAAGAAGTGAAATGTTTTTTTCTTCTTTAGATGTTCTCCTGTACTCATGCCTAGAATGTTTTATGGAAGAAAAAAATTTCAAGACCGATCTTGGTGGAAAAGAACTTTTAATTTCGACTGGAAAATTAGCCGGACTGGCTTCTGGTTCAGTGACTGTTCGCTACGGCGACACGGTGGTTTTGGCGACCGCGGTAGTTTCCGCTGAACCAAAGGAAGATATCGATTATTTTCCTCTTTTAGTTGATTATGAAGAAAGACTCTATGCTGCTGGAAAAATTTCCGGCTCTCGATTTATCAAGCGTGAAGGCCGTCCTTCAGAAAATGCGACCTTAACTTGTCGTTTAATCGATCGACCGATTAGACCCTTATTCCCAAAAACTTATAAGAATGATGTTCAGATTGTCATCACGGTTTTGAGTTACGATTTGGAAAACGAGCCGGATGTTGTTTCAATCATTGCCGCTTCAGCGGCCCTTTCTCAATCAGTCGCGCCTTTTGAGGGTCCGGTGGCAGCGGTTCGTGTCGGCCAAATCGATGGCAAGTTTGTCATCAATCCAACCGAAACGGAAATGGCTAATTCTACTATTGATTTAGTTGTTGCCGGTACTAAAGAAAAAGTCATAATGTTGGAGGCCGGCGCCAAAGAAATTGATGAAAAAACGATGGTTGAAGCAATTAAGTTCGGTCATGAAGCTTTAAAACCGGCAATCGAAGTCCAAAAAGAACTTATTTCTGAAACCAAGCATACCGTGGCCGATGTCGAGGAGCCGGAAATCATCAAGGAAGTCAAAACCTATCTTGGTAAAAAACTTGATGCGGTTTTACACGAAATCGACAAGCAAAAGCGTGAAGAGCAAATTTCTGCTTTTGAAGCTGAAGTTTTAGCCAATTTTGAAGGAAATTATAAACAAATTGAATTAAAAGATGCTTTTTCGCAGATTTTAGAAAAAGAAGTCCGCGAGGCAATCATTGAACGGGAAGCCCGTCCTGACGGAAGAAAGCTTGATGAAATCCGTCCGATTGACATCGAAGTGGGATTATTGCCCAGAACTCATGGTTCAGGTTTATTTACCCGCGGACAAACACAGGTTTTATCGATTGTAACCCTTGGCGCGCCGGGTGAAGAGCAAATTATTGAGACTATGGAAGAAGAAGGCACCAAACGCTATATGCACCATTACAATTTCCCGCCGTTTTCAACCGGAGAAGTTCGACCAATGCGCAGCACCTCCAGAAGAGAGATTGGTCATGGGGCTTTGGCCGAAAGGGCGATTTTACCTGTATTGCCATCGCACGAAGATTTTCCTTACACTATCCGAGTTGTATCGGAAGTCTTAGCATCAAATGGCTCGTCTTCGATGGCGGCAACCTGCGGTTCAACCCTGGCCTTAATGGATGCCGGCGTGCCGATTAAAGAAGCGGTTTCCGGTATCGCCATGGGGCTGATGACATCCGTTGATGGTAAGAAGCACAAAGTTTTAACCGATATTCAGGGTTTGGAAGATTTTGCCGGCGACATGGATTTTAAGGTGACGGCGACTAAAAAAGGTATTACGGCGATTCAACTTGATACCAAATTAAAAGGTATAGATATTGATATTTTAGCTGAAGCATTGGAAAAAGGCCGCATGGCTAATGATGAAATTTTAGCTAAAATTAATAAAGTTATCGGCGAGCCTCGAAAAGAATTATCAGCTTTTGCGCCAAGAATTCAAACCTTAAAAGTTCCGGTTGATAAAATCGGTGAAGTAATCGGTCCTGGCGGTAAGAACATCCGTAAACTGATTGAAGATTGTGGTGGCAAAGAAATCACCTCGATTGATATCGAAGATGACGGCACGGTTACCATTGCTTCAACTGATCCTGTGATGAGTAAAAAGGCTATTGATGCCATTTCCGGTATGACTCGAGAAGTTGAGGTTGGTGAGATTTTTGAAGCACCTGTAACCCAGATTCTAAAAGATAGAATGCGCGGCAATGAAATCGGCGCTGTGGTTCAGATTTTGCCCAATCAAGACGGCATGGTCCATATTTCCCAAATTGCCAACGAGAGAATTGAAAAAGTCTCCGATAAGCTCAAAGTCGGCGATGTTGTAAAAGTCAAAGTGATGGAAGTTGACAAAGAACGGGGAAGAATTAGTTTGAGTATTAAGGCAGCACAGTAATTCAATAAAATTTCCCTTCCCGTCTCGGCAGGACCCACTGTGGCTCGTGCCATATAGAGACAGGCCGAGCCGAGGTCCTGACGGATCAATAAAAGCGGCAAAATAAGATATTTGATGGTTTCTATATTGTTTTAGATTTTAGATAATTCTATAATAAAAATGCAATGGACAAAAAAGAGAGATTCTATAAGGTCTATGGAAATTTGCCACTTGGATTACGTGGAGAAGTGGTCGCTGTTGTTGAAGGAGAGCCAATTTCTTGGAAAGTGGCTAAGTTGGAAATCGATGAAAATACAAAAAAGGGGGAAGAAGTTTTGGATCAACTAATTCGTTTGGAGATTATATGAGATAAAATATGCAAAAAAAAACTAATAAAGAAAAAACCGACGTGGAAATAAAAGAACTTGTAATCGAGCGTCTCAAGTTATTTCCTAATGATAAAAATATATCGATCGGCGAAGATGGCAGTTTTACAAAAGACGAGATTATTAGCCATGTTCAAAAAGATGATGAGATAGGGAAAAAGATGATTGCAATAGAACTCTCATATCTCAAGGCACTAAAAAGTGGGGTATTGTTTGAGGAATAATCTTTCGATATTAGTGACTCGACCGAAAGATGATTTAACAACAAATTACTTATTTTACTGGGCGGGATTGGTTATTAGAGAGATAACCAGAAAGGGCTTTCATTTTTTTGATCTAAGAGAAAAACGGGCTAACAGAAAGGAATTTTGCGGTATTGTTAACAAAATAAAACCAGAATTATTGTTTTTGAATGGTCATGGCAATCGCAATGTAATTACCGGTCATGGTCAAGAAGTTTTAATCCAATCAGATGATAATGAAGATATTACCAAAGGTAGTATTGTTTACGCTCTTTCTTGCAGAGCGGCTGAAATTTTAGGGTTAAAATGCGTTCAAAAAGGAGCAAAGTCATTTATCGGCTATAAAAACGACTTTATATTTTTAACAGAACAATCATTTATTACTCATCCTCTTAGTGACCGAACAGCGGCCTTATTTCTGCGCCCCTCCAATTTAATTGTAACGTCTCTGATAAAAGGCAAAACCGTTATTGATTCTTGCAAACGTTCCCAAGACGAATTTAAACGGAATATTCGCAAGCTTTCGACCAGTGAATCGCCGCAAGAGGATAAGTCATCGATTCGTTTCCTGTTATGGGATATGCAGGCACAGGTTTGCTTAGGAAATCCTGAAGCTAAAATATAGTTTCTCAAGATAAAAAAGAGCGCCCAGGTACTTCATGGTACAAGGGCGCTTTTTGAATCGAGATTCGGATGGCGCGGATGCGCTGTCGGCTGACCTTTTTGTGGCCATAGAGAATTGTGGTCACCCTATGGTGCTGGCCGTCGGCTATATTGAAATCATCACCGACTCTGTACGCCACAGTTTTCCTTAGTATTCTGCTGGGGATCTGTGCCAACACTTCGGCTTCTGATGGTTTGAAGAATCCAGCGTATCCGTAGGTGTGGTAAGTGGTGATCTGAGCGATTTCTTCCAGGTTGTTTGCTGGCACCGTCGGTTCCGGATTCCATGAGAAGGTTTGTCGTCGAAGATCTACCGGCTCTAAGTAATAGAGTCCGGCCTTTGGGGTTTTTTTGCTTCTGTCAAACTTCTCAACAGGCTTGATCCTCTGGCGCAACTTCATCAACCGCTCATCAGAAATACTGGGTATCCTCTTTTTGGCCATTTTCTTTCTCCTTGTTAAGGTGTTCACAACAGGTTAGGTTTTCACCCCTCACCACCTGTGACAGGTGTGGGGGTAAACCTATTCCCATCGTGATGTCCCATTATAGCACAGCTTGATGGAAATGTCAAGTATAATAGACAATTAAAATATGTTTTAATTAGAATAATGTTGACAAAGATCGACAAATATAATATAGTATAGGTATGGAATACGAAGAGTTATTAAAAAAAGCCGGTTTTGATGATAAAGAGTCCAAAGTCTATTTGGCGGCTTTAGAGTTGCGCTCGGCTCCCGCTTCAGCTATCGCCGAAAAAGCAGGCATTGTCAGAAGCACCTGCTATGGCATTTTAGAAG
>Ga0076302_116_pt1 | contig 7663 bp, 5 predicted proteins | sample RifGroB1_FD_67986 | JGI IMG/M metagenome (GOLD analysis project Ga0076302, IMG submission 67986) | Berkelbacteria bacterium GW2011_GWB1_38_5
TCCAATAACTAACAGCTTGATGACTAATATTACAAAAACAAGCGATAGTCGTAAAAGGCACACTTTTTTGAGCAGAATTTAGTATTTTTTTGGGATTTCTACGATTATTTCTAATTCTTTCAAAACGTTTTTTTAAAATAGAAAGACTAAAAGCACTTTTAGCATCAGAGGCATTTAACTCGTGACCATATCCGGCTTTCTTAAGATAGTCGGATTTTTTTATTTAGTTTTTCCTTCAATCAATTTTTGAGCAATGTGAGACGGCACTTCGGCATAATGATCAAATTCCATCGTATAAGAAGCGCGCCCTTGAGTCAGAGATCTTAAACTGGTTGAATAACCAAACATTTCCGCCAATGGCACCATAGCAGAAATTACTTTTGACTTTGACCGTTCCGACAATTGCTCAATTCGGCATCGTTTTGAGTTTAAATCACCCAAAACATCACCCATAAATTCTTCCGGAGTAACAACTTCCACTTTCATAATTGGCTCCAGTAAAACTGGATCGGCTTTTTTAACCCCATCTTGCAAAGCCATTGAACCGGCAATTTGAAAAGCCAGTTCCGACGAATCAACATCGTGAAAAGAACCATCGTACAAGGTGGCTGATAAATCTACTAAAGGATAACCGGCAATCACACCCTTGGTCAAAGCTTCTTTAATTCCCTTGGCAACCGCTGGAATAAATTCACGAGGAATTGTCCCGCCGACAATTTTGTCAATAAATTCAAAGCCTTCGCCCCGTTCGCGCGGCGCAATTTCAATCCAAACATGACCATATTGCCCCCGACCGCCGGTTTGACGAATATATTTTCCTTCTTGTTTGACAGCAGATTTAATGGTTTCTTTATAAGCAACTTGAGGGGCGCCAACATTAGCTTCCACCTTAAATTCCCGTTTCATTCTGTCAACCAAAACTTCCAAATGAAGCTCGCCCATACCGGCAATAATAGTTTGACCAGTTTCATGGTTACTGCTAACTTGGAAAGTCGGATCTTCTTGGGCTAAACGATTTAAGGCAATCCCCATTTTCTCTTGATCAGACTTAGTTTTTGGCTCAATTGCCACCGAAATCACCGGATCAGGAAAAGTAATCACTTCTAAAATAATAGGATTTTTTTCATCACACAAAGTATCGCTAGTAAAAGTATCTTTTAGACCAACAGCGGCGGCAATTTCCCCAGCGTAAACTTCCGGCACTTCTTCGCGATGATTGGCATGAAGTCTCATGATTCGACCGATTCTTTCTTTTTTATCTTTACTGGAGTTGAGAACGTATGAACCGGATTTTAAAGTTCCGGAATAGACCCGAAAGAAAGTTAAAGTGCCTACAAATGGGTCAGCCGCTACTTTAAAAGCCAAAGCCGCAAAAGGTTCGGTATCATCGGTTTTTCTTTCAATTACTTCTTCCGTTCCGGGCTTAATACCACTGATCGGCGGAATGTCTAAAGGTGAAGGTAAATAATCAATAACAGCGTCAAGCAGTGGCTGAACACCCTTATTTTTCAAAGCCGTACCACAAAAAACCGGTACTAATTTATTGGCAATCGTTGCTGTTCGGAGCGCTTTTTTTAATTCGGAAGTCGTCGGCTTAGTTCCTTCAAGATATTTTGTAAGGAGAGCGTCATCTTGTTCGCTAATTTTTTCAATTAAAATTTGATGTAATTTTTCGGCTTTTTCTTTAAACTCAATGGGAATTTCTTTGACTTTCACTTCTTGACCTTTATCGCCTAAAAATTCATAAGAGCGCATTTCCAAAAGGTCAATTACTTCAGTCATCTGCTCTTCGGCGCCGTTGGGAATTTGCATTGCCACAGCGCTATCGGTTAAACGATCTTTAATTGAAGCAAAAGCTTTATCAAAATCAGCCCCCATCCGATCAAGTTTATTAATAAAACAAATTCGTGGGACTTCAAACTTATCCGCCTGATGCCAAACTGTTTCAGATTGCGGTTCCACCCCGGCGACGCCGTCAAAAACAACTACCGCGCCGTCAAGAACCCGAAGAGATCGTTGAACTTCAGCTGTAAAATCAATATGACCCGGGGTATCAATAATATTAAATCTAAATTTTTCCTTGGGGTTATTGTAAGTCGCCCAAAAACAGGTCGTCGCCGCGGAAGTAATGGTGATGCCTCTTTCCTGCTCTTGCTCCATCCAGTCCATCACCGCTTCGCCTTCGTGAACCTCGCCAATTTTATAGGTTTTTCCAGTGTAAAACAAAATCCGCTCACTGACGGTGGTTTTACCGGCATCAATGTGGGCAATAATTCCAATGTTTCTGGTTTTTTCTAGTGAATATTCTCGCGCCATTTAGTTTTAATCCTCAATATAAACTTAGTTAAATATGTAATAATAAAAATAAGTCCCCTCAATTGCCATTGTATATCATAATAGTATTGTTTTCAAGGGATCTACATTAAAATAACCATCATTTTACAGGTTCATTTTATGCCCTCTTTTCCGCGATCGCGAAATACACACGACTTTTCCCTCCTGTTAATTGACATCTTTTTTTACACCAAATCCAACCTTGTAGGTTGGATTTTAAGGTTATGAGGGTTTGACATTTTAATTATACCTGATACTATATTTATATAATAGGAGGAGGTGACAAAAAAGTGAAATATGAAGGACCGATAGATCAAGGTGATATTTTTTCCTACTGGTGTCATAAGCCACTTTGTCAACACGATACCTTTGAATACTGGCTTTGTGCCGAGATTACAAAAATGACTTTTGTAGATCAACCCACCCAAGATGAAGATTTTTTTGTTCAAGCAAAAATTGAAGTACATTTAAGATTAAAAAGTATTTTTTCGGATGAGATTTTTGAAAAATGCTTTAATGCTCAAATAGGATACAGTAAAGAAAAAAAGACCTATTTTTTTATCTATTGGCCACCTCATAAACGCAAAATGCAGGTTATGTTAATGAATAGCATTTTCTCCAATGAATCTTTCGGTCAAACTATAAGCATGGCCAATCACAGACTCAAACACGAGGCAGAACTTATTGTCCGCCACATGATCAAATCACTCTCTCTTACTAAACAACCGGTCTAACCACCGGTTTTTAATATGGCTCTAAAAAAGTATCAAATAACAGGTTTAAAAAGTAGTATATATATCGCGATCGCGGAAAAGAGGGTATAAATTGAACCTGTTATTTGGCAGTATTTTTAAACCAAATCCAACCTACGAGGTTGGATTTACAGGTTAAAGGGTATCTACCTAAAATTCCACCCGCGGGGTGGAATTTTAGGTTTTCTCTAGAGAAAAAATCTACTTGCTCGCAGGAATGGTGCCTTTTTTGCGACCGGCAATAAGATAAACAAGTCCACCGATCCAACCGAGCAGAATAACAATGATCAGCCACAGGGTCTTGTCGTTTTGATTGGCAAATTGGCGACGAATGACATCAATTAATGCCCAAATCCAGATAACCCCACCAACTCCAACAAACAACACCCAGAAAAGAATCATACCAATGCCCAGACCGACAGCCGCTGTGTTCGCCGCAACATCAGCCGCGTAAGGTGTGTAGTCCATTCGACCTCCTTAAATCCGACTTGTGTCGGAATATTTTATACTGATTAGATTATTTCAAAGTCCCAATATTTTGTCAAATTAGAATCGGGCGTAATGAGCAAATGCCTTGTTAGCTTCGGCCATTCTATGCATATTTTCTTTTTGCTTAATAGCCACACCGGTATTTTCATAAGCCGAAAGTAATTCACTGGCAATAAGTTTTTCAAAAGATGCGCCTTTACCCTTTCGGGCTGCATTAATAATCCAGCGCATGGCTAAAGTTTCCCGTCTAAAAGGCGCCACTTCCATTGGTACTTGATAAGTCGCTCCCCCAATTCTCTTAGGTCTGACTTCCAATAAAGGGGCGGTATTTTTTAAAGAAGCTTCAAAAACTTCCAAAGGCTCTTTTTTAGTTTTATCTTTTAAAATATCAAAAGCATGATAGACAAGGTTTCGGGCTGTTTCTTTTTGGCCGCGAAGCATGATTTTATTAATAAATTTTTCAACCGTCACTGATTGATATTTTGGATCACCTTTTAATTTCCTTTTAACTGCTCTTTTTCCGCGCATTACTTTCCTTTCTTAGCACCATATTTAGATCGGCCTTGTTTTCTGTTTTCCACGCCAGCGGTATCAAATTTACCCCTGACCACATGATACCTTACACCAGGCAAGTCTTTTACCCGACCGCCTCTAATTAAAACAACTGAATGTTCTTGCAAATTATGACCTTCGCCCCCAATATAAGCAGTCACTTCTTGACCGGAAGTAAGACGAACTCTGGCAATTTTTCGAAGCGCCGAGTTTGGTTTTTTTGGAGTAACGGTTGTAACTTTAACACAAACACCCCGCATAAACGGACGGCCGGAAGTAAATTCAACCGGTTTATTTTTCAAGAAATTAAAACCACGCCGGAGGGCCGGAGTTTTGGTTTTCTTTGGTTTGGACTTGCGTCCATATTTTAGTAGTTGTGAAATTGTCGGCATAATTTATTTCAACCCAGTTCCTGCAGGTATCAGTCTGCCAATTATAACATTTTCTTTTAGGCCTCGCAAGTGATCAACCGCGCCACGAGTTGCCGCATCAATTAAAACGCTGGTTGTTTCTTGGAAGGAAGCCGCTGAAAGGAAGCTTTCGGTTTTTAAGGCAACACGGGTAATACCAATAACTTGGTCCTCCACAATTGGCGGTCTTTTGTTCTTTTTTAGCAAGTCGTCAACAACTTTATCAAATTCCAAGACATCAACAATTTGACCGGCAAAAAGTTCCGATTCACCCGATTCCTTGATTTTAACCTTAGAAAACATCTCTTTAATAATAATTTCAATATGTTTGTCTGAAATAGCCTGCCCTTGAGAGGCATAAATTTCTTGAATACTTCGGATAATATATTTTTGAGTTTGGACCTTGCCACGAAGCCGTAAAGATGCCGCCAGATCCAAATGACCTTCAGTCAATTCTTGACCCTTTTCAACTTCTTGACCGTCTTCAACTGTGATAATAGTTCTTGGCGAAACAGAATATTTAAAAGAGACTTTTTCGGTTGATTCTATTGTAATTACATTTTTAGATATTTTAACTTTACCCAAAAGACCGGCTCTGATCGCTTTTTTCTCCGGCGCAATGGCAATCGCTTGTCTAAATTTTACAATATCGCCACTTTTTACCGTTGGTTCGTAGTCTTCAATTAGAATATGCTCTTCCGTTTGCGCTTCCGGCGAAGTTACTACAATATGCTGGTTGTCTTTTTCTTGAATAATTCGGGCAATACCGCTAATTTCTGACAATATACCCGGCACTCGCGGGGTGCGCGCTTCAAAGAGTTCCTCAACCCGAGGCAATCCCGAAGTGATATCTTCACCTGAAATACCACCCATATGGAAAGTTTTCATTGTCAATTGAGTTCCCGGCTCGCCAATGGCTTGAGCGGCAATAATACCGGCAACCGTCCCCATTTCCACCAATTTACCCGTCGCCAAATCTCGGCCGTAACAATTCTGACATAAACCTCTTTCGGAGCGACATTCCAAAACCGATCTGACAATTACTTTTTCAATCCCGCTTTCTTCAATTAAAGTGGCTTTTTCTTCATTTATTTCTTCACCAGATTTAACAATAATTTTGTTTTTATCTTTGACATCTTCTAAAGAAATTCGGCCAATCAGTCTGGTACTAAACTTTTCGCCTAAATCTTCAGATTCTTTACGATTGATTTCAAAACCAGTGGTTGTGCCACAATCATGAGTTGTAATTACCATATCGTGGGCAACATCAACCAAGCGACGAGTCAAATAACCGGCATCGGAAGTACGAAGTGATGTATCCGATTTACCTTTACGAGCGCCGTGGGTAGAAATAAAGTATTCAATAACCGAGAGACCTTCTTTGTAATTAGAGCGAATTGGCACTTCAATAATTTCACCAGCTGGATTAACCACTAAACCTTTCATTCCACCCATTTGCGTCAGTTGCGCCACCGAACCTCGCGCGCCAGAAGTAATCATTAAATAAACCGGATTATTAAGACCAAATTCCTTGAGCATTTCACCTTCAAGTTGTGAACGAGTGTTATTCCAAAGTTCAATTGTTTTAATACTTTTTTCACTATCGGTAATTAAACCTCTTTGATATTGATTATCAATTTCTTCCAAAACTTTATCGCCAGCTTTTAAAATACCATCTTTAGAAGAAGGAATGACAATGTCTGCCACTGAAATAGTCATACCCGAAAGACCGGCATATTCAAAACCAATTTTTTTAATTTTATCAACGGTTTCAGCTGTCACATCGGTGCCAAAACGATCAAATACATTGGTGACTAATTTCTTCAAAGTCTTAGAATCCATAGCCACATTTTGGAAAGCAACCTCGTCAGGCAAGATATTATTAAATAATATTCTGCCAATTGAAGTTTCAATTAGTTCGCCGGTGCCGTCTTTTTGTCTAAAATATACTTTAATTTTAGCTCTGACATGAACAAAACCCTGATGATAAGCTAAAATAGCTTCATTTTTGGAAGCAAAAATTTTATCTTCACCTAAAGCGCCTTCTTGCAAAGTTGTGAGGTAATAAGCGCCAAAAACAATATCCAAACGAGGCGTTACGACTGGTTCACCTGAAGCTGGTTTCAAGATATTGTGCGATGAACGCATAATTTGACTGGTTTCTTCTTTTGCTTGAATTGAAAGAGGCACATGAACCGCCATTTGGTCGCCGTCAAAGTCAGCGTTAAAAGCATAACAAACCAAAGGATGTACTTGAATTGCTTTACCTTCAATTAAAACCGGTTGAAAACCTTGAATTCCCAAACGATGCAAAGTCGGAGCACGGTTAAGCATAACATAATAATTACTGGTAATTTTTTCCAAAATATCCCAAACAATGGCTTCACCCCGTTCAATCAAACGAGTGGCATTTTTAACATTGTGAACATGTCCTTCATTAATAAGCCTGGAGATAACAAAAGGTTTAAAGAGTTCCAAAGCCATAATTTTAGGCAAACCGCATTGATTTAATTTCAAATCCGGTCCCACCACAATCACCGAACGACCGGAATAATCTACTCTTTTACCCAATAAATTTTGGCGAAAACGACCTTGCTTGCCCCGAAGCATATCGGAAAGAGAACGAAGTTTTCGGGCGGCGGCGCCAGAAGAAACAGCTCGGCCCCGACGGGCTGAATTATCAACCAAAGAATCAACCGCTTCCTGAAGCATTCTTTTTTCATTTCTACAAATTACTTCTGGCGCACCCGAAGACAAAAGTCTTTTTAAACGATTATTGCGATTAATAACCCGGCGATAAAGATCATTTAAGTCCGAAGCGGCAAAACGACCGCCGTCAAGCTGAACCATCGGTCGCAAATCCGGCGGTAAAACCGGTAATCTGGTCATAATCAACCATTCCGGTCTAATACCAGCATTTTTCATTTCTGCTAAAAGTTTTAATCGTCTTAAAATTTTTCTTTGATTAACAGATGTTGCTTGCTCTAATTCCAAATTAAGATTTTTGTGGAGTTCATCAAGATCAAGTTTTTTTAAATATTCATAAATTGCTTCTGCACCAATACCAACTTTTACAATTTGACCGTAGCGCAAGGATAAATCTTGATACTTACTTTCGGTTAAAAT
>Ga0076302_117_pt1 | contig 7527 bp, 9 predicted proteins | sample RifGroB1_FD_67986 | JGI IMG/M metagenome (GOLD analysis project Ga0076302, IMG submission 67986) | Berkelbacteria bacterium GW2011_GWB1_38_5
TCAAATTCCAGATTATCGAAATGTAAAAAAAATTATACTTAAAAAAACAAAAGACTTATTACGAGATATCTCAGATGAACAAAAAATCGAGCTAATAAAAAGGGGAGGAAAAGCTCTTTTTATAAGTAGAGATGCTAGATGTACTACGGGAATTAAATCAAGCAGTGTTAGTTTGGTCATTACGTCTCCACCTTTTCTTGACATAGTTAAATATTCGGATGACAATTGGCTAAGGTGTTGGTTTAATGAAATAGATGCAAAGAATATAGAAAAAAAGATTACCATGTCAAAAACTGTAGAGAATTGGTCTTCGGTTATGGGAGATGTTTTTAAAGAATTATATCGGATCGTCAAAAAAGGCGGATGGGTTGCTTTTGAGGTTGGAGAAGTAAAAAATGGCAAAATTAAACTAGAAGAACATGTTATTCCGTTAGGTTCGTATGCAGGCTTTTCTATTGAGGCCATTATGATTAATGAACAAATATTTACAAAAACATCAAATATATGGGGTATTAAAAATAATTCGAAAGGTACTAATTCTAATAGAATAGTTTTATTTAGGAAGGAATAAAATGGATGATAGTTATGTAAAAGATCTTGAGAAATTTTTTGAAAGAATGCTCAACCCTTTAAAAGATAATCCATTTACGATGGTTATTCGTTTAATCTCTAAATGTAAAGTGCTTCCCTTCGACGGGAATAAGGATTTGGTTGTGGTATTATCCAAAAGTTTTAATGACGCTAGTATTGCAATTAATAAACATGGGATTAAGTCTGGAAGACCTAACGAGGTGGGGAATAAAATTGAACCTTTCGTAAAAACTGCCCTAAATCAAAACAAAATAGCAGCAATAATTCCAGAAGGTAGATCGGCGGGGTATCCTGATTTAATGTTTGAATTTAATAAAGAGAACTATTATCTGGAATGCAAATCATTTAGCTCAAAAACGGAAGATTCGTCACAAAGAACTTTTTATTTTTCTCCATCGAAAACCTTTAAGGTGAAAAAAGATGCTTGTCATCTCATGGTTTCTTATCGAGTTTATACAAAAAATAAGAAATTTTTTGTAGATAAGTGGTCTCTTTATTCCCTGGAGACCTTGAAAGTAGATCTAAAACACGAATTTAATCAATCGAATAAAAAGATGTATGACACAGAGGGTGGGCTTAAACTAATAGCCAGTAAAACTCTAAATAATTAAATATCTTCAAAATAAAAATCGTCGAGGAGTTGGTAACTAAAATTAATGATGTGAAATCTAAAAAACAAAGAAATAAGTTTAAAAACATCGTATCGGATATTTATTATCGTCTTCTGGCGTTGCCGATGTTAATTTTTTTTTGGCTTTTGTTGATTGTTTGGAGACACCGGATTGAAAAACATCAAATAGGATTGTTTAAAAGCCGCGAGGAGGTTGATTATCTTTGGCGTTTAAGCCAACAGCTCGAAGGCAAAAAATTCGAGATTCAACAAAAGAAATTAAAAAATTTTGAAAAAGATTTTTTTCATTTAGAAGAAGATTTGCGTAAAGATACAGAACGCTATGAAAAACAAAAAGAGTTTTTTGAAAAATATCTCGGCAAAGTTTTAGATCCAAAGATCGGTGAATAAAAAAAGCTCCATCAAATTTTTTACTTACTCTTCCCTGACACTTCCAAGGTGTCATTTTTAAACTTTAATCCGGTTTTTTGTCAAGGAATTCGGCGAGTTCTATTTTGCTTTTTGGACTAACTTAGTAAATTCTTCAGGATTATTTTCAGCTATGTCGGCGAGAACTTTTCTATCTAACTCAATATTAGCTTTCTTTAGGCTGTTTATAAATGTACTATATTTAATATCATTTTGATGGCAAGCGGCATTGATTTTGATAATCCAAAGTTGACGAAAAGTTCGTTTTTTTACGCGGCGATCGCGATAAGCGTAAACGCCAGCTTTATTATCGGCTTGCCTGGCCATCTTAACTAAATTCTTGCGACCATGTCGAAAACCGCGAGTATTTTCCAATAATCGTTTATGTTTTGCTTTAGTTGTTGTTCCACGTTTTACTCTTGCCATATTTTTCCTTATTTATAAGGTGTCATTCGCTTAATTTTTCGTCTGTCTGAAACGGAAATTGCGACTGTTTTACCGCTGTTGCGGCGCGCTCTTTTTGATTTACCTTGAACTAAATGTTGAGTGGTAAGTTTTCGACGCATTAATTTACCGCTGCCGGTTCTAATCAATCTTTTTTTTGCTGATTTAACTGTTTTTAATTTCATTATTTTTCCTACTTTTGGTTATGATAACAAAGAATCTGTTTCCCATCCGTTCGATTGGAGATTCAAATTCTCCCTCAATATTTTGTCTGAATCGTTCCAGCATCTCTTTAACCTTTTCTTTAAATATCATTTCGCGGCCGATGAGCTTTAAGGCGATTTTAACTTTGTCGCCGTTGTCTAAAAATTTTTTAGCTTGTCGGCTTTTGAAATCTAAATCGTGTTGATTTATTTTTAAGCTCAATCGAATTTCTTTTATGTCGGGAGCTTTTGATTTTGATTTTTGGCGGGATTCCAGTTTTTCTTGCGCGTATTGGTATTTGCCGTAATCCATAATTTTTACGACTGGCGGCCGGACATTGGTGTTTACTTGAACCAAATCAAGCTCAGCATCATGAGCTAAAATCAAAGCTTGGTCAAGACTTAAGACTTCCTGAGAATTTCCTTCATTATCAATTAGAAAGACTTCAGGGGAGACAATTTCTTGGTTAACTTTTAATTCTTTAATAAAAACCTTTCTTAATATTAATTCTTCGTTTTTATTTTATCACGAGCCACAATTATTTTCAAGATACGAGAGCGATTATTTATTGTTACCGGCATTTTAGCAACTATTTCACCGGAGACTTTTACCGGTAAATTGTTTTGTGATTCAAGGCGAACTCTTTTCGTGCGAAAATTGCTGGAAAAAATATCAACTTGTTTTTTGCCAAAAAGCCATCTGAAAAATCGAGAAGGAGTGCTGCCTTCCAAACTTTTGTCATGAAAGAAAATTTCCAGTCCCGGTTTGATGACGATTCGATTTACCATTACTTTTCCTTTGAGATTATCAATCGAAAAGTACACTTCTTGGTTTCTAAAACTTTCGACGATTGCTTCGGTCAAGAAAAATTTATTAGGTTCGATTTGGCAAATATCCATTGTCTCCAACCTTCTTTCTTTTAGAGCATTACAGGCGGAGTATAAATCTTTTACACCAATTTTTTGGGCGATTACCGAATCAAAATTATCGGGAATTATTCCCAATACAACATTTTTGGCAGTTTTTTGACTGGCCAAAACGGTAATAACCTTATTAGCTAATCCTTCAGGACCGACGGCAACAATCGTCGAATAACCTTTAATTACACCCAAATGAGTTAATTCTTCGATAGTTCTGGCTGGCGAAGGCGAAACAGTTTCGCCGGCAATGCCCAAATCGCCTAAAATGTCTTTGATTTTCTCCTGTCGGATATAAGCTTTTCCTTTTTGAGGCGCCAAAATATAGTAGTACATTTACTTGATATTATAGTTTAATTGCCTTATTCAACTTCGTATGTCGTTTCTTTATTTTGGGGAGTTTCTTCAATCGTTTTTTCCTCAGCTTCTTCTTTTTCTCCTTCAGGCATAGTGCATTTGCCGACAAAAATTGCTCCTGATTTGATCGAAACATCCTTGCTTGTGATTGAACCGAAAACTTTTCCTGTCGGCATGATTTCGAGTTTGCCAGTGGCGGTAATTGAACCGCGAACCTTACCGGCGATATTAACGATATCCGCCGAAATTGGCCCCTTAATGTATGCCGTTTCCGTCACATTAATCGATTGATTGGAGATAACCTCGCCTTCAATCCGGCCGTGAATGGTGATATCGCTGGCGTCTTGAAGAGTTCCAACCAATTTAACATTTGCCCCAACGACTGTTCCTGGACCGGTTGCGTTTGGGCGCTTGTCTCCTAACATTGAACCTCCATTTCTAAAATTAAAACTATTGTTTATTTGAATCTATTGAAAAATGGTGGCTTTGTCAAATATTACCCTGCTATTGATATGGGATTAAAGTTATTGTAAAATAAGAAAAAACTTGCTATAATAACACCGTTATCAATCTTCACTCATCATTATGCGCGATAAAATTATCATTCATGGGGCACGCGAACACAATTTAAAGAATATTAGTTTAGAAATTCCACGAGATAAAATTGTGGTCATAACTGGACTATCGGGAAGCGGGAAATCGTCGCTGGCTTTTGATACCATTTACGCCGAAGGCCAACGCCGTTATGTTGAATCATTATCAACTTTTGCCCGGCAATTTTTTGGCAATATCGAAAAGCCGGATATTGACTGGATTGAAAATCTTTCTCCGGCCATTTCTATCGATCAAAGAAGCGCAACTCAAAATCCGCGCTCGACCGTAGGGACGATAACAGAAATTTATGATTATTTAAGAGTCTTGTTTGCCCGCATCGGCCGGCCGCATTGTCCAGAATGTAAACGCCAGCTCACCAGGCAGCTTCCGGAAGAAATCGCTCAAAATATTATTAAAGAATTTAACTTGCGCGAAAAGTCATTTGATCTACTTTTTTTAGCGCCGCAAGTAAGAAGCCAGAAAGGTGAGCATAAATATTTATTAAATAAACTCAAGAATTTGAAGATTCCTCAAGTTAGAATCGATGGTATTTTGATGGATATTGTTGAAGCGCAACTTGCCGCTTTAGACCGCAATAAACCCCATACAATTGAAGCAGTTGTTGAGGAAATAAAGTCGTTTGAAAATGCCGGCGATATCTTAAAAGCAGTCGAGAAAACCCTTAAATTAGGTTTAAGCAATTTAAGCGTCTACGATTTTACCTCAAAAAAAGAACAAAAATATTCAAAAGATTATTTTTGTTCCAAATGCCAAACAGTTTTGGAAGAACTTCACCCAAGACTGTTCTCATTTAACTCGCCGCAAGGCGCGTGTCCTGTTTGCCAGGGCTTGGGCAGAAAATTTGAGATCGAACCGACTTTGGTTTTGCCAAATCCGCGATTAACTTTGGCCGAAGGCGCCATTAGACCGTGGTCAAGAATAACTTCCCATGCCAGTTGGTACAACAAAACTTTAACCGAACTTGCCAAGCGTAATAAATTTTCTTTAGATCTGCCGGTGGGGGAATTGCCAAAAAAAATCTGCCAAATAGTTTTGTACGGCGACGGTGTTTTTGAAGGAGTAATTCCCAATTTAGAGCGTCGGTACAAAGAGACTAATTCCGACTATTTAAAACTCGAAATCGAAAAATATATGGTGGAAAAAATTTGTCCTGCTTGCGGCGGCAAGCGTTTGCGCCCCGAAGTGCTTAACATTACTATTGACGATAAAAACATCGTTGATGTAACTTCGATGAGCATTGAGAAAATGAAGGACTATTTTGGGACATTGCTTGACAATAGTAAATTGACGGCCAATGAAAAGATCATCGCTAAAGAAATCATAAAAACGGTTAAAGAAAGATTAAGTTTTCTTTTGGATGTTGGTCTTGGTTATTTGACATTAAACAGAAGCGCGTCGACATTGGCCGGAGGTGAATCGCAACGAATTCGACTGGCAACTCAGTTGGGCACCGGTTTGATGGGAGTTATCTATGTTCTTGATGAGCCGTCAATCGGATTACATCCTCGCGATCACGATAAATTATTAAAAACTTTCGAAGTTTTAAAACAGTTGGGCAATACAGTTATCATCGTCGAGCACGATCGGGCGACCATTGAGCAAGCCGATTGGATTGTTGATATTGGCCCGGCCGCCGGTGATCATGGCGGGCAGGTGGTGGCCGAAGGCACAATTGATAAAATTAGAAAAAGCCCGACTCTTACCGGCGAGTATCTTTCCGGCAAGAAAAAAATTGAAATTCCTAAAAAAAGACGGCCTCAATCTTACAATCAATTAGTTATTCGCGGCGCCTCAGAGTTTAATTTAAAAAATATTGATGCCACCATACCCTTAAATAATTTTATTTGTGTCACCGGAGTTTCCGGTTCAGGTAAATCAACTTTGATTTTAGAAATCCTTGCAAAAGCATTAGCCAATAAGTTGCATCGCGCTAAAGAACAACCTGGCAAGTATCGAGCAATCGCCGGGATAAAAAATTTAGATAAAGTAATTTCTGTTGATCAGTCGCCGATTGGCCGAACACCGCGATCGAATCCGGCCACTTACACTAATTTATTCACTCCTATTAGAGAAGCGTTTGCGCAAATTCCGGAAGCTAAAAGTAAAAATTTGGACGCCTCGAAATTTTCTTTTAACTTGCGTGGAGGCCGTTGCGAGACTTGCCGCGGCGACGGAGTGCTAAAAATCGAAATGCATTTTTTGCCGGATGTTTATGTAACTTGCCCTGATTGTAAAGGCAAGCGTTACAATCAAGATATTTTAGAAATAACTTTTCGTGATAAAACAATTGCTGATGTTTTAGAAATGACTGTCGAAGAAGCAAAGGAATTTTTTCGCGATGACGCTGAAATTAAAGATAAATTAGCAGTTTTAGAATCGGTTGGTCTAGGGTATATGCATTTAGGCCAACCGGCAACGACACTCTCTGGCGGAGAGGCTCAAAGAATTAAATTGGCCACCGAATTGGCCAGGCACGACACCGGCCGAACTTTATACATTTTAGACGAACCGACAACCGGCCTTCATTTTGAAGATATTAAACGCCTTTTGTCGGTTTTGCAAGCATTGGTTGATAAAGGCAATACCGTTGTTGTTATCGAACACAATTTGGATGTGATAAAAAGCGCTGACTGGATAATCGATTTAGGGCCGGAAGGCGGCGATCGCGGCGGAGAAATTGTGGCTGAAGGAACGCCGGAAAAAATTGCTAAAGTTAAAGAATCATACACCGGCCAATATCTTAAAGAAGTTCTCAAATAATAACCGGATGGCAATATAATTTGTTCTGTAAATCCCCCTGCGGCAAAGACCGCAGGGCGTTAAAATGAAAGGTAAAAACATTTTTATTGGTAAAACATTGAACTGTGACAGAGACCACAGAGTATCAACTATGGATTTATACTTATGAAAAAAGGCGAGAAAAAAAGCAAATTAAAGCTAACTAAACGATTAAGAATTCCGAAAAGTTTGCAAGAAGATTTTTTACGCGAGCAGGGATTTGAATTTATTGCCGGTGTTGACGAAGTCGGCCGTGGTGCTTGGGCGGGACCATTGGTGGCGGGCGCAGTTATCTTATCGAAAAAACTTTACGGGTTACGGGATTCTAAATTACTAAGTGCCAAAGAACGGGAGAAACTCTCGAAGAAAATAAAGAAAACCTCTCTTTGGGGGATTGGCGAAGTCTCTGTAGATGAACTTAACAAATTGAAATTAACAAAAGCAACTCATTTGGCGTTTAACCGTGCCATCAAGGCACTAAAAGTTAAGCCCGATTTTATTTTACTGGATGGATCGCCTGGACTTTACCCTGAGCGAGCGAGAAACTTGTCTCTCGCGAGTCGAATGGGCTACACTTAAATT
>Ga0076302_140_pt1 | contig 7453 bp, 8 predicted proteins | sample RifGroB1_FD_67986 | JGI IMG/M metagenome (GOLD analysis project Ga0076302, IMG submission 67986) | Berkelbacteria bacterium GW2011_GWB1_38_5
AACAAATTCGCGTTAGGCTTATTCATTATTTTTATTCGAATTTATGATTTCGGATTTTCTTTAGATTCCGCTTCTTCATGCGCCGCACTGGCAGCTTCAAATTTTTTATCGAGTTCTTCTTTTTCTTTTTCTTTGACTTCAGCTTTTTCTTCCGCTGCTTTAGCTTTTTCTTCTTCAATTTTCTTCAGTTCATCTTCACCAAAAGCTTCTTCCCATATTTTATAATCTTTTGCTTCCTTGGCTTTTTTGGCTTTTTTGCCGACTAAATCGCGGATAAAATAAAGTTTTGATTGACGGACTTTTCGAGATTTTATTTTTTCAAATTTAGAAATTAAAGGCGAATGAAAAGGAAAGTTTTTTTCCACTCCAACTCCGCCGGAAATTTTACGCAATGTAAAACTGCCGTCCAAACCCCGGCCATGCTTAACGCAAATGCAAATTCCTTCAAAAGCCTGGATACGAGTTTTACTTCCTTCGGTAATTTTATAAAAAACACGAACAGTATCACCCGGCCGTATGTCAGGAATATTTTTTTTGCCAAATTGTGAAATAAGATCAATATTCATTTTACTAGTAAAATATAACATAAAAACTTAATCTTGTAAAGAAAACAGCCTCGATATAATTTGACGAGGCTGTTAAACATTAGGAAGCAACTCTTGAAGGTAGTTGTGATACCTATTCATTTTTTTGATTAATCCTCGGGTGGGCTGTCCGTTTATCCACCGGTCAATGAAAGTCATCACAATTCCGGCGAACTTGCCGGCATCCTCAACCCGAACCGGAAAATTGAAAGTAATGAAAGTCTCGGTTGGATTATGGATATTGAGATAAACAAGTTCTTCAAAAGCAAAATTGCCCAATTGATCCAAATCAATCCACGGTCTGCGACAATCAATGATATGCGTTAGTAGAAGATGAGCCATTACATGAACAAGATCTTCGGTCTTAATTTGCTTTGCAGAAACTGGCGTAAGGATTTTTTCCAATGAAACTGGTCCGCCCAACTGAAGACAAGATTGTTCCTGCCAAATGAATCCCGATCTATCTTTTGCTTCGCGAGTTATTTGTTGAAGTAAATTATCAACTGGAAAATCTAAGCTGATCGGATTACTATGCGTCCTGATAACAAAAGTGGAAAAGGTAGGCAGTAAAATCGGGTAAACACAACTAAATTGACTTAGGATGTCATTCTGATTTAGCCAAGCAAAGATTGGACCTTCGATTGCGGTAATCAAACCGACATACCTGATTTCAATGTTGCGTGTCACTCTTGGCATCCCTCCTTGAAACAAAAAGATGGGCTGGACCGAATGGCCCAGCCCGTTGACAGCATGTTTCTGCTACCTCTTGCCGCTACACCGGCGTAAGCCGAGCCGTTTCTGGGCTCCGATAGCTTGTCCGGCCTCAAGGCTTCCGCCTCGAGCTCCGCCAACAGCGACTGTCACCGATTCCAAAGGCGAGGCTCCAACAGTGAAGTCTTGCCCCGGAGCAAGGTCAGCGAAACTTCGCGGACCAGGTATAGCATGACCAGCCGTTGTGTGGCGCTTCTCGAAGATAATGCGACGTCCGAGTGGGTTGAACACTCGCACTAACCGCCCGATTGGAGCCGTGAATGATTGAGAGACATCCGGTCCCTCAACCTCACACAACTCAACATCGAGCGGTTCCCGAGGATTTCGCTGGAGAGGAGGTTCTATCGCCTCTTTCAGCGTTTCGGCAGCAGTCCGGTAATTCCGCGGCAAATTCACGATTTCCCTCCTGTGCTGTGATGTCAAACATTGACCTGCTGGAAATAGGAGGCCAGACAAATGCGGTGCGGCCTGGTCTCCGACGAACTCCCCTGTTCATCGAACGAGAAAATCATCACCTCCTTTTCTTGGTTTTCAAGGTGCTTGATTATCAAAGAAAATTCACCAAAGTTTTCCTTAACACTCAAGCAACTTTAACAACCACTTTATCGTTAATCCGACCGCTAAAACGGCGGATTTTTTTCTTTTCAAACTTAACTTTGCCTTCTTTCAATGAGTAAATTGAATCGTCACCGGCCATTTTTACGCCTTCGCCGGCAAAAAACTTTGAACCCCGCTGGCGAATAATAATTTGCCCGGGAAGCACTTTTTGGCCACCAAAAATCTTTACGCCTAAACGTTTTGAACGACTGTCTCTACCTAATTTACTTGATCCTTTTGCTTTTGTATGAGCCATAAAACCTCACTTTGTTTTGGTAAATCCGAAATTCTAAATCCGAAATCCGAAAAATAATGTACTTTTATTTAATCATAAAAGGTGGTTTTTGTCAACTAAGTTAAGATTTTTTACTTTTGGATTTTATTAGAAATTAGATTTTAGGAATTAGAAATTTATGGTAAAATGCTCTTGAGGTTATTTTGAGTAAATTTGTCCATCTTCACACTCACTCTCATTACTCGCTTCTTGACGGTCTGGGAAAAATCCCCGACTTGGTTAATCGTGCCAAAGAATTAAAAATGGAAGCGCTGGCATTGACCGACCACGGAGTTATGTATGGCGCAATTGAATTTTATAAAGAATGCCTCAAGGCTGGTATCAAACCCATAATTGGCACAGAAATGTATATTGCCCCGCGCCGCATGCAAGACAAAGAAACCAAAACTGACGGCAGCCCATATCATTTGGTTTTGTTGGCAAAAAACGAAACCGGCTACAAAAATCTCCTAAAAATCGTTTCCGCCGCTCATTTGGAAGGCTTTTACTATAAACCTCGTGTTGATAAAAAATATTTAGCAAATCACGCCGAAGGATTAATCGCCTTATCTGCCTGCATGGGCGGAGAAATTCCCCTAAATAGCAGCCAAAAAGATAAAATAGTCCAAATTGCCAATAGCTACCTGAAAATTTTCGGTAAGGAAAATTTCTTTCTTGAGCTTCAATTTCATCCGGAATATCCCGACCAAGGCAAAATTAATCAAGCTCTAATTGATTTAGCAAAAAAAACCGGTATTGCCTTAGTGGCAACCAATGACATTCATTATGTCAAAAAAGAGGACAAAGACGCTCATGAAGTTTTGCTGGCAGTTCAAACGGGCAAAAATTATGACGATAATGACCGCATGACTTTGAAAAATTTTGACCTTTCGATGACTTCGCCCGAAGAAATGCTAAAACTGGCCGGTAATCCCGAATATTTAGAAAATGCTGCTAAAATTGCCGGAAGATGTGATTTGAAAATTTCCTTAGGCCAAACAATTTTGCCAAAATTCGAGGTTCCAAAAGGGGAAACGGCCAAAACTTATCTTGAAAAACTCTGCCAAGAAGGAATGATAAAAAGATACGGCAAGGTAACTACCCAAGTTAAAGAAAGATTAAATTATGAACTGTCAATTATCGAAAAATGTAAGTTTGAAGACTATTTTTTAATCGTTGCCGACTATGTCGGTTTTGCCAAAGAAAGCGGTATTTTAGTTGGTCCGGGCAGAGGCTCGGCCGCCGGTTCAATGGTTTCCTATGTTTTAGACATCACCGATCTTGATCCGATCGAATATAATCTGTTATTTGAAAGATTTTTAACAGTATATTTCCAAAAAATACGGCCAGGACCATGTCGCCCAAATCATTACCTTTGGCGTAATGAAAGCGCGCATGGCCATCCGCGATGTCGCCCGCGCGTTAGGTATGAGCTATGACGACGGCGACCGCATCGCCAAACTTATTCCGATGGGACTAACTTTAGATGAATCTCTTAGTACCGTCAGCGAATTAAAATCAATTTATGAAAATGAACCAAATTTTACAAGACTAATTGATATGGCCAAACGGTTGGAAAATGTTGTCCGTAACGCCGGCACCCATGCCGCCGGCGTGGTTATTTCCGAGAAACCTTTAACCGAATATGTGCCCCTTCAGCATCCGCCTAAAGGCGAGGAAAGTTTAATCACTCAATATTCGATGAATTATCTTGACGACATCGGCCTCTTAAAAGTTGATATTTTGGGGTTGGCCAATTTAACAATTATTAAAAATTGTCTTCGAATTATCAGGAAAATCAGCCAGTCGGAGATTGATTTAGACAAAATCCCCAACGACGATAAAAAAACTTTCGAATTACTTTCAGCGGGAGCAACCGCCGGCGTTTTTCAGCTGGAATCCGACGGCATGAAAAGATATTTAAAGGATTTAAAACCGAACAATTTTGAGGATATTCTGTCGATGGTCGCCTTATACCGCCCGGGACCGATGGAGTCAATTAATGATTTTATCAACGCCAAACACGGCCGCAAGAAAATCACTTATTTGGACCCGAAACTGCAACCGATTTTAGAAAAAACCTACGGCGTTATCGTAACTCAAGATCAAGTCCTCCAAATCGCCCGCTATTTTGCCGGTTTTTCCTACGGTGAAGCCGACATTTTACGTAAAGCGGTGGGTAAAAAAATTAAAAAATTGCTTGACGAACAAAAAGAAAAATTTCTGAGCGGCGCCATTAAAACCGGAGCTGATAAAAAAACCGCTGAAAATGTTTGGAATTTTATTGAGCCCTTTGCCAAATATGGCTTTAACCGCGCCCACGCTGCCTGCTACGCCAAAATTTCCTATCAAACTGCCTATCTGAAAGCCCGTTATCCTTCAGCTTTTATGGCCGCTTGGCTAACGGCCGAACAGCAAAATATTGATAAAATTGCTTTTGCCGTGGCTGAATGCCGCAGAATGAATATCGAAGTTTTGCCGCCCGATGTCAATGAATCATTTGTTGAATTTGGTGTAGTAAAAGACACCAATAATATCCGTTTTGGCCTGGCGGCCATAAAAAATGTCGGTGCGGGAGTTTCGGAAAAAATTGTCGAAGAAAGAAAAACCGGCGGTCCGTATGTGTCGCTCGAAGATTTTTTAAAAAGACTAACCGGCAGAATTTTAAACAAGAAAGTTATTGAGGCTTTAGTTAAATCCGGCGGCCTTGATAGGTTTGGCGAGCGCAATCAAATGCTTTCTGCTATTGAGCAAATATTAAAATTTATTTCAAATTTGGATAAAAAAGCGGCTAAAGATCAATTAAATTTGTTTTCCGAAAAAACAAAGATTGAAGTTTCAAAATTAGTTTTGCCGGAAACCCCGCCAGCAGATAAAAAGCTCAGGCTTTCTTGGGAAAAAGAATTACTGGGAATGTACATCAGCGATCATCCCTTAAAAGGAATGGAAAATGTTTTATCCGAAGCGGGAACACCGATTAATGAGCTTGACAGCAAAAATATTGGCAAGAAAGTAAAAATTGCTGGCATTATTACCTATGTTCGAAAAATTGTCACCAAAAACAAAGAACCCATGCTTTTTGCCACCTTGGAAGATATTTCCGGAAAAACCGAGGTTTTGGTTTTTCCCAAGGTTTTAAAACAAAATAATCAAATCTGGCAAACCGATAGCATTGTCGCCATTGAAGGCAAAACTAATTCGAAAGACGGCGATTTAAAAATTATCGCTGAAAGTATCACTGAGGTAAATATCGGACAACATAAAGAGATGGTTCCTAATAAGATGATAATTAATATTCCTTCAAGCACAAAAAAAGATCTTTTGGAGAAAATTAAAGAAATAATTTCAAATTACCCGGGCGAAATTCCCGTCTGGCTTAAAATCCCCAAAAATGGCGGCTTCAATGACATTAAGACAAAATCGAGTGTTAGCTTTGATAGAACGCTGCAAAAGAAATTGAATGAATTGCTTGGCCAAAAAGCCGCCCGATTTGACACTTCGACGACAAACCCCGCTATTTAAACGAGGATAAGAATCGGTTTACTTTTTTCTGATTAAATTTGTCGCTCAGTGTCAACCATGATTGAACAATAAGTTTAAGGGATGATCTTTTATGAAATGCCGGTTGAGGCGCGTTTCGTTTGACGAGGGAATGTCGGGACGATGTCAAACAGAAAGCGACGAATAGGTTGGCTGTAGCTCCGCAATCGACTGACGCCGAAAGGGCGGCTGAAAATAAAAGATTATCCCTTAAACTCTATTTTGATAGATAGAGGGTTTAAAAAATCATATTACAATACATAATGGTTGACAATAAATAGATTTTTCTTTAAGCTAAAATTGAATAAATAAATAATCAAGGAGGTTTTATGGCAGATGAATCAACACCATCCGGCAGCGAGGGCATTGATCCCAAGTTGGCCGGACTTTTGTGCTATCTTTTGAGTTTAGTCGGCGGAATTGTCTTCTTGGCAATTTCCAAAGATAAATTCGTCCGTTTTCACGCTTTTCAGTCAATTTTCTTGTGGGTGGCATTTATCATCTTAGTAGTCGTAGTCATGTTTATTCCTTTTGTCAGGTGGTTTAGCTGGGTGATTTACCCCGCTTGGCTAGTTATTTCCATTTTGATGATGCTCAAAGCTTACGCCGGCGAAAAGTACAAACTGCCGGTTATCGGCGACTTGGCTGAGAAAAACGCCTAATAGTCAATAAGAATATTCCTAACACTAATCTACTCACGAATATTGCACTAATCTAATTCGTGATTAATTAGTGAACAAATTTGTGTTAGGCTTATTCAGTATTATAAATTATGAATATCAAAATTTACTCTACCCCAACTTGCCCTTACTGCGTCCAAGCCAAGCAATATTTCAAGGAAAAAAATATTGCTTTTGAAGATATTGATGTCTCGCTTGATAGAAATAAAGCCCAAGAAATGATTGATCTTTCCGGCCAAATGGGCGTGCCAATTATAAAAATTGATGACAAGGTCATAACCGGTTTTGATGTAGATGAAATTGAAAAGGCTCTCAAATCTCAATAAAAAATAAACTTTGTCTTAAAATAAAAAGTTTTCAACGAATAATTGTTTGATTTGAGCCGCTTGCTAACTTTTTGCAATGTTTAACGATCTCTTGCTGAACTTTGTAAGGGTTCTCAACATTTAAGATGACCATAATCGGATCAATGCCGGCGGTCATAATTTTTAGATCTCCGAAATTTAAAAAAGTTTTTACCGGACCTTTTACTTCAACGGAAATATTTTGAATTTTATCAAGCTCCGATTCGATAATGCGGCGGCTAAAGATGCTATTTTGCTCGATAATGATTACTCGCTGGTTGGTCAAAATATAAATATAGTTATTGTAAAGAAACCATAAATAAAGGCCGTAGAAAACAAAAAATATAACGGTAATAACAATCATTAAAGAAGTAACTTTAGAAAAACCAAATAAAATAAAAGAAATAATTAACCCTAAAATTATCAGTATCCCAATAATGCCGGCTTTTGAGAGAACCCAAGGATGCCGTTTTTGCACAAAAATTACCTCTTCATCGGGACGCTGGCCTTCAAAAGTATATTCTGCCATTTTCACCTCCACAACTTCCAAATAAAAGGCGCAACCATGCCAACCGCTAATAATATAATAATAAAAATAAGTAACGCTCTCCGGCAAGATTTTTTATTCATGAGCTACTTTCCTCCTCTTTCTCCATTCTAATA
>Ga0076302_132_pt1 | contig 7070 bp, 8 predicted proteins | sample RifGroB1_FD_67986 | JGI IMG/M metagenome (GOLD analysis project Ga0076302, IMG submission 67986) | Berkelbacteria bacterium GW2011_GWB1_38_5
TTTTGTAAAAAAAGATTCTGTTGTTATCGATGCCGGCGCATCAGAAAGCGAGGGAAGGCTGCTTGGCGATATTGATCCTGTGCTCGAAAAAGTGCTCCAAACTTATACTCCCGTGCCTGGTGGCGTGGGTCCGGTTACGGTGGCGTATCTTTTTAGCAACCTAATTTTTGCGGCGATGCAAACCGAACAAAACTCTTGACAGTTTAACGCATTCCTGTTACAATATGTATACTTTTGTGGTTAGTATTTTAGGAAAGTCCTAAAGTAGTGGTCGCAAACTTTACAAGCTAGCCACAGTCCTAGTTCGCAAGAGCAATCTTAAGAGCTTCGACTGATGCTTCCGGATAGAGTTGCATTTCGTGCGTCGCGGCAGCGCATGGAGCCGACTCTATCTGCATTCATAACCAGAGTCTGGTCTTTAAAACCATCAAACGCGGCCTGATGGTGAAGGTCAGACTCTGGCCTATTTGGCTGGCAGGCGCCGGTTTTTTCCCCCGACCGTTCATCCGATAACAGCCTCAACTTTGACTTCCTGAGGTTGTTGCGCCTGCCAGCATACCATCCTTGGTAGCTTCCTGCTGTACCGCCCCCGCCAATCTTTTGGCGGGGGGTTTCTTATAAAGAAAAGTTTGTTAAAATATCTTATATGAAAAAGAAAAGGGTAATTTGTGCCATGAGCGGCGGCGTTGATTCATCGGTGGCAGCCGCATTGCTTGAAAAACAAGGTTATGATGTCATTGGTATTTTCATAAAGCTTTGGTCCCCCTCCGCTAAAGCTACGGGAGATAAAGCGGAAAATATTTGCTGTTCGCTTGAAGCCGCAACCGCGGCCAGGGCGGTTGCTAATAAATTGAAAATCCCCTTTTATGTGGTTAACTTTGCTAGAGAATTTAAAAAAGCGGTAGTCGATTATTATGTTAAAGAATATGAAAATAGCCGTACTCCCAATCCGTGCGTTATTTGTAATCGCGATATTAAAGGTGAATTATTGCTTAAAAAAGCCGCTGATTTTAATGCCGATTATTTAGCTACGGGACACTATGTCCGCTTAAAGGTGGAAAATCAGAAATTAGAAATCTCATTCGAGTCTGAGCCTGAGGGTTCATCCCTCAGAGTCGAAGACAGAAATCAGAAACTCAAGGAATTCTATTTATATCAAGGGGTTGATAAAAATAAGGATCAGTCCTATTTTTTGTGGACTTTGACCCAGAAACAATTAACAAAAATGTTATTTCCAGTAGGAGATTTAACCAAGCTTGAAGTCCGCGCATTAGCCCAAAAAATGGGACTTCCGACAGCACAGCGAAAGGAATCTCAAGGAATTTGTTTTATTCCCGACCGCGATGTTTGCGGTTTTCTGCACCGCTACGGAAAAAAATTAACCGAGCCGGGGAAAATAGTGGATTTAAAAGGAAAAATTCTTGGCGAACATTTTGGTTTGATAAATTATACCATCGGTCAACGGGAGCGTTTGGGCCTTGGTGGTCCAAAAGCTTATTATGTGGTAAAATTAGATAGTAAGGCTAACATATTAATTGTTGGTGATGAAAAAGATTTATATAGCCGAGAGTTAATCGCCGATGGTTTAAATTGGATTTCAAAACCAGATTTTAGCTCAAAGCAAATCGGAGCAAGAATCCGTTACGGTCATCCGATTGATAACTGTGCAATATCGCAAATGTCAGGAAACAAAATCAAAGTTAAGTTTAAAAAACCCCAGCGGGCGATTACTCCGGGACAATCGATCGTTTTTTACTCGCAAGAAAAGGTTTTAGGTGGCGGTATAATTATATGAAAATTCTGTCAAAAATAATAAAAATTCTTGGTGTTCTTTGGATCGCGGTTGCTTTTTATTTCGTCGGCTATTTGGTTGGCCATAAAAATATCGTTTTTGAAAAAAACTACAGTCCTAAGGTGGTAAATTTGGATTTAGGCAGGCCTAAAGAAGTTGATTTTTCCATTTTTTGGGATGCTTGGAAAATTGTGACCGAAAAATATGTCGGTAAGTACGATCCTCAAAAATTGGTTTACGGCGCCATCAAAGGAATGGTAGAAGCTTTAGGTGATCCTTACTCCGGATTTATGGAGCCGGGAAACAGCAAACAATTTTTAGAAGATCTTTCGGGCGAGATTCAGGGAATCGGAGCAGAACTTTCTAAAAAAGACAGCCAATTGATTATAATTTCGCCCTTATCTTCTTCACCGGCAGAAAAAGCAGGATTGAAAGCTAAAGACCAAATTTTAAAAATAGACGGTCAAGATACCGCCGACATGGATTTAGATACGGCTATTTCAAAGATTCGGGGTAAAGCCGGAACCGAAGTAACGCTTCTAATTTACCGCGATGGTTTTACCGAACCCAAAGAATTTAAAATTAAGCGCGACATTATTGTCATCAAATCGGTCAAATGGGAGCAAAAAGGCGAAATAGGTTACATTGAAATTTCCCAGTTTGGCGAAGATACCTCCGCTTTAGCTATCAAAGCTGTCAATGAACTAAAAAATAAAAATTTGAAAGCGATCATTTTAGACTTGCGCAATAATCCTGGCGGTTATCTTGATGTGTCAGTTGATGTTGCATCCTTATTTATGGATGGCGGAGTGGTTGTGAAGGAACAGTATAAAGACGGTCGTATTGAAGAGCTTAAAACGACTCAAAAAGGAGAACTTTCTAAAATAAAGGTCATTGTTTTGGTTAACGAAGGCACGGCGTCGGCTTCGGAAATCGTTGCCGGTGCGTTAAGAGACAGCCGCAACGCCACCATTATTGGTAAAAAAACATTTGGCAAAGGTTCGGTTCAGGAATTGGAAAGTCTGCAACAAAATGCGGCTTTAAGAATTACGGTGGCAAAATGGTTGACGCCCAGCGGTAAAACCATTGATCAGGAAGGCATAAAACCTGATATTGAAGTTGATCTAACCGAAGCCGACATGGCGGCCGGTAAAGATCCTCAGCTCGATCGGGCGTTGGAAGAAGCAAATAAATAAAGGAAGTTAATGTTATGAAAGTTATTTTAGTTCAAAATGTGGGAAATCTGGGCCAAACCGGTGATTTAAAAGAAGTAAAAGCAGGTTATGCCAGAAATTTTCTTTTTACTAAAGGTTTGGCGGTTTTGCCTGGCGACCCAAAAGCTCGGGAACTTCAAAAAACTCACCAGCAAAAATCAATTCAAAAAGAAGATCTGTCCAATAAAATTGAACAATTGGAAGGACGGGAACTTGTTTTTACCGTCAAAGTTAACAAAAAAGACATTCCTTTTAAAGCCATTCATGCCAAAGAAATTGCTGAAAAACTTGGAGTTAAAGAAGAAACGATTGATGTAAAATCTATTAAAGCGATTGGCAAGCATTTGGTTTTTGTAAAAAGCGGCAACAAACTTGCTAAAATCAATATTGTTGTAAATCCCGAAAAGTAGTACAATGATCCATAGGAGGGGCAATGGACAATCCAATCGAAAATCCGGTTAATCAACCGGTTCAGCCATTAGAGATGCCGTCGAATCTTACACCGCCAGAACCAATGGGCGGGTCCGGCAGTCCAACAAATTTGCCAGCTGTCGGTAGTAATCGGCAACCAAGTTCTTCAAGTATGCCACCGAAGGAGCAAAAAGGCGGTCGCGGTTCCTACATCTTAATGATTATCATCGGAATCATCTTAATTATTGGGGTTTTGGTTTTTCTATCTTGGAAAGATTGGATTTCCTTGGGTGGTTTGGAAAAGCTTTGGGGGGGCGGCAAGGTAACGCCAATACCTATGCCGAAGATTACTTCGGAGATTAGCCCTTCACCCATTCCTTCTTCAGCGACAACCTCTCCTCAGGTAACAACCAACATCAACGATCAAACAAGAAAAAATGATTTGGCAACTATCAAAAACGCTTTAAAAAAATATTACGAAACCAATTCTGTTTATCCTGTTAGTCAGATGGTTACTAAAACTTCTGATGCTGAAAGTACTTTGGCTAAGGCGTTGATGCCAACCTATTTAGAAAAAATGCCTAACGACCCCCTTGCGCCAACATATTATTACGGTTATAAGTCCGACAGCACAACCTTTGAAATCACTGCCGTTCTGGAAGATAAAGCTGATCCGGCCGGCATCACTGCTGGGACATACTTTATTTATAAAGTAACGGATATATCAAAAGAATAAATTTGGGAGGTTAAAATGATTTTTTTATGGATTGGTCTGGGTATACTGGCTGTTTTAATAATCTGGTTTATTGCCGTTTTCAACGGCATTGTCACTCTGCGCAATCGTACCCAAGAAGCCTGGAGTGATATTGATGTTCAATTAAAACGCCGCCATGATTTAATTCCCAATTTGATTGAGACGGTGAAAGGTTATGCCAAGCACGAAAAAGAGCTGTTTGAAAAGGTGACGGAAGCCCGCGCTAGCGCTATGAAAGCCCAAGGACCGGCTGAGTCAGGTAAAGCAGAAAATATGTTAACCGACACTCTTAAATCACTTTTTGCCGTGGCTGAAAATTATCCCCAACTTCGGGCTTCAGAGAATTTCCAAAAACTTCAAGATGAATTAACCGATACTGAAAATAAAATCGAGGCCGCTCGCCGATTCTATAATGGCAATGTCCGTGACTTTAATATTCAAATTCAAACTTTTCCAAATAGCTTAGTCGCCGGTATGACCGGTTCAAAAGCTTTTGAACTCTTTCAAATGGCTGAAGGCGAAAAGGAAACGCCTCAAGTAAAATTCTAAATAAATAAATCTCAAAAAATGTCCTTTTTCTCTTGACAGAAGAGTTCTTTTCTGATATAATTCTTAGTTCTGAAAATTCAATGGAGGTGACAGCAAATGAAGCAGAAGCAGGAATCGCAGCTATGCGTCGTGATTGCCGATGATTACATTTTCTATCGGCACGGCTTGAAGCATTGCCTTGAGAGCGCGGGTTTCTCGGTGGTTGGTGAAGCGGGGACGCCGGAAGAGGCATTGGCTCGGGTAAAGGATCTTAAGCCAGACGTCCTTCTTCTCGACTATGACCTGCTCTCGGAGGAAGCTCTGCAGGCACTGTGCATGAATGAGGGCATCCGAATACTCATGATGGGCGCTCCCGAAGACGAGGAGACCATGCTCAGGGCGATTGAAGATGGGGCGTCCGGGTTTATCCTCAAGACGGCTGAGCCCGAAGACTTCCTCAAGGCGGTGCGAATGGTCGCTGGAGGCGGCTGTTTTGCTCCGAGAGAAATGATGGGCCATCTCTTCGATGAGGTCAGAAGAAGCCGCAAGACTTCAATCCCGGTGGGCCAACGGGAAATGGAGGTCCTAAAGCTGTTGGCCTCGGGGCTTCACAATGCTCAAATCGCCGAAAGGCTCTTTATCAGTGAGCAGACGGTTAAGTGCCATATCACCAACCTTTTCCGCAAGCTTGGCCTGACCGACCGCGTCCAGGCCACGCGCTACGCTATCCGCCACCGGCTCGTTCGAGCTTAAGTTAAGTGGATTTATCAGGCCTCGGAACATTCTGTTCCGAGGCCTGTTTCTTGAAAAAAACACTAAAATCAGGTATAATTGAAGTGAAATGTATAAAGATATTGATTCAAACAAAATTGGGCTTGGCTATCTACTTTCCTGGTATTTTGGCAACCTGCTAATTTTAGTTATCGCCGTCATTATCGCCGTTACCCAAGCTCTGGTTTCTTATTATTATTCTGCTTCAATTACTCTGGCAGTTTCTGGTGCTAAAGAAGTTCCAAGAAAAGAGCCATTTTTAGATCTTCATCGGGCAGTGGAAAATTTATCAATTACTGCAGGGTTACCAAAACCGAAAATTTATTTGATAAACGATTCGGCCCCGAATGCTTTTGCCACTGGTCGCGACCCCAAACACGCCTCAATCGCGGTAACTTCTGGACTCTTGGATAAATTAAACAAAACCGAACTCGAAGGGGTAATCGCTCATGAACTATCGCATGTGGGAAACTATGATATTCGTCTAATGACCGTTATCGTTATTTTAGTCGGTGTAGTGGCTTTATTATCTGATTTTTTCTTACGCTGGACATGGTTTGGCGGAGGAAGAAGAAGGTCTGACAATGAAGGTGGCGGCCAAATTCAGTTAATTTTATTTATTGTTGCGATTGTTATGGCAATATTAGCGCCACTGGCGGCGTCATTAATTCAGCTGGCAATTTCCAGAAAAAGAGAATTTTTGGCCGACGCTTCTGGGGCGTTATTAACACGCTATCCTGAGCAGAAAAAGAGAATTTTTGGCCGACGCTTCTGGGGCGTTATTAACACGCTATCCTGAGGGCTTAGCAAGTGCTTTGGAAAAAATATCTAAAGATCATGAACCATTAGAAGTAGCTAATAAAGCCACTGCCCATCTTTACATCGAAAGTCCTTTCAAGGATAAAAATGAAGGTAGTCGCGGTTGGATGGCAGGATTGTTCGAAACTCATCCGTTGGTCCAAGAACGGATCAAAAAATTAAGAGCCATGATATCCAAATGAATAAAGAAGAAATAAAAAATCGCATGGATAAATTAAAAGAGCTGATTGAAAAATATCGCTATTCTTATCATGTCTTGGATAAATCGTTGGTTTCCGATGAAGTAAATGATTCTTTAAAGCATGAGCTTCAAGAACTTGAAAATCAATATCCGGAATTTGTTACGGCCGATTCGCCAACGCAGAGAGTTGGCGGAAAACCTTTGGATAAATTTACGAAGGTTACCCACGCACAGGCAATGTTATCTTTAACTGATGCTTTTTCGGAAGAGGAGATGAAAGAATGGCAAACTCGTAATAAAAAAATCGAAAATGTTGATTACGACTACTTTGCTGAACTGAAAATGGACGGTCTTGCAGTCTCTTTAATTTACGAAAACGGAATTTTGGTAAGAGGTGCTACGCGCGGAGACGGCAAGGTGGGGGAGGACGTAACTCAAAATCTCAAAACAATCGAATCAATTCCCTTAAAATTAACAAAAAACATTTCTTGCGAAGTTCGTGGCGAGGCGTATTTGCCAATTAAAATTTTTGAAGAACTAAATAAAAAATACAAAAAAGAGGAGAAATCTCTCCTTGCCAATCCTCGAAATGCCGCCGCT
>Ga0076302_129_pt1 | contig 7059 bp, 10 predicted proteins | sample RifGroB1_FD_67986 | JGI IMG/M metagenome (GOLD analysis project Ga0076302, IMG submission 67986) | Berkelbacteria bacterium GW2011_GWB1_38_5
GCCCCGTGAAACCTGGACATTATTTCACTAAGGTGTATAATATCGATAGCCTTCGGCGAAGGAGAACTGGATTGGAAAATCTGGAAAGTATCCAAGGAGGAAAATAGATGGCGCGCGAGGAGAAGCGACGGCAACGGATATTGGCTACCATAAAAACACTCGGTGGTAGAGTAACCACAGGGAAAATCGCTCAGCATCTTGGTTTAGATTTCAAAATCGTAGCTAAATCATTAGAGACACTCCGTCCCTTTGTCCAGCATATCGGCGGCAAAAATGCTAGTGCAATTTGGGAATTGACTGATCAATCTCCTGAATCCTAACTTACTCATAATCTATAATAAGGCGGTTCACCCCGCCTTTTTCTTTATCTTTTTCTTAAAATATGGTATAAATTGAGTATGTCACTATCCCTCCTACGCTTTTACTGAAAAACCTATTTCATAAGCCGAGTTTAAGAAGCAAAGCTTCGCAGTGTACTTTCAGTGCAAGCTTCGGAGGACTTCGCGATATTTATTATAGGAGAAATATGGCATCGCTCGCAATCGCTATTGTTGGTTTACCTAATGTCGGCAAATCCACATTATTCAATACCTTAACTAAAAATTCCGCGCCGGCGGAAAATTATCCTTTTTGCACCATCGAGCCCAATGTTGGCATTATTCCCGTACCCGATGAAAGATTGGATAAATTAGCGACGATATCAAACTCGGCGCAAAAAATTCCCGCTGTGGTTGAGTTTGTTGACATCGCGGGACTTGTGGCCGGCGCCGCCCAAGGAGAAGGTCTTGGCAATAAATTTTTGGCCAACATCCGCGAATGCGATGCCATTTGCGAAGTCGTCCGCGTTTTCGAAGATCCAAATGTTACTCATGTCGCCGGCAAAATTGATCCGTCATCGGATATCAAAACCATCGAAACCGAATTAGCCATTAAAGATTTGGAAACGGTAGAAAAAAGAATAGAATCGTTGGAAAAAGATGTTAAGTCAGGAAATAAAGAAGCGATAAGAAGTTCGCAAGTTCTTACGAACATACGAATAATCCTCAATGATAATAAACCTGCCCGGGAAGCAAATTTAAGCGAAGATGATATCAAGGCGATTAAAGAATTGGGATTGCTGACTTTGAAACCCGTCATTTATGTTCTAAACCTATCCGAAGAACAGATCGCGAAAAGAAGTCATCCTGAGTCGTCAGACGAAGGATCTCCGACGAATGTCGGAACGGCAAACAAGTTGCCAGATTCTTCGGCTTTGCCTCAGGATGACACAATCGTCCTATCGGCCAAAGTTGAAGCTGAGTTAAATGAACTAAGCGATGCTGAAAGAAAAGAATATTTGGAGGCGCTGGGAATTGAGCAATCTGGCATCGAGCTTTTGGCTAAAAAGGCCTATGAAGTTTTAGGTTTAGAAACTTATTTTACTTCCGGCGAAAAAGAAAGCCGGGCCTGGACGATTAAAAAAGGCGCTACCGCGCCACAAGCCGCCGGCGTTATTCACACCGATTTTGAACGCGGTTTTATCGCCGCCGATGTCATCAAATATCCTGATTTTGTGGCCAATAACGGCTGGACCGGCTGCAAAGGAAAAGGACTCATCCGCACTCAAGGCAAAGATTATATCGTCCAAGATGGAGATGTGATTTTGTTTAAATTTAATGTCTAAGGGTATTGTCAATATTATCTCCTTATGATAATATGAGGTGGCAATAGATAAGCAAAGCTTATCGCGGAAATTTTTTAAGTGAATAATTATAAAAAATTATGGCTAAGATTACTTAGCGCGGAAATTTTATTAAAAATTATGAAAGAATACGAAATTACATTTATTACAAAAGAACCCTTCGACACTGCCCCCTCGATTAAACTCGGGGCAAGTCAGGGTAAAGATCTTAAAGATTCGCCTGTCAAAAAAGAAATCGAAAGCTTGGGCGGAAAGATTTTAAGTACATCTTCAATCGGCCAGAAACAATTCACTTATAAAATTAAGAAAGAAACGGCCGGTACTTATTCGAGCGCGATTTTTGAAATTGAGCCGGAAAAAGTTAATGAATTAAATAACAAACTGGTGTTAAAACCAGAAATTTTGCGCCATTTAATTATTATTACAAGAGCAGTTAAAATTCCTCTTGAATCGGCGCCAAAACCAATAGTTGAAAAAATCGCTGCTCCTGAAGAAAAGCTGGAATTACCCGAAGTTGAAGAAAAACCGGCTTTACCAACACCGGTTGAAACAATTAAAGAAGAATTAAAAGAAAAAGTTAAAAAACCAACTGAGAAAAAGCTTGTTGAAGCCAAAAAACCTGTTAAAGAAAAACTGTTTGAAAAAGAAAAACCGGCATCGAAACCAGCCATAAAAAAAGAAGATATTTCTCCCGACGACCGCTTAAAAGCTTTGGATAAGAAGCTGGACGAGCTTCTTAAGGAGTAAAATGTTTAGTTTAAATCGAGCACAAGTTGTTGGCAACCTAACCCGCGATCCCGAGATGCGCTACACCCCCAATGGTCAAGCGGTTTGCAGTTTTTCGGTCGCGACTAACCGCCGCTGGCGCGATAAAGAAGGCAATCAACAAGAAGCTACCGAGTTTCACAATATTGTTGCTTGGGGTAAATTGGCCGAATTTGTCAGCCAATTTATGCACAAAGGCAATAAGATTTATGTTGAAGGCCGCTTGCAGACAAGAAGTTGGGAAGGCCAAGATGGCCAAAAAAGAAATCGCACCGAAATTGTGATGGAAAACTTTATTCCTCTGACACCTAAAGGTGCAACTACATCTGTAGCGCCATCAAAGCCAACAATTGAAGAATTCCCCCCCTCCGCTGAAGCTACGGGGGGCAAGCCTTCTGAAGAAGCTAAACCCGAGAAGAAACTAAAAAAAGACTTGTCCGCCGAAGCCTCGGCGAAGACGGAAGAAAAGATAGAAGAAGATGAAATTAATTTAGACGATATACCTTTTTAAAAGAAGACAAGGCGACAAGTAGATAAGATGATAAGGAATCCATATTCCTCTATCTTCTTATCCTCTTATCCCCTAGAAAAACTATGCCAAGACAACAATTTTCATTTCGAAAAAAACAATGCGCTTTCTGCCGCAAAAAAATAGACTATATTGATTTTAAAGATTCTAATCTTATAAAATATCTTAGTCCGTGGTCAAAAATGAAAGCCTCGCGCAATACGGGCACTTGCGCTAAACATCAGCGCCGCTTGTCTGAAGCCATCAAACGGGCAAGATTTATGGCCCTTTTGCCATATGTAAAAAAATAATGAATTCTCCTAACACTAATTTACTCACGAATATAGCACGAATTCGTGTTTGATTAGTGAACAAATGCATGCCTAAAGGCGTGTTAGGCTTATTCAAAAATTCTATGTTATCTATTAACGATCTAAAACTTGGCACCAAAATTATTTTTAATGGCCTGCCCTTTCAGGTTATTTTTGCGCAACACTCAAAACTTGGCCGCGGCGGCGGAATATTAAGAGCGAAACTAAAAAATCTCCGTGACGGAACGACTATCGAACATACTTTTGCCGGCGCAGAAAAAATAGAACCTGCTGAACTTGAAACCAAAAAAGCCCAATTTTTGTATAAAACCGGTGAACAGTTCTTTTTTATGGATTCAGCTGATTTCGAGCAGTTTGAGCTTTTGCAAAAACAAATTGGTGATATCTCCCGCTTCTTAAAAGATGGCGAATCAGTTGATATCTTATATTTTCAGGACGAGCCAATCAATATTCAACTTCCCATTAAAATTAAATTAAAAGTTACTTATACCGAACCTGGATTTAAGGGTAACACCGCCTCAACCGTTAACAAACCAGCCACTTTGGAAACTGGTGCCCAGGTGAATGTTCCCCTGTTTATTAAAGAAAACGATACTATCGTACTCGACACCCGCACCGGCCAGTATGTAGAACGCGGTTGAAGATTTTATTCTCTAATTGAAAATTGTAAATTGATAATTTTTTGATATATACTCAAAGCATCTCATTGTACCTTGAGGGAGGCCTCCAATGACAATCTGGGTGTTTGTTTGGACGATCGGCGGAACTTTCACCATAGCAGGTCTAAATAGTAATGCCTTTTGGCAGTATCTTTTCCCAAATACCGACATCCGAAAACTTCAGTATCCCTGTCTAACAATTGGGATAACTTGTTTGACAATAGGAATGATTGCCTACCTTCATGCCGCGCTTGGATATAATTCTCCGCTACTTTTGCCCAGTCAAGCACTTGCGGTCTTAGCAATGGCAAGTTGTCTAGTGGTTATCTATTTCAAACGGCCTTTTGGTTGAAATCATTGACTTACACTCGCAATTCTGCTATTCTTGATGGTTGCTGAAAGGAGACAATGAGGTGGAAATCGTATATTCAGGTCTGGGAGCCCTCTGCGGGCTCGGTATTCCGGCAGCATATTCGCTGTTAATTGAAGGCCATAAAGGCCTCGACCACTTACCAGCAAAGGATAGAAACAATCTCATCATTTGGATGCTAATCGTAGCAGGAATCGGAGCATCCATAGGAAAATTCATGGTGGGTTTCTTCATAATTACAGCTATCTCCTGCGCTTTGCTCTACTTTTGGGCGGATTACCGGAAAATCACCGGCTACAATCCCGGAAACGATGAGCCGAAATTCCGTTTCGGCATCAGAAGTAGATGGCAATGAAAGACGTATTGGGTCTTGCCTATGACGTCGTGACGATGCCAGCGGCGCTCTTCGTCATTTTCATCGGTGACCAGCTCGGTTGGCACATGAAAGTAAAACCTAACAAGCCAATCTACTAATCGTTCTGTCTGTCTGCGGTCCGACATCTCGTCGGACCGCTTTTCTATTTAAAATTTCGGATTTGGAATTTCGGATTTCCTCCATTATTGATATAATGGAGGCGATGTTTATCGAAGCCAAAAAAATTATCGGTCTGCCAATAGCAGCGGTAGATGTTGAAAGTAAAATCGGCGAAATTACTCAACTTTTAATTGAACCGGAAAACGGCTCTCTTTTGGGTTTTTTGATTAAATCAGGCGGGTTTTTCTCGGCACAGAAAGTCCTCTCGGCCGTTGATATCCGCGAATGGGACCCCAATGGTTTAGTTACCGAATCAATCGAAAATCTGGTTGATCCAAATGAAATCGTCCGCATTAAGGAAGTTCTTGATAAAAATATAATACTAATCGGCATGTCGGCAAAAACCGAATCCGGCAAAAGGCTAGGAGTAGTCGAAGATCTCCTAATCGACACTGATACCAATTCAGTGGCTAAATATTATCTTAAAGATCTCTTAGGAAAATCTAGGGTTTTAACCTCTGATAAAGTCAGCCGCATTGACAAAGCAATCATTTTTACCGATGATGTGAGTGAGGTTAGCGGCGGCGCCGTTGGCGCCCAAACCGCTTAATCTTAATCCAACCGAGAAAGGCATAAAAGATGGAAGCGTTTTGGTTTCTTTTTTTGGGCGGTTGGACCGTGCCGGCAATGGCAATGTTTTGGCTATTAGCAAGGAGCCGCCAAAAGATTACCATTCAGCAGACATGTTCTATCGAATGGCCAAGCCACACCTATTTGGTAGCAATAGTTATTGGACTTAGCGCTGCAATTTTAGGCACCCTTTTTGGAACCACTATCCTCTCTTTTTATGCCATTATGATTTCCGCCGGATTAGCCTATTTTGCGTTAACTTCAATTCTCACGGAAATACTTGACTTCGGTACCGGCATTATCTTTTATGCCAAGGGCCCGGGAAAAATCTGTTTTTTCCGCAAAGAAACGAAAATTTCCTGTAACCAGCGAGCTATTTTATGTTTAGGATACCTTGTACCCTATTTTATGTTTAGGATACCTTGTACCCGAAAAAGAACCATCCGGCCAGAACTAGTTTCTGGCCTTTTGATTTTAGTATTGATATGTCTTGACAAAAAACGAATTTTTTAGTATAGTTCTCATTGACCTCTACGATCAGTGGCCCTATGGCCCATAACACCTGATCGTGACCGCGAGGCGGAGCAAGAAATGATGTTCGGACTGACAACTGTTCAGATGTATCTGATGTTTGCTGGAGCGGTAGTTTATGCCTGTGCATTGACTTTCCTTCTGCCAATTCTCTTCAAAAGAAGTAGCCAGGCCTTCCAAGCCCATCCTTTCCACAAGGATTGGTTAGAAAACATCCGGTTTTACCGGAAGTTCACCATCACTGTCTTGATATTTACTCTCCTCTGGACATCCTTGTTTCTGAAAGAGCTCGGCGTCCTATCGTTTTTTGTGATTATGTTTTTGGTGACGTATGCTAACCTTTACTCTATGCTCCGTTATGGAAGCGTCAAAAACGATTACAACAAGGCGCTTGAGGCAGCTTATAAACACCATAGGATTATTGGCTGGTGGATTGGCAAAGGCCGTTCAGAGTTTGTTTATCAGAACTGGCGTGTAGACGAGAAGGTTGTCTTTCCCCGACGGAGAGGGTATCTTTTCTTCTCTGGAATGGCAGTTCGCCACATCCCGGTATTAGGATGTAACGGAAGAAAGCTTGAAACAAAAGCGGCCCTCTGGGCCTTCGCTTCCATGGAACCAAGTTCGTTTGATGCTGGTGTCTCGCAGGCCGAAGTCGACATCAAGACAGAGCTGCAACGGTTTCTCGATACCGGCAAAGGCATCCGCGACATTCGTTCCAAGCTTCACTTCTATGAACTGTTCGGTATCAACGGCGTCCAGGTCAAATTCTCTGAGAAAGACACCAAACTCCACACGATAGAACCGGTTTTTGCCTGACGTCATGCACGTCGTAGGCTCTTTCGGCCAGCCCCTCACGGGGCTGGCCGCTTTCATATTATTTGACATTTTTCCCAAGAGGACGATACTATAGCTGATGATTAAAAAAGAGTTTACAGTTAATGTTCTAAAAATTGTCTCCGCTATCCCCAAGGGCTCTCTTATGACTTATTCTCAAGTTGCCAAAGCCGCTGGTTCGCCAAGGGGATATCGGGCAGTAGGCAATATTTTAAATCGAAACTATCGCGAGAAAGAGTGGCAACTTCCTTTTGAAGAACTCGAACCAGTGCCA
>Ga0076302_142_pt1 | contig 6928 bp, 8 predicted proteins | sample RifGroB1_FD_67986 | JGI IMG/M metagenome (GOLD analysis project Ga0076302, IMG submission 67986) | Berkelbacteria bacterium GW2011_GWB1_38_5
GAAAAGGACCGGAGTTTTATGAAACTTTGCACTTTGTTCTTTTGGAAACTTTAAAACTTTTCTCACCGTTTATGCCGTTTTTGTCTGAGGCAATTTATCAAAATCTTAAAAACCCTAACGATCCGGAATCGGTTCATCTTTGTAGTTGGCCTAAAGCAGGGGAGATAGATGAGAAATTATTGGCCGATATGCAAGAAGTGCGCAATATTGTCGAAATTGGCCACTCTTTACGAGCGGAAAGCGGGGTCAGGCTTCGCCAGCCGTTAGCAAAAATTGAAATTCCCATCAAACTTAATGAGGATTTAAACACTATTTTAAAAGACGAACTCAATGTTTTAGAAGTTGTGGAAGGTAGTGTTGTTAAGCTTGATACTATATTGACACCGGAATTAAAAGCTCGTGGTGCGATGCGTGACTTAGTTCGTTTAATTCAAGATTTGCGTAAAAAATCAGGGTTAGTTGCCGGTCAAAAAGTTGTTTTACTTTATAAGGCAGATGAGGAAATTGAAAAAATAATTTCAGAATTTCAAAGTGAGATTACGAAATTAACTAGCGTTGAACTTAAAAAAACAACTGAAATAACTGGACCAGAAACTGAATTTACCCTTGAAGGCAAGAAAATTTACTTTAAATTAGAAAAATGATTTTTAAAAAATTTCGTCTGCCGTGGGGGATAGACTGGGCACTTTTTATTGTGCCTCTTTTGTTGTCAATTTTTGGCGTGGTAATGATTTTTTCAGTTACATATTCTGTCAAACCACTGCTGGTGATTTCACAAATAATTTATATTTTCATAGGTTTTGCAGTGGCAATATTTCTGACTTTTTTTGATTACAGAAATCTACGGAGTTTTTCTTTATTTTTATATTTAATTATTATTGTTTTGTTGATTTTAGTTTTAATTTTTGGCGACAGAACTTTTGGCGCCGCTCGTTGGATTGATCTTAAAGTTTTTCAACTGCAACCGTCGGAATTGGCAAAATTAGTCGTTGTGTTACTTTTAGCTCGTATTTTTGCCGAAAATCAAAAGAATTTTGGCCTTAAGCATCTTATTTTAGTTTTTATGCTTGTTGGTATACCAGTTTTTTTAGTTCTTCAGCAACCGGATTTTGGCACGGCGATGGTTATTTTTTTTGGGCTTCTTTGTTTATTGTTTTTTTCTAATATTAAAAAAGTTATTTTAATTAGTATTCTAGCCGGACTGATTCTTTCTCTGCCGGTTGGTTGGCATTTTCTAAAAACTTATCAAAAACAAAGAATTTATACTTTTATTAATCCTTCGCTTGATCCGTACGGCTCTGGCTACAATGTTACTCAAGCCAAGATTACGGTTGGTTCGGGCGGACTTTTGGGGCAGGGCATTGGTCAAGGAACCCAAATTCAACTAAACTTTTTGCCGGTAGCTCATTCGGATTTTATTTTTGCCACTACCGCTGAATCAGTTGGATTTATTGGCTCAACTTTTTTAATTATTTTATTATTATTCTTGGTCTATTCTGTTTTGGGGGTGGCAAGAAAAGCTAAAGATTTATTTGGCTTTTATTTTGCCATTGCATGGGGAATGATTTTACTTTTTCAGATTTTTGTTAATATTGGTATGAATTTAGGCATTATGCCGGTAACCGGTATTCCTTTACCTTTTGTCTCTTATGGTGGTTCATCAATGCTAACAAACATGGCGGCGTTGGGTATTTTGCAAAGTATTTATCTTAGGCATAGAAAAATCACTTTTTAGTTTTTGTTGACAAAATAGAAAATAATATATATAATAAGACTGTATTTATTCAGTGGGGGGATTTTTAAGATAGAGGGCAATTATGGAAGAAGCAGAGAAATTTGCGGTAATTAAGACAGGTGGCAAACAATACAAAGTGAAAGCTGGTGATATTTTGAAAGTTGAAAAACTCTCTAAAGAAAACCTTGAGTTTAAAGATATTTTATTTGGTAAAACTGTAACCGCCAGTCTTGTTACGGAAGGCAGACTTCCTAAAGTAAGAGTTTTAAAATTTCATCCCAAAAAAAGATATAAAAGAGTTTTGGGTCACCGGCAGAATTTTACCCAAATTAAAATTGAAAAGATAGTTTAAATGTTTAGTAAAATTACAAATTATTTTATAAGTTCTTATGCTGAATTAAAAAAAGTTATTTGGCCAAATCGCCAAGAAATTATAAGCCACACCACGATTGTAATTTTTTCAATATTAATTTCTATGGGAGTAATTGCCGCTTTGGATTTTGGTCTGTTTAGTCTTTTAGAAATATTAATTTACAAATAGACAAGAGGAATAATGTCACAAGAGACAAGTGAAGAAAAAGAAATAAAAGAAGAAGAGCAAGCTCACGAAATGCTCAAAACTCAAAAGCAAACGGGGGACAGAGGTTGGTATGTAATTCATACTTATTCTGGCTATGAAGAGCAGGTGGCCGAAAATTTAAAACAGAGAGTTGAATCGTTGGGTATGGAAGACAAAATATTTCAAGTTCTTGTGCCTAAAGAAAAACAAATTGAAATTAAAAATGGTCATCGTCACACCATTGAGAAAAAAATATTTCCGGGTTATGTTATGGTAGAAATGATTGTTACCGATGACTCGTGGTATATTGTCCGTAATACGCCAAGCGTAACTGGTTTTATTGGAATGAAAGTTAGACCAACACCAATGTCTCAAGCAGAAATTGAGCGTATTCAAAAAAGAATGGGTCTTGAAGAACCTAAATATAAAATTGAATTTAATTCTGGCGATTTAGTTCGGATTAATGATGGTCCTTTAAAAGGGTTTGAGGGTAAAGTAACTGATATTGATGAGGACAGAGGCAAAGTAAAAGTTTCGGTTTCAATGTTCGGTCGAGAAACGCCGGTTTCATTAGACTTTCTACAGGTAAAAAAGGTGTAAGAATGGCAAAAAGAGTTAAAACAATAATTAAATTACAAGCGCCGGCAGGCAAAGCAACACCGGCTCAACCAATTGGTCCAGCTTTGGGTCAACATGGTTTGAATATTATGGAATTTGTTAATCAATTTAATGCCCAGACACAGCAAATGGGCGATACAATTGTGCCGGTAGAAATACGAGTTTTTGAAGATAGAACTTTTGACTTTATTTTAAAATCGCCGCCGGCGCCAGTTTTACTTAAAAAAGCCGCCAAAATTGAAAAAGGTTCTGGTGTGCCAAACCGCGAAAAAGTCGGCAAAGTCACCGAGTCTCAAATTGAAGAAATTGCTAAAATAAAACTACCTGACCTCAATTGTGATTCTATGGAATCAGCCAAAAAAATTATCCGTGGTACGGCCAAAAGTATGGGAATAGAAGTTACAAAGTAACTAAATATCTAATCTAATTAAAAGAAGGACCCGAGCTTGCGCCCAGGTCCTTCTTTATTTATCCTCTCCTTTACAGTTCCAACCGATCTCCGACAAAAGTCGAAAAACATCTTGCCAGCCTAATATAAATTTTAATGTACGAGGCTGGGGTTGGGTGTAATAGGAAAGAGGTTGACTAAAATTAGAGTACATTTTTAATCAACCTTGAACCTGTTACAACCATTAATATTTCTCATTTTTAAGACTTCTTTATTATAGCACAATCTATCCCAAATGTCAAGGGTTCTTTACATTTCTAAACCTATTGTCCACCTACGAGGTGGACAACGGTAGAATCAGAATAAAAATAAATAAAAACCCGCTTTTTAGGGCGGGTGATAACATTTTGACGAGCATTGAATTCGGGAAGTCAAGAAATTAGCTTTTAAAAAGAAAACCTTGTAAGGAAAGACTATAGAGGTTATATAAGTTAATCCTTACTAAAACAACCACAACCGCGTTTGAAAATCGGTGTTTCGCTGGGTAGTGCCATGTTAGATATTCCATGTCGTTTTTGAATTGCCGACGATCAACTTGATAGTTCTTATAAAGCTCGATTGAACATTGGCGAACCCGGGCAAATTCCTCGGGCTGGTCTTCCTCCTCAATATCAAATATTAGATTGTCGTTACTATATTTCTTAAACAGTTCATTGTGAGCAAAAAATACTTCGATGTCTTCCTTTTCTTCTAGCCAGTCTGTACAGCCACAGGCACGATGTTGTCTTTTTCTGTTTGTTTCAATACTTTGATCAAACAAACTTTGGTAAGTTGTGACAAACTCATGCCTCACCTTAAACTCAGCTGTTAGTTTGCGGAGAACAAAGTTGAAATCTACACGGTTTATTGATCGGCGCGCTCTCTCAATAGTGGTTTGAAATTCATAACAATGGTGGTAGAAAAGGCAGAAGTCCCAAAAGAATTTGAAGTGACTAAGTTGATAGGTTTCTGCTAATTTTTCGGATTCAACGCTAAGGCGTTGGAATTCTTCGGGCTGTTCCTTTTCAGCTTGAAAGGGATAGTCGAGGCCACTGCAATAAAAAAGACGAAATAGTTCTCTTCCAAAAAGAAGTCTGTAATTAACCTTCGGGGCTTGATAATCTGGCGACATCTGAACTTCAAAACAGCCACAAGCTTTCATTCGGTGTCCTTCATTCTCAAAATCGGTCACGAACTTATGCTTGATAGTATATTCAGCAGTTCGTTTGAGAATTTGTTCGGGCAAAACAGAAACATTAGATGTGTTATCTTTGATATTTGTAATGATTTGTCGAAAAGAGCCGCATCGCTTATGTATTTGCCGATAGGCTTGATCATACATTTTCTTATCAAGTTGATATTGGTCAACCAATTTTTCCGCTTCTTGACTCATCCGGGCAAATTCTTGAGGATGGAGTTTTTCGGCTTCCATAAGGAATGTTAAGGTTTGGAAACCGCTAAAAAGTTGATTCATTTTTTTCATCTCCTTATGTTTTTAATGAACGTCAATCCTTAAAATTGAAAACAAGTCATCGTAACATAAAAAAACTAATCTCGTCAAGTCAAAATCCTGATTCCTAAACCTATTGTCCACCTACGAGGTGGACATGGGTGTAAATAACTGAATTATGATAAAATTTATATATGGATAATGAAAGAAGAGATGATGAAAAAAAGTATTGGGTGGCGTTGTCAACCCACGGAAAAATTGGTGGGCGGACTCTTCTAAAACTCTATAAAAAATTTAAGAGCTTGGAAAAAGTTTGGCAGGCGGGACAATGGCAATTGGCCGAAGCTGGCTTAAATTTAGACCAAGTTGAAGCAGTCAAAGAGGTGATTTCAAAGAAAAATCCGGAGAAAGAATGGGAAAAAGTTCAAAAGCATAAAATAGATGTTTTAATTTATCCAGATGTAGATTACCCTAAACTTTTGAAAGAACTGCCTGACCCGCCGGGGATTCTTTATCTTCGGGGTAAAATTCTACCCTCCGATGAAATTGCGCTTGCCGTGGTTGGTAGTCGTAAATTTTCTACCTATGGTGAGCGAGTTACGAGTGAGCTTGTTTATCCTTTGGCCAGTCAAAAAATAACTATTGTGTCGGGCCTGGCTTTAGGAATTGATACTTTGGCTCATCGCTCTGCCCTTGAGGCAGGTGGTAGGACACTGGCAGTTTTAGGTTGCGGTCTTGACCAAATTTATCCGGTTTCTAATATTAGGTTAGCAGATAAAATTATTGCCGGTTCCGGGGCTATTATTTCTGAATTTCCTTTAGGTATGCCAGCTTTAAGGTTTAATTTTCCCATTAGAAACCGCATTATTGCCGGTTTAAGTTTAGGGACATTGGTGGTGGAAGCGGCGCCAAATTCTGGCTCACTCTTGACGGCAACGGCTTCAATAGATTACAATCGGGAAGTCTTTGCTGTGCCGGGCTCAATTTTTTCTGAAACCTCCGTTGGCACAAATCGGTTGATTAAAATGGGGGCGAAAATGGTAACCAATTTTAAAGATATTTTGGAAGAACTTTCATTGGAAGATAAAAAAGCTCAAAATAAAGCACAAGAAATTATTCCCGATTCCCCTGAAGAAGAAATTCTGTTAAACTTATTAAAGCAACCGGTTTTAGTGGATTTATTAGTTCAAAAATCGGGACTAGAGACAGGTATGGTCAATTCCACCCTAATTCAATTAGAAATAAAAGGCAAAGTTACCAATCTAGGTGGAAGCCAGTATGTTATTAGTGGAAAATTAAAATCATGAATTTAGTCATCGTAGAATCACCAACCAAGGCAAAAACCATCAGTAAATTTTTAGACTCCTCCTATCAGGTGGTGGCTTGTTTTGGACATACCAGAGATTTGCCCAAAAAAGAATTGGGGATTGATGTCAAGAATAATTTTGAGCCAACTTATGTGATTGTGCCTAAAGCTCAAAAAATCTTAAGAGAAATAAAAAATAAGGCCAAAAATTCAGAAAATCTCTATTTAGCAACTGACTACGATAGGGAAGGTGAAGCCATTGCTTGGCATCTTTTACAAGCAGAAGGTTTTAAAAAACAAAAAGTTTCCAGAATTACTTTTCATGAAATTACTAAAGAAGCGATTCTTTCAGCCTTGAAACATCCGCGGGAAATTGATCTTTCCTTGGTTTCTGCCCAGCAAGCGAGGCGAATCTTAGACCGCTTGGTCGGCTACAAACTTTCTCCTTTCCTGTGGCGAAAAGTGGCTCAAGGGCTTTCAGCTGGTCGGGTTCAGTCAGTGGCGGTCGGTTTAGTGGTGGAAAAGGAAAGAGAAATTGAAAAATTTAATTCCCAAGAATATTGGTCAATTGAGGCAATTTTAAGTAAAGGCAACTTAGAATTTAAAGCAATTTTAACCGAAATTGATGGTAAGAAAGTTTCAAAACTAGACATTAAAAACGAGAAAACCTCTCAAGAAATTATTAAAAATTTAGAAAAAGCTGATTATGAAGTCCAAGATATTAAAAAAGACCAAAAGAAAAGATACCCATCGCCACCTTTTACTACCAGTACTTTGCAACAGGAGGCATCAACTAAATTAGGCTTTTCGGCCAAGCAAACCATGAAATTAGC
>Ga0076302_121_pt1 | contig 6672 bp, 7 predicted proteins | sample RifGroB1_FD_67986 | JGI IMG/M metagenome (GOLD analysis project Ga0076302, IMG submission 67986) | Berkelbacteria bacterium GW2011_GWB1_38_5
ATTAAAATCCGTAAAATCAATTAGCAAGCTTAAAAATAAAGTCAAAAAGCCAAAAAAAATAACTACTTTACCTGCTGAAAATTCAGAAGAAAAACCGACTACCGACAATTTTCAAAAAGAATTTATGAGTAAAGATTCTCGTGATGATCATCTTCTTAAAGATGAAGAAATTAACTATTCGCCTGAACTATATGTCCATTATTATCAGGAAAAGAAAGCCCTCAAAGAAAACAAATCCGGAAAAAAGTTTATTACTATTTTTAAATCCATTTTTAGTTTTTTAAAAAATTCCTTCACTTGGTTTTTAGGACTTTACACCAACAAAGATAAACGAAAATTTTTCTATATTATTGTAGCCGCCATTTTAATTATTATTATTGGTCTAGTGATTGGTTTTAAGGGAAAAGGTAAAAGCAGTCTTGGTAATTTAGATAGTCAAAAAATTCTTGACCAAGCCATTGCTGCCCAAAAAGATGGCAAAAATGCTTTAAGTCTGGGCGATTCCGAAAAAGCCAAGCAAAATTTTATTAACGCTATCAGTAAAGCCGAGACTATTAAAACTAATTCTCTTGTCAGTAAAGATTCGCAAGCAGTCATTGTAATTTCATATCAGGAACTTGATAAGTTAACCTCCACCACCAGATTTAGTGCGCTAGAACCAATTATTACAGTTTCGGATAATATTAAAAATTTATATATTTCTTCAGGTGAAGCCTACTTGACAACAGATACCGATATTTACAAAGCGAGCCTCTTGGGTGGCAAACCACAGAAGGTGGCAACATTGCCAAAAAATAAGGGTAATTTTGTTTCTGGCACAAATTTTGGCACAATTTTGTATTTTTACACCAGCAATCAAAATGTCTTTGAATTTGACCCCCGCACAGATAAATTAACTCAAACTCAAATTGCCGATGATGGCAGATGGGAAACAGCTAATGCTATCTCCAACTATGTCGGCAGTCTTTACCTTTTAGACGGTGTTTCTGGTCAAATTTATCGGCATTCCTCTAGTAAGGATATTTTTCAAAAAGGCGAAGAATATATCGCCAGCACAAATGGTTTAAAACAATCTCTTTCTTTGACAATTGATGGTTCGGTTTATGTCCTTAAAGGCGACGGCACGGTTTCAAAATTTCAACGATCAAAATTACAAGATTTTTCTTTAAAAAATATTCCGACGCCTTGGGATAAAATCACTGAACCTCGAAAAATTTACACTGATTCCGATACTCCTTCCTTGTATATTTTAGACACCGGTCAAAAGAGAATTTTAGAATTGGATAAAGATGGGGTATTCATTAGACAATATGCCCTGCCGGATAATTTTGACAAAATTACCGATTTTATTGTTTCGGTTAAATCCAAAAAGATTTGGGTCCTAAATAACAATAATGTCTATGAGATAACCATTTAGAGTTCTAAAACAATGATTAATTTTTTAATATTAACCTTAATACTTCTAGTTTTGGCATATTTGATAAACTATTTTTTAGTTCGCTCTTTTTTTGGTTATAAATGGCGTTTTTTTGTCGCCCCCGGAGTGATTATTCACGAACTTTCCCATGCTTTTGCCTGTTTAATTTGTGGCGCTAAAATTGTGAAAATTTCGTTTTTTGATAAAGAAGGCGGTTCGGTTCATCATCAAAAACCAATTATTCCCATTTTTGGACCAATTTTTATTTCCATTGCCCCACTGGTTGTAAGTATTTTGATTTTTTATTTTTTAGCACAGTACATTAAGCTGGAAAGTTCTTTAAATTTAACGGCGATCGTTTCTAATTTTAAAATGATTTTTTCTGTTGTTAACTTTAGTCATTGGCAAAATCTTTTGGTTGTCTATCTCCTGCTTTCAATTGCCGTTACTATGACACCGAGTCGCCAAGATTTGCTCAATATTACTATTCCCATTATATTTTTATCAGTTCTTTTTTATCTATTAATTTCTTTTACTTCAATAAATTTTTCGTATCTAAATTTTATTTTTATTGGATTATCACCCATCTTAAACATTGTTATCTTTATACTATTTGAATGCTTATTGGTAAGTTTGATTTTTTATGGGTTAACCAAAATGTCCACCTCGTAGGTGGACACTCGGTTGGGCTATCTTGACATCAGATATAAAAAATGTATAATGCAAATGGACACAAATCTTTAAAGGAGGTAACGGGTAAATGCGTGTCTTAATTGTAGGAGAAGGTGGCCGAGAACATGCTCTGGCATGGAAAATTTCTCAAAGCCCCTTGGTAACTGACATCTTCTGCTTCCCGGGAAACCCGGGCATGGCTCAAGTGGCAGAGTGCGTAGATATTGAAATATTTAATCGCTATGAGGTAACCGCCTTCGCTAAAGATTATAACATTGATCTGGCGATTATAGGACCTGAAGCACCACTGATCGACGGTTTAGCCGATTTTTTTCGTAGCGTTGGGATCCAAACCTTCGGCCCTAGTAGAAAAGCCGCCGCTATTGAGGGAAGTAAAATATATGGTCGTCTTCTGACTCGGAAATACAAAATACCACACGCTCTCTTTCGCGTCTTTGATAATCCAGTAGAGGCGCGTGAGTATGCCGAAATCATCTATAGCCCCGGCCCTCGCGTGTTTAATCTAGTTATCAAAGCCGACGGCGAAGCTTATGGTAAAGGCGTTTTTATCTGCAAAACCCTCGAGGAAGCATTGCAAGCCATTCAAACCATCATGATTGACCACGCCTTCCCCAAAGCCGGGGACAGAATCATTGTTGAGGAGGAATTAAAAGGACCGGAAGCTTCGTTTATCGTCATCACTGACAGTAGAAGTATCGTCCCGCTTATCCCGGTCCAAGATTACAAACGGGTTTGGGATAATGATCTGGGTCCAAATACCGGTGGTATGGGCGGTTACGCACCAGTTCCCATTATTACACCGGAAATATGTGGTCAAATAATGGATACCATTATCGAGCCCACTCTCCGCGCCATGTTTATAGAAGGATGCCCATTCACCGGTGTTCTTTATACAGGAATTATGCTTACCGATGATGGACCAAAAGTTCTAGAATACAATTGTCGCTTTGGTGATCCGGAAACACAAGTAGCTCTTCCGCTGCTTGAGACAGATCTGATAGATATTATTCAAGCTTCACTCGATGGCTCTCTCACTAACATGAAAATTAAATGGCAAGACAAAAGCTCCGTCTGTGTTATTCTTGCCTCCGGTGGCTACCCGGGCAAATACGAAAAAGAGAAAGTCATTAACGGTTTAGCTGAAGCCGAAAAAATAACCGGAGTTAATATCTTCCACGCCGGCACTGCGCTTAGAGAGGATGGCGTCCTTGTCACTTCCGGTGGTCGTGTTCTTAGTATAACAGCGGTAGCAGAAGATTATCATACTGCCATAGACAACGCTTACAAAGCTGTCGGCAAAATCCACTTCAATGGTATGCGATGTCGTTCCGACATCGGCCAGCGCGCCATTACACCATCTTAATTTAATAAATATCAGCTCCGGGTTACACCGGAGTTTTCTTTACATTTTTTCAGGAGCAGAGATGCCCATTATATCTAAGGTATTTTTGAGAACTATTTGAGTGGCTTTAAGTAATTGCAAACGAGCCAATTTTACCTCTGCTTCTGCCTGTAAAACTGGGCATTTTTCGTAAAAACCATGAAAAGCGTTAGCCAGTTCTGTGGCATAAAATGGCAATTTTTGAATTTGATAACTTTGTCCAATTTCTTCAACTAAATTTGGAAGTTTTGCTAGTTGTTTGATTAAGGCAATTTCCTCTGGTTCTTTTAGTAATTTAGTAATTTGATCATTTGATATTATTTTTGCATTTTGATTTTTGATTTTAGCAAGAATTGAGGCGATTCTGGCGTAGGCGTATTGAACATAATAGACCGGATTTTTCTGCGATTGTTCTTTGGCTAAATTCAAATCAAAAGTCATGTGACTATTTAAATCGTAAGCCAGCATAAAAAACCGATAGGCATCTTTGCCCACTTCTTTAAGCAAGTCTTCAACGGCAATAAAATTGCCTGTTCTTTTTGACATTCGAACTTCCTTACCGGAAACCACAATTCGAACAAATTGGTGTAAAACGATTTCAAATTTATCTTCATAACCCAAAGCTTTAACAAAACCTTTAATCCGGCTGACATCGCCGTGGTGATCGGCGCCCCAAATGTCAATAACGCGATCAAAATTTCGCTCTTGAAATTTATTTCTGTGATAGCTAGCATCAACCCCAAAATAAGTCGGCTCGCCAGAAGTTTTGATTAAAACTCTATCTTTATCATCGCCAAACTTGGTTGACAAAAACCAAACCGCGCCGTCTTTTTCGTAAATTAAATCTTTACTTTTTAACCATTCAATTGTTTCCTTCACTTTATTTTTATCTCTAAGATCTTTTCCTTCAGCAAAGAAAACATCAAATTTAATTCCCATTTCTTCGGCTGTTTTTTTAATTTTTTCAATTAAAATCTTCGCGGCAAGTTTCCCCGCTTCTTTGTAATCTTTAGTTTCAATTTGCCCGCGCAGTTCTTCAATGTAATCGCCTTTATATTCTGCCTTGTCGTCAGCTAAAATTGAATGACCTAAAATATCAATTTGCCCGCCGGCATCATTAAAATAGTACTCGCGTGTTACTTGCCAACCGCTTTTTTCCAAAACAGAAGCAATACAATCGCCAATAACTCCCCCGCGGGCATTGCCAACAGTCAAAGGACCAGTGGGATTGGCCGAGATAAACTCCACATCTACTTTACGATTTTGCCCGAAATTATTTTGACCATATTTATTGTCAGTTTCTAATATCTCTGAAATTTTTTCCGTCCAGTAGGGGATTTGCATTTTAAAATTAATAAAACCGGGTTTAACCACTTCTACTTTCTCAACTTTCTGATTATCTTTAGTTTGCTCAACTATCTTAGCTATCTTATTAGCAATTTCCCCCGGACTCTCCCCTAACCTTTTTCCTAAAATCATCGCCACATTGGTGGAAAAATCACCAAACTTTTCCGGTGCATCAGTCACAACAAAATCAGGCATTTCAATATCTGGATATGCCTCTCTTATCGCTTTTTGAATAATTTCTTTTATTTCATTCATCTTGCTTAAAATTTAATTATTTGGTATTTTTATCTGACTTTTTTTATTATACATCCCTTATTGCTAAAATAAAAATTTATTACCACTTTTCCGCGATCGCGGAATTATCACAACAAAACAAATCTGTTAATTTGATAATGAAATTAAATAGTTTTAATCGATAGATTTCAAGTCAAACATTTTAAGATATTTTTCTTCATTTGTTAACGCCTTAGAAATAAAATAATCTACATTTTCTTTGATATTTAAAATTGATAATAGTTCTTCTAAGTCGGCCGAAATATCACTAGGTGTAATCCAAACTGATTTTTGGATTGGCTTACATCCTGATAATCGCAATTTTGTTCTAAATAAATCTCTTGTTTTTTTCTTTGTTTCTGAAATATCAAAAGCAATAATTCGCCAAAAACCATCCCATTTTTTAAATACTCTTTTTTTAATAAGTTTTAATTTACCTTTTGGAGTTGTTCTTAAAAATCTTTCACCATTTATTTCAATTTCCTCAAGATATCCCCTATTTTTTAATTCTATTAATGAACGATAAAAACTGCCTCTGTATTTCTTAAATGATTTCCCGAATCCTTTATAAGGATACCAAATAGCCGCATTTTCCTTAATAAAACCATCAACAACACCTAAAATTTTCTCTGCCATTGACTTTCTGCGCATTCAATAATTCTCTCCTTATTTTTATTACCACTTTTCCGCGATCGCGATATTGTTGTAATAGATATTATATTAAGCAAGTAGAATGTTGACATTAGAGGTTTTCCTGTGTAGGATATAGTTAAATCGGATAAAGATCGTCAATTCAGATAGAGGAGGAAAAGAAAATGTCAAGAGAAATGTTGTTTTAGGTAGGATTAGCAGTGTATCTTGTTGCAGGAGTTATCTATACCATCATAGTTTTACGACTCGGAACATTGTCGGAGTCAGAAGGGCAATATGCTCCGCCAACCTTATTCACTTTTTCAAGATCAGCTACATATACGCCATTTCTAAACGAAGAAGACATTGCGATTTGCCTGCTAGTATTATTCTGGCTACCAGCATTGTTAATAGATTTGTTTCTTCTACTAAGCTACGGTTTTTCATGTCTAGTCAAGAAACTAGCAGGAGTATAAAACTTACACATCTCTAATGGATTTATTCGCCGGCTTTATTGCCGGTTTTTTTATCTTTTTAATTTTACAAAATTTCTTTTACCAACTTTTATCACCATCCCCTCTTTAATTTCAATTGTCTTTTTGGGATCGGTGATTTTTTCTTCGTCAAGCTCTACCCCACCCTGCTCAATCAAACGTCTGGCTTCGGATTTTGAAGAAGCTAGTTCAATATCCATAAGTAAATCTTCCAAAGCGATATTATTCTTCGTAATCTTTTTAGTTTTAATTTCCGATGGTTTTCCGCGTTTGGAAAAAACTTGATCAAATTCTAAAGATGCTTTTTCAGCGTCATCGGCAGTATAATAAGTTTCCACAATTACTTTCGCCAATTCTGCTTTTACATCACGCGGGTTTTTGCCTCCGCCAGCTGGCGGATTCAATTCTTTTTTGATAATTTTTATCGCCTCCACTGA
>Ga0076302_122_pt1 | contig 6591 bp, 8 predicted proteins | sample RifGroB1_FD_67986 | JGI IMG/M metagenome (GOLD analysis project Ga0076302, IMG submission 67986) | Berkelbacteria bacterium GW2011_GWB1_38_5
ACACAATCGTTTGTCATGTCGGAGAAGATGAAATTGAACAATGGGGCGAGAAACTTGGTTTTGAACCACTAAGGGCAAAAGAGGAGATGCTTCAAATCATGGATTTGACTTGAACTTTTCAAAAATTCCCCCGGCGCAATCCGGGGGATTTTATTTTATTGCCAAATTCCTGTTACAAATGGCGCGACCATGCCTAAAGCGACTAAAATAATAATGATGATTAAAACAATTTTTGTACAAGATTTTTTATCCATTTTGACGAGCCCTCTTTCTTAATTCTAATACTACCAGCGCCAAAGCTAAAACAATCATTAGACAAATTAAAACAATTAAAGCGGTGATTTTTTCTTGAGTTTTAGAAATAATCGCCACCGTACCAAAAATCATGGAAATAATATATAAAAGTATAACCGATTGTTTCTGGGTTAGACCCGCCGTCAACAGCCGGTGATGCAAATGCCTTTTATCAGCCAAAAATGGTGATTTTCCCTTAAAAATACGACGAAGAACCACCCAGCCGACATCTAAAACTGGGATTCCTAAAACCAAAAAAGAAGTCGCCAACTTTCCACCGGAAATCATTGCCAGAACACCAATCAAGTAACCTAAAGCCATACTGCCGGAATCACCTAAAAAGATTCGCGCCGGATTAAAATTCCAGGGCAAAAATCCTGCCGCCGTCCCGGCAATAATCACTGCCAAAAGAGCGCTGGCATCTTGACCCAGGCTAATGCTTAAAAAGAAAATCACAATCGCCGAAATTAAAGAAATGCCAGTGGCTAAACCATCTAAACCATCTAAAAAATTGAAAGTATTAATCAGTAAAAGAATCCAAAATATTGAAATTAAATCCGCTAAAACTTCAATATTAAAACCGTGACCAAATAAAGCAAAATGAATTTGCGGATTAGTCAAATCAAGGTGACTGCCAAAAGGAAGTCTTAAAAAACCAATTGAAACACCAAACGAAACCACAATCACACAAGCCACCAACTGCCAAAATAATTTCTTTAACGGTCCAACACCGCGAATATCATCTAAAATGCCTAGGACAATTAAAACAATCAGTCCCAAGATCACCCCAATCAATTTCTGATCGGCAAACCATAAATTTTCGCCAAAATTAAGCCGACGAGAGGCAAAAATGTAACCAATTGTCACAATTAAAAAAGTTGCAACAATCGCTACCCCTCCCAACCGCGGTAAAGGATAAGGGGGGATTTTTCGTGGTGAAGGTTGGTCAAATAATTTTAATTTTTGAGCCAGACGTCTGACATAATAAGTCAGCCCGCCACAAATTAAAGCACTGATGACAAAAGCCGGTAAATAAGCTCGGATCATTTTTTAATCTTTCCCCAATCCTTAGTATAAAAAACATTTTCCATCACTAAATCGTAATCCAAAATTTCTTCTTTCTTAAACCAAATGGCAATTTCTTTTTGCGCTTCTTCAGATGAACCAGAAGCATGAATTAAAGTATGAATTACTCGGCCCAAACCATCAGATAACTCATAGCTTTCCATAGAATAGTCGCCACGAATTGAACCGATATCAGCAATCAAAGGATTGGTAGCGCCGGCAGTTTTTCGTCCTAAAGTGCACGCATGAGGACCCTGCCAAACCATAAATATTACTGGACGATCCGTTAAATGTTCTATAAGTCGTTTGCGAGTGAGTTTTGCCAAATCAATTGGACCCATACCAGGATCAATGCCTTTTGACTTGTAGTTTTCATAAGTTTTAGTGCCATTAGAAACATACCATTCTTCATCATCAGGATAATGTTTACCAACTTGTTCTTTAGTTGGAGCAATCATTTTGCAAGCAACTAGCTTCAATCCCCGCTTTTCAAATTTAGAGATAAATTCGCCAATTAAATGACGTTGAATTGATTCCGGTTTGATGGCAATCAAAGTTTGTTCTTTAGACATTTAAAACCTTTCTAATATTTTTTCAAATTCATTTGTATTTTTAAAGGGACTAATCATAGCTAAATTTAAATTTTTTGGAACAAAATACTCCTTTGCGAATTTTTTAATATCGGAAGCGGTTACCTTTTCGTATTTTGAAATTATTTCTTCTGGATGTTCAATTTTACCCCAAAAAAGTTGCTGTTCGGCTAAAAATTCAGCCACCGCAAAAGATTCTTCCAAACCCAAATACATCCGTCCTTTTAAATTTTCTTTAGCTCTTTTTAATTCTTCAGCTGATATATCTTTAGTTTTTAATTTATTAAACTCCTCAAGAATCACTTTGACAGCTTCTTTGGCTCTTAAAATATCAACCCCGGCTGAAGCGCCAAAAATACCAGTATCCTGAAAATCAGCCATCTCGGATGAAACATAATAAGCCAAGCCCCGCTTTTCACGCACTTCGGTAAAAAGTCGTGAAGACATTGTCTCGCCAAAAAGATTATTTAAAACTTTTAAAACAGGACGACGTTTGTCGGAGCGCGCAGGGGTGCGAAAACCTAAAATTAAATGAGCTTGATCGGTTTTCTTAAAGTGCATTTTCAGTCCGGGCTTTGTTTGATTTTCTTTAATTTTTAAATACTCTTCTTTTCTTTTTGCCTCAACTTTTGCGAAAAACTCCTGAATTTTTTCTTGCCAAGAAACATTATTTTTGCCACCGGCAACAGCCACAATCATATTTTCCGGAGTATAAAATTTATCACGATAACTTACAAAATCTTCTCTTGAAAATTTTTGGACCGTTTCTTTCAGACCGGTTGTTTGCCAACCCAAAGGTTGATCACCATAAAAAAGTTGTTTTGCCACTTCCGAAATATAACTTTGAGGCAAATCTTGATACATATTAATTTCTTCCACAATCACACCTTTTTCCCGCTCAATTTCTTCGGACAAAAAAGCAGAATTATAAAGCATATCAAATAAAATATCCAAAGCCAGTTCAAAATGCTCGGACGCCGCTCGTACAAAAAAACCAGTGTGTTCTTCGGAAGTAAAAGCATTGTAACTAGCGCCAACGGCATCAAGGGCTTTAGCAATATCTAAAGTTTTCGGCCGTTTCTTGGTTCCTTTAAAAAACAGATGTTCTAAAAAATGAGAAATACCATTTAAATTTTTATTTTCGTATCTTGAACCCACACCAATTAAAAAGAGAACTGTCACCGCTTTAGTATTTTCCAAAGGAGCGGTAATCAACTTTAAACCGTTCGGCAAAGTGGTTAATTTATAATTTAGCATAAATTTCCGCGAATTAATTTATTAATTCTATGATTTAACATATTTAAAATATATCTTAAAATAAATCAAAAATCAAATCTTTAATACTACTAACCATTTTAACGACGACCGCATTCAAAATGATTAGTGACAAGAATTTGACAAATAATTTAAGTAATTATATGATTAAAATGACCATTAAATTGGCTTAAAAAAGTAAAATATTCCGACAAATCTTATACACGAATTAGCACGAATTGGTATTTACTATTTATTAGTGTTGATTTGTGAAAGTAGATTCGTCGGAAGTTATTTCATTTGAAAGGATATTATGGAAAATCCACTTAAAGTTTCACTGGAAAACATTATTCCGCTGACGGAAGCGCGCGATCATTTTTCTCAAATTGTCAACGAGGTTCAAAAAGACAAACTCTATGTTCTCACCAAAGGTGGCAAACCAGCCGTCGCGATTATTGATGTTAAGTATTTAGAACACATTACCGGCGGTGAAGCCAAAGTTGAAAATATTAAAGAAGAAATTAAAAAAGCGCCTGAAAAAGTTGGCTTACCGCCAATGATTGAACACGCAAAAACTCCACCAAATCCAATTCCCCCGACTCCATCCACTCCGCCACCTTTTGTGCCAAAACCGGCCGGTTTTGCGGCACCCCAGCCTAAACCAGAACCTCCTAAACCTCCAATTCAAAATCCTAATCCTGTAACTTTTACTCCTACAACCCCAAAACCAACTCCACCGCCTCCATCAAGTAATCCAGTGCCACCCGTTTCGCCGTCTGTTTCGCCAAATCAAGGCGAGCTCAAAACTCCGTCGCCAACGCCACCACCCCCAAATAATCCCACACCTTTAAAAACTCCTGACACTGCCGGCGAGAAAATTGATGTTCAGTTTTCCCAAGAACCAGTAGAAGAAAAAATTAAAAGTGCTAATAGCTTTCAAGCCCCAGATGACAAAACTCCTCCCGGCCAATATGGCGGCAAACAAGACGAACCAGAAGATATGTCCATTGACTAGTGCTTTTGATTTTGTTTCAGGTGTCTTCTGATCCACCAAACAATTCCAATTATTATTAGTCCTAAAATAAGCCAATCAAGTCCGTGAAAATAGCGACGAAGACTTTCCCAGTTTTCGCCTAATTTCTGACCCAAAAAAGCTAAAGCCAGCGACCATGGTAGCGATCCTAGAAAAGAATAAATAACAAATCGCCAAAAATTCATTCTGGCAATTCCCGCCGGAAAAGAAATAAATGTTCTAATAACCGGTAGTAACCGGCCAACAAAAACAGTCATTTCGCCGTGTTTTTTAAACCACCTGTCGGCTAAGTCTAAATCGTGGTGGGAAATAAAAATATATTTGCCGTAATTTTCAATCAAAGGTCGTCCTCCCCACGCTCCTAACCAATAAGAAGCAATAGAGCCAATCACACATCCAACCGCGCCGGCTAGCCCAACTAACCAAAGATTGAGTTCGCCTTTGGCTACCAAAAAACCCGAAAAAGGCATAATTATTTCTGACGGCAGTGGAATATTAGCCGATTCAATCGCCATTAAAAGAACTACCCCGCCATAACCAAGGGCGCTAATTACTCCCATAATCCAAGAGGCAACTGCAGATAAAATTTGTGTCGCCATAATTTTCCTTTCTATAGGTAGCCGAAAAACCAAAAAGTAGCCGCGGTTAAGACGAATGCAATTAAAGAGCCAGCCACCGCTTGCCAAATGGTATGCCGTTTTCTATGAATTCTTGACCATGCCAAAGGGATTAAAAATAAATACAGCCACCATAAGTGAATACCAAAAAGAATAACTGAAGTTGTCACAATCGCCGAATAAAGAGCGGTATGAATGCTTACCTTCCAAACTTGAGTAAGTAGTGCCACGGCAATAACATTTACCGCGTAAGCTACTCCAATCACAGTCACTGGTTTAGCTGCTCCCAAAATAAAAAGTAAAAAAGCCCCAATAACCGACGAAACACCAGCTAAAAGAAAAGGAATCTTGCGATCATTTTTGTCGGAAATATGAATATCGCGAATTTGCCTTGATTCCAGTAGCCACAAAACATAAAAACCGGGAATAATAATCGCAAAAAGTAAAAAAGTGACCATCAAAGGCAAAAATTGACTTAAATTACGCGAATAGTGATAGCTAATTAAGATAATAAAAACTAAAGCCGTCACATAGGGACTAAAAAGAGCAGAGATCATAAAAGCCACGCAATCAATAAATTTATAAACATTTTTGTTAATAAGACCGCCTTTTTAGGCTAAATGGACAACTTTTAAAATTCTTATAATAAAACTGTAAATAATATTTAACGGCTTGTCAAAAAGGTCAATTAAGTAAGCCGAAATAAGACCAATTACAAATCCGCCCAAAATATCGGTTGGAAAATGAATTGCCGTTGCCACTCTAAAGAAGGAGATGATGATAGCCATGACAAACATTACCCAAGCTAGTTTTTTATACCCGGAAAACCAAAAAGAAAAAGCAACCGCAAAAAGAGCGCTGGCGTGATCGGAAGGAAAAGAAAAATCGGGACGATGAAAAACTAACTCTTGAACCCCCGTCATTTCAAATGGACGAGGTCGATTAATTAGATTCCCAATTATATAGGCTAAAATCGGCCAAGCTAAAATAACTGAAAATAAGGCTCGTAGCGTCACTTTTTTTGAATCCCGGGACCAAAACCATAGAATAAGCAATATTACCGGCAAAAAATACATTAAATACTCGGCAAAAAATTTATCCACAACCAAGCTACTATGCTTGGTAAAAAAAGAGTTTAAACTTAAAACAATATTTTGATCAAAATTATTTATTTGATGAATCATTTTTACACCTCATTGTTCTCTTTTAACCTTATCAGAAATATTTCTTTTTGACAATAAAGAATATGCGTCGTAAAATTAAAATATAAGGAGGTATTTTTGACTATAAATTCTCTTATCACTGATTTTTTAGAATATATGGAGATTGAAAAAGGTCGCGCCATTGCGAGCACTAAAAATTACGACCATTACTTACGGACATTTAGCTCATTTGCAGAGAAAAACAACATTGATAACCCTGAAAAAATTGACCAGACATTAGTTAAAGATTATCGTTTGGCTCTTAATCGTGGCAAAATTAATTCAAATGCAATTTCCAAGTCAACTCAAAATTATTACTTAATCGCCCTACGATCTTTTTTGAAATTTCTAAGAAAAAAAGATATTTCAACCCTTTCACCAGAAAAAATTGAATTGGCAAAAGTTTCCGAACGGCAGATTACTTTTTTAGATGCCGATGAGCTTGACGAAATTCTAAAAACCCCTGACCTAAATACTGTTCATGGATTGCGAGATAAAGCTATTTTGGATTTACTTTTTTCTACCGGACTTCGCGT
>Ga0076302_124_pt1 | contig 6300 bp, 6 predicted proteins | sample RifGroB1_FD_67986 | JGI IMG/M metagenome (GOLD analysis project Ga0076302, IMG submission 67986) | Berkelbacteria bacterium GW2011_GWB1_38_5
GAGCCGACAGACAGATTCGACAGACTCCTGAAGCACGTAACCAGATCATTGGCCGCCCAGACCCACTCCTTGGCTCTGGCAACCGATGAAGACGGGGAAATTTACGCGTCCGGAATGGCTAACATTTTGGATATACCCGAATTTTATGATATCGACATCACAAGGACCGTTCTTGCAATGCTCGATAAAGCAGAAATCATCAACCAGATATTTAGCAACATGGCATTTGAGGACCAGATTAAAATTCTTTTCGGTGAAGAACTTAACATGCCGTATCTTGAGGGCTGCGGGTTTGTGATTGCCAAGTATCATTCACCCACGCATACGGGAATGCTTGGCGTAGTCGGGCCGTCCCGGCTTAATTATCCTGTGGTTATTCCGACAATGCGCTATTTTTCCCAATTGCTTTCCGAAATTGCCAAAAATTAACAAAAATATTATGACAAAGATTAAAAAACCTGCTGCAGATATCCAAGACAAGAAAACCAAAAAGGCCCAAGGAGATCTTGAGCATCAGTTAAAAAGAGCCCTTGCCGACTACCAGAATCTGGAAAGAAGGATAGATGAGGAAAGAAGGTTCCTGTCGCACTTGTCGTCTGCCTTGGTCATTGAAAAGCTTCTGCCGGTTTTGGATAATCTGGAAAATGCCCAAAAGCACCTTAAAGACGAGGGGTTGGAAATGGTTATCAAACAATTTAGGGATGTTTTGCAATCAGAAGGCGTTTCCGAAATCCCGGCAGAAGGCAGCCCTTTTGACCCGAATCTTCATGAGGCTGTCGAAATTTTAGAAAGCGACAAAGACGGCGTTGTCTTGAAAGTTTTGGCAAAAGGTTACAAAATAAATGATAAGATTCTAAGACCGGCGCAGGTTGCGGTTGGACGCACAAAAGTTGAGGCGAAAGATGAAGACAATGAAGAAAATCTTGAAAAGGAGGTACCGCAGTATTCTTCGAGCGAGTGAAATCGAGTCAGACTCGATGAAACGAGTCGGGAAGTTAGTTCTCGACATGCCCGAACAATATAAATAAGTATGTCTAAGGTAATTGGTATTGATTTAGGAACCACAAATTCCGTAGTTGCCGTGGTTGAGGCTGGCAAACCCAAGGTTATCCATTCTGCAGAAGGCAAAAACATCATTCCTTCGGTTGTGGATCCGCAAAAACACATAGTCGGTGACGTTGCCAAAAGACAGATGATCGTCAACCCCAAAACAACCGTCTTTTCTGTCAAACGCCTGATGGGCAGAAAGTTTAAAGATGCCGAGGTCCAGCGCGACCTTAAATGGCTGCCTTATGAAATAAAGGAAGGCCGCGACGGCATGGCGGTCGTATCTTTGGAAGGTAAAGATTACACTCCTCAGGAGATTTCTGCGATGATTCTTTCCAAAATTAAGGCAGATGCAGAGGCTTATCTTGGCGCAAAAGTTGACAAGGCAGTAATTACAACTCCTGCCTATTTCGACGATTCGCAAAGGCAGGCCACCAAACAGGCAGGCGAAATCGCAGGCCTCAAGGTTGAACGGATTATTAACGAGCCGACGGCTGCGGCTTTGGCCTACGGCCTTGATAAATCACACGCGCACACGATTGCCGTTTACGATTTGGGCGGCGGCACATTCGATATTTCGGTTTTGGAATTGGGTGAAGGTGTTTTTGAGGTTAAGGCCACAAACGGCGACACGCATCTTGGAGGCGACGATTTTGATTCAAAGCTGGTTGAATACATAATCTCAGAATTCAAAAAAGAGTCCGGTGTCGATGTTGAAAAAGACAAACAGGCTCTTCAGCGAGTACGCGATGCGGCGGAAAAAGCCAAGATCGAACTTTCTTCAACTGCAGAAACCGAAATTTCAATTCCCTATGTGACGGCGGATCAAACCGGCCCCAAGCACCTTCAGCTTAAACTTTCCCGTGCCAAACTCGAGTCAATTGTCGGCGAACTGGTCGAAAAAACCTTTGAACCTGTTGCCAAATGCTTAAAAGACGCAAAGATCGACGCCAAGAAAATAGACGAGGTTATTTTGGTCGGCGGCATGACCAGAATGCCCCTTGTTTCCTCAAAAGTCAAAGAATTTTTCGGTAAAGAACCTCACAAAGGGTTGAACCCCGACGAAGTTGTGGCAATCGGCGCAGCGGTTCAGGGCGCAGTCCTATGCACGACGCTTCTGCGTGATTGAACGTAGTTCAATAAGTCAGAAAGGAGTTGCATTAGGATAAGGAGTATGATACTATTTCTCTGTAGCAGAAAACTGCTTTTTTAAGTATAATATTCGTATAGGAAGGATTAAATGCCAATGCCTACATTAACTGAATTACTCGAAGCCGGAGCTCATTTCGGTCACAAAAAAGAACGGTCTTATCCAAAAGCGAAAAAATTTACATACACAATTCGTGATAATGTTTATGTAATTGATTTGGAACAAACCGTCAAAAGATTAGACGAAGCCATAAATTATCTTAAAGCGCAAATAGAAAATGGCAAAATCATTCTTTTTGTTGGCACCAAGCGCCAAGCGAAAGTCTATGTTAGAAAACTGGCTCAAAATTTAAATATGCCTTATATCGTTGAGCGGTGGCTGGGAGGAATGCTGACAAATTTTGAGACGGTATACAAAAGTTTGAAAAAGCTTGAAAAGCTCGAAGAACTTATGAAGTCCGAAGATTTTAATAAATATACCAAAAAAGAACGCAAAGTTATCGAAGAAAAACAAATAAAACTTGCGGCGATTTTTGAAGGATTAAGAAATTTTAATAAATTACCCGACGGTCTGTTTGTTGTTGATAGTGCTAATGAAAAAGTTGCCGTTTTAGAGGCAAGAAAAATAAATATTCCGATAGTGGGGATTTGCGATACCAACGCCAATCCCGATTTGATCGATTATCCAATCCCTGCTAATGATGATTCGGAAAAAACAATCAAACTTATTTTGGAAAAAATTGAAGAAGGTATTAAGGGTGCAAAAATTAAAAAAGAAGAAGTTGCCGTTGAAGAGCCTGTCAAAGTAGATGATGAAAAAGAAGAAAAGACTGTTCTGCCTTCTAGGAATAAGGCAGTTGCTAAACCGAAAAAAATTGCAAAAGTAAAAACAAAAGTGACTAAGGAGAAAAAATAATGGATGCAAAATTAGTTGCAAGACTGCGAGCCGAAACCGGTGCCGGGGTTATGGATTGTAAAAAAGCACTGGAAGAATCCAGAGGTGATTTTGAAAAAGCAAAAGCTATTTTGGAAAATAACGCTGCAGCTATTGCCAAGAAGAAATCGGAAAGATCAGCTAACCAGGGATTGATCGAATGTTATTGTCATGGCGGGAAAATCGGAGTTTTATTGGAGCTTGCTTGCGAAACGGATTTTGTCGCTAAAAATGAAGAATTTAAAAACTTAGCTCATGATTTGGCTATGCAAGTTGTTTCGATGAATCCAAAAAATATCGAAGAATTATTTTCTGGGGCATATATAAAAGATGAATCATTAACGATTAAGAAATTGATTGAGCAGACTGTTGGAAAAATCGGCGAAAATATCCAAGTTAAAAGATTTATCCGTTACGAGCTTGGCGAAGAAATTAAATAATTTTTTAGCAAAGCGAGGGATCGTGTATCAAAAACTCATCAACAATTTACGGCCGAAAATGGATGAAGTTGTTGAAAAATTAACAGAAAGTTTTCGCGCTCTTCGTACCGGTAAAGCCAACTCAGCTTTGGTTGAAAATATCGCCGTTAATTATTATGGTTCTAAAGTTCCGCTAAAACAAATGGCTAATATTAGCACACCGGATGCGAGCTTAATCGTCATCCAGCCGTGGGACAATAATTCGTTAGGCGATGTCGAACTGGCAATTCAAAATTCCGATATCGGTCTTAATCCTTCAAGCGATGGTCGTTCGATTAGGTTAAGTTTGCCACCAATGACTGCTGACCGGCGCGAAGAATTAGTTCAAATGATTCATAAAAATGCTGAAGCCTCGAGAGTTGTTTTAAGAAATCTTCGAGAAGAATCATGGAAAGAAATAAAAAAACTCGAAAGCCAAAAGTCAATTACTGAAGACGATCGTTACGCCGCCGAAAAAGATTTAAATAAATTGATCGAAGATTACAATAGTAAAATAAATAATGCAGTTGTAAATAAAGAAAAAGAAATAAGGACTATTTAGTGCTTTTATCTATTATCATTTTTGTCGTTTTTCTAATCATTTTAATACTCGTTCATGAGCTTGGCCATTTTTTAATTGCCAAATTAAATGGCGTTCAAGTAAAAGAGTTTGCTTTCGGTTTTCCGCCGACGATTTATTCATTTACCCGCAAAGGCACTAAATATTCTTTTAATTTAATTCCATTGGGAGGATATGTCAGTCTTTTAGGCGAGGAAGAAGATGTCAAAACGCCGGGTTCGTATTATTCTTTGAAAGTTTGGCAAAAAATTTCTATTGTTGTCACCGGAGTGATGATGAATTTTCTTTTGGCGATAATTATTTTGACGATCGGTTTTATGATCGGCATGACGCCACTAGTTTCCGATCCGGCAACACTAGGAGGACAAAAAACCTCGCAAGTAATGGTAGCGCAAGTTGTTCTCGATTCGCCGGCGGCAAAAATTGGAATTGAGTCCGGCAACATTTTAAACGGATTTTCTTCGCCAAGTGATTTACAGCAATTTACCAAAGAAAATGCCGGCAAGCTTGTCAATTTGGATATTCAAAAAAATGGCAGCCAGGAAATAAAGCCGGTTCAGTTAGGCACAAACGATGCTCCTTTGGGCGTGGCGGTTGTATCGATTACCAAAGTTAAGCAATCTTTTCCGCGAGCGCTAGTCACGGCAACCGTTGAAGTTGGCCGAAGCATCAAAACGGTAGTTTTTGTTTTAGGCGGCATGATAAAAAGTGTTTTTACCACCGGTTCTGCCGGCGAAGCCGGCGCTGGTGTTGTCGGGCCGATTGGAATTTTTAATTTCACTTCCGAAGCGCTAAAAATCGGTTGGATATATATCTTCCAACTTTTGGCGATTCTTTCAATCAATTTAGGCATTATTAATATCCTGCCTTTTCCTGCTTTGGACGGCGGCAAGATTTTGTTCTTGGCTTTGGAAGGAATTTTCCGTAAAAAAGTTGTCCGTCAGGAAATTGAAAATCTTATTCATACAATCGGATTTGTTTTGCTGATTATCCTGCTTTTAGCGATTACTTTTCGCGATATCTTAAGATTCTGGTAAATGTGTTACAATTTAAATATGAGATATTCTAAATCGTTAATCAAAACTTTAAAAGAAACTCCAAAAGGGGTGACATCTACCAACCAAGCTTTGCTTGAGCGGGGGTCTTTTATCTATCAAGTCGGTTCGGGAATTTTTGCTTATATGCCTTTAGGTTTTCTTGTTTTCGAAAAAATAAGGAAAATTATTATTGATGAATTAAACAAGATTGGATGTCAGGAAGTTTCTTTACCAATCTTGCATCCTTCGGAACTGTGGAAAACTTCCGGGCGATTTAGTGAGATCGGCCCGGAACTTTTGAAGGTAAATACCGACAAAGAAGCAGAATTTGTTTTGGCAATGACACACGAAGAAGTAATTACGCCGCTTGCTAAAAGCAAAATCCAATCGTTTACCGATTTGCCATTTTGTTTAAATCAAATTTCAAAAAAAATTCGCTTTGAAGCCCGGCCGCGCGGGGGCTTGATTCGTCTGCGTGAATTTACCATGCAGGATGCTTACAGTTTTCATGCTAATCAAAAACAACTTGACGAGACATTCGAAACTTTTATTGATGCGTACAAAAAAATATTTGAAAAAATTGGTTTGGAAGTAATAATCGTTCAGGCCGATTCAGGAATTATGGGTGGTTCGGATTCAATGGAATTTATGGCACTTTCAGAGGTTGGTGAAGATACGGTCCTGATTTGTCCAAAATGTCAAAAAGCTTTTAATCTTGAGACAAAAGAGGACAAAAAATGTCCTGATGACGGAGAAGATTTAAAAATTGAAAAAGCCATCGAAATGGCTCATGTTTTCAATTTGGGCACAAAATATTCCGACAGCTTTTTGTGCTCCTATTCGTTGATCACGGCCAACGTCGCCATCAAGAGATCGACGTTCGAAGCGGCCAAAGGTTTTGATACGGGAATGAGAAGGTTCGAGGATACGGAGTTGGGGATCAGACTTTGGGAAATGAATTGCCGTTTTTCCTATCGACAGGATGCCCGGGGATATCATCTTTTTTTTACCGGACAGTCCGACCGCGGTTTGGCTTCCGGGGAATATTTCGGATTCTTCTACAGGCATCCTTATCAAACTGTTCTTGTATTCCTT
>Ga0076302_147_pt1 | contig 6003 bp, 6 predicted proteins | sample RifGroB1_FD_67986 | JGI IMG/M metagenome (GOLD analysis project Ga0076302, IMG submission 67986) | Berkelbacteria bacterium GW2011_GWB1_38_5
TGTCTTTGGTAAAATCGCGCGGATTGTAGTATTTAAGGGCGATCTTTCCTTTGTCCTGTGCGCGCTTGACGATGGAAGCATCGAGATACGATCCAAAAGATTCCGGAAAGAGCGTTATGAGATGAAAAGTAGTCATTTATCCCAACTTCAGATCTGCCATCGCCTCGTCAACGGTCTTTGAATTCGGCGGTACGCCAATGGGTCCTACAGGTAAGGTAGCAGGCAAGATTGAGGGGCTTGAAGCAAACACCATCCAATGGATTAGTGACATTGAACGTTGGGCTCGACGTGATGTACCGAGTGCCTTTCATGAGGATTTCTGGAAAGAACTTTCTCCAGAACAAAAAGCGAGAGCCAAAGATATAGCTGTCTTAACTCTCAAGGAAGTAGACTCAGCCATTGAGTGGACCAGAAGATGGCTTCAGAAAGCTGTTGCTAGCCTTTGGCAAAGACAGGCTGCCGGGCTTTCTTTGAACTTCAAAGTTCCTCATCCCAAAGGAAGGGATTGGCACGATGATTCGGCAGCAATTGCTCTTACGATTCCAGAGCTTCGCGAGAAGTTTCTTAATATCATTAAGGGTGTAGTTGAAATTAATCCAGAAACGACTGATATACCAAATCCAAAACCCTCTACTGATGCCCCAAAAGACAAGCCGGTTGCTGGCAAGGGGCAAAAGACTGAGCCACATATCAATGCAGAAACTCGCACAGTGGCTGATTGCGGTGAAGACTTCAGCAATTCCATTAGTGAAGCTGTCAACCCAGAGGTTGTCAAGAAACTCAATGGAAAAAAGAGCAAACCTACTCCTTTTCAGGGAGTAATTGACGATCTCACTCCTGTAGAGGAGGCAAGTCTCAATATGTTGAAGGTTTTCACTCCAGATGACCTGCTTAGCCACTTTAACGCTGATTTAGGGAAATACGATAACTTAGTCAATAAAACAAATATCCCTAAATCGCGCCTTAAAAAGGCGATCAAGAAAATCAAACAAATTACAAAATAATATCATGTCTCTAAAGAGACGTTCATTTTTAACCCCGCCCCTCAAAAGGCGGGGTTTTCTTTATCAATTATTTTCGCCTAACGCGAATGAGTCCGCCGCAAGGAATAATTTTGATGTTTTTTTCAGAGAGTTTATCTAAAAACAAATTCATCCCTAAAGAATCCGAGGAAATATGGCCGGCAATGACAACATTAAGATGATTTTTCAAAGCTTCGGTTCGGTTTTCTTCTTTCATGTGCATCCCAATAATTGTCCCCACGCCCGCCTTTGCCAACTCTGGATAAATTTCTTTCGCTCCGGAAGTGCCACCGGTAATGTCCAGAGCAACAATTTTACCAGCCCGATTTTCAGGATTGCCGGCGAAAATCCGCGGTCCGGCATTGTTTAAAGTCGCAATCTTGTATTCCGGAATCTTTTGTAAAACTTCCACTATTTCCCCCACCAATTCCGGTTTCTTCTTGTCCATTAATTTTTGTAAAAACACGAAAACTAAATTATCGGCCGGAGTGTGAATATTCATTATTGGAACACCGGCCAAACGAGCCGCATCAACCGCCCGCGCATGGTTAGCCGGCGAAAGACCACGACTAACTTGTTCAATCCGTTCTCGCATCACGCCTTCAGCGACATTTATCGGCACGCCGTAGGCGGCCATCAAATCGGCTTGCAAATGCATAACTTCATCAAGCGCCGCCAAAGCTTTGCCAATCGGATGGTGGGTAATAATTAAATCAATTTCAGTGTTAAGGGCTTTAATAAGCGCAATTTCCGCTTCTTCGGCATCAATGCCAACTAAAATGGTTTTGACTTGTTTACTTAGATCGCCAAAATGAAGACGACTATCGGCATAAGGATTAGTTAGATTTTCGCGATCAAAAAACTCGCGCTCTTCAGCCGTTAATTTATTAAATTTTTTCTTTTGAAGCTCAAGCCATCGTTCAATTCCACGCTTTCCGCGCGGATCTGCATTTTTTCCCATTTCCAAAGCAAGATTGTAGATTTGTTTAATTGTCATTTGTCATTTATTGCTTTCTTTAGCTCTTCTACCTTATTCGTCTTCTCCCACGGCAAATCAAGTTCCGGTCGTCCAAAATGCCCATAGGCGGCGATTTTTTGATACAAAGGTCGGCGCAAATCAAGTTCTTTAATAATCATCCCCGGGCGCAAATCAAAAACTTTGGTAATTGCTTCGGCAATTTTTTCGTCCTCTATACTATTAATAGCCGTGCCAAAAGTATCCACTCTAACCGACATTGGTTCCGGCCGACCAATAGCGTAAGCAATTTGAATTTCCACCCGCTCGGCTAATCCCGATGCTACCACATTTTTAGCCACCCAGCGAGCCGCATACGAGCCAGAGCGATCAACTTTAGTTGGATCCTTACCACTGAAGGCTCCGCCACCGTGTCTGGCATAACCGCCATAAGTATCAACAATAATTTTTCGACCCGTCAGCCCAGTATCGCCCTGCGGTCCACCAACTACAAATCGACCGGTGGTATTAACATAAAATTTAGTATTTTTGTCTAAGAGTTTTTCCGGAACAACTTTTTTAATCACTTTTTCAATGATTTCTTTTTTCAGTTTAACAGTTGTTACTTCCGGATCGTGCTGGGCGGCAATCAAAACCGAAAAAACACGAACCGGTTTATCATTTTCATACTCAACCGTCACTTGCGATTTGCCATCCGGCCGCAGGCCTTTGATAGTTTTTTTCTTGCGCACTTCGGAAAGCTTCTGACAAAGTTTATGAGCCAAAACAATTGGCAAAGGCATTAATTCTTTTGTTTCCCGGCAAGCATAACCAAACATTAATCCTTGATCGCCGGCGCCTAAATTTTCCAAATCTTCGGTTATAATTTCGCCACTACTATCTTTCTCTTTGTAAGAATCAACCCCTCGAGCGATGTCCGACGACTGCGGCAGTAGTATAACCAATGTCCTTAATCACATTGCGGGCAATTTTAGGAATATCAACATAAGTTTTGGTGGTAATTTCCCCGGCAATTAAACAAATTCCATTGGTAAGCATTGTTTCGCAAGCCACCCGTCCGCGGGGGTCTTCGGCGATAATGGCATCTAAAATGGCGTCGGAAATCTGGTCCGCCATTTTGTCCGGGTGACCTTCAGTCACCGATTCGGAAGTAAAAAGTTTTTTCATAATGTCCTTTCATAAATTATGTGATTAGGTGATTAATAGTGATTACGCCCCGCCTCGGCGTGGCTGTGATTAGTTGTAACGACGAATCACTTAATCACGCGTCAGCGAATCACTACTAATTACTATTTAATACTTATTTTAATTAAAACTTTCTACATCAATCGTGTCAAGCCCTCTTTTACAACCCACTAAAAGGGTGTCTGAAATTGCCAACCGTGTTATAATATATTTGAGATGAATAGACTAATAGATGAATGGATAAATGGGGATAACCGGTAACTCTATTCCTCTATTTTTCTATTCATCTATTTATCCAAAAGGAGTTTTTATGCAATTCCAAGTCCCCCAAGGTATTGATATGGAAGACAAAATTGTCGGCCCCTTAACGCTGATTCAATTTTTATATTTATTGGTGGGCGGGGTGATTGATTATCTTCTCTTTTTAAATCTTAAAGGCAATTTTATTTTTTGGATTTTAGCTTTGCCCATTACCATTTTCGCTTTAGCCCTTGCCTTTTTAAAAATTCAAGATCAACCAGTGTCTTATTTTGTCAGAGCCGGTCTTTCTTATTTATCGCGACCAAAAATCCGCATCTGGCAAAGACAAGGTTTCAATCCATCAATTATTAAAATTGTTCAAAAGAAAGCAACCACCGTTAAAGCCATCCCCAAGCGAAGAATTGAAAAATCAGAATTAGAAAAATTAGCATACACACTGGACACACAGGGTAAGAGATAATTTTCAATTTACAATCAATGATTCAATTTTAAATGTTTGAAAATTAAGTCATTGAAAATTTATTGAAAATTGTAAATTGTTAAATTGTAAATTGGTTATAAGGAGGGTATTTGGGATTTTTTGGACCAAAACAACAAGTCGGCTCAACTCAAGATACCTTGAAGTTTGCCGAAATACGAAACGATACCGTCGTCTTAAAAGACGGTAATTTAAGGCAAGTTTTACTTTGCTCGTCTATTAACTTTGCCTTAAAAAGCGAGCAAGAACAAAACGCCATTGTTTATGCTTATCAAAATTTCTTAAATTCTTTAAATTTCCCCATCCAAATTTTAATGCAATCAAAAAAACTTGATTTAAGTAATTATTTAAAAAAACTCTCCGAAAAAGCCAATTCTCAAACAAATGAACTCCTACGAAGCCAAACTTTGGATTACATTGATTTTATTAAAAGATTAATCAATTTGGCTAACATTATGGACAAGAGATTTTATGTCGTCGTCCCTTTTGCCATTCCGCCAAAAATCGGCCCCGGCAACCCCCTTTCTCGCAATCAACAAACTCAAACTTTGCTTTCCAATAACGAATTTGACACTTACGGCAAGGAATTGGAGCAAAGAGTTCAAGTGATTGAATCCGGTCTTGGCACAATTGGCATTAGAACCGCTAAATTAAATACCCAGCAACTAATTGAACTACTTTACGGCGTCTATAATCCCGAAGAAGCTAATAAAGAAAAATTAACCGAAGCGGAAAATTTAACCGGCGATGTCGTTAAGTCGGAATTGGAGAAATAAATGCCCCCAATTACACCTACTACCCAAATTCCAATCAAACAAAATAATCCCAATAATAAGCCGGGAACTTTTTGGAAAGAACAGCCCAATACCGGCAAGGGTGTTTTTAATACCGAATTTTATAAGCAGGGCATGACTTCCGTTTTAGACTTAATTGCCCCGGCCGCCTTTAAAATTGAACCGAATTATTTGCAACTCGGCAGTCTTTATGTCAAAACTTTATTTGTTTTTACTTATCCCCGCTATGTCCAAACTAATTGGTTGGCGCCGATTATCAATTACGATATTACTTTAGATATTTCTATGTTCGTCTACCCTATCTCCACCAAAGAAACCATGACCCAGCTCAAGAAAAAAGCGGGGCAATTGGAATCATCGCTGGCAATTGAACAAGAAAAGGGCATGGTCAGAAATCCCGAACTAGAAACAGCCGTTTCCAACATTGAATCTTTGCGCGATGTTCTGCAAAAAGGCGAGCTTCGTTTATTTCAATACGCCCTTTATTTCACTATTTACGGCAAAAGTGTTGATGAACTAAATACCATTACCGAACAGCTGGAATCCACCTTGGGCGGAATGCTGATTTACACCAAGCAGTCATTGCTTCAAATGGAGCAAGGTTTTAACTCCACTTTGCCACTGGGAATTGATGAATTAAAAATCGTCCGTAATTTAGACACCGCTTCCCTTTCCACCACTTTTCCTTTTACTTCGGCGACTCTTTCTTCCAACGACGGCATTTTGTACGGCCTCAACCGCCACAACAACTCTTTAATTTTGTTTGACCGTTTTAATTTGGAAAATGCCAATTCGGTTGTTTTTGCCAAAGCCGGCGCTGGCAAGTCTTACGCCATTAAACTTGAGGCTTTGCGATCGCTTATGCTGGGCACCGATGTTATTATTATTGATCCGGAAAATGAATATAAAACTTTGTGCGAAGCCGTCGGTGGCAACTACCTAAACATCTCTTTAAATTCCAATAAACGAATTAATCCTTTGGATTTGCCTAAAGCTGGCACCAGTGTTCAAGCCGGCGCATCGGGCGAAGATATTTTGCGTTCCAATGTCACCATGCTCCACGGTCTGGTTTCACTTATGGTTTCAAATTTGACGCCCGAAGAAGATGCGATTTTAGAAAAAGCCCTTTACGAAACTTATGCTCTCCGCGATATTACCGCCGACATTGAAAGCCAAAAAAACACGCCGCCACTACTTAGCGATCTTCAATCAGTTTTGGGCAATATGAGCGGGGGAGACAGTTTAGTCAAGCGGCTTTCCAAATACACCGAGGGGACTTTCAAGGGG
>Ga0076302_138_pt1 | contig 5703 bp, 2 predicted proteins | sample RifGroB1_FD_67986 | JGI IMG/M metagenome (GOLD analysis project Ga0076302, IMG submission 67986) | Berkelbacteria bacterium GW2011_GWB1_38_5
ATCATTTAGCCATAAAGCGCCAATAGTTAAAATAAACGAGCTGACTAAAACAATTGTAAAGAGCAACCAGTCGGGAAATGGTTTCTTAGCTTTCGCAAGCGGTGATATTGATTGCGTCTTTTTGAAATTATAAATATCCATATTTCTATTATACATACAAAAAGTTATCCCCACAATCCACAGTTTCCACATATTGCATTTGAAAAATCAAAATGCAAAAATCAGAATGCACAAGATAAGGAGGTTTTTTGCCCGACAACATTAAAGTTCCCCCACAAAATATTGAAGCAGAACAATCAGTCTTGGGCTCAATTCTTTTAGATCAAAATGCTATTATTAAAGTGGCCGATTCTTTGCGGAGTGATGATTTTTATCGCGAAGACCACGCTACTATATATAGTTGTATTCTAAAACTTTTTGAAAAACGAAAACCAATTGATGTTATTACTTTAACTAACGAATTGGAAAAAGACAAAAAACTCAAAAGCATTGGCGGGGCATCGTATATTGCTACTTTAGTTAATTCGGTGCCGACGGCGGCCCATATTACCACTTATGCCAATATTGTTCATCAGAAAGCAACTTTAAGACGATTGGTCACGGCAGCGGCGACTATTACCGAGCTTGGTTTTGACGAAAATTCTGAGCTGGAAACAATTTTAGATCGTGCTGAAAGCACTTTATTTAGTGTTTCGCAAAAATATGTTAAACAGTATTTTACGCCGATTAAAGACATTTTGTTGATAAATTGCACAAAGACAAAGGGGCGATTCGGGGTGTGCCGACTGGTTTTAGGGATTTAGATAATCTTTTAGCTGGTCTTCAAAAATCAGATTTAGTGATTTTAGCCGCTCGTCCTTCGGTGGGAAAATCGGCTTTTGCCTTAAACATTGCCGATCATGTTGCCTGCGAGCATAAAAAAGCGGTGGGGATTTTCTCCTTGGAAATGTCAAAAGAGCAAATTATTGACCGGTTATTGTGTCTACGTGGTTCAGTTGACTCTTGGAAATTACGTACTGGTAATTTGGAAGACGAAGATTTTGGCAAATTAAATTACGCCATGGGGATGCTTTCAGAAACGCCCATTTTTATTGATGATTCGCCCTTTTTAAACGTGATGGAAATTAGGACCAAAGGTCGCCGGCTACTTATGGAACAAGATGTTGGTTTGATTGTGATTGATTATTTACAGTTAATGTCGGGAATGAGCAAGCATGGATCTGACAATAGAGTTCAAGAAGTTTCGGAAATTTCCCGTTCGCTTAAAGCTTTAGCTAGAGAATTGAATGTGCCAATCTTAGCCCTGTCCCAGCTCTCGCGGGCGGTGGAACACCGGCCAGACAAAAAACCAATTTTGGCCGATTTAAGGGAGAGTGGCTGTTTGACTGGTGATACAATTACTTAAAGAAATGGCTAGTAAAATCTTCTCAACAGGGAGAAAAAAAGTTTTTGAAATTATTTTTAAAAGTGGCAGAAAAATTAAGGCAACGGCCAATCATCAATTTTTGACTATTAATGGTTGGGATAGATTAGATAAATTGGCAAGCGGTGACAGGTTAGCAACTCCTCGGCGTCTTGATTTTGAGAATGTTGTGGCTATGTCAGATGATAAAATTATTGTGCTTGCTCATTTAATTGGTGATGGATGTTATCTTAAACATCAACCACTTCATTATACAAATGCTGATATGGAAAGTATTGATGTTGTAAATCACTCATCTTTGAAAGCATTTGGAACGAAAAACCGTTTAGTCAAACAAAAAACTTGGTATCATCTTTATCTTTCTGCGCCGGCGCCATTGGCTCGTGGCAGGAGGAATCCAATTGTAAAGTGGTTTGATGAAGAATTAGGGATTTTTAATCAACGTTCTGGAGAAAAAGAAATTCCTGAATTTATCTTTACACTGTCTCAAGAAAAACTAGCTCTTTTTATAAAACACCTTTTCTCAACTGATGGGGGTTTGACTTTTTCTTCAGGATTATGGCGTCTTCATTACGCCTCAAAAAGTGAACAATTAATTAGAAGTCTACAACATTTGCTTCTGCGCTTTGAGATACAGTCGAGAATCAAAATCAATAAAAAAAAGAATTATTCTCCAGTTTTTAACCTTGTAATTTCAGGTTCAGAAAATCAATTAAAGTTTATGGAAGCGATCGGAATTTTTGGCCGTAAAGATAAAAATGTCAAAAAAGCAATAAAAGATTTAAGACAAATTAAACCAAACACCAATGTTGATATTATTCCTAAAGATATTTGGCAGAAAATTGTGCAAAAATTTATGGAATTGGGTTGGACGACGAGGCAATTTCATCAAGAAATGCAATGGGCATATTCTGGTACACAACGATATAGTAATGGTATTTCAAGAAATCGCCTTTCTAATATTGCCCAAGTTTTAGGAGACGGAACGCTTGGTAATCTTGCTAATTCAGATATATTTTGGGATGAAATAGCTGAAATTAAGGAAGCTGGTATTGAAGCGGTCTACGATATAACTGTGCCCAAAAATCATAATTTTATAGCCAATGATATAATTGTCCATAATTCCATAGAGCAAGACGCTGACGTGGTGATGTTTATTTATCGTGATGATATGTATGAACAAGATTCGGAAAAGAAAAACATTGCTGAAATTTTAATTAGAAAACATAGACATGGTCCAACCGGCGATGTTCAGCTCTATTGGAAACCCGAATTTATGAAATTCGTCACGGTTGAGAAAAAATTAACCGATCCGAATGACTAACTGTTTTTTAACCTTCATGTCCACCTCCGGGGTGGACAACAGGTTTAGGAGTGTAAAGAGTCCTTGACATTTGGTCAAAAATGAGGTATAATAATGTAATCAATAGAAATATTGATAAGAATAAGGGTGGGGTTATGCAGTTCTTACTATAGGCAATTGCTTATGGTAGGGACAAAGTCCGACGTTTCAGTCGGACTCCGACCAATGCGTCGGAGCCAATTACTTTGCCCATACCATAACCCTATACTACAGCGCAAGCTTGAGTACAGGGCAAGAGGCGCGACGACGGCCAATAATTTAAAATATATTTGGGCCGCTTTCGATTCGCGCCTTTTAATTATCTAAAAAAGCTTAATATTTGCTATCTTGTTGTATAATAAATCGTGCAATGCTAATAGATATTTTAGAAAATTTAAATCCCCAGCAAAAAGAGGCGGTTGTTACCACTGAAGGACCGGTTCTAATTTTGGCTGGAGCGGGGTCCGGCAAAACCAAAGCCTTGACTCATCGTATTGCTTATTTAATATTAGAAAAAAAAATTCATCCGGAAAATATTCTTTCTGTTACTTTTACAAATAAAGCGGCTGAAGAAATGGGATCACGAGTAGTTGCACTACTCGCTCAAAATCAAAATGATGGAAAAACTATTTCAAAACTGCCTTGGCTAGGGACTTTTCATTCAATTTGTGCCAAGATTTTGCGTTTTAACATTCAAAATTTGGGTTATACTCGTTCATTTAATATCTACGACAGCGATGATTCTTTATCGGCCACTAAACATGCCATGGATGTGGTTGGCATTGATAAAAAACAATATAATCCCCGAGCAATTAGAAATTATATTTCGGGAGCAAAAAATGAACTTTTGACTCCTGCAAATTACGCTAAATTTTCCAAAGGTCATTTTGGCGAAATTGTCCTCAAAATTTACGAGCAGTATCAAAAAGATTTAAAACTCGCTAATGCTTTAGATTTTGATGATTTACTTATGAAAACGGTTGAACTTTTTGAGAAGTTTCCGGCAATTTTGGCGCGCTTTCAAGATCAGTTTCGTTATATTTTAATTGACGAATATCAAGATACGAACTTTGCTCAATATCGTTTAACTACCCTTTTAGCGAAAAAATACAAAAATATTTGTGTGGTGGGCGATGATTTCCAGTGCTTAACCGGGAAGACTAAAGTGTTAACTACTAAAGGTCAAAAAGAAATAAGATTGATTAAGCCTAAAGACAGTGTTGTCTGCGCGAATGGGTTTGGCACAACTTCAAAATCAGAAGTATTAAAAGTTGTTAAACGAAATTTTAAAGGCAAAGTTTGGCGAATTGAGACAAAAAGTGGACACACAGTAAAGGCAAGTTCCGAACACATTTTTTTCTCTAAATGGAAACTAATCAAGGATAAATTTTTTGTTTATTTGATGTTTAGAAAAGATAAAGGATTTAGAATTGGTTTTACTAAGAGTATTAGATATGGGAAAAAAGGTCATGAAACAGCTCATGGGTTAGAGGTGCGAGCAAATCAAGAAAGAGCTGATAAAATGTGGATATTAAAAATTTGTCAGAATCTTTCGGAAGCTAAATATTATGAAGCTTTTTTTGCCAGTCAATATGGTATTCCGACCTCTGTTTTTTTTGTAAAAGGTAGAACTATGCAGATTAGGCAAGAGCATATTGATAAGTTGTTTGAAAATATTAATACCGAAAAAAGAGCCAAGAAACTATTTGAGGATTTAGATTTAAAATGGGATTTTCCGCATCATCGTCCGCAAGCAGTTACTTTGGAATTTACAGAAAAATATCAAGGAAGGCAATTTATTACTTTGAATATGTTTGGTGAAGATCGTATTGGTCAGCAAAGACCATGGCATGCCCATCGGGTTAGAATTACTACCACAGATCCTAAACTTAGAAAAAAGTATGAAAACAATGGTTTTGCAACAAGGATGGATAAAAGAAGTTGGCGAATTGAAACCTCCAGAAAAAATTATGGTGAAGCTTTAATTCTGGCCGAGAAATTAGCCAAAGTTAGTAACATAGATATTATAAAATCGGCTAGACTAACAGACAGTAAAGCGAGTTTTGATTTTATGCCGGTTAGTAATTTAAGACCAGGAATGGTTATTCCTGTTTTTTGTGAGGGCAAAATAATTGATGACGAAATTACCAATATCGATTGTCAAATAATTAGCGAAGTTCTTTATGATTTGGATGTTGATAATTTGCATAATTATATTGCCGAAGGAATTGTTGTTCATAACTCAATCTACGGTTTTCGCGGGGCTAATTTTAAAAACATTTTAGATTTTGAAAAAGACTATCCTACGGCTAAAATAATTAAAATGGAGCAAAATTACAGGTCAACTAAAAAAATCATTGCCTCGGCTCAAAATATAATTGAAAAAAATACTACTAGAAGCAAAAAAACACTTTGGACCGACAACGAAGAGGGGATTGCCCCAACTGTTTTTGAGGCTAGAAACGAAAAAGAAGAAGCCGAATTTATTCTTGACGAAGTTGAAGCCCTTAAAATGTCAGGTAGCTACAATCAGTTTGTTATTTTATATCGGACCAATGCCCAATCGCGAATTTTTGAAGAAGCCTTGATGCAAAAAGGTGTTCCTTATAGATTAATTGGCGCTTTGCGGTTTTATGAAAGACGGGAAATTAAAGATATTTTGGCTTATTTGAAACTCATTTCAAATCCAACCGATCGGGTGGCGCAAAAAAGAATTATTAATGTCCCGCCGCGGAGCATTGGTGAAAAATCTCAAGCCGATAAAAACAGCCCCAAAGTATTAAAGTTTTTGGAAATGATGGCAGAATTACATCAAGCTTCAAAAAAAATGAAAGTCTCTGATTTAATTGACTTAGTGGCTAATGTTTCAACTTACAAAAATTGGATTTTAGACGGCACTGAAGAAGGGGAGGGGCGATGGGAAAATATTGAAGAATTA
>Ga0076302_143_pt1 | contig 5469 bp, 7 predicted proteins | sample RifGroB1_FD_67986 | JGI IMG/M metagenome (GOLD analysis project Ga0076302, IMG submission 67986) | Berkelbacteria bacterium GW2011_GWB1_38_5
AACCGGTATGTTCTTCGCCGGTAAAAGCGTTGTAAGAGGCGCCAACCCCATCTAAAGTTTTAGCAATATCCAAAGTGGTCGGCCGCTTGTTAGTACCTTTAAAAAACAGGTGCTCTAAAAAGTGGGAAATGCCGTTTTGAGACGCTTCTTCATAACGCGAGCCAACCGAGATCAAAAATAAAATTGTCACCGCTTTAGTATTGGCCAGAGGCGCGGTGATAAGTTTTAGACCGTTATTAAAATCAGTCACTTTAAAGTCAAGCATGGTTTGAGTATAACAGGACAAAAATATTTTTTCAATAAATTCATAGTGTGGTATGACATGTTGAAAACTGAAAAATACATTAAAGTTCAAGGGATGAACTTTTGTGAAATGCCGGTTGAGGAGCGTTTCGTTTGACAAGGGAATACTGTGACGATGTCAAACAGAAAGCGACGAATAGGATGGTTAGGGCGGCTGAAAACAAAAGTTTATCCTTTGAGCGTAGCATTCAATAAATATCCATCATATCGAGTAAATTTTAGGTATAAGAAAAGGGCGTTCCGATTGGAACGCCCCATTGGCAGGAACCCTCCTTCCTGCCTAAGCTCGTTCAGCCCCCCATGGCCACTTAATGGCCAAGAAAAGAAGGCACCCCAACCCTATTGGTGTTGAAATCAACACCCAGAGGGGCTGGTTACCATACCAATCAACGAACGTCATCATCAGCAGCTCCTTCGTGGATTGCCAAACAGCGTCCTTGCCGCTCGGCGGTAACATCGGTTCTCCGTGGTCGCCTCGCAAAGCTGCTGCTCGGCGACGATGCGACTCTTACGAGCCGATTCCTCATGCTGCTGCCGTTGCTGCAAAGCTGTTGTGACGGCTTTCTGGACTTCCTCATCGGAAGTCACGACATTAGCAGACCATGCCAGCCGATCTGCTCGTCTCTTCTGGTAGTAGCCCCAGGCCACCGCGACAACGAACAGTCCGATGAGACAGTAATTCGACTCCACCCAACCGATGATTTGCGACATCTGCATCTCATGTCTCCCTTTAGAAACTGAATGTGTTCCGGCGACGACGGCGGACAACCTTGCTTACGGCACGAATGCCGAAAGCAAGAGCCACCAGCACCAGCATGACTACCACGATTGTCCTAGTGACAACATCGTGAGCCATCAGGTGAAGGAACTTCTGTTCGATGTCTAAGTGGGTCAAGTTGACCCAGTCTTCACCCATGACCGTCGCAGCCCGTTGCTCAACCACTAAGATGGCTACAACGATTGCAACAGCCAGCATCAACAACACTGCGAAATAATTCTGCCTCATTTTCTGCTCTCCTGTGGTTCAGTTTTTGCTGTGATTTCCGGTCGATTATCCCAGACCGGTAAGGGGAAATTGTTAAAGTCATAGCCCGAACCTTTGAAACTAGCTCAAGGGCTCAGGTATGACCCCGCCGATTGGCGGGGTGTTTTTTACTACCTATCGTTGAATTGTAGTGCTCCTTCATAGAAGCATTGGCGTGCCGGCTAGATCTCGTAGACCTTGCCGGCCTTGTCCGTCCAGACGCCAGACCTGTTTTGGAGGTGGCGCGTCTGCCACCTCCCGTTAACGAAGATCACAATTTCGGCCTTCCTATTACCCTTGCTGATCAATCTCATCTGATCCTACCTCCTCTGAGTAACATTCACAACTTAAGAGTATACCATAAATATAGCAAAAAGTCAAGCCTTTTAACAGGAGAAAAACAAGGGTAAAAGCGTGTAGTTTAACTATTACCCTGTTACCCTAACCGCTAAACGCTGTGCATATTTGACACATCAAACATGCTATTATATGATTAAAATGACCAGATAAACGGCACTAAATTAAGGAGGCATATGTACGATCCATTAAAAGTTAGCTTGGAAAACATTATTCCCTTAACCGAAGCAAGGGACCATTTTTCACAAATTGTCGCCGAGGTCCAAAAAGACAAACTCTATGTTTTAACCAAAGGCGGCAAGCCAGCCGTGGACCGGCGGGGAGATCAAAGAGGAACATATTGAAAAAGAAATCGAAAAAGCGCCGGAAAAAGTCGGTCTGCCGCCAATGGTCGAGCACTTAAACCAAAAACCAACTCCACCAACCGCCGCGCCAGTTTATCCGGCGCCAATTTCCAAACCGTCTATACCGCAATCAACGCCGCCGCCAATATCGCAGCCTGCTCCACCAAAACCCGCTGGTTTTGCCGCTCCGCAAGTAAAACCAACACCTCCGCCGCTACCACCGATAAAAACCGATGTAAAACCGCAACCTTCGCCAAATCCTATTTCCGCAACTCCGCCGCCGGCGCCTTTGGCAAAATCTGAACCTTTAACATCATCGCAACCTGCCGGTTTTGCCGCTCCGCAAGCAAAGCCCACGCCGCCGCCACCACCAGCAACTATCCAAACATCAACTTCAACACCAACCGTAGCTCCGCTGCAAACCCCACCACTAAAAAGTGACACTCCCGCCACCCAAAACACGGGGCAAAAAATCGATATTCAGTTTTCGCCCGATGACGAAGACATGAAAAAGATGAATCAAGACGGCAAGATACCCGATGAGTCCAGAATTGACGGCGATGCCAAAAACCCGCCGGCTCAATATGCCGGAGAACAAGAAAAATCCGAACCAGAAGATATGGTTATCGACTAAAAGTCGATAAATCCGAATATTAAATTTTAAACGGTTTAAAGATTTTGAATTTAAAAATTAGATATTGTTTCGGATTTCGTGCTTAGTGCTTCGAATTTTGTCTGATATGTCTTCTTACCCACCAGATAATTCCTATTATTATCAGTCCTAAAATTACCCAATCTACTCCGTGGAAATATCCTCGCAGGCTCTCCCAATTTTCTCCCAATTTTTGACCTAAATAGGCTAGCGCTAAAGTCCATGGAAAAGATCCTAAAAACGAATAAATAATAAATTTAGGAAAATTCATTTTGGCAATCCCGGCAGGAAAAGAAATAAATGTTCTAATAACCGGCAATAATCGGCCGACAAAAACCGTTGCTTCGCCGTGTTTTTTAAACCATCTGTCAGCCAAATCCAAATCGTGATGGGAAATTAAAATATATTTGCCGTATTTTTCAATCAAGGGTCTGCCGCCATAAGCTCCTAACCAGTACGAAACGATTGAACCGACGACGCAGCCGATTGCCCCGGCAAGACCCACCAGCCATAAATTAAGCTCGCCTTGCGCCACTAAAAAGCCTGAGAAAGGCATAATAATCTCTGATGGCAAAGGAATATTGGCCGATTCAATCGCCATTAACAAAATTACTCCGCCATAACCTGTGGCGCTAATTACCCCCATTATCCAAGATGCAATTGTCGAAAGAATTGTCGAAGCCATAATGGTAAATCAAAAATCAAATATCAAAAATCAAAACTTAGGTATTTTACTATTTTTAATTTTTCTTTTTCATTTTGACTTTTGACTTTTGCATTTTCTATTAGAGGTATCCAAACAACCAGAAAACTAAAGTTGTTAAAATAAAGGCGATGATTGCCCCGCCGATAACTTGATTAATTGTATGTTTATGCCGATAAACCCGCGACCAGGCAAGAGGAATAAGCAGGAGATAAAGCCAGCTAAATTGAACGCCGATTAAGATCACAAAGACCGTTACCGCCGCGGAAAACAAAGCGGTATGAATTGAAACTTTCCAAAACATGGTCAAAAATCCCACCATCACGGCGTTGACAGCATAGACCGTTCCCATAACGATAACCGGCTTGGCAGCATTAATAATTACCAAAGCAATCGCTCCAAAAAGTGCGGAAACACCGGTTAAAATAAAAGGGATTTTGCGTTGGCTGTGTTTGGACAAATGAATATCATGAATATGCTGCTTTTCAATCAGCCACAAAACATAGCCGCCGGGAATTACAATGGCAAAAAGTAAAGCAATCCCCATCCAAGGCAAAAATTGTTGAAGATCTTTGGCGTAAATGTAAGTAATAACTACTATAAAAACCCCGGCTGTAATATACGGTGAAAGCAGCCCCGAGATGCCAAAGGCCAGAAAATCAAAAATTTTTTTAGTCTTAGATTCTGTCATGCTAACCTAATTTTACGCGCTAAACCGATGACGAAATTATAAAAATAATCCAAAGGTTTGTCCAAAACTTTTATCAACCAAGCAATTATAAACCCGATAAGCGCGCCGCCAATAATATCCGAGGGGTAATGGACGCCGATAGCCACCCGTGAAACGGAAATAATAACAGCTATTATTAATGCGATAGTCGCTATTTTTTTATAACCGGAAAACCACAGTGAAAAAGCGATGGCAAACAAAAAAGAAGCGTGATCGGACGGAAAAGAGTAATCGGGCCGATGGAAAAATAATTCCTGCACTGGCACTGACTCAAACGGCCTGGGCCGGTTGATCATTTTTCCTAAAATAGCGGCGACACCCATCCACGCGACTATTCCCGACAAAGTTGCTCTTAGAACGATTTTTTTTGTTTCTTCTTGGAAAAACCAAAGAATAACTAAAATTATCGGCACGGAATAGATTAGATATACTCCGGTAACAATAAAAATCTTTTGCAGCGCAACTGAAGAATTAGCAAAATAATTTATGCTCAAAAGCACACTGTCGTCAATTGATAATAATTTCAAAAGCATTTCTATTTAAATCTACAAGATTTTTACGATTTTGACAAGAAAGAGTTTGAGTCGTAAAATGGATGTATGACTATCGATAATTTAATCATTGATTTCCTGGAATATTTAGAAATTGAAAAGGGCCGCACGACTTCGACAAGTAAAAATTACGATCATTATTTAAGAAGTTTTGCTCAATTTGCAAAAGAAAATGAAGTCGAGAATCCAGGCGAAATCACTCTTGATTTAGTTAAGAAATATCGTCTCTCAATGAATCGGACCAAAAAACCGATTTCCAAAAATACTCAGAATTATTATCTAATCGCTTTGAGATCTTTCTTAAAATATCTCGGTAGCAATCGAAATATTAAAACAATGCCTTTTGATAAGATTGAGCTAGCGAAAACCACTGAAAGACAAGTAATTTTTCTCGACCACAACGAGCTGGATATTTTGTTCTCCAAACCCGACCTTAAAACTCTGCACGGAAAACGCGATCGAGCGATTTTAAATTTATTTTTTTCAACCGGTCTAAGAGTTTCCGAACTTGCGAATTTAAAGAAGAAAATCATTAATTTAGAAACTGGCGAATTCTCGATTAAAGGCAAAGGTGGCAAGGTCAGAGTTGTTTTTATAGATGGCAATACTAAAGATTCTTTAAAACAATATCTAAACTCACGCCAAGACAAATCTGATTTCCTCTTTATCTCTTATGGCAAAAGTGAAAAAAACGAAACAAATTTAATTTCAAAAGATCGGCCGATTACGCCCAGATCTATTCAAAGGATGATTAAAAAATACGCAATTTCCGCTGGCATCACAAAAGCAATTACACCTTATACTC
>Ga0076302_134_pt1 | contig 5238 bp, 4 predicted proteins | sample RifGroB1_FD_67986 | JGI IMG/M metagenome (GOLD analysis project Ga0076302, IMG submission 67986) | Berkelbacteria bacterium GW2011_GWB1_38_5
CTTTTTGCCTTCCTAACTTTCATTTAACTCTCTCTCTCTGCATGTCAAGAGGGCGTCATTGCGAGCGGTAGCGAAGCAATCTTCGATCTGTCAGATTGCCACGCCCTCGACTACACTCGGACTCACAATGACATCCATAAATCGTGAGACTTTTATACGGTCGTATTATTTTCTCAAGTTTTTCAGATTTAATTCGAAATATTTCAAATTTTTAATTTAAAAATAGTGCGATTTTCCTACGGTCGTAGAAATATTACACTTTTTCAAAATCTTTTCTTAACCCAAATCTTTTTTTCCCATTTCGTAAATGGGGTTAGATTGGTTAAAAGAGGAAGGTCTTGACAAGTTTTTATGTGTCAAGTATACTTTACATTAGAGATAAAAAAATTAATTTGATAGGAGTTTATATGTCAAAGATTATTGGCATTGACCTTGGAACCACTAACAGCGTTGTTGCTATTATTGAAGGTAGCAAACCAAAAGTTATCCCCACTGCCGAAGGTGGCAATCTTTGTCCCTCAATTGTAGCCATTAATAAAAACGGTGAACGATTAGTCGGACAACTGGCTAAGCGTCAAGCGACAACTAACCCCGAAAATACTATTTTTTCCGTCAAACGGCTCATTGGTCGTCGTTACGAGGAAGACGAAATTCAAAAAGATATTAAACTTTTGCCTTATAAAATGGTTAAATCTGGCGATGGCGTTAAAGTTGTTATGGGTGGTAAAGAATACTCGCCCCAAGAAATTTCGGCTTTTATTTTGCAAAAACTAAAAGCCGATGCCGAAAGTTATTTGGGCGAAAAAGTAACTGATGCCGTCATCACTGTCCCGGCTTATTTTAATGATTCTCAAAGACAAGCAACTAAAGATGCCGGAAAAATTGCCGGGCTTGATGTTAAAAGAATTATCAACGAACCAACCGCCTCATCCTTGGCTTACGGTTTAGATAAAATTAAAGAAGGCCATGTCGCTATTTACGACTTTGGTGGCGGAACTTTTGATATTACCATCTTGGAAATTGGCGATGGCGTTTTTGAAGTGAAATCCACCGGTGGCGACACTCATTTGGGTGGAGACGACCTTGACCACTGTATTACCGATTGGGTTTTAGGGGAATTCAAAAAGCTTGAAGGTATTGACCTTAAAAATGATCCTTTAGCCCTGCAGAGAATCAAAGAAGCTTCTGAAAAAGCGAAATGCGAACTTTCAACTTCTAACGAAACAGAAATTAATTTACCATTTATCACTGCCGATAGTAATGGTCCAAAGCATTTGGTTTTGAAAATCACTCGCGCCAAATTGGAAGATTTAACCCGCGATTTAATTGAAAAAACCATTCCTTTGTGCGAACAAGTAATTAAAGATGCCAAGCTGGAAGTCAAAGATATTTCCGATGTTATTTTAGTTGGTGGTCAAACACGAATGCCAAAAATTCACGAAACAGTTAAAAAGATTTTTGATCGCGAACCGTCAAAAGGCGTCAACCCCGATGAATGTGTTGCTTTAGGAGCAGCTATTCAAGCCGGAGTGCTCTCGGGCGAAGTCAAAGACTTGCTTTTGCTTGATGTTACGCCTTTGACTCTAGGTTTGGAAACATTAGGCAGTGTTATGACTCCCTTAATTGAAAAAAATACCACTATTCCTAGTAGCAAATCACAAGTTTTTTCAACCGCGGCAGACAATCAAACCAGTGTTGAAATTCATATCTTGCAAGGCGAACGCTCAATGGCGAGTGATAATCGCACCTTAGGTCGCTTTATGCTTGATGGTATTCCGCCGGCTCCTCGTGGTGTTCCTCAAGTGGAAGTTACTTTTGATCTTGATGCCAACGGTATTTTAAATGTTAAAGCCAAAGACCGCGCTACCGGTAAAGAACAAAAAATTACCATCACTTCTTCTTCCGGGCTTTCTAAAGAAGAAATTGAAAAAATGCAGAAAGATGCAACTGCCCATGTTGCTGAAGATCAAAAGAAAAAAGATTTGATTGAAACTAAAAACTTAGCTGAAAGCTTAATTTATACCGCCGAAAAATCCTTAAAAGATGCCGGCGATAAAGTACCTGAAGCCGATAAAAAACCAATTGAAGAAAAAATTAGCGCCTTAAAAGAAACGGCTAAAACTGATAATGTGGAAAAAATAAAGAAAGAAACTGAAGAGTTAAGTCAAGCAATTCAAAAAATTGGCGAGATTCTTTACAAAAATAATGAACAAGCGAAGACAGAAGCCAAGACAGATGAAGTAAAAACAGAAGAAGATAAGCCTAAAGAAGATAAGAAAAATTAATCTAATTTCTAATTAACCTAATTATTCTAAATAAATCCCAATAACCAATGATATAATATATTAGTCATTGGGTAATTAGATATTAATTAGGTCAATTAGAATAATTAGAAATTTATTTAATGAATAAAGATTACTATGAAGTTTTAGGCGTTTCAAAAAACGCTTCACCGGATGAAATTAAAAGAGCCTATCGAAAATTAGCTCTCCGGTATCATCCTGATAAAAACAAGGATCACTCTAACGGTGAGCGTTTTAAAGAAATTAATGAAGCGTATCAGGTTCTTTCTAATCCGCAAAAAAAAGCTCAATATGACCAATTCGGTTCAAGCGATAACTTTAACTACGATGATCAAAGCAATCCTTTTAGCGGTTTTTCCGGTCAAGGCGGACAATCATCGGGCTGGGGTTTTAGCGGTGGAATTGGGGAGATTTTTGAAGATTTTTTTGGGGGGATGTTTTCGCAAGTCCAAAGCGAAGTTGAAATTAATCTGACTTCCGCTATTTTAGGCGACAGCTTAAATTTACAAACTTCGGAGGGAGAAAGAATTACCATTAAAATTCCCGCTGGCACTCAAGATGGCCAAAGTTTTCGTTTTCCGGGTCGGGGTATGGCGACCAAACGGGGTCGGGGTGATTTAATTATTACCGTCAGAGTCAAAATTCCCCACCGATTTTCCAGAGAGCAAAAAGAACTTTTAGAAGAACTCAAAAATACCGGGCTTTAATTAAAAAAATGCCGGTACCAAATTAATGATGCCGGACAAAATTATAATTTAAAAGACTTGCATTCATTGAGATAGTCATGGAATTTCCACTCGGGAAAACTTTTTCGAACCATATCTTTAATCATTATTCTCATAAATTGATTATTAAGATAGTTCAACAATACTAATGAATGACCAAAACAAAGAAGTGCTTGTTTTTTTGTTTCTTGTTTGGTAGCAGCTTGTATAGCTTCAAAAGCGATGGTTTTGACTTGAATATTTGCTTCATTACTTCCTTGATCGCAAGCATGTTCCCTGCATTTAGCAAGAAGTAATTGAGCAATACACTCAAGAATGACTTCTCCTACCGAATGAAGAACAAAGCATACCCAATATTTTTGTGGCTCTGCACCTGAAGTTGAATTGTCAACTTCAAATTCCTGCCAACCAAGATTACCATGCTTCGTGATTAAGGTTTCAATAGTCTGGCCTGAAAGTCTAATTACTTCTTCTGAAAAATAAAGTACCTCAGCCCCATAAAAATACTTTTCTGAAACTGGAAAAATGCAAGGATTTCTTTCGGCATTATTATTGGCACAATCGACTTCAATAAAGGATTCTCCAATAATTGACAATCGCCCAGTTATAAAAAGTTTTCCGGTGGAAATTTGTTTGACCACGGTCATTCCTAAACCACAAGACTTGAATATGTTAAAACATGACCCAACAAGTTCAAGATCGCTTTCTGCCGGCGTATCTGGATCAAGTAGCTCACCCCCAATTATGAAACGTAAATCATCCATCGTAGAACAAAATTTTTCCTGCTTTTCGGTAAAAAGCTTTTTATCTCTAGAGGATTTTGAGAGCATTCTGTCAAAACGCCAATTTAAGTAATAACTCCATTTGAAGCGACGAACATAATAACAGCAACCGATTGCCATGACCCCTAATCCAACAACCAAGATATCCAACCTAATCACTCCCTTGCTGTATTCGTTTGAACAACATTATATTACAGAATAAGAAACGAACTGTCAACAATTCCGCATTATTTTAGTTCTTTTTTAGATTTATTTGATGGTAAATAATTCTCATCGGAAATCACGCTTCGTCCCAGCTCTTTTTCTGTTTCCGATCTTGCTTTACCTGCCACAGAACCACCACGATTAGCTACTTTTTTATTTTCCGGCATACCTTTTGGTTTTTCCTCTTTTGAAATCTCTGTAGTCACTCTTTCACCTAACATCGTGAAAATCAGCTCCAAATCTGTCATATTGTCTCGCAAATTTGCTTTTGATTTGTCAGGAATATTTTTAAATTCTCTGTATTCACTAGGTGTCATGCCAAAAGTGGCTTTAGATATTTCCGCCGTCAAAATTGCATAATCTTTTTTGTTTACGATGCCCCTTTCTTGCCATTCATCGGTTAAATTTTGGCGAATTGCGATTCCGCGAAGTCGTTTGTCAACCCAATCTTTAGGATATCCTTTTTGCTTGTAAAGCTTTTTTATTCGCTCTTGAGCTATCTCAGGATCTTCAATTTCATCAAGCCTCTCTTTGCCCATTTGAGCTAGCCACATTTTAAAAGGTTCTGCTTTTTTGCTTGGGATTGATTGAACTAAACGGAGAGCGTTTTTAGTATTTACGCAGTCTGTAAAATATTTTTTACCGTCTAAACTTACTAATTTCAGTTGTAACCAAATTGGGGACAACTGAAGTTCTATAAATTCTCTTTGCTTTACTTTTTCCCAGTATTGTCTTGGGTATGAACTATCTGTAAGCACTGCAACAACATCCACAACCGAAAAAAACCATTCACCATCATGCCAAATACGACGAATTTGCTTTTGATTAAATAAAATTATTGAGTTTTGTTTATTTTTCATAACACCACCTAAATTTAATATAGCACAGTGATTTAATGATAACCATTTCAAATTTCAGTTACAAATCATTTTTGTTGTTGACAACATTTTTTTATTGTATAATCAATATATAAATATATTGATGCGGAAATTCAGTGTTCCGAATTATAATGAAGAAAAGTTGAAGAAAGGCAGGGGAAATGCCCACACCATCGTGGGATTTAGCGATAGTCGTTTTTTTTCTGATTGGTATCGCTTTTGGTTATATTTTACAAAGAGAAAAAATTGTCGCCACATTATTGAGCGTCTATGTTGCTTTAGTTGTAACTCAAGTATTTTCTGGTAATGTCTTGTCGTTTTTCCAAGGCGACAAAACTTTATTTAG
>Ga0076302_145_pt2 | contig 4789 bp, 6 predicted proteins | sample RifGroB1_FD_67986 | JGI IMG/M metagenome (GOLD analysis project Ga0076302, IMG submission 67986) | Berkelbacteria bacterium GW2011_GWB1_38_5
TCTCTCTCTCTCTCTCTCTCTCTCTCTCTCTCGATTGGCCGCGACCCAAAAGTATTCCGATCGGCAACCTAACCAGCCAAATATTGGCTAATGTTTATTTTAATGAATTTGATCGTTACGTTAAGCATATTCTAAAGGTTAAACATTATTTACGTTATGGCGACGATTTTATTTTTATTGCCTCCGATTTTTGCGGGCTCAAACGGCAGAAGAAATTAGCGACAAAATTTCTTCTGGAAAAATTGAGCCTAGAGTTAAATACTAAAAGCGATATTATTGTTAAAGCAAAACAGGGTATTCGTTTTCTTGGCGTAGAAATTTATCCGAGAGGAAGAAGGCTTTCAAAACGTAACTGGCAAAGAGTGCTGAGCCGTTTAAGCATCGAAAACTATTCAAGTTATTGGGGGTTAATCCAAAACCATGGCAATTCGAGAGATAGGCGGTTTTTAGATTGGAAAATAGCGATGCTAAATAGCGATAGTGAATATACCTGATTGGTTATGTTTATCAGATATGATTTTGGGCCACAAGGCGGTTGAGGCTAACATTTTTCTCCTTTTTATTTAATTATTTGCAGCTATGGATATTTAAAGTAAAATTTGGTATATTTTAGCCATGATTAGTAAGAATAAAGATAAAGAAAATATTTTTAAGAATCTTGGTGGTAAGCTCAAGCGTGTGCGGGAGGAAGCCAAGCTTACCCAGGCAGAAGTAGCCGAAAGAGCGGGTATCCATGTTAACTATTACGCTCGGATTGAACGGGGTGAGGAAAATCCGACATACGAAAAACTAGAAAGCATTAAGAAGGCTTTGAAGATAGATTCTCTGGATTCTCTTTAGTTTTCCCGTCTTCTTCGTATACCAGTCTAATACGATCAAGCCACTCTAAGAGGTGTTCGAAAGAAAGTGCATTAAGGCTGCCAATTACAATTTATATGAATGATTCACTTTTATATTTAGTTATTACCGCTGGCTTACTGGACAGTTTTAATCCCTGTGCAATTGCGGTTCTATTAATTTTTATCGCCTTAATGCTGACGCTTAAAAAATCGCGGCGGACGGTTTTGCTTTTGGGCGCAACTTATATTATTGCCGTTTTTATTACTTATTTAGTCATTGGCTTAGGGCTTTTAAAAATGGCATATTTGTTTAACATTCCTGAAATTTTTATGAAAATTATCGGCTGGATTTTAATTTTCTGGGGCGTTTGGAGTTTTAAGGATTATTTTTTCCCCAAACTGCCCTTGCGGCTTTCATTGTCGCTAAAAGGAAGAACGATAATTGCCAACTATGCCAATAAATTTACCGTTCCGGCCGCGGCGATTATGGGGTTTTTGGTAGCGATTTTTGGTTTTCCCTGCACCGGCGGAATTTATTTGGCTACTTTAGCTCTTCTTTCAGCCAAAGAAACTTACCTCAAGGGAATATTGTATTTATTTATTTATAATTTGATGTTTGTTACGCCTCTAATCTACTAACCGTTTTGTTGCTGAAAAGTTAATCAATCTCAACGAAACGAACTCACATAAAATGCGCTTAATTATTGGCGTAATTACTTTAATAATGGGTTTAATATTGGTTTTCTATATTACAAGATGATCAATAGCGTTAATATGCTCAAGGGATAAACTTTTGTTTTCAGCCACCCTAACCAGCCTATTCGTCGCTTTCTGTTTGACTTCGTCGCAGTATTCCCTCGTCAAACGAAACGCTTCTCAACCGGCTTTCACAAAACTTCATCCCTTGAGCGTTATTGTATTTTTGCGTTCAATAAACCGTGCGAAATTATACTAATCTTTACTAATATGCGAATAATTAGTACATTAGTATTAATCAGCATTTAGCTGGATAATATCGGAGGTATAATGGATGAACCGACAAATGAGCAAAAACCTAATGAAAAAGTGATTACTATCGATAAGGCAAAATGCATCGGCTGCGGGCTATGTGTTACTACTTGTCAGGATGTTTTTGAATTAGGCGATGACGGAAAAGCGCATGTTAAAGATGCTGCTGCCTGCGCCAACTCTAACTGTCAGGAAGCAATTGACGAGTGTCCTGCTAAAGCAATCAGCTGGGAAGAAGAACAAGAAGAAAAAAAAGAATAAGCTTTACACGAATTTTTTCACGAATTGGTCACGAATCCGATTAGTGAAATATTTGTGAGTAGATTTGTGTTAAGAGTATTCCATATAATATTACGATCGAAGGGAGTCTTATGTACGATGTTATCATTATCGGCGGCGGACCGGCGGGGTTAACCGCAGCCATCTATTTAGCGCGAAAAAAAATAAATACGGTTATTTTAACCCAAACAATTGGCGGTCAAATTATGGATGGTCCCTTAATTGAAAATTATCCTGGATTTGAGCAAATTACGGGTCCTGATTGGGTTGAAAAAGTAAAATCGCAAGTTGAAAAATTAAAAGTTGAAGTAAAATCCGGTTCGGTTGAAAAAATTATCAAAGAAAATGGTGTTTTTTCAGTTGAAGGTAGTGGTTATGAAAAGTTGCAGGCGAAAGCGATTCTTATTTGTTCCGGTAAAAGTCCGCGTAAATTAAATATTCCCGGTGAAGACAAATTTCAGGGTAAAGGCATCAGTTCATGTGTCACTTGCGACGGACCTTTATTCCAGGAAAAGATAGTTGCTGTAATTGGCGGCGGAAATTCGGCTATTTCGGCTGCCCTTGAACTTTCAAAATACGCTCAAAAAGTTTATATTTTGAACTTAGGTTCAGAATTAATCGGTGAACAAGTCAGAATTGACGAACTGAAAAAGAATCCCAAAGTGGAAATTATCGGTCAAGCCAAAACTATGGAAATTAAGGGAACCAATTTAGTTGAAAGCTTAAAATACAAAGATTTAAAATCACAAGAAGAAAAAGAAATCGCCTGCGAAGGCATTTTCAGTGAAATTGGCTGGGAGCCGTCAACCGGTTATTTACAAAATTTCGTTACTCTTACATCCAAAAAAGAAATTAAAATTGACGAAAATAACGCGACCGATATTGAGGGCGTCTTTGCCGCCGGCGACGCCACCGAAATAGTAAAAAAGCAGCTGGTGATTGCTGCCGGCGAGGGCGCTAAAGCGGCCTTAAATGTTTGGGACTATCTGACGCTTAAGGCTAAGCAATAAATCCGAAATCCGAAACTCGAAATCCGAAATGGTTCGACTTCGCTCACCATCCTGAGTCTGTCGAAGGACAAATTCTAAATACTAAATACAAAAGTTTAAAATATTTGATTTTTTGAATTTAAATATTGTTTCGTGCTTCGAAATTCGTGCTTAGGATTTTGGCGCAACCGCGCCTTTAATGGCATCTAAAATCATTTTTGGTTCGTACTCGGCTTTGACCAAATAGCCAGTCGCGCCAAGCTGTTTGGCTTTTTCGCCGGAACTTTCTTGTGGCAAATTGGTTAGAAGAAAAACGGGAATATTTTTAATCTCTGGGTCATTTTTAATGTCTTTTAAAACATCTAAGCCGTTATAACGCGGCATAATAATATCAAGTAAAATGACATCGGGTTTTTGCTCTTTAGCCATTTTAAAGCCATCCTCGCCATTAGATGCTTGAAATACTTCAATGCCATCGTTTTGCAAATACTGACTGTACATTTTTAAGACACCGTGCTCATCGTCAACAATTAATACTTTCATAAAACCTCCTCAAATATTATTTGGCAGTTCAAAGCCAAAAGTGGCTCCTTTGTCGTGATTATTTCTTGCTATTACTTTGCCTTGATGTTTTTCGATAATTAACCGGGTGATATAAAGGCCCAAACCGGTTCCTTGATTGTCGAGTTCAAGGATATTTTTACCTCTAAAAAACGGTTGAAAAAGTTTTTCAAAATCTTCTTGCTTTACACCCGTTCCTTGATCGCTTATTTCAACCAAAGTCTTGCTGTCATCTTGCTTGCAGGTAATTTTTATTTCCCCTTCCTTAGTATATTTTAAAGCATTATCTATTAAATTATAAAGGCAATTTCTAATTTTATCAGCATCGATATCGATAGTGTTTATTTGAGCAGGTTTTTTGTAATTTATGGTAATTTTATCGTTAGTCTTTGTGGCTTTAAATTGCTTGACAGTATTTTCAATTAAACTGCTAATATCGGTTTTTTTCTTTTCTAAAGTGAAGGTACCGGTTTGAATTCTTGATATTGACAGCAATTCTGAGACTAAACTAATAACCCTTTTAGTATTGGCATAAATTTCATCTGTTGCCTCTTTTTGGCCGGGATTAAGTTTGCCGAAATTTTCATCGGCCAGCATTGAAACAAAGCCGCGAATCATTGAAAGCGGTGTATAAAGCTGATGTGATGTCAAAGAAAGAAATTCTTTTTGTCGCTCGGCTTCCAGCTCCATTAATTTTTGCTTTTCCTGCAACATTTCTTTGGCCATTTCTTCTTCTTTCAGTTGAAGGGCCAAAAAACGGCAGAAAATTGTGACCAGCAGAATTAAAGCAATTTGCCAAGCGCCTTCATAAAAATTAGTCGTTTTTGGCAAAAGATTCTGCGAGCTTAAAACGATTTCGAAAACCACAAATAAAGAAGCGATGGTGGCAATAAAAAGGGCGTTGAAAAATTGCAGCGACATGGCGGCGGCGGCAATCGGCAAAAAATAAAGAGCAAAAAAATACTGGCCGTAATCTTTCAAGATATGAATTAAAACCCCGATTAAAACAATGTCGGAAATGGCTTTGACATAGCGCCTGTTTTTAGTCGAAAAATATTTATAGATGACCAAGTAGTAAAGAAGTGCGAAAGCAACAATGGCGCCGATTAAATA
>Ga0076302_107_pt1 | contig 2976 bp, 3 predicted proteins | sample RifGroB1_FD_67986 | JGI IMG/M metagenome (GOLD analysis project Ga0076302, IMG submission 67986) | Berkelbacteria bacterium GW2011_GWB1_38_5
AACGCGTGCGCTCTTACCACACGATTTCAACCTTACTCCTACCTTGCGGCGGTTAGCGGTATATTTTCTGTTGCACTATTCCCTAGGGTCACCCCCGGTCCGATTTAACATCGGACTACAACACTCTGTGGTGCCTGGACTTTCCTCTCCGACGAAATGTCGGAGTAACTGTCTCAATTACTTAAGGTAAGTTCATTATATCTTAAATTTCTTGAAAAATCAAGAGATTGATGGTATTATCAAACTGTATTCCCGGGTCGTCTAACGGTAGGACGTCTCCCTTTGAAGGAGAAGGTTCTTGGTTCGAATCCAAGCCCGGGAGCCACGAAAAATTATTTTCTGTAAAACGGATTACATCCTGTTATTACAGAAGCATAATCTCGTGGCAAGCCACATTTATAAGATAATTTTGAGTGAGCCCCGCGATGAGCGAAGCGAATTTTGCGGGGACAGCAAGAGATTATTTTCTGTAAAACATTCATATTATTATAGTAGTATAATAATATTAAAGCACTATTTAATAAAGGAGGAAAAATGGTAAACCAAAAAAGTAATATCACTTTGATTGTGGTAATTATTGTATTGGCGATTATTGCTGTTGCTGGTATTGCTACGGCTACTTATTTTTGGGGCAAAAGTAAAGGTAACGCCACACCTTCTCCAAAAATATCAGCAACAGTTACTTCAAAAGTAACATCAACACCTCAATTTAATGAAGAATCAGCCAAGCAAGTGGTAGAAAATTTTATGAAATATTCTTTGGGAACATTGCCTGGCGCAGAAGTAAATTACGAAAAAGCTCGTGCTTATCTTTCTGATAACATGAAGGCTCAATATCCAGATGATAATTGGGTACCAATGTTATATGGGATTCAGGATGGTCCAACTTCGGTCAAATTTATTTCGGAAAATGATACCGGCGATAGTGTTGTTCTTCGTTACGATCCAACTTGGGGTGAAATGTCTTCAGGTTGGGCTTTTACTTTAGAAAAAGATAATAACAAATGGTTTATTACCGGTTTTAGCAACACGGCTCAATAAAAATTTAAAGGAGGAAAAATGGAACCAGAGGTCAAGCCCAAAAGCAAAAAAGGTTTGTTTTGGGTAATATTAATTTTAATTATTTTAGTGATTGTGGGGGCGGGGATTTGGTTCGGCTATTCTGCATTAAAAAAAGTTGTTACGCCACAGACTTCCAACACTGAAGATTTGGAAGATACTTACAAGGGCGTAATTGATGTTAAAACGGCTAAAATTGACGAGTCAAAATCGGTTAAGAAAACTTTTGGTACTGATGGTGGGACTCTTTCAACCGTTTCTGCTGATGGCACTCTTTATACTTTGACAGTTCCATCAGATGCTTTAATTTTGCCGGCAGAAGTAATTATGTCGCCACTTACTGAATCGCCAGTCAAAGGATTTGAAAATCCTAAAGCTGGTTTTGGTGTTTATCTTTCTGGTGGTTTTAAGTTTAATCGGCAAGCTTATTTAACAATTCAACCTAATACACCAATACCAGTTGTCGGACAGACTGGAGCGGTTAAATGGGGTCGTTGCAATATTGCTTCTCGTGGTTATGATCCGGAAATTTGCGCTGGTAATAAAAAAGTTCCTTTTGTTGGTGGTGTAGAGCCGGGCAAAGTAGTGGTTTTGGCTATAAATGAAACGGACTACAAATTAGTTTTGCTTTCGCCGACAGTGCCAACCGGTGAAGCAAATGTCTACAATGCGGAAATTTGGCGTCCGGGCGCTTACTTTGGCGATAAAATTGACAAAAAAATGGCTAACGAATTGGCTATAAAAACTTTTTCCGATGACTATAATTATTCTAATGCCACCGAAGTTTTAATGCATCTTTTAACTTTAGGCGGAGATTTGAAACCTTTCAACGAACGAATTGCCAAATTTGCTCGGGCCGAGGGGAGTTATCCGAGAGAAACCTTTGAGGGGGCGATTATCTTATTGTCGCAAGGTGACAAAGACGGTTATAAAGAAAGGATTGAAGATTTTAAGAAAACGATTGATAAAAACTTCAAAGACATCCGGTCAAGTTTTATGCCCCCAGCTCGCTATGTTGCTTTAATGAATCAACTTTCGGTTGCTCGTAAAACAGCCAGTTTGTTTTTCAAAATAGCGTTGGCGGGTGACGATCCTAATGTTTGGCCAGACACTTTACCGGACTACGATGAAAATGCCAGAGATGACATTGATGGCTCAAATTATGAAGACGAAATGAGGCAAAGAACTAATCAGTCGCTTCGTAATGATATTACCAGCCGGACACGTAGTTGTTCAGAAAAGATGGAAGCGATTGAAGCTCTTGAAGGATTAGGAACAATGGATGCTAATGACGAAACGGCTGTTCGCCAAATTATTAAAGAGTGCGCTGATCAGTGTAAAACTTTAGAAGAGTGCGAGGGAGTCGGTGATAAAAATGATAATCATGGTAATGACCCCGATGCCTTAGCGGCGGTAAATTATAGAATCACAGCTTTCTTGGAAAAAGGAATTGATTGCACGGCCGAGACCAAAAAAACTCTTGAAAATTATGGTCAAAACTTTTGTAAATAGTTCTACCAACTAGCATTGGCGAAATAGGCTCTAACTTGAGCTTCGTTTAGTCCGGAGGTAATACCGGTGTTTAAGAGCATTTTAATCATTTGTTTGTCAATTTCTTGATATTCATTAGTGATGGTTGAAGGGACGCCGAAAATACTATAGTCATAGCCACTGGCATTATACGGAAGACCAATGGTGTGAGTTAGTTCATGACGGATAATTTGGCAATTAGTAACATCTTCCCCTGGCCAATAATCAGTCGCCGCATAAGCCGTCGCGTCGGTTAAATTATAACTATTTCCCACTCTACTGCCATAGACAAAAAAACCACCGACAGTAAAACCACGGGCTTCAAGAGTGGCTCGGTCAGTTAATTTAAACTCAATATCGCCAGCGCCATCGGTTAAGGAGAGGTTC
>Ga0076302_145_pt1 | contig 1404 bp, 2 predicted proteins | sample RifGroB1_FD_67986 | JGI IMG/M metagenome (GOLD analysis project Ga0076302, IMG submission 67986) | Berkelbacteria bacterium GW2011_GWB1_38_5
ATCTGGAAGCCACCAACAAAGTTATCGATGACTATCAGGGTGGCGGTTCCGTTCGATATTTGGGTAATGCCTACTTTTCTTCTTCGGGCGGCGTCCCGAGCGGCTTTTGGGGCCGCGGCCTTCAGCAGGCGGTCTTGGACAGGGACAGGCCGGGCGCTGTCGTTGACAATTGCGGGGTTGGCTCCGCGGTGAGAATATCTTGATATTTGAACTTTTTCTTTATTAGATTTTTTAACTTTGGGGTTTCGAAATTTTTTTAGCGGTGAAAAGTCACCCGCCTCGGAGCGGGCTACCGCAATATGTGAATCGCAAAAAGGCGTAATCTACCTTCTTTAGTAATGAAGGTAGCGCCGGCGATTACTTTTTCACATAATACCTCACGTTTGGGTCTTATTTATCTGCCAAAGCAGATGAAAAAAGCAAGCCAATGCACTGCTTAAGAACGCGTTCTTTTAGCAATTTATAGAAAAGTAAGACCAATTAAACTTCGGACAACGTCCCGAACGGCTATTGGAACCGCGACAATCAGCAGGCGAACTTGGACAGGAACAAGCCGGACAATGTCAATGACAATTGCGGGGTTGGCTCCGCGGTGAGAGATTATGCGTTTCCCAGGGATTTAAGCCACCCTCCAAGCATTCGACCGGTTTCCGAGAGTTTGCTTTGTATTTGGAAAACTTTAGTTTCGTTGGCAATTTCGAGTTCTAAGAAAAGCCGGAGCTTGAGGGTGGCTATCTCCAAATGGCTTCCGGCTCGTATTAAATATGATGATTTAAGCGGTTTCGGCGCGTTTTTTGCCATGATGAGCTCTTTCAAAAGATCGAGTACACTTTGTTCAAGGCTTGAACCTAAGCCGTATCGCCAGCGCTTTTCAAGATGACCGGTAATGTCAACAACCGCTTTATAGACTTCATAAGTTAAATTAATAACCGGCAATGTCTCTATGAAAAATCTCTTGACTCCGTTTAAAATAGTATCGAAAAATCAACCTGCTCTTAATACCAGCTTATCAAATATTTGGCGTTCTTGGTATGCTTTTTCAGCCGGCAAAAACAAAACTTTGGAGTTAGAAACGTTCAGCTATCATCTAGAAGAGAATATCCCGAAGTTGCACAGCGAGATTGAAACAGGCAGGTACAAACACGGCCCATACCGAAAATTTATCGTCTGCGATAACAAACGACGGGAAATTAGGGTAGCTTGTATTCGAGACAGGGTGGTCCACCGTTTGATATACGATTATCTCGTTACTATTTACGATAAAACTTTTATTTTTGATGTTTGGTCGTGTCGGAAAAACAAAGGATTACAGAGCGCAATTGAACGAGCGCAAGAATTTTTGAGAAAGAATCCGCGAACTTTTGTCTGGCGAACAGATATTAAGAAGTTTTTCGATAATATAGA